>SMEK01000032.1_pt1 | contig 49889 bp, 41 predicted proteins | sample 2456371 | NCBI WGS metagenome assembly SMEK01 (sample SAMN10132590, study PRJNA489261) | soil metagenome | isolation source: day1 antibiotic-loamy sand soil ammended with composted manure from dairy... | place: USA | collected 2015-04-01
CATTGACCATAATGTAAGGAACTTCTATTCGGTTTCTATTTCGGGCTACCATATTGCGGAAGCTGGTGCCAATCCCATTACACAGCTTGCTTTTACTCTTGCTAATGGGTTTACCTATGTAGAATATTATGTGAGTAGAGGGATGGACATCAACAAGTTTGCACCAAACCTTTCCTTCTTTTTTTCTAATGGCGTAGATGCAGAATATGCGGTAATAGGACGTGTGGCCAGAAGGATTTGGGCAAAAGCCATGAAGTTGAAATATGGGGCAGACGCAAGATCTCAGATGCTAAAATATCATATTCAAACATCAGGAAGATCCTTGCATGCTCAAGAAATAGATTTTAATGACATCAGGACTACTTTGCAGGCACTCTACGCCATTTATGACAACTGCAATTCGCTCCATACAAATGCTTATGATGAGGCCATTACAACTCCAACCGAAGAGTCGGTAAGACGAGCTATGGCCATTCAGCTTATCATCAATAAAGAATTAGGGTTGGCGAAGAATGAAAACCCCATGCAAGGTTCATTTATCATCGAGGAACTGACAGATCTTGTGGAAGAAGCAGTATTGATGGAGTTTGATCGGATAACTGAAAGAGGCGGTGTCATAGGTGCTATGGAAACGATGTACCAGCGGGGAAAGATTCAGGACGAAAGCTTGTATTACGAAACCTTGAAACATAATAGCCAACTTCCCATTATTGGCGTAAATACTTTTTTATCTTCAAAAGGCTCCCCTACTACTATTCCTCAGGAAGTTATAAGAGCCACACAGGAAGAAAAAGAATACCAGATTCGAATGCTCGAAGCTTTTCAACATCATAACCAGCCACAAGCAGAAAAACATTTGGATCTGGTTAAGGACACAGCCATAAATAATGGCAATGTCTTTAAAGCGCTAATGGAAGCAACAAAATACTGTTCCTTGGGACAAATTACCCAAGCCATGTTTGAAGTAGGCGGGCAATACAGAAGAAATATGTAGTACCTATCTCCGGACAGATGGAAAATCTAGAAGACTTGACTTTTGCAGAACTGTTCTTTTTAAGTATTTTGGACGAAAGTTGAACCCTTATACCAAACCTATGAAAAAAACATCTCGAAGATCATTTCTAATCAATAGTTCTGCCCTCTCCTTTGCGGGTTTAGCAGGATTTTTACCATTTTTACATTCTAAGAAAACAAATAAAAAAAGAGAAAAGAAAATGTTTGTACACCACGTTTTATTCTGGTTGAAAAACCCATCTTCAAAAGAGGATTATAACAAGCTGTTAGAAGGGTTAAATTCGCTCAAGTCCATCGATGTCGTTAAGACCGTTCAAGTAGGCAAACCTGCAAGTACCAATAGGCCTGTTATAGACACAAGCTATCAATTCAGCCTCTTGCTCATTTTTGATAGTCTCGAGGACCACGATATCTACCAGGATCACCCTATTCATTTGGAATTTGTAGAGAAATATTCTTCCCTTTGGTCAAAAGTATTGATCTATGACTCTGTAGATGCGTAAACTATAGTCAATAACCTTAAGTATCATGCAAACTATACTGGGATCAGGAGGTGATATTGGAACTGGCCTAGCAAAAGCACTTGCCCAATTCACCCCTCATATACGATTGGTAAGTAGGAACCCTCAGAAAGTAAATGATGGTGACCAATTATTGCCTGCAGACCTGACACGGGTCGAGGAAGTCGACCGAGCCGTAGCGGGTTCCGAGGTCGTTTACCTGACCATTGGCTTCGAATACAAAGTGAAAGTATGGCGTAAAAATTGGCCTAAGTTGATGCGAAACGTGATCGATGCCTGTAAAAAGCATGGTGCAAAGTTGGTGTTTTTCGACAATGTGTATATGTATGATCCTGCCTATATGCATTGCATGACCGAAGAGACTCCCATAAGACCCGTGAGCAAAAAAGGGAAGATAAGAGCAGAAGTTGCTGAAATGCTACTTTCTGAAGTAAGGGCAGGCCAACTTACTGCCCTTATTGCTCGATCTGCCGACTTTTTAGGCCTTAAGAATAGTGTGCCCGTGGAAATGGGAATCAAGAACTTCCTGAAAGGGAAAAAGGCATTCTGGATGGTCGATGTCGACAAGATCCATTCTTTTACCTATACGCCTGATGCCGCCAAAGCCACAGCACTGTTGGGCAACACACCCGATGCTTACGGACAAGTTTGGCATTTGCCCACCGATAAAACACCCCTTACCGGAAAACAATGGATCGATCTCATGGCAGAAGCCACAGGAGCAACTCCTGGTTATAGTGTCCTTCCCAAATGGCTCATGGGCATTTTAGGAATTTTTGTGCCTGTCATGAAAGAGTTCAAAGAGATGGCTTATCAAAACGACAGGGATTACTTCTTTGATAGCAGCAAATTTGAAAAACGGTTTGATTTAAAACCTACTCCTCCTGAGCAGGCGGTCAAAGAGGTGATAGCTGCATTGAAGGCAGGAGGGACGGCGAATTGACTTCGCCAGATTCTCTATCAATACTGCTTTGATCATTTTGTTGCCCTTTATGGATCGCCGATCGCAATTTTCCAATAGTCAATTGCCTACTTTTAACTTAAAACTCAACATTTAAAATTCAAAATCACAACCCATTTTCTAATTGGTACATTAATCTATCGGTACATCAGCTCATTGGTACATTATTTAAGCTCCAGGACCAAACTGCTGTTTCCTTCTATTTCTATATTTTCTAGGCTTTCGAGCACTCTTCCGGAAATCACATCTACAGCACTAGTAAAACCTTTTAAGACTTCTTGGTATCTCGTCATATCCATTTCTGCATTTTCACTTTTATTATTGATAATGACCAATACAGATTCGTCTGCGGACTTTCTATTATAGACATATACATTATCATGTGGCGTGAAATGCTTAAGGGAGCCCGAATGAACTGCCTTGCTGCTCTTTCTCCAATTCAGCAACTTCTTCAAATAATCGAAAGCTTCGTTTTCTTTTTCTGTTCGTCCGATAGAGGTAAAAGCATTTCTAGTATCATCGGGCCACCCACCTGGGAAATCTTCTCGTAGATCGCCATGAGGGCCAAATTTCTCCATCAAAATTTCAGTGCCATAGTAAAGCTGAGGAATACCACGAGTAGTCAATAGGAAAGTCATAGCATTCTTAAACTTATTCAAATCTTTCTCTATGGTATAGTAAAACCTATCCATGTCATGGTTATCAGCAAATATGGTATTTAACGCTGGGGTGTAATACAAGAAGTCCTTGCTCAACCCATCATATAATGCTTGAACGTTCCCTTCTGGACGAAAGGCATTATGAATGGCATAGCACAACGGGAAGTCTGTAATGCTATATAGTTGGGTGTTATATGTTTTGTCATCAGGTGCTTTGCCCGCCCAGAATGCCTCTGTTGCAGGATCACCCACCCAAGTTTCGCCTAAAAGGAAAAAGTCAGGATACTCTTTGTTGACACGCTTCACCCACTCTACCATCATTTCTTTATTGTTGTACGGGTAAGTATCCATTCTGATACCATCTAATGCTACATATTCAATCCACCAAATGCTGTTCTGAATCAAGTAATTGGCCATGAAAGGATTGTTGTGATTGAGATCGGGCATAGACGGTACAAACCAACCGCGCGTAAGCAGGTTCAGATCTACTACAGCAGCGTAGGGATCAGAAACGGCTCCGATGGCATGATTGGTTACATCATAATCGGGGTAATCATTGATCCAATCTTTAAAAGGCAGGTCTTTCATCCACCAGTGCTCCAACCCGCAATGATTGAAAATCATATCCATAATCAGCTTCATGTCCTTTTTATGAAGCTCGTCGACCAACTGCCTGTATTGTTCATTACTGCCATATCGGGGATCGACTTTGTAATAATCAGTAGTGGAATAACCGTGATAAGAAGTGCTTTCCATATTGTTTTCGAGTACAGGATTGAGCCAAACTGCCGTTATGCCTAAGCCATGCATATAATCGATAGCTGAAATCACACCAGCCAGGTCACCGCCATGCCTACCGTCCTTATCTTGACGATTGCTTTTCTCTTTCATACCTTTAACATCGTCATTAGCAATATCTCCATTCTTAAATCGGTCAGGTGTAATCAAATAAATCACATCACTGCCATCAATTTGCGCTGGGCTTCTTTTGTCTCTTTCCTTTAAGGTATATTCATATCTAGCTACCTCCTTTCTTCCCCTTCTGAAAATGATAGGAAAAGTTCCAGCATTTGCACTAGGAGAAATCTTGAGGTCAAGAAAGAGATAATTTGCACTCTCAGCCTGATGGACTTCCACCAACTCCACTCCTGTGTAGTTGATTTCTGGCTGTGCCTCACGGATGTTTTTGCCATACACCAATAGTTGTAATTCATCATGCTGCATACCTACCCACCAAAATGCGGGCTCTACCCTGTCTAACTTTTGTGCATGAGTATGAAAATTGGTTAGAAGGATTGCTCCAACAAGCAAAAGCTTGAGGAGCGTTATCATTCTCCGTTCATTATTCGTGGCCTTATTTTTAACACTAACTGTATTCATGTTATACTTTGTATGATCCATTTTTATTTCTAACTCATTTTGTTATTTTCCTCTTGACATGCTATCAATCGATTACTTATGGCCTGCTGAAAAACCCATAAAAAAGACTTGTTGACAAATTGCCTTGGTTTGCCTATTTCACTGTTGTACTTTTTCAAGAAGCCCTAATTGTCCAGCCTCTACTGTATGGGAATTGCCTTGCCCTTACAGGCATTCACATTCCGAACCACATCTTACTTGTTAATGCTTTTCTTTGCCTATTGTCAATTGCCGACTCTTATATCTGATGTCTAAAACTCTTACATCCCACTTCTTTGCGTTTCATCGTTGCGTACGCTGCGTGAAAGTCAGTCGCACATTGCTTCCCGCTTTCATCTTCACGTTCCCAACTATTGCTTCACTATCTTGGTGTGATAAGCCTTGCCATTCACCTGAATATTAACCAAATACAATCCAGAAGAGACAGTGCTTAAATCCCACTGGTCATAGGCAATCTTTTTTGGATAGATCACCTTTCCGTGGATGGTCCTGAGCGAAAGTTGTTCAATTGGGTATTTTCCTTCTGTTACAGAAAGGACATGGTGGACAGGATTAGGATAAAGCATGATCTGAAAATCTTCTATGGGAATAATGCCATCCACAACAACAGGGTCTGGTGCTTCTATAGGATAATTGGTATATAACTTATATTCTCCAGGACGAAGGCTAATGGTATAAGCATTAGTGCCAACAACTACCGCCTTACCCCCTGCATAATAGTCGTACCAAGTACCCGCATCTGGGAACTTTACCTCCACGATTTTAGAAGTCACATCAAAATTGACTACCAATTGCACATTCATTTCATCGGCATTCGCTGGAGAAGCCGTATTGGCAGCATTCGTCAAAGTCACTTGCTTCACCAGTTCATTTGCTCCATAGAAAGTGGCGTCGCCTGTACGGAATACATTGAACTCTTTTCTCAATCTCAAAAGATCGGCTGTGTGATCGAATAATGATTTGCGAGCTTTATTCTGAAGGTAATCCCATCGAGGCGGTTTCGGCACTAATCGACAGTCCCCAATTGTGCCATTGGCACACCAGTTAATGCTATAATCATAGCCCAACTCTCCAAATTGCCAAAGCATTTTTGGGCCAGGAAGCGTATAAAACAATACTCCTGCGGCCTTTATCCTCGAAATAGCTGTTGTACTATCCTTTACATTATAACTTCCAGTCGACCTACCATACGCTATATTTTTGTGGACTAGCCGCTCCTCATCATGGCTTTCCATATAGCCCACCACATGGGGTACAGACCAGTTTCTCGTGCGGTGATAGATCCAATCTATATTAGATTCACTCGCATACCCCATTGTATTTTGGTTATAAGCGTGGTTCAGGTTTCCCCATAGCATCATCCCTTTTCCTTCTTCTGCCCTATATTCCGCCAATTCTTTCTCTTCGCTATTGTCAGCAAAGTGCTCCAAAATCACGTAAGCATCTGGCGTGCTTTCCCATATTTTATCTGCCATCCGCTTTAGAAGTGCTATGCGGGAAGCATCATAATTCCCCCATGCACCCACATTATCGCCGGAGTTCTTCTGGGTAAAGCCTTTTGAAAGATCAAATCGGTAGCCATCAAAATGATATTCTTCCAGCCAATATTGATTTACACTGTCGACAAAGCTCTGCGTGTAGGGACTTTCGTGATTAAAGTCATAGCCGACGTTAAAAGGGTGCTTGGCTATTGGATTGAACCATGGAGAATCATCTGATACCGTGTTATTGGCCGCATCCCAATACATTTTCACCATGGCATTTTGGCCAAAAGCATGGTTGAGCACCATATCCAAGATCACCGCCATACCATGCTGGTGGGCAGTTTCGATGAATCGCTTCAAATCATCCTTTGTTCCATAATATTTGTCTGGAGCAAAGAAATAGGCAGGATTATACCCCCAGCTATCGTTGCCTTCAAATTCCATAATAGGCATTAACCCGATGGCATTTACGCCCAAACGCTTAAGGTAAGAAAGGGTATCGGTCAAATCACTATAGCTACGGGAGCCTAGGAAATCCCGCAACAGGAGTTCATATATTACCAGCTCTTCCTTTGGAGGCTTTTGCCAGCTGGCTTCTGAGGTTGCCCATACATATGGGCTTTGGTTGGTTTGCAACACCGTAGCCATCTGATAATCTGTCTTGTCATAATTAATAAGGTCAGGATAAACCTCTTCAGGAATATACTGGTCATTCCAAGGATCTACCACTTTATCCGCATAAGGGTCGCCTATCTTTATCGTTCCCTCCACCCAATATTGAAAAATATATTCCTCCCCAGATGTCAGCCCATCCACTTCCAGCCAAAACACCTCCCCATCAGGAGTTTGCTTCATCTGGTATTCTTCCAGCACTTGCCAGTTCGTAAAATCGCCCACTACATAAGCGAAGGCTTTATTCGGCGCTTCTAGTACCAGCGTAACTTTTGTAAGATCTTCTTGATGATAATTGATCCCCTTCTTCACGTCAGCAGGAAGTGCCTCCACAAGGCCTGGTTGACGGAGAAATACTTTTACTGTTTTCAAAAACTCAATCTCTTCTCCTTCTATCGTGGCTGTTATTTTTATTTCGAGATTACCAGAACCTGTAGGCGTATAATTATAGGCTATGGAGGTTCCGCTCGTTTCTTGTGCCTTTTCGACAAAAACGTCTCCTTCTTTGACAAGCACGCTGATGGCAGAAACTTCCGAGGACGCCTCTGCTTTTATGAGAAATGACTCTCCTGTAGCCAGGAATACCTCATCTTCAAAAGGCGATGAAACCTGAATAAATTCCCCCATCGCGAGATCAATATAGATATCGCCATTTGAAGCCACATAACCCCAATCATAAGTTCCGGAGTTAATAGTGGCTTTTTTGTCTCCAGCAGCATTCCTAAATACCAAGGACAGCCTGAACATATTGGTACCTTCAGGAACACCAAAATACGTCCTTGCTGAGGGTGCAAGGATAATTTCCCATTTTCCAGGTTCTCCATCCACAGGTGTCATTTCGCCTACGCCATCATCATTTCCCCAGTTGCCTACCACATGCTGCCACTCGGTTCCGTCTGGCGCATCGGTGACCACACCAGCATGTACATATACTTTATTAGCAGTCAGTAATTCTTTACCTCCTTCATTGGCGTCAAAGGTAATTGTGATTGCATCGTCCCCATTGGCATTGGGGGGAGATAATGTTGCCAACTGAGCATGAACGTCAACGCTGCTCAACCAGCATACAAATAGTAGAGAAATTGAGTATATATTTTTCATAGGCGCAATGGTATTAGCGAATGTTTTAGCGATGACATCTTTCTTATAGAGATGTCATCGCAGATGGGATAGTGATGTTTAGCAAAGCTTACTTGCGGCTTATTCTTCTAAGGTCATAGAATAAGAATATCCTTCAGGATTAAAGTCTAGCACTACCTTATAAGTGCCGGGAGCAGACACTATGATATTATTGCCACCATTATAGGCCAATTTTCCTTCTTCATCGCCCAAACCAAAATTCACGTCCCAGCCACCATTCTCGCGGAACTTGAACTGATCCTGTCCATCGGCTGGATCTGATGTCAGGTTCACCGTAGCTTCCCATGTGTAGTCCCCTTTAGCAGATGGCCCCGTCATGACAACATCATCACCATCGCCCCAGCCATTGGCGGCAGCACCAATGATGCCCCACTTAGACTTTACCACCTCATAGGTGAACCCTGTTGGTGCCTCGTCATCTTCAATAAATCGTATCCTATAAAAGCCGTCTTCTTCAACTTTAAAATTGCCAGCTCCGCCTGATGTGGAAAGCTCGTCTTCCTCAAGGCCAAATCCGCCTTCCCATCCATCCTGCGTTGGCAACACCTTAAAGCCATCACCTGCTACCGTTAAATAGGTAAAAATATCCCTGTAGGTTTTGCCGTCCTGTTGATGGGTGGTAAACGGTATGCCAGCGGAAGGCTCCCAATCTGCTACAGTAGATCCTCCTACTAGGTATAGGTTTTCAGGTCTTTCTACTCCTGGCTCATCTACTTCATCAGGCTCTCCAAAGATCACCTCTCTCACAATAGCATAAGTCTCACTACCTTTTGAGGCTGCGATCTTGAGCAAATGATTGCCTGACCACGAGCCGTCCTCAGGTACGTCGATGCTAAAAGAAAATGCACCTTCATTGCTGCTTACTGTCCTTTCTGCAAAAAGGGAGTCGGGCTTGCTTTTATGCGCCAAGGCAGCGGTTACCAGATCGGCATTTGAAGTAAAGTTTACAGTAAAGCTTTCGCCCAACGGTACAGTTTTGGGCAAAGGTGAGGTCAGTTTTAGCGTAACTTTCTCGGTCAGCACCAAATCATCTTCATCATCGCTACAAGAGGCCAATGCCCCGAGCGTAAAAAAGGCCAGAAGATATAAGAGTGTAGTATTGTAATTTGATTTCATATCGAAACATTTTAATTCTAGGTCGTGAGTATTGTTTTTTAGCGATGACATCTCTTTTGAAGAGATGTCATCAAGGGCAAGAATCCGCTACTCCATTGAGAAAGTATAACCAGCAGGATTCAGGTCTAACGTAATAGTATAGTTTCCACCTGCTTCCAATGTATAGTTAGGTCCGCCAAAAGTCAGGTTGTCCATCGGCCCGCCTACATCCACATTCCAAGCGTCATTTTCCCTGAATTTAAAATCACCAGGAAGCAAATTCATGGTTACGGTCCATTTATAATCCCCTTTGCTCGTAGGGCCTGTCATATCGGTATCATTGTCCCAACCACCAGGGGTAGCCGTACCGATAATGCCCCAGTTAGATTTTACGATCTCATGTCCTGAAAAACCCAATGTCTTAGAATTGTCCTCTATGAATCGCACCCTATAGAAACCATCTTCTTCAACTTTAAAGTTTTCGGCCCCATCTTCATCAGTAAGCTCGCCTTCTGCCAAGCCTATGGCACCTTCCCAGTCCTTTGTAGTTGAAGGAAGTACCTTAAAGCCATCCCCATCTACAGTGAGGTAAATGAAAATATCGTGATAGACAATTATTGACCCATCTTGCTCTTTTTCATGTCTGTTCAAAGGAAGGCCACCCGATGGATTCCAACCGACAGATGATGAACCTCCTACCAAATACAATTCTCTTTCTCCTTCCTTGATGTAGAGGGTTTGGGTTTCTACAGAAATATCGTTACCGCTGTATGCCACAACGTCAACCACATAGAAACCTTCCCACGAACCATCGGCAGGAACGTCGATGCCGATGTTGTATATGAGTTTTCCAGGTTCCACTTCGATGGTTTGCTCATACACAGGCTCACTCGGGACACCTTCCTGCGTCAAAGTAACTTCTATCTTGTCGGCATTAGCAACAATGATCTTCAAAGGAATTTCCCTCCCCCAACTTACCGTGTCAGGTACACTAGCTAACGATAGCTCAAAGCGATCTATCGTACCAATATCATCATCCTCGCACGCCGTCATCAATCCGACAAACGCCCCTAAAAAGAGGAAGTATGATAATTTATATATTAAGTGTTTCGTTTTCATAGGTATCAGATTAATAGTCATCGTTTTGTACTAGATTTGGGTTGGTTGCTAGAGCATCCGTAGGAATAGGAAAAATCGTCCTATAGCTTTCTCCTGTCTTAGCCGGCTTGAACACATTCGCATTCAAGAATGTCCCGAACCGGATCATGTCGATCCTCCTGGTCATTTCCATGGCAAACTCCCTTCCGCGCTCATCGTAGATGTCGTTCAATGTAACTATGGTAAGGTTGTGATCATCATTACCAAATGCACGCTCACGAATCTGATTAAAAAGGTCGACAGCTTCTCCTGCTGTTTCTCCTTTTCGTACCAATGCCTCGGCTTTCATCAATAAAACATCGGCATATCGGAATACCACAAAGTCATTGTTAGCATTATTGGACACGGCATTAGCATCAGGATAGTACTTAACATTTCTAGCCCCTACCAATCGGCCTTTATCATCTTCCCCGCCCAGGTCAAACTCCGTGTAAGCTGTACCCGGCCCGAAATAAGGATCTAATATTACTTCTATACCATTGTACACCAAGTCGCCTCCAGCACTATTTTGCTGCTGACCATATAGCCACTGATTTTTGCGCAAATCATCATCATCGAATTTGTCAAAGAAAGCAGGAGATGTGGTCCAGCCATTCCAAGTATCCGTTGTCAACCCATAAGTCTCTCGGTGACCATAATGCAACACCTTGTTGAAAAGCAGGTTGCCCCTTGCCCTCACCGCATCGAAAGGAATAGAGAAGATAGGCTCCTTATCTTGTGGACCGTTGTTGGGCATGAATTGAGCAAAATAGTCTCCTAACTGATACTTATTAGCATCAATTACCGCATCGGTATGGGTGATTACATCATCCCAGTGCTGTGTGCCTGTATATACTTCTGCGTTCAAATAAAGCTTGGCCAATAAAGTATGCGCCATCCATTTTGTAGGCCTCCCATAGGTTGTTTCGCTCACTTCTTCTGTTAAGAACTCCAAACTTTCATTTAACTCTGCAGCTATAAAGTCAAACATTACTTTTCTGCTCACTTGTTCTGGACTTTCGGCTTGGTCATCAAAGGTGGTCACCAAGGGGATATTGCCAAAGGAGTCCATCATCAAATAATAATACCAAGCCCTCATCGTCCTGATTTCCGCCACTGTCTGATCCTTATCATCGCTTTCAGGTGCGCTTTCAAACATCTGAAGCACCCTGTTGCAAGTTCCGATCGCATTGAAGCCCCAGTCCCAAGCGTTGCGCATGAGCTCATGGGAAGGTGTCCAGGTTTGGAAATGCATGTCCCTCCACTTTCCGCCATCAAACCAGTCGCCCCCACGTGTGGGAACGATCACCTCGTCGGTAGCGGTCTCTTGCATGTCATAATAGTTGTTATCAAAAAACTTTTGAGCGGCCACATAAATAGGGCCGGTAAGGGCAGCATATTGCTCAGGGGTTGTGGGGAAGTTCTCATCTGTGTATACACCATACACTTCCTCGTCAAGGTCTGTACAAGCAGGCACAACAAATAGGGCCAGACAACCGATTAATATATTTCTTAGTTTTATCAACATGTCCTTTTGATTTTGTGGTTAGAAACTGAGATTAACACCAATGAGGAACGAACGGGTCTTAGGATAGTAGTTCCTATTGTCCAAACCTGGAGCGAGTCCGGCTAAAGACACTTCAGGGTCTACTCCAGTATATTTAGTCAGGGTAAACAAATTTGTTCCTGTTACATACACCCTGGCACTTTTAATATACTGATTGTCGCCGAGGTTGAAGTTGTAACCTAAAGTAGCATTATCGAGCCTCAGGAAAGACCCGTCCTCCAACCACCGATTTGAGTTCACAGGTGCTTCGAAGATTCCATCTTCTACTGCTTCTTTAGATACATTGGTTACAGAAGCTTGGTTTAAACGAGAAAGGTCGGCTCGTGTCGCATTGTATATCTTATTCCCATAAACTCCTCTTATAAAGAAACTCAGATCGAAGGCCTTATAAGTAAAGGTATTGTTCCAACCATAAGTGAATTTGGGAAGTGCGTAACCTATGATCCGGAAATCATCCGGCGTATTTAACTGATCTGCCGTTACCAACTCCCCATTCTTCGTTTCATATATGGTCTGCTTAGCTTCAGCATCATAGCCGACATATTTGGGTGCATAGAAGGTACCCAGTGGTTGGCCGGGAATAACAACACTCACCGATTGCCCTGTCCATCCATCCAATCCTGGATTACCTTCAAGTCTACTACTTACAGATAAGTTACCAATATTGCTGGACAGGGAGCCAATTTCGTTCTTATTGGCCGCAAAGTTTACCGAAGTATTCCAAGCAACCGGCCCTTCCAACACATCGGCTCCTATCATAATCTCTACTCCTCTGTTGGTCATGGATGCGCCATTGGCCAGTAAGCGGTTGAACTGGTACGGAGGCGTTGGGACGTTATATTCGTACAATAGATCGTTAGTTTCTTTATCGTATACATCAATCGATCCGTTTATCCTACCTTCCAATAAGGCAAAATCGATTCCGGCATTGATCATGGTGGTGGTTTCCCACTTCAGATCGGGGTTGGGGTTTTGCACCACAGAGAAGCTATTGACAAACTCTCCATTATACAAAAACTGGTCACCTTGTGGACCGTACAAAGTAAGGGATCTGTATGGTGGGATGTTTTGATTCCCCGAAACCCCGAATCCAGCTCTAAGCTTCAAATCATTAAACAAATTCTGGTCTTGCATAAAGCCTTCGTCGGATATTCTCCAAGCCGCAGAAACGGCGGGGAACATGGCCCAACGGTTATTGACGCCAAATTTTGATGATCCGTCAGTCCTTAAAGTAGCACTTAAAATATACTTCCCTTCAAAGCTGTAATTCACCCTACCGAAAAAGGAAACCAAAGTAGATTCCTCTTTTCTCGGATAGTCCTGGAAGTGGAAAGCACTCCCCCCTTCTGCATTCCCAGCGCCGAGGTTATTTCCTCCGAGGTCGTCAGAAGAAAAGTTGTTGTTCCTGGCCTTTACTCCATCATTTCTCATAGAGTTTTGATAGGAATAACCTGCCAATAACTTCAAATCATGCCTGTCACTGAACATGGTAGAATAGTTCAAAATCGACTCGAATATCTTTTCAGTATGCATCAATTTTTCACGCTCGGCATACCCCATTCCTAAAGCTCTTGCATCGAAACTATTTCGGCTTATGTAGTAGTTCTTGTCATAGTTTTCCCTTTGAAAGGACCCGCTCATGTCGAGCACCAAGCCTGGAAGGATATCTATACCTACCTTTGCCATCCCCAAGGTAAGATTGGTCTGCCTATGCTCATCTATCTGATTGAGCAGGGCGATTGGGTTACTGTAATTCACCCGGCCAGGCACTTGGAAATATCCTCCATACGGATCGTAGGTAGGATTGTCGCTCATGATTGGAGAAACAGGTAGGAACCTGGCAGCTCCATTAAAAATGCCATAGTCAACATGGTCGGAGTTGATCATGCTGTTGACCAAAGACAAGCCAAGCCTGAATCGACCATCAAAAGCTTCTTGGTCCACACCAACTCGGGCAATCACTCGCTCCAAAGCGTTTCTTTTTACGATCCCTTCGTTTTTGAAATAATTGACAGAAGCATTGTACTTGGTAAACTCGCTGCCACCCGAATAGGATAGCGTATGGTTGTGAGAAATTCCTGTGCGGTATATTTCATCTTGCCAGTCCGTGTCATAGCCATCTTCGCTAGGCGCTACGGTCTGTCCATGGTCGGCCAAGAATTGCTTATATTCAGATGCATTCAATACATCTATTCTATTGGATACACTTTCTATTGCGGCGTATCCACTGTAGGAAAACACTGGGGTACCAGCTTTTCCACGCTTTGTGGTGACCATGATTACACCATTCGCTGCCCGAGAACCATAAATGGCCGTAGAGGAAGCGTCCTTCAATACATCAATAGACTCGATATCATCAGGCGCTACCAAGTCGATGGATGCGCCAGGAACTCCGTCTATTACATAAAAGGGAGCAGAGCTTGCCGTAAGCGAAGATGGTCCTCTCAACTGAATCGTGGGTCTTGCAGTTGGGTCGCCACTGCTTTGGTTGATCGTTAGCCCTGGCACTTTTCCAACCAAAAGCTGGTCTGGAGACCCTACCACGCCTCTATTGAACTCGGCAGGGTTGACCGTAGAAATGGCACCGGTCACATCTTGTCGCCTTTGTGAACCATATCCGATCACTACAACTTCGCCTAATTGTGTAATGTCTGGATAGAGGCTTATGGAAAGGCTTGTCTGGTTTCCTACTTCAACCCTCGTTCTATCATAACCTACGAAGGAAAAAATAAGGGAAGCGTTTTCACCTACACCAATAGAAAATTTACCGTCAATATCTGTTACCGTACCCCTTGTCGTACCTTCTACGATTACTGTTACTCCGGGTAAGGTCGCTCCGTCAGTTGCGTCTGTGACAGTTCCCGTCACTACCCTCTCCTGCGCCCATGCAGTAGTACCCATAAGGACACTTAATAGAAGGGTCAGAAAATTGCGTTTGTAATGTTGTTTCATATGAGTGGTTTGTTTAGTTAATTGAAACTGAATCGGTATAATAGAAATCAATCTATCATTGCAAACGTTTGAATTTGGACAAATAAAAAAGCATCTACAACAAATAAGCGGTTACATTAAGTTAACAACAAGGTTTAACCATTTTTGTGAAACAGCCACAATACTTGGAACAAGAGAAACTCAAGTGCTAAAGGATCAGTAAATGATTTAAACCTTATCAACTTTCCCTTTGTTGGCTTTGGAGTTTAAATAAGGCTCAAAATGAGATAGAAATAAGGCATGCAATCTCCTCATTGTCAACTATTAATCAATAAGAAGCAAACCATCGTCTAGGACACAATAAGCCTTAGGTAATCATCTCACTTTAGGCATCAATATGCATCTAAGGGTTCGAGGCATAAGAGACAAGATTTTGAGTATGCGAGAGGGCTTGTTGGAGTTAACAAATGGTTAACAAAGTTTTTTAATTTTATGGGAGAGAACAGTAAAAATGAGAGAGTACAAATGCAGTGCTTACCTTCGATTAATCAGAATTAACCTTTTGTTAACCCTCATAAATACAGACAAAAGGCCTCGGATCCCCTACAAACATAAGATCTGCAAGTGATCTGAGGCCGGGATGGCTCTTTAATGTTGAAAATATTTTATTCCGAATCAGACTTATCTATACTTTCTCCATGCAAAACATTATTCTCGACATCATAATGATCTTCAACTTCATCCAAAACTGAGCCATCCCAAAGCTTGGCGCCTTTAAAATAAGCCACCCTGCAAATAAGCTGAGCTCCTACAGGAGAGGTGAGTAACAAAAAAAGAACAATGGCCAAAGCCTTAGTGGCTACAGGTAGGGTAGCAAAATAGAGTACTGTACTTAACAAAACAAACCCTACTCCTAATGTAGAGGCCTTAACAGTAACAGAAAGTCGCAGATAAAAATCGGGCATTCTGATAATACCTACCGATGCAACCAAAATAAAGATTGCCCCAATGCCACTAAATATCATTATCAATACATCCATTATTTTTCCCTTTGTTTAATATAATATGAATAAGCCACAGTTCCTAAAAAAGCGATCAGGGCAACAATCATCGCGACATCCAGAAACGTTGCATTATCGCTGATTATGCTAAAGGCCGTAATAGAGGCTATGCCGATAGAGATCAACAACTCTAATGCCACGACCCTATCTTCGGCATATGGACCCTTTATGAACCTATATAACACTAAGAGTGTAGCCAAACCCAATGTTGGCATTACAAAATAGTATAAAAAAGCATATAAACTTATCATCGCAGTATTTCTAATATTCGACGCTCTAACTCACTCTTCACTTTCTCTACAAATTTGTCCCTGTCCTTAAGATACATGACATGAACGAAAATCGCCTTTCGATCGTCGCTTACCGCTACTATCAAGGTTCCTGGCGTTAGGGAGATGCAATTGGCTAACATGGTGATTTCAAGGTCAGTCTCAGCAGTAAGAGGTATTTTGACGATCCCAGGTTTCATAAAGAACTTGGGCGTGATCACATCATAGGCCACCTCCAAGTTCGCCTTCAGCATCTCATATAAGAAATAAAAGCAAAAGCTAATAATCTTGCCGATACGACGGAAATAAGCAAGGCTATGGTCCTTTACCGTAATGCCTCTTAAAATCACAAAACTCAAAAGGAAACCAAAAGCATAATTGCCAAGCTCATAATTGCCTGTAAGTGCTACCCAAACGAAAGTAAGGAAGAGGTTTACTATAAACTGTTTTAACATAATACCTACTTTATCATTAGTATGTCACTGCCTAAAACCGCCTTTATGTAAGGCGTAGTATCGATCATCTGAGATGCAATATGTTTCGACACCAGCATGATATGCTCAGCCCCAAAACCAATATACAAAGAAACCGCTGTTAGCAGCACTACTGGAAACACCAACATAAATTTGCTGTATGGTCTCAAAACCGTAAATCCATCTATATACTCCTCACCATCTTTGATAATAGCTGGAGCATTCTTCCAAAAAGCCTCTCCCCACATCTTGGCAATCACATATAAAGTCACGAAACTGGCGATGATCATGGCCAGAATCAACAAATACTCAGCTTGAAGGAAACCTTCCTGAAATAAATTGATTTTGGGCCAAAACCCAGACAAAGGAGGGATCCCTACCAATGAAAAGAATACGATGGACATCAAAATAGAAAGCTTAGGATAGGCAGTATAAAGACCACCAAGCTTGGGCATTTGCATGGTTCCTTTGATGCGGTAGATAATTCCACTCACTAAGAAAAGGTTGGTTTTTACCACTATGTCATGAAACAAGTAGAACAAGGCTCCTGCCAATGCTACCTCGGTAAACAACCCCAACCCTGCTACCATAAAACCTATATGACAAACGATCAGGTAAGAGAACATCCTTCGCATGTCCGTTTTCACGATAGCCCCCAATGCTCCGGTGATAAGGGTAGCTATGGCGACATACGTAAACGCATTCATCGTAAAGTCGTCGGGAATAAATATCAACGTAAATACACGGAGCAGAGCATAAATACCCACTTTGGTCAAAAGCCCTCCGAAAATCGCAGCTATGGCGGAAGGAGGCGTATGATAAGAAGAAGGAAGCCAGTAATAAAGTGGAAAGACCGCTGATTTGATGCCAAACCCAACAAAAAACAACAGCCCCGTAACATTGACCAGCCCTCTGTTTTCTATTTCGGCCATCCTCAATGACAAATCTGCCATGTTCAAACTTCCCGTGAGTCCATACAAAATTGCTATTGCGGTCAAAAACACCACAGAAGCCAGCATATTCATGGTCACGTATTTAATTGCGCTTTCCATTTGGCGCTTTCTACCCCCCAATGTCAGCAATACAAAAGAGGATATTATGACTACCTCAAACCAAACATATAGATTAAAAATGTCGCCGGTCAGGAAGGCCCCATTCAGGCCCATAAACAAGAAATGAAAAATGGGGAAAAAGCCATATTTCATTCTGGATTTGTTGACCCCTTTCAAGGAGTATATGCATACTGCTATAGCAGATATGGAAGAGAACAGCACCATACTGGTGCTAAAGACATCTGCAACGAAAGTGATCCCGAAAGGAGCAGGCCAGTTGCCCGACTGCATGGTAAGAATACCGTTGCTCCATACCTCAGCAAACAAGAGAGCACTGACAATCAGAATAGCAATATTGGCTATTATGGTAATGATTTGTTGTATGAAAACCTTTTGCCATAAAGCCAAAAGCACAATAGCGGTAGCCATATGCATCAACAAAGGCAGGATAATGAAATTATTCGTCATATATCTAGCTCGTAAGTATTTAGGTCGTCCAGATTATCTGATCCGGTAGATAAATAAACCCTTTTCAATAAAATGATAGCAAATGATTGCAACCCAAAACTGATTACTATTGCGGTCAAGATTAAGGACTGAGGAATTGGGTCAGCATAAATTTCTGTAAAGATAGAAGCATCTGCGGGTATTACTGGTGGTTCTCCTTTCGTCAAGTCTCCCAATAAAAAAATCAGCAGATTGGCACCGTTTCCTAACAAAAGCAGGCCAATGAGCAATTTAACCATACTCCGCCGGAACATGAGGTATATTCCTGCCCCATATAATATCCCAATCAATAAAACTATCAACAATTCCATAAAGCGCCTTATACGTTTTCGTAAATCGTAAATAATATGGTGAGCGTAACGCCTATCACCACCAGGTACACTCCTATATCAAAAAATAGGGCTGTACCGACATATCCCAGAATAGGAATAGGTTGCTCCAACCATAATCCTGTCATAAAGGGCTCGCCAATAAACAAGGGTGTTACGCCGCTTATCAATGCCAAACCCAATCCAATAGGAATTAAATAAAAGGGAGTAAACTTCAACATTTCTTTTGTTTTGTCTAACCCATTCGCCAAGGAGTGCAATATAAAGGCAATAGATGCAATCAGTCCGCCCACAAAACCACCTCCAGGCTCGTAATGCCCGCGCAACAAGATGAATACCGAAAACAATAATAGCAGTGGCAGCAAGTAATTGGCGGCCGTTCTTAATAAAATTATCCTCATAACTTTTATTCTATTTCAGACGCCCTAACTTTGAGCATTGTATAAACTCCAATGGCCGCTATGGTCAGAACCGTGATTTCCACCAACGTATCATACCCCCTATAGTCAACCAGTATTACATTCACCACATTCTTTCCTTTAGCAAGCGTATAGGCGTTTTCCGCATAAAAGCGGCTTACAATCTTGTTTGTTGGTTCGTTCAATACTTGAAGCGCAATGATGGAAACCAATAGCCCAAACGATACGGCAAGGATACCATCTCTCATTCTGGCCATTCTGTCTTTTATTTTAAGATAAGGGGGTAGCTTTAACAGCACCAACACAAACAGCACGGATGTTAGTGTATCAATAGAAAACTGGGTCATGGCCAAGTCGGGGGCACCATAATAAACAAAGAGCAGGCACATACAATACCCTACCACACTTACGCCTATGATAGCCAAAAGCCGAGAGGAAGATAAAACAACCGAAAAAATTGCGGCAATCATTATGACGACCACAAGCCCTTCAAATACGGTGATAGAATTGATACTGTCGACCCATAATTTAATGTCAACATTACTAAGCAATGAATAGCCCACCAAGAAGACTAAGAATAAGATAATCTTTGTAAGATAAGATCTTAAAAAGCCATTGTGCATAAATTTAGTGAAGCGGTCTGCAAATGTTTTTGTCACGAGACTTAGCTTGGCAAATATCACTTGGGGAGAAACGGCATTGAAGCCCAAGACCCACTCCAACCTTCCAGTGGATGGTTTCAAAATAAAGTAAAGTATCACCCCTCCCGCTATGGTAACGGCACTTAATACCAATACAACGTTAAACCCATGCCATATTTTGAGTGGCTCCAAATCTCCGGTTATCCCTAAAGCAGTTGCCATTCCAGGGATGAGCGACTTATCTACCAAAGAAGGCAATATTCCAAACAATATACCGCATACGGCCAGCAAAACCGGCGGCAACCACATCAACACAGAAGGCAAATGAACATCTTTCAGCTTTTCCGGAAGCTTGCCTACAAAAGGATATACACCTGCCAAATAACCCGAATAAGAAAGGAGTATGTTGGTAATCACCGCAAGTGCAGTAAGTGTGATTACATTAGCCTCACCATGCACCAATGCGTCATAAACCAAATCTTTTCCAATAAAGCCCCAAGTGAAAGGAATGCCTGCACTTGACAGGGCAGCCAGCCCTGCAGCTAGGGCTATGGGCAACATTACTTTCCCTAAACCACCCAACTGCGTTACATCTCGTGTACCTGTTTCATGGTCTACTACTCCAGTGGTCAGGAAGAGGCATGCCTTGTATAAAGCATGTACTATAATGAATACCGAGGCCGCTACCAACGCTTCTGAAGTTCCAATTCCGAACAAAAAAACAAGCGTACCAAGAGCCGAAATAGTAGAGTAGGCAAGAATTCCTTTAAGGTCGGTTCTTAAGATGGAATGGAAGGCACTATAGACCATGGTAATCCCGCCTATAATCATCAAGGTATTGTTCCACAGCATGTGTCCGCCGAGAATTGGCGTGAACCGTGCAATGAGATAAACACCTGCCTTTACCATAGTAGCAGAGTGCAAATAAGCAGAAACTGGTGTAGGTGCCTTCATGGCTCCAGGAAGCCAGAAGTGAAAAGGGAATTGAGCTGACTTGGTAAATGCTCCTGCAAAAATCAAAAAGACCATCACGCCATACAAGGAGTCGCTTTTCAAAATTTCACTGGAGGCGAGCATCTCTTGTATAGAGTACGTGCCTGATAAACTTCCCATGAGAATGAACCCAGCCATCAAGAAGAAACCGCCACCTCCAGTAATGGCCCAGGCCAAAAGTGAACTCCTTCTAGACTCCTTATTGTCATTATTGAAGCCTATTAAAAAAAAGGAACTTACCGCAGTGAGCTCCCAAAAAACAAACAATAGCAATAGGTTGTCGGACAACACAAGCCCTAGCATAGAGGCCATGAAAATGGAAAGGTAGCCATAAAACCGATCGACAAATACATGGCCTTTCATATAGGCAGCCGAGTATAAAAATACCAAAGCGCCTATACCTGTAATGAGCAAGCTAAACAATATAGACAATCCATCTACTTTGAAGTCCAGGTTGATCCCCATGGAGGGAATCCAGGTTAGATGGTAAAAGAAGGTCTCCCCTGCTGCTATTTCTGGCAGGAATGTACAGAAATAGATAAAGAGGCCCAACGGAAGAGCCGAAGCGACAAAAGGAAGTAGGCCCTTGTATCTGCTAGGAAAGAATATAAGTAAGAAAGAAAATAGAAAACCAGCAAGTATGGCAATGAGCATAGAGGTATGGTTTTTTGGGAATTTTATGCAAATATAGCATAATAGCGCATTGTGGGCATGCTGTTAACGAAAATTTGTGAAGAATAACGGATTATGAAGCGGGAAGTGGCTGAAGTGGGAAGCGGGAAGATTAGGTAATATACTAATGAGCGATGGGGTTTGCAGTTTTGAATTTTAAGTGACTACTCCGTTTTGTTATCTTGACAATAGGCAATGACACACAAACTGTCAACCAGCAGGGATAGTGATAGGGCAAACGCATTTAACTTTTTTAACCTTGGATCAGACCAAGCCAAGGCGTCTGACGGCTACGATGATATTCGGCAAGCAAACATTCAGTACGCAAGCCGTACTGACGCCTTTTTCTGCTTTGAGCTTTTCAAGTGCGTTTGTCCTGGGATAGCGATAATCATAAGGCGAATTTATTAAGTTTGTTTATTGAAACGATAGTTTACTTTTGCATAATAATGGAAACTACTTACCTGGACACGACAACATTTATATTACGTATAGGATCGGCACTTCTCTTAGGCGGGGCCATAGGTTTCGAACGGCAATGGCAGCAAAAAAGCGCAGGATTACGTACCAACACATTGGTTTCTTTGGGAGCATCGACCTATATCTTATTATCTGTGTATATCACCGGTATTCATGGAGGAGATCCGGGGCGCATTGCTGCTCAGATTGTTACTGGTATTGGCTTTTTAGGTGCAGGCGTAATTATGAAAGACGGCCTGAATATCCAAGGCCTGAATACTGCCGCTACCATTTGGTGTTCTGCTGCTGTTGGCTCTCTATCGGGCATGGGCATGTTTCCAGAAGCCTTTATTGTTACTTTTGCCATCATTGTCACCCATCTCGTTATGCGGCCAGTCAGTAATAAGCTCAGCAAAATCACTTCTTACAAAAAAGCCAAAAGCGATGAAATGTTCTATGTTTTAACCATTCATTGCGATATGCCGGTTGAAAACCAGGTGCGGGCATTTTTAATCAAGTATTTAGATACCTCCGATAAGTATTTATTACGTTCTGTGTCCAGGGAGTTTTCCGAGAAAAACACTGAGGAAGTCATCCTCACCATTCATATCTCCACGGTGGGAAAACAAGAGCAGATGTTGGAATCACTCATTCGTAAATTGACACTTGACATGCAAGTCAGCAAGGCTCGATGGGCATTCCTGGATAAAGAGCGAGAGTTTTAAGGGATTTCTGCGGGGTTCCAATTCTTGTGCCTGTCCGTCATTATGAGATTTCTTAGGAAAAAAAAGGAGACGACCTGTATATGGTATCTCCTTGTGTAGCCCGTAGGGGAATCGAACCCCTGTTTCCAGGATGAAAACCTGGCGTCCTAACCCCTAGACGAACGGGCCATTTCTTTAGGCTCTTAAGATAAAGGCGTTGATGACTCAACCGCTTTATAATACTTCGCGACTGCTTGTAGCCCGTAGGGGAATCGAACCCCTGTTTCCAGGATGAAAACCTGGCGTCCTAACCCCTAGACGAACGGGCCATTTCTTCATAGATGTCGGGTTGGCACAACCCTTTCAGACACCCTGTCGAAAATTGTGACGCAAATATAGATGGATAGGCCATATTAAGCAAATCGGGGGAAAACATTTTCTTATTTTCTTCTAATAAGAACATGCATACTCCATTGTTCAATCACATTTCCTGCTGATTATCAACAACAAATCATTGGTTGCACAAATAAATATTTTCCTCACAAGGAATATTAAAGCTCAGTACCAATGGTCAGCCTAGCCCATTTCTAGAAAAGGCTCCCAAGCTTCGTCCACTGAACCGGAGTGCTGCTTCAAAAACAATATAAACGAAGGCTTATAAGGACGCTTACGGAGTAGAAGGCCGGACTCCTCCAAAAAATAGTCGCCCTTACGGGAGTTACATGCCTTGCAAGCCGTTACCATGTTTTTCCAAGTAGATCTCCCTCTTTTGGACTTGGGCACTACATGATCGATGGTTAAGTCCTTAGAGGTGCCGCAATACTGGCATTTGAAACCATCTCTTCTAAAGATATTTTGTCGGGTGAGCACAACTCCTTGATATGGCAAATGCACATAACGTTGCAACCTCACAACCGACGGCATAGGATAGGCACAAGAAACCGTCCTCAAAGCCTTGCCTTCAGCTACGGACACCAGCTCTGCTTTTTTAAGGTAGAGCAGCAAGAATGCTTTTGTTGCAGAGCATATGGTAAATGGAGAGTAATCTTGATTCAATACTAACGCTTGCCGTTTCATGAACATAAAAATTAATCCAATATACCAATTCCTACATTTTTAAGCCCCCGCTAGAGAGGCAATAATGCTTATTTGATGATTCTTTTGACTGCAGCAAGTTTGTGGGTATACATGGCTCCTTGCTCCACATAAATCCCCTTATCATCTACCTTATCCACCCTTACCTGTCCAGATGCATGTATGATTTCATTGTCCTCTAGCAAAATGCCCACATGGTTGATACGCCCTTCTTCGTTGCTGAAAAACAATAAGTCTCCTGGCCTGGCCTGCTCTAAACTTTCTACCTTTTCCCCTTGCGCAACCTGCTTTTTGGCATCCCTTTGCAGTCTATAGCCCGCTATCTTGAATACCTGCTGGGTAAAACCGCTACAGTCTATGCCAAATGGGCTCTTTCCTCCCCACATGTACGGACTGTTAATGTAACGAAAAGCAATCACTTTTATAAATTCGTACTCCCTCCTTTGATTTAGGCTCTTGGCATCTCCATTAAAAGCCAACTGCTCTTCCATCTTAAAGAGCTCATTTGTAGCAATAGGCAAAACACTTCCAATAACGATATTGATCAACTTTTTTTTGAACAATATATTGGAAGTATAATCGAGCGTAATTTTGTAATCCGAATTATTGATTTGCTCAAAATACTCGTCAGATACAGGATAATGCTGCTTGGCATCTATCCAACCTTCATAATCGTCAAAATATATTTTAATCTTCAACCATTTGCCGCTTTCAGACACCTCGGTAATGGTATAGTGGTCTCCAAAGAGCAACTGCGTCACCTGTTCGCTCTGGTCGGCAGCTTCTGCTCTTACGGGCACTACACTCAACCGACATACTCCCTTTGACAAAGCTCTATATGTTGTTGCCATCGTTACACTGGTCATATTTTAACCCTCTCCAATTCTCTTTTAACATCTCTATCTTTGATAGATTCACGTTTGTCGTACAATTTCTTTCCTTTCGCCAAGGCAATCTCCATTTTGGCCAACCCCCTGTCATTGATAAAAACCCTGATAGGAATTATGGTATTCCCCTTATCCTGCATCCCTTTCTCCAACTTCTTTAACTCCTTCTTGTTCAGGAGAAGTTTTCTTTCTCTGGTAAGATCGTGATTATAATGGGCTGCTTGAGCATAAGGAGATATGTGCATCTGCTTGACCCACAACTCGCCCTTAAAAAAGGTACAATAGGCATCTTGAAGATTTGCCTTGCCTTCTCTCAATGATTTTATCTCTGTTCCCCTGAGCGCTAATCCTGCAATGAATGTTTCAATAAAGAAATATTCGAAGGAAGCTCGTTTATTTCTTATCTGAATGTTTTTTGCAAATCTATTTTCTTTAGCCATATGCGCCTGATAAACAATGTAAACTACTAATTTAAATTCAAAAATTCTGCCACAACAAATGTTTTATAACACCATTCCTTACTACCGAAGTTTTTTATGAGTTTTCGGTATTTCACTGCATACTAGTGTGGACGCAAAAGGTTCTTATGAAATCTTGGAGAATAGCCCCACTTCGCGAGGACACACCATCCACATTTACCTTAAGGCCCCTAATGCAATGATTAGATCTTCATTCTTGGCAGAGGACTGGCATCAAACCCGCAGAACATTTCTTTCTCATACATATAATGTGCCGTAATGGCTACCATGGCCGCATTGTCAGTGCAATACTCAAATTTTGGCACATACACTTTCCATTGGTGCCTTGTTGCGACATCTTCCATCGCCTTCCTCAACCCAGAATTGGCAGAAACCCCGCCAGCAATCGCAACATGCCGGATATGCATTTGTTTGGCAGCCTTTTCCAACTTTCTCATTAAAGTGCTGATTAGCGCAGATTGATAACTCGCACAAATGTCAGCCATATTGTTGGCCACAAAATCTGGGTCTTTTGCAGTTGCATCTCTCAGAAAATAAAGAAAAGCCGTCTTGATTCCACTAAAGGAAAAGTTGAGGTCCGGCATTTCGGTACGGGGGAATTCAAAAGCATTGGGGTTTCCTTGCTGCGCATAGCGATCTATCAAAGGCCCGCCAGGGTAAGGGAGACCCATAAGCTTGGCAGCTTTATCAAAAGCCTCCCCCACCGCATCGTCTTGCGTTTCACCAATCACCTCCATAACCAAGTGGTCACGCACCAGCACAATCTGTGTATGCCCCCCGCTCACCGTAAGGCACAGGAATGGAAATTCCGGCTTCGGATCTTCAATAAAATGCGCTAAAATATGGGCCTTCATGTGATTGACGCCAATGAGGGGAATGCCTAGCCCCATGGCCATAAATTTTGCAAAAGAATTACCTACCAATAATGCACCTAATAGTCCAGGTCCTTGTGTAAAAGCGACCGCACTTAACTGGCTTTTATCTATATTTGCAGAAGCTAAAGCTTGACTTACAACAGGTACGATATTTGACTGGTGAGCACGTGAGGCAAGCTCCGGAACTACACCTCCATACGCTTCATGGACAGATTGTGTAGCTATTATATTATTGAGTATCTTACCATTGTGGACAATAGCCGCAGAGGTTTCATCACATGAGGATTCGATAGCCAGGATTATAGTTGACATTAGTACAAATTGAACGAAGAAAAGAATTTTACGCAAGTTATTAAAAAAGGGATTGTGAAAACAATTCTTTGGGCGGCTGTTGCCGCTGTGCTAGCCCTTGCCCTTCTTATTTCTTCCCTTCAAATTCCTTATGTCCAAACCAAGGTTGCAGCTAAGCTCACCGAGATCGTTTCAAAAAAAATCCAATTTCCCGTTGAGATTGGCTATGTCAATATCCGATGGTTCGATAGCGTATTGCTGGAGGATGTCCTGATTAAGGATACCGAGAGCAACAACATGATCAAAGTCAAGGAGTTATTCATAGATTTTCAGCTCTATGCCTTATTCGATCCATCCAACATTTCCATAGATAGAGTAGTGCTTGACCAAGCTCAAGTAGACTTAAAAAAAAATAATGATTATGGCCTCAACATCAGCCTGTTTATCAACAATCTGCGCGAGTGGCTGGCCTCTGACAAACCCGCCAAAAAGAAACCCATATTTTCTATCCAAAACATTGAACTACTCAACTCACAATTTTCAATCAACGACCCCACTCGAGACTCGATAAGCGATGGCTTTGACTATTACCACTTCAATCTTGCCGACATCGAGTTGAGTGCAAAGGACTTTAAGGTAGTGGCAGACACGTTGGAGTTCGATCTTTTGTCGCTTGTTACACATGATGTAAAAACCGGCCTCACGATTCATGAGATGAACACTTTTTTTAGGCTTTCTCAGCGAGCAATGGAATTTCAGGCCCTGCATATCCATGCCAATGAAAGCCATATTCGCGACAGCCTTGTATTTAATTTCGAGAACACCGCTGCCTTAAGCTATTTTACTGATAGTGTAAAGTTCTCAGCACAGCTCGATTCTACCATAATCTATTCAAAGGACCTGGCCTTATTTGCCCCATCATTATATCAGTTCGATGACTATTATAGGCTGAGTGGCAACCTCTCGGGGATGGTAAAGGATCTTTCCATCAAAGACATGCGCTTAAACTTTGGCCAAAACAGCCTTCTTCAGGGCCAACTTAGTTTCGAAGGACTACCTAATATCCAAGAAACGTTTATAGCCGGCAACTTGTCCAAGGCGAACATAGTACCTGCTGATGTAAAGAAATACGTAAATCCAGATATCTACAAACAAGTTGAAAAACTAGGTGCTGTGAACCTTACGGGTAGATTTGTAGGGTTTCCTAACGATTTTGTGGCCAACGGCACCTTCTACACCGAAATTGGCAATGTGATTTCCGACATCAACCTGAAGATTGACGAGACAACCCAGAAATCCTACTACAGCGGCAAGATATCTACTCAGAATTTTGATATAGGCAAAATTATGGGAAGGCCTGAAATGGTCCAAAGGGTCAACATGCAAGGCAACATCGTTGGTTCTGGTTTCCAATTAGAAAACGCAGAGTTCGACCTCAAGGCTACCATTACCAAACTGGGCATCAAAGGCTATGAATATAGAAATATTAATACCGATGCCCGGATGGCCAAGGAGTTTTTTCAAGGACAACTGAGCATAAATGACCCCAACCTAAGGTTTGAAGCAGACGCCAGTGTAGACCTGCGAGACGACATCAACAAGATAATGATCCAAGCCCAATTGGATACGGCTTTGTTGAAACCTTTGAACTTGTCGAAAAAAGAAATCGTCATCGCCACAAACTTGGATGTGGATATGACAGGGCTTGAAATCGACAGCATTATTGGTGCTGCTAGCTTTACCAATACATTCTTTAGCTATGAAGGAAATGCCTTGCAAATCGACTCTCTCGATCTATTGTCTTTGCGAAAAGATGGCATTAGAAACTTTCTGCTGGCCACAGACTTTGTGGGGATTTCCGCTACGGGAGATTATGAGTTCACAACACTCTATAAAGACGCGATCAGATTGATAGACGAGTACAAACTCAATTTTGAAAACAATGATCAAAAAATCAGGAGATATTATGCCACAAAAAATACTGCTACGGCCGATAAGTATGACCTAAATTTTGAAATTGACCTGATTGACATTAATCCAATTGCTCAATTGTTTGCTCCACAGTTGACGGTTAGCAAAAACACCGTTTTAGAAGGCAACTTCACAGGAGGTTATACCGCCATCCTCGCACTCAATGGTCAGATTGATACCCTTAATTATAATGGATTCGAAATTTACAACACCCAAGCAGAAATCAATACTTCAAAAATAGCCGACAGCACCAACGTGCTTGCTATGGCTTATGTCTATTCTAAAAACCAGAATCTTAAAAACCTCACAACAAAAGATTTAATGCTTGACGCTGTTTGGCTCAATGACCATATCGACTTTCGAACCAATATTATGGTAGAAGACGAGAAGAACTATGCCAGTATTAATGGCGAGCTGAAATTCCTGACCAATAAAACAGAAGTACACTTTACTAAATCGGACTTGTTTGCCATCGGAAAACAATGGGATGTAAGCCCCTATAACAAAATAACCATTGCTAATAGAGAAATAGATTTTGACAACCTTAAGGTCTTTCATGGCTATCAAGACATTACCATCCATGGTTCGATTTCCGATAGCACTGACAAAAAACTTACGGTAGAAATCAACAACTTTGACGTAGCCAACCTAAATCCGCTACTCCCTTATCATCTCAGTGGAGAAATCAATGGATATCTCGACATTCAAAACTTTTATAGTGAAGCATTACTAGAAAGCGAGTTGGCCATACATGATTTCATGATCGAACAGTTCCTAATTGGTAACCTATCGGGCCTTTCGAAATGGAACAATGCGGCCAATAGGTTGGATGTAGATTTTCAAATAGATAGGCTGTCGAAAAAAATAATGACCTTAGAAGGCTTTGTCCAACCCCAAAATCCTGAAAACCAACTGAACATTGTTGCCAGCTTTGACCAAGCCAACATGAATATTGCAGAGCCCTTCATTAAGGATGTTTTTTCAGAAATAAAAGGGGTTGCAAGTGGTAGATTCAATATATCAGGCAAGCTCAACTACCCTATTTTGACGGGTGAAGGGGAAATTGCTGGTGGTGGTTTTAAACTTAACTATTTAAATACGAGCTACACGTTTGGCGGAAAGTTGTTTTTTGACACGAATGAGATCGGTGTACGCCAACTCAACCTTTACGATGCCAATCGCAACTTAGCGATATTGAATGGCGGCGTATTTCATGATGGCTTCAAAAACTTTGTCCTTGACTTAAGGGCACAGTTAAACAATTTTGAGGTACTCAACACTTCTGCCAGTAATAATGACCTTTATTATGGAAATGCTTTTGTGACCGGCCAACTCAATATCCTTGGGGCTGTAAACAATTTGCACTTTGATGCTCGGGCAACCACCAACAAAGGAACGAGGATTTTCATCCCTATCAAAAACACGACTGGAGTGCAACAGGAAGCTTATATCAACTTTGTCAATTTCAATGACTCCACCAAAGCTCTTGCAATCGAGAACGGTAAGAACCGGATAGATTTAAGAGGTATAAATTTGAATTTTGACATCGATATCACACCGGACGCGTATACCGAAATCATTTTTGATCTTCAAGCTGGTGATATTATTAGAGGAAGAGGCGATGGGAAAATCAACTTGAAAATAGATACGAATGGAGATTTCAATATGTTTGGCAACTACGAGTTCGTTGAAGGAGGCTACAATTTCACGCTATACAATATCATCAATAAGGAATTCAGCATTCACAAAGGCAGTACCATTAACTGGTACGGCGACCCATATGAAGGGATCTTGGATATAAAAGCTTCCTATTTACAGATGGCCTCTCTTGCTCCTTTGGTAAACAACACTTCTGAGGAAGTAGAGCTAACCGCTGAGCTGAAAAGAAGATACCCTGTAGAAGTGATTCTAGACCTAGACGGCCCTTTGATGTCACCAGCCATCGGCTTTGATATTAATATTACGAACTACCCTGAAAATGCCATTACCATGAATGGTGGCCCAAGCTTGGGCAATACCGTAGACTTGTTCCTATCAAGGATAAGTTTAGATAAGCAAGAGCGTGAAAGACAGGTTTTCAGCTTGATTATTTTAAGGCAGTTCTCTCCCGAAAACTCCTTTAATACCAGTGGCACATTTAGCAGTAGCGTAAGCGAGCTATTTTCCAATCAATTGAGCTATTGGATCACCCAAGTAGACGAAAATCTGGAAATAGACGTTGATTTGAGCGGGCTCGATGCCGATGCATTCAATACATTTCAATTACGCCTCTCTTATTCGTTCTTCAATGGACGACTCAGAGTAACCAGAGATGGTGCCTTCACGGATGTGGAGAATGAAACTAACCCCATGAGTGTATTGGGCGAATGGACTGTAGAGTACTTCCTCACCAAAGATGGAAAATTTAGGGCGAAGGTTTATAACAGGACCAACTATGATTGGTATGATCAGAATAATCCAGAAACCCGAAATACTACTTTCTCAGGGGGACTCAGTCTGCTGCATGTAACCAGTTTCGATAATTTAAAGGAGCTATTCAGGGATTTCAAAAGAGAAAAGGCAGAAAAAAGCCAACAACCATCGGAACACGAAATTGACAACACGGAAGAAGAGCCAGACCCAGACGATAAGCCTGCACTCAATGCGACGAGTCCTCGTGAAGAAGAGCATCTCCCTACTACGACAAATCGTGCTACATAAAGCCCAGGATGGGCTAAATGAACCCACAAGTTATTGGATGACAAAACAGCCTTTCTATAGTAATAAGAGAACAGCGATCCTATCTTTGTTTCTATGAAGAAAAGCTTTAAATCATATGTAATTATAAGTTGCCTCAATTTGCTCGTGCTTTTAGCATACCCTGTCAAGGCTATGACCGATCTTTCATTGGAAGATAGCGCTAAAAGTACCCTCCACAACCCCAAACTAAATCGGTACATCATAGGTGCTGGGGCAGCGTATGCCGCTGGCATCGTGGCCTTAAATCAGATTTGGTACAAAGACCACGAGAGAGAAAGCTTTCATTTTTTCAATGACACCAAGGAATGGAAGCAAATGGACAAATTGGGACACTTTTATTCTACCTACCAAATAAGTCAACTGGGTACAAATGCCTTGCTCAGCGCAAATGTCGATAAAGACAAAGCTTATAAATGGGGCGGTATGATAGGTTTTTTTGCATTGCTACCCATAGAGGTGATGGATGGGCATTCTTCTGAGTACGGTGCCTCTTGGGGAGATCTCATTGCTAATTTCACAGGATCCGCTTTTCTCACTGGCCAGTACGTTTTATGGGACGAAGTAAAAGTGCATGCAAAATATTCATTCCACCCTGACCCTATCGCCAAACATAGGCCAGAACTTTTGGGACATGGACTGCATGAACAAATGATAAAAAACTATAATGGAATGACTTATTGGCTGTCTTTCGATCTGTATGGCATAGGCCATAAGGGCAACCGTATCCCTAAGTGGCTTAACTTGGCTATTGGCTATAGTGCAAAAGAGATGATTTCCTCCAATGATGGTGCAAGCAGAATTATGGGCTATGATCCTTACCGCCAATATTTTATCGGCTTGGATATAGACCTGACTTATATTCCTACGGAAAGCAGGTTTTTAAAGACTCTACTTTATTTTGTCAATATGATTCGGTTGCCCTCTCCAGCACTAGAATATAACCGAAAAGATGGCCTCGTGTTCCACCCTATCTATTTTTAGCCACCACAATCTGTAGGAAACAAGTGATTCTTCCCTACAGTTATTACAAATCCATTAACTTTAGGACTGCTTATGTGATGGCACCAATTACGATTAAGGATTATTAACATAACTGATCAATATCTATTATGAATATCGGAGACAAAGTGAGGATGTTGAGGGGTAAAGAAGAAGGCTTTATCACTAAAATCATCAATGATAAATTGGTAGAAGTTGAGATAGAGGATGGCTTTCGAATTCCTACCCTGCGCAGCGACTTGGTAATAGTATCTACTGAAGAAGCCAATTACTTTGATAAGGAAGAAAGGGAAGAAGTACCAATTGCCAGCCCTCCTAAAGGTAAAATTGCTGATGCTGGATTTTGCCTTGCATTTCATCCTATAAATGATAGAGACTTCAGTGTCTTTCTTATCAATGGCAGCCACTCTATCGTTCCATTTACTGTATATTATCAGCGAAAAGAAGAGCTTGTGCCTAAACTTGCGGGACATCTTGCCCCCTCAACTCATGTGAAGCTAGATATATTGAGCCGTACCAGTTTTGAAACATGGCCGGAGATCATCATTCAGGCATTGCGGTTCTCTCCCAAAGGCAAGCAAGTGATAGCCCCTTTGGAGAAGAAGTTCAAGTTCCGGGCAGCTTCATTTTTCAAAAACGAGAAGATTGCTCCCGTCATCATGAAAAAGTCCTTTATTTTTGAAATAAATACGGCTGAAACTGTAACGGATGTAAAGAAACTTAACGAGAAGCTATTGGAGGGATCTTCCCAATCACCTATCTCCAACATTCTTGAAAGGCCGAGTTCAGTGGTAGATCTGCACATCGAAAAGTTAGTCGACAATGTTGAGGTTATCCCCAAATCTGCGATTATCAACATGCAACTCCAAGCCTTTGAAAAGGCACTAGATAATGCTATTGCTTCGGGCTTGTCTGAGATCACTTTTATTCATGGAGTAGGGAATGGTGTCCTGCGTGACAACATCCACAAACGGCTAAGTAGGCACCCCAATGTTGCATATTATAAAGACGCCATGAAGGAGAAATTTGGTTACGGGGCAACTGTTGTTAAAATAGGCTAAAGAATAGAAGATTTCAGTAACACGTTAGGTCTTGAAAGACCTCGAAACTAATCCGCCATTACATTAAAGTCATATTTTATAGCTCTTTTACTTGGATCGGAATTCGCAATGTCAAGCATGCCAAATCCTTTATGAGAATAGGATCCTAGACCACAAGTAAACACAAATTCTTGTACTTCTTTAGCAGCATATAAGGTAAAAGGAAACGTATAGCCTCTTACTTCATATTTAACATCCTGATCGTAAACAGGGTATATTCGGGCAAATTTTTTCTGAGACTCTCTGATCTTATTGAGATATTCTTTATCGGGAACGATCTGGAATTTATAGAAAGAGGCTATCTGCTCAGGTGTATAGGCACCATATTTCTCAATACGAATCATTGTAGTCTCGTATAAGAGATCTGAAAACATATCACTTTCCGGAGACACAAAGCGTTTTCCTTCGCTATCGTTGAAGGTTGGTTTTAGAAGAACAATAGGTGAGATACATATAAACTTCATTGAATCGCCAATTTCCGGATACTCTTCTCTTTCCACCGCTTCAGGTATAAGCACTAGATTGCCCACTTCTATTTGAGGGAAATCAAATAGATTTTTCAAAAAGTAGTCAATAAAGCCTTGGTCAGGGCACGAGAAGACGAGCGTTACCCTTGTAGAGTAATAGTGAAGTCCGTTTCTACTTATTTTTGTTTGTCCCTTGAGCCCAGAGAAATTATAGAAATTGTAGTTCTTATATTTCTCATCTCCGCCCTTTATCAGAATCCCCTTAACCAACTGGGCCAAAAGATATTGGTGATGAAAAGGCACGAAAGCACCCTTATTCTTCAGCAAAAAAATTATTCTTACCCTCACGCTATTTCAAAATTTTTATAAAGCCTTAAAATATAAAAAAATGCAACTGATCAGTTCCAAAAACAATCCTTTTTCTTGTCTAATTAGGCAAATTAAAACTTTTTTACAAAATGCCCAATTCACATTAAATATTAATTGTAAAGAAACAACTTAAGAAAATACAATGTTTTTGTTCTGTTGCATTATTTCCTTCTACTTTTAATTTAGTCTGATAGTAATGACTTATACATTAAACCTAAAATGCATAATATCGCCATCCTTCACTTCATATTCCTTTCCTTCTATAGCCATTTTCCCAGCTTCACGACATGCCGCCTCTGACCTGTACTTTTGATAGTCGTCTAACTTTATGACCTCGGCTTTAATGAAGCCCCTTTCAAAATCAGTGTGAATAACACCTGCTGCCTGAGGGGCTTTCCATCCTCTCTTAATTGTCCATGCGCGCACCTCTTGAACTCCAGCGGTAAAGTACGTAATAAGATCAAGGAGACTATACGAAGCACGAATTAATTTATTGAGGCCAGACTCTTTCAATCCATATTCTTCCAAAAATATATCCCTTTCTTCTTCATCCAGCTCTGCAATTTGTGCCTCAATGGCCGCACTTATCACCACTACATCCGCCCCCTCATTTTTTACGGCATCCTTGAGTGCTTCTACATAAGCATTTCCTGAAACAACTGCTTCTTCCTCCACATTCGCCACATAGATTACAGGCTTATCTGTCAGCAATTGCAAGTCTGCTATTGCCTTCTTGTCCTCCTTACTCAATTGCAGTGCTCTTGCATTTTCACCACCTTGCAGTTTCTCTCTATAAAGCTGCAGCACCTCCAGTTCCTTTTTAGCTTGAGCGTTGCCTGATTTTGCAATTTTCTCTATCCTCGAGATTTTCTTTTCTACCGATTCTAGATCTTTGAGCTGCAGTTCAGTATCAATCACTTCTTTATCAAACACAGGATCTACCGAACCTGCTACGTGAACAATATTGTCATCAGCAAAACACCTTACCACATGGATTATTGCATCTACTTCTCTTATATTGGCCAAAAACTTATTACCAAGCCCTTCGCCTTTACTGGCACCTTTCACCAGCCCTGCAATGTCCACAAACTCAATGACAGTCGGGACAACCCTTTGGGGCTTTACTATTTCCTCTAACACCTTTAGCCTCTCGTCGGGAACGGTAATCACCCCCACGTTTGGCTCAATTGTACAAAAAGGAAAATTAGCTGCCTCGGCCTTTGCATTTGAAAGTGCATTAAAAAGAGTTGATTTACCTACGTTGGGCAGGCCTACAATTCCACATTTAAGTCCCATCGAAAATTACCTATTGAATATATAATACTTTTTGTATCCGGAATACAGTTCTTTTATAGAAACTTTGATCACTGTATATACGGGTATAGCCACAATCATACCGAGTATGCCGGCCAAATTTGCCCCCACAAATATAATGACAAAAATCTCTAAAGGGTGGGCTTTCACGCTTTTTGAGAAAATTAATGGTTGCAGAAGTAAGTTATCGGTCAATTGCACAACAGAAAACACAGCCAGTATCTTCAATACCATGAGCCATATAGCACTTGTGTCCATCATAAAGTCGCCTGTAGACACTCCCACAATTACCCCAAAAGCGGCACCCAAAACAGGGCCAGCATAAGGAATAAGATTAGAGACTGCGGCAAACAAAGCAATGGTAAGCGCATATCGAATGCCGAGCAAGCTAAGACCAAAAGAAGCTATGCTAAAAATAGCAAACATTTGAAAAAGTAGGCCCAGGAGGTAATTTGAAAGGAGTTTCTCTATCTTGTATATGGCCACAATAGATATTTCAAAGTACTGGTTGGGGATGAGGGCGATAAATTGTTTTCGAACAATACCTTTTTCGTATAAGAGAAAGAAAGTAATAAAAACTACTGCAAGAAGACCGATCAAGAAATTGCCAGTAAAAGAAATCAAATTGTTAAAGATTGTCTGAAAATCAACCTGATCAAATATGGAAACAATGCTATTTCTCAAACTATCCACAATAAAACCTTCTTTCCCCAATGTATACCCATTCCTGATCATAAAGTCTTCCAGATTTTTCAGAGGCATTGTGACCCTCAGGTACAATTCATTATAATCAAGCCTTGTCAAAACTTGAACTTGCTCTGTTACAAGAGGAATGAAGAGTGTAATGAAAAGAGAAAGGCATACAATCAAGACGAGAAAAGAAATCAATACTGCCACCACTTGAGGAACACGGAAATTAAATATTTGAGTGTTGCTTAAGTAGTTGCAAAATGGTCTTAAAATAGTAGCTATGACAAATGATATGACAAAGTAAATGAGAATATTAAAGAAGAACCATCCCAACAGGATCACCAATAACACAATAATGCCTAGGTAAAAAACCGGTCTTGGGATTTTTAGCGTGTTGGTCATAGTACCTATAAAAATAGAAAAAAAAAGCTCTTGAGGGTTCAAGAGCAAGGAATTCTTTTATGTTAGGAGATTATATCAATCCCACTTCAGTTCGTCATCGCTTTCGGCTTCGCTTTCGACACGCTCTGCAAATTGGCTAAAGTCCACTTCTGGCATTAGCTCATTCTTCACATGATCAATCGTTTCTTGCATGGCTTCTATGAACTTGTCGAAATCCTCCTTATAAAGGAAAATCTTGTGCTTCTCATAAAAGTATCCATCATCCTTATACCTGCGTTTGCTTTCGGTGACAGTCAGGTAATAATCGTTAGAACGAGTAGACTTTACATCAAAAAAATAGGTTCTTTTTCCCGCTCTTACTCTTTGGGAGTAAATCTCTACTTTATCGTTTTCCTTATTCTCTTCCACAATCCTTAGTTTTTATTTGTAATAATGTAAATTTATAACTTTAAATAACGATTAAATTTTTAAATAACCTAAAAATCTGTTTAAATATAGTATAATAATTCTCATTATTGCAAGCATGCCAATGAATATTTTTAAGGTGGCTAATATTCCCTTTATCATTTCTTGAGGACAACTTTGCAATAAGCTCCCCTCACAATCAATAAATCTTTTATGCGGCTCGATTTAAATAAAATAAGAGAATTTGGAAACATTGAGCTTTTGGCCAAGCAGATGGTAGAGGGATTTGTGACAGGTCTGCACAAGTCTCCCTATCATGGATTTTCTGTAGAATTTGCAGAGCATCGCTTGTATAACCCAGGTGAAAGTACTCGGAATGTTGATTGGAAAGTGTATGCCAAGACTGAACGGTTGTATTCCAAACGCTATGAAGAAGAAACCAATCTCAGGTGTCATTTGATCGTAGATGTATCTTCCTCCATGTATTACCCCACAGGAAATCATGGGAAACTCACCTTCAGTGCAATGAGTGCCGCTTCTGTTGCTTATTTGCTGCACAAGCAGCGGGATGCTATTGGGCTGATCACATTTTCCGACCAAATTCATCTGGAAACGCCTGTAAAATCGACTGCTACCCACCTTCACAAGATATTCTTGCACTTAGAAGAGTTGCTGTACGCCAAGCCAACGCAACAGAAAACTGCTGTAAGCGACACTTTACATCAAATAGCAGAGAAAATCCCTAGACGGTCGCTTGTGATACTTTTTAGTGACATGCTAGAGGATTCGCAACAAACCGACCAATTGTTTGCCGCCCTTCAGCACCTAAAGCACAAAAAGCATGAAGTGCTCCTGTTTCATGTATATGACAAAAAAACAGAATTAGATTTTGACTTTGAGGACAGACCTCATGAGTTTATCGACATAGAAAGTGGGGAAAAGCTCAAGATCAACCCCTACCAGGTCAAAGAGGTTTATATCAAAACCATGAAGGAGCGCTTTGAAGCCTTAAAGTTGAAATGCAGCCAATTTAAGATTGACTTTGTAGAAGCTGACATTAATGAAGGTTATGACAAAATCCTTTCCTCCTACTTGATCAAAAGAGCCAAAATGCGGTAGGTTGTTGATAGGGAGTAGCCTTACTCTCTTTCTTGAACTTCGGAATAAAAAACAACCTTAAGAGTAAAGCCGAAGGCCTTTCCCTTAAGGTTATCGTAATTTCTGTATAGCGTATTACTGCTTCTTATAATATTATTTTGCGTAGCTAACAGATCGCATTTCCCTGATGACAGTAACCTTGATCTGTCCAGGGTATTGCATATCCTTTTCTATTTTCTGAGATATGTCGAAAGACAGCATGCCAGCCTTTTGGTCGGAAACGCTTTCGGCATCTACCATCACCCTTAATTCCCTACCAGCCTGTATTGCGTAGCACTTGTTCACCCCATCAAAGCTTACCGCAAGCTCCTCCAATTCTTTCAATCGCTTAATGTAAGACTCCATGATCTCCCTTCTGGCACCTGGTCTAGATCCAGATATGGCATCGCAGGTCTGTACAATCGGAGAGATAAGAGAGGTCATCTCAATTTCGTCATGGTGTGCACCAATGGCATTGCACACTTCTGGGTGTTCCTTATACTTCTTGGCCAATTCCATACCCAAGATAGCATGTGGCAATTCAGGTTCTTCAGGCCAAACTTTTCCTATATCGTGCAACAGCCCGGCTCTCTTTGCCAATTTGGTATTGAGCCCTAGCTCCGCAGCCATGGTAGCGCACAGCCTCGCCACTTCACGAGAGTGCTGCAGCAAGTTCTGTCCATATGAAGAGCGGAATCGCATTCTTCCCACAAGTTTGATCAACTCTGGGTGCAGTCCGTGAATGCCTAGATCGATCACCGTACGCTCTCCAATCTCGATAATTTCTTCCTCTATATTCTTGGTGGTTTTAGCCACCACCTCTTCGATTCGAGCAGGGTGAATCCTGCCATCGGTCACCAACCTATGCAAAGATAGCCTGGCTATCTCCCTTCTTACGGGATCGAATCCTGATATGATAATGGCTTCTGGCGTATCATCTACAATGATTTCCACCCCTGTGCTAGCTTCTAATGCTCTGATATTTCTTCCTTCCCTACCAATGATCTTCCCTTTTATATCATCACTTTCAATATTGAATACTGAAACACAGTTTTCAATGGCATGTTCAGTGGCGGTTCTCTGGATGGTTTCTATCACTACCTTTTTGGCTTCTTTGGTGGCTTTTAGCTTAGCCTCATCCATGATGTCTTTGATATAGGACGATGCCTTTGTCATGGCCTCATCTTTTAATGCAGCCATGATTTCTTCCCGAGCTTCTTCAGCCGTCAAGTGAGCGATCTTTTCTAAATCTCTTACCTGTTGCTGCTTCATCTTTTCTAGCTCTTCTCGACGCTTGTTGGTAAGATCAATTTGGGCGGCCAAGTTTTCCCTCATTGCATCGATTTCGGCATCTTTTCTTTTGATCTGCTCCATCTGTTTAGAAAGGTTTTGCTCCCTTTGCTTCAACTTGTTTTCATTGGTGATGAGCAGGTTCTTCTTTTTGTTGCTTTCTTCTTCGAACTCAGCCCTCAGCTTCAGAAAACGCTCTTTAGCCTCGAGCATCTTATCTTTCTTGATATTCTCAGATGTCAGCTCTGCCTCTTTAATCATCAACTGAGCTTTCTCCTTGATTTTCTCTTCTTCTTGTTTAAAAAACCTATGAAGAAGCACCCTGCCTATGACAATGCCCACACCTAGCGATATGACTGCCACAAGGAGGTAAACTATCCACTCTTCCATTTTAAAAGTCGTTTATATTTAAAGTATAATCACATGAAACGACAGCAAAATGAAGCCGAGCAGTAAGAGGGATATAAGAGGAATATATAGATATAAAAAGCCCTATTGGAGCAATCAACCCTACATTTTTTGTGCGATTAAATCATTTAAAGAATGTATTTTATCCGCTAGTGCTTGCATACCAGGATCGGGAACAGCCCCTGCATTAAGGCTTTCTATTAAGCAATCAAACGCTACCATCGCCAAGAGGTCTTGTTTGTCATCGATACGGAATTGATCCCTATACGACCTAATTCTCTCATTGATGAGCTTTCCAGCCCTCCTTATCTTAGCCTCTTCGTCAGGACTTACCCTCATCGGGTATTCTCTATCACAAATCTTAATTTTTACGGAAAGGTCTGTCATTTAGGATAGTGTCGATATATTAGCTACTCAAAAGAGCAATGCACCTGTCTATATCTTTTATATATTCGTTTATCTTATCTTTCAGCTCAGCAGTATCATCTTTTACTGCCATCTTATCTACAATTTTACTAATTTTAATTTGATTTTGAAAATTATTTATCTGGCTCGCTTTTTTTTCTATTGTGGCCCTCAAATCCATATTTTCCTTCCTCAGAAATACCAGCTCTTGCCGCATGACGCTGCGTTCTTCTAGGAGCTGTTTCACCTTCTCTTCTAGCAGAGAGAGGGCTGATGCCAGATCTAATTTATCCATATCATTTTCTTATTATTGCGCCAATTTTATCTTGATAAACCTGCATAAGTCTTTCCATCGTCTTGTCGATGATCTTGTCGGTAAGGGTCTTATTATTGTCTTGCAAGGTGAAAGTGAGCGCATAAGCTTTCTTATCCTCCCCTATTTTATCCCCTTGGTAAACGTCAAATACATTGATCTTTTTTAATAGATTACGTTCTGTTTGCAAAGCCAAGGATTCTATTTCTTGAAAGGTCACCCTTTTATCTATCACCAATGAAAGGTCACGCTCCACTTCTGGGAATTTAGACACTTCCTGATAAAATAAATTGCCTTTTGTATATTTAATTAACAAGTCCCAATCGAATTCTGCGTAAAAGACAGGCTGCCTTACTTCAGCCAATGCCGATACACTTGAAGTCAATTGTCCCCATGTGCCTATCACTTTATCACCTACTTGCAACTGAATGGCATATTGAAATCCTTCTGCGTGAATGACAGTTGTTTGACTATTAGGCAATCGGAACTTCTTTAGCATCTTGTGTACCACCGAAGACAGGTCGTGAAAATCGGCAGTGCGGGCTGGTCGTATCCAAGTTTCCTCTTCTACATTGCCGGTCAGATATAAAGCCAAATAGTTTTTTTCAACATATTGATCACCCGATTTCGTATATCCCTTGCCAAACTCAAATAGCTTAAGGTTTTTCTGCTTTCTGTTCACATTATGAGCGATCACTTCCAGTCCGTTAAACAACAGCCTTTGACGCAACACCCCTAAGTCCTCACTCAACTTATTCAAAATCTCTACATTTTCTGCTGCGGACAAAAAGTCTACTTTGGTGGAATAGGTTTCCTTTGTCAAGGAGTTGGTGATTATTTCATAAAACCCTATGGATGCCAGCAAATAGCTTACGGCTTCCCGGAATGTATCTTTGTTTTTCTTAGGGAATTCGGCCAAATAATCTGTTCCTAACACATCAGAAAGGACGATATTGTCATAACCATGAATGCGAAGGATTTCTTCAATGATATCCGCTTCTCTGGTCACATCTACTCTATACGGGGGAACATAAGCTGTAAAACCTTCTTCAGTATTTTTTTCCACCCGTATGTCCAGCCATTTCAAAGTATCGTGTATCTCCTGCACGGGGATTTCTTTCCCTATGAGGCGCTTTACATGCTGATATTTTACTGCTACTTCAAACTCCTTAACTTCTTGAGGATAAATATCTACTATAGGAGAGGATATTTCACCACCTGCAATTTCTTTGATCAGCATGGCAGCGCGCTTGAGCGCATAAACAGTGATATTAGGGTCAGTCCCTCTTTCATAGCGGAAAGAAGCATCTGTTTTCAGGCCATGTCTTTGAGAAGTCCTGCGGATATAATCTGCTGAAAAATAGGCACTCTCTAGGAAAATGTCTGTGGTTTTAGCCGTAACGCCCGACTTTTCACCACCAAATACACCTGCAATACACATTCCTTCTTGCGCATTGCATATCATCAGGTCTTCAGAAGAAAGCTTTCTCTCCTTGCCATCCAAAGTTGTAAAGGCAGTATTCTCATCCATTGTGCGCACCACCACTTCGTCTCCTACTACAGCGGCGTCAAATGCATGTAGGGGCTGCCCCAATTCATGCAGCACAAAATTGGTTACATCCACTACATTATTGATGGGTACTAAGCCAATGGCCTGTAAATTGGCCTTCAGCCAATCGGGCGAATCACCAACGGTAACGCCGCTAATGGAGATCCCAGAATAACGAGGAGCGGCCGTTGGGTTCTCAACGGTTACTTTTATTGGCCTGCTTTCATTGTCTATCGCAAATTTAGAAACATCGGGAAGTTTTACTTCTCTCTTTAGTAGGGCTTTCAGGTCACGGGCTACTCCTATATGTGAAGCAGCGTCGGCCCTATTGGGCGTGAGGCCTATTTCGAGTACGGTATCGTCCTGAATATTGAAATAAGCCGCTGCGGGAGAACCGACAGGCAGATCGGTATCCAGCACCATAATGCCGTCGTGGCTTTCGCCAAGGCCGATTTCATCTTCTGCACATATCATCCCTTCAGAAACCTCGCCTCGTATCTTTGATTTTTTTATCTTGAAGGGTTCGCCTTCCGAGGGGTATAAGGTAGCCCCAACAGTGGCTACTACCACTTTTTGTCCAGCTGCCACATTGGGTGCACCACACACTATGGGTACGGGAGCATTTAGCCCTATATCGACAGTCGTCACTTTTAACCGATCGGCATCGGGATGTTTATCGCAAGTAATCACTTCCCCAATTACCAGTCCCTCAAGCCCCCCTTTTACAGGTTCAAAACGGCTTATGCCTTCTACTTCCAACCCAGACTGCGTCAACAAATCCGCTATCTCCTCAGGGCTTTCATTCAATTCAATATAGCTTCTTAACCAATTTAGGGATATTCTCATATTATTAAACTTCAGGTGTAAGCACTGGCAAACACTGCCCAGATATGCTCCATTTCATGATCGACAAAAATACATAATTCACGATTAATTCATAAGCATAATGTATTAATGTACCGATTAGCTAATGCAACAATGGAGAAATGGTAAGTTTTGAATTTTAGATGGTAAGTGTTGAGTGAGAAGCGAAATTAATGTACCAATGAAGCAATTTACCAATGAGATAATTGGCTAGATAACCCAAACATAGCGAATGGTTTCACGCAGCGAACGCAAAGTTGAACGCAAAGCGCGCAAAGAAATAGACCAGACAAGAGGCGGGAAGGTGGGCTACGGAAATGGGTCATAGGAGGCCACGGGAGCCAGCAAGCCTGAAAGGCTTCAATACGAATAACCTCAAGAAATGACCCATAACAACCCCGTAGGGGTTTAACTTCAAAAAACGCTCGTTAAAAAAGGTTTCACGCAGCGAACGCAAAGGGAAGGTGGGAGCTACTTCCGCTGTTAGACAACGACCGATCCACATTCTTTCATTCAATCATTAATTCATTCAAAAAGGCTCGTTTGTACGTAGGAGCGCCCCCGATAGCAGCGGAAACCCCGCCAAGGGAGGGTAGATAGCTAATCGTACTATCTCATGTAAATGCACATGGGTTTGCCAAAGGCCCAAAGTTGGGCTTTCCAACGAGCGGGAGGGCGGAGTTGGAGCGGATAGCGGGACTAGGCGCCCAAGTTTTTATCTTTAATTTGTTCAAGTTGGCCCTGATCCCGCTTTATCTCTAGTTTATTAGCCTTTCATAAACAGCCATTTGGCCAGCACACGGTAGTTGATCTTGGTGCCATGCATCAAGATGCCGATGCGGTAGATCCTGCCGGCCATCCATGTAGTGAAGATGAAGCCTAGCGCCAGAAGCCCTAAGGACAGCAGTATCTCCCACATAGGCACGCCAAATGGAATGCGCATCATCATGACCACGGGCGAGGTGAATGGGATCATGGACATCCAAAAAGCCAGGCTGCCGCTGGGGTCTTTGATGACGGCAGAAAGCACGACGATGGAGGCGATGAGCGGCATGGAAATGGGGAACATGAACTGTTGGGAGTCGGCATCGCTATCGACAGCGGAACCCACAGCGGCAAATAGTGCGCCGTATAGTAGATAACCCCCAAGGAAATAGCAGACGAAGCAGATGATAACACTAAGGATATCAACGGCTTCTAGCGCCACGAATATCTCATTGATCTCTTTAGCTGTGGACATATCTTGTTGCGGCATGTCGGCCATAGTCTGCTCGAACTGTTCGCCGCCAAACCGGTCGATCTGAAATGCTGCCCCGATGGCGGAGGCAACAGCAAAGGTAAGCACCACCCACAGAAGAAACTGGGTGAGGCCTACGGCGCCGATCCCGATGATCTTGCCTGTCATGAGCTGGAACGGCTTGACAGAAGAAATGATGACCTCCACAATGCGTGATGTCTTCTCTTCTAATACTCCGCGCATGATCTGTGCGCCATAGAGGAACACGAAAAAGTAGATGAGCAAGGAAGCTAAGTAGCCGATAGCGGAAGACACTCCAAAGCTGCTAGCTTTTTCTCCTTCGCTGCTGAGGTTGATGGTGCTGATGCTTACATTAGTCTTGATACTCTCGAGCAATTCCTTATTAATACCTGTTTCTGAAAGCTTTATGTCTTCTATTTCATGCTTTATTGCCCTTTCTAATGCCAATACTACTTCATAGCTTGGGTTGCCCTGGGAGAAAAAAGTAATGCTCGAGGGATTTTCAAGTGCATTTGGAGGAATATGCAAAAGGCCATACTTGTCGTTGGTGGCCATGTCGCTCTTGGCAGCATCTATAGAAGCGTTGATATACTCATATTTCATGCTCCCACCTTCTTCGAACTTTCCTTCAAAATGGCCTGTCTCATCTAGTATTTCGATGGTCTTTTCGTCACCTTCCATCATGGCCAACCAAACAGGAATGATCATGAAGGACGCAAAAATCAAAGGGCCCAAGATGGTCATGATAATGAAAGATTTTTTGCGGACACGGGTGAGGTACTCTCGCTTTACGATCAGTAGAATCTTATGCATTGACTGCCTCCTTTCCTTCTACCATGGAAATAAATATTTCGTTCATATCTGGAATTTTTTCTTTGAAGAGTTGCACTTCTACTTGATCCATTATCTTCTGGAGCAAGAAATTGGAAGAAACATCAGGAAGCTGTACGACTGACCTATAATAGTTGTCTTCCAAGAGATGGGAAGAAAGCAAGGCAACGTCATTGGCTGGGAAAACAAGAGGCCCCTTGTGCTCAACGATGAAAGTGCCAGTCCGAAAACGGTCTTTGATATCTTTTTTGGATCCATCAAGAATCTTTTGTGACTTGTTGATCAAAGCAATGTGATCGCACAACGCCTCAACGGATTCCATTCTGTGGGTAGAGAAGATGATTGTGCTGCCGTTTTTTCTAAGCTCGAGTATTTCGTCTTTGATGAGGTTGGCATTGATGGGATCGAAGCCCGAGAAAGGCTCATCGAGGATGATGAGTTTGGGCTGGTGCAGGACTGTAGCAATGAACTGGATTTTCTGTTGCATTCCTTTGGAAAGGTCCTCGATATTTTTGCCCCACCAGCCTCCAATATCAAATTTTTTGAACCAGACTTTTATCCGCTCCATAGCTTCTTTCTTGTCCAAGCCCTTGAGCTGGGCCAGGTAAAGCAGTTGTTCGCCCACTTTCATTTTTTTGTACAGGCCACGCTCTTCAGGCAAGTAGCCGATTTCATATACATGGTGGGGCGCCAAAGGCTGCCCGTTGACCTGTATTTTCCCATTGTCTGCCTCTATGATCTGGGTGATGATACGAATGAGGGTCGTCTTGCCTGCTCCATTGGGCCCTAAAAGGCCAAAAATAGACTGAGTGGGCACATTGACGCTTACATTATCCAAAGCTACGTGTTGCGCATAGTGCTTGGATACATTTTCTATAGAAAGGATGTCCAATGCTTTTATGTTTAAAAATGAATTGGAGTGGTTTTTTTAGGATACTCCGGCCTCCTATAAAAGTTATGCTTTCTTGGTTGTTTTCAATATTAGCACAATAAAAAACAAAAATAAAAAAAGATATGAAAGCAGAAATATTTATTTTATAAGTGGTAGGGCAAACGCTTTTAACTTTTTTAACCCTGTACTGAAACAAACCAAGGCCTCTGACGGCTACAGCATGATATTTGGCAAGCAAACATTGCGTGAGCAAACCGTACTGATGCATTTGCTACTGCTGATATTTTTTTAAAATACGTTTGCCTTGTTAAAAATAATTAGCAATGAAAAGATTAGCATGATGGTTGTCTCCCCTATTATGAATTTTTCAATGGGGTAGCATGAAATGAAGAAAACCATAAAAATGCTTGTTGTTGTATAGAATAGGCCCTACTTTTAATCGATTTTTTAACAGACTGAATTCATTCTTTTCACCAGCTAATATTTTCGTATTGAAACCGAGATACTTTTCCTCAAAGACCTTAAATAGTAAAGCCCTCAATCGTTCTGAAAAACACAGCCCAAGAGGCAGAACCGTTTACTTAGGCCTGCTGATCTTCATTGCTTCTGCTCTTCTAAGCCTTCCCTTTGTACACGTAGATATTATAGTAAAAAGCCTAAGCTTTAAGAAAAACATACCCTATAGGAATATTATTGCTGCCCCTATTTCTGCAAGGGTAAAGGCCATTTTTATGGAGGAGAAGTGAGTAAGAAAGTATTGCAGGCCCATGTTGATGAGTAATAACTCAAAGTCGGTCGTTGACGCTATTTAATATGCAATAATAAAAGATAAACAAACAGATTATGGAACTAGACAACAAAAAAGCATTACACTACCCCAGCATTGCCCAAGCTGTGGGACTATTAGGGATTTGGCTGCTGGTAAGTATAGTAGTAATCCTATTTTCTGCCCTTATTCCTGACTTAGACCAATCATACGTTTTGTTGATTGGCTATGCCGTACCACTTATTGCTGTGATTTATATCGGCGCGAAGAGAAAAGGAGGAATTCAATACCGCTCAATCAAAAAAGAGCCGCCATTAATCGCCTACTTAATACTGTTGGCCGCCACACCAGCATTAGGTTTTATTATTGAACCGCTTATCACCCTTATTCCCATTAGTGATTCATGGAAATCTATGCTAACCTTCATGGACGACACAGGTTTTGCTGTTTTTATACTGACAGTTATAGCTGCTCCCGTTCTCGAAGAGGTGCTATTTAGAGGTGTTATTTTAGATGGTTTTATAAAGCGGTACACTCCTGCAAAGGCTATCTTGGTATCTAGTATTCTGTTTGGCGCTGTGCACTTGAATCCTTGGCAGTTTATAGCAGGGCTTACGGCTGGCATTGCTATGGGATGGGTTTATTGGAAAACAAAATCCTTATTTCTATGCATCTTCATGCATTTTGTAAACAACGGTTTGTCATTCTCCATGTCTTATTTGGGATATAGTATTGATGATAGCAGTAGAAGTTTGATTGGGAACGATGCCCTCTATTTTGCCCTATACGTTGTTGCTATTCTGATTTGCTGCTTTGCCTATATTGTCCTGAATAATAAAGTATTTGGGAAGGATGCGGGAGATGTGGTGGTTGTGCTAGCGCAATCGGGGGAAGATGATGGTTGAGATAAAATTGAATAAATATTTTCTTGCCTTTGTCTCAAATGGCTTATACCTTTAAAATCTTTTTTGAGTGCTTTGAGATCGCTCAAGACCGTATTTTTCTTTAACCAGCTAAATTTCCCGTATTGAAACCAGAACTCTTTCCCAAAGAAATTATTGAGAATAGTGCCGAGGGTCATTTTATAGATCATAACGTAACGAGCAAGGCAATTTATTTGAGCGTGCTATTCTTTATTGTATTAGCGTTAGCCTGCCTGCCTTTTATTTTTGTAGATATCAGCGTAAAAAGCAATGGTCTCATTCGACCTTTAACTTATAAGAATATTATTACAGCCCCTGTATCCGGAAGGGTGAAGGCTGTATATATGGAAGAGAATACAGCAGTACAAAAAGATAAAACAGTGCTTATAATAGAAACAGATCAGATAGAAGGCCAAATCCTTACCAATAATACGCGAATCAGTAAAGTAGAAAAATTTATTGATGACCTGAATCGCTTAATTCATACAAGTAAATTTGATGCTTCAACTCCCATTATTCCACCTACTATATGACAACGTAAATGACTGGTTAAATCCGAGCCAGAATGAAATAGAGACAACCAGCTTATGAGAAAGGACAACATGCAAATAAAACAACATGACATTACAATTTCTTAAAAATATCATAACGCCTTTCAAAAATGATATTCCAAGCGATACACAGAAAACTATTGGAAAGTAACTATTGGAAATTCATTTTATTCAATTACTTCACCCTGCTTCTTTGTTTTATTTTTCCGTCATTAATAGTTGAATTCGCTTTTGATTTCAATCCGGCTAACGACAACCCAATATCCTTAGTTGACAACAAGCTGCTCACTATCTTCCTCATAACAATCGCAGCCCCTATTATCGAGACCTTGATCTTCCAAATTGTCTGTATAAATGCCTTCATATTAATTTTTGCTCTAATCCTAAACAAAAATGAAAACAACAGAAATATATTAATTATTTCAATCGTATTGTCAGCTATTGTTTTTGGCTTTGCTCATTTTTACAACTGGATATATATGGCTTTTATGCTTATACTAGGCATTTACTTTGGTTATATTTATTTTTACTGTTATTTAAAACAGGTAAAGCCTTTTTATCCCATAGCAATATTACACTCCTTATATAATCTTACAGTATATGCTATTGAGAATATGGACTTACTTTGGAATGCCTAAATATAAACAAGAGATGAGTAAAGCATGAAAACCATTTCTCAAGCTGCTCATTTAACTTTTACTAACCAGCTATCTCAAAACTTTGAAAGTAACCATCTTCACCTTCAGCTTATTATTTGCTTTTTCCTTGAGTGCTGTGGCCCAAAACAGCACGCTCATTACCGGAAAGATTTTAAGCGAAAGCACAAAAGAACCAGTTCCTTATGCCCATCTAACTATTGTTGGAACTGGAATAGGCACCATTGCCAATGGCGGAGGTCGGTTCAGACTAATAGTTCCCATAGTTTACGAGGGAAAACAAGTAAAAATCTCTTGCATAGGCTACGCAGACTATCTCTTCCAAATAAAAAAAGGTGGGGAGGAAAATCTTATTGTCCTTTTAAATGAAAGTAGTCATGCCTTGGAATCGGTTACCATCAGACCCGATGATCTGGCAAAGAAAATTATCCTCCAAGCTATTGAGAATATCCCTATCAATTACCCTGATGGCCCTGAGATACTAAAAGGATTTGTTACGGAAAAGGCTTATCCAGATAGCAGCAGGCAGGATGCCCCTTTTTATATCGTGGAAGCGGCGATAGAAGCCTATAAAGATCCGTACTCAAAAGCCAGTACCAATGGAGATATAAAATTATTGAAAGGAAGGAGATTTATGGGGGCTAACATCGACTCATTGCCAATACGCTTCTATGGAGGAGGTCATGAGCCTCACGGCTTGGATTTCGTGATGCGACGAAACGGCCCCCTAGACAAAAATAAAATAGATAGGTTTTTCTTTGATATAGAGGATACCCTAAAATATGGGAATAAAGATATTGTTGTTATCTCCTTTGCCTCTTTGAAGGACGAGGACCGTGGAAAATTACATATTGCTCTAGACAGCTATGCCATCACTAAAGCAGAAATAATAAAAACCAGCTCGAGTCTATTCGATAGACTGTCCTACACTGCCAGTGGCTACAATAGGCTATTCCGCCGCTATATTACGACCTACGCCCATGAGGATGCTATTTGGAGGTTAAAACATATCCAATATAGTACTTATTTCCAATCGAATCAGGCTAAATCCAGCATCTATCTAAAAACCGATTTCGTCACAACTGATTTTTATGAGCAAAAGGAAAGCCTCCCTTATCTAGAGAAATTTCATTATAAAGATGTATTTCTCAATAGCCTAGGAGAGTACGACGAGCATTTCTGGAAAGACTACAATATCATCTTGCCTGATGTTAGCGAGAACCATCTTATACTTACAGAAAACACGAAAGAATTGGGCAGTGAGAACAAACAGGAAAAGATGTTGAAGATTATTAAAAAAATTCGGTTAGACTATAGTTTGTTCTATTTCAAATCTAACCTATCCCCTACGGTTGCGACCATGCCCGGTTTGCCCAAGGCTTTAAGCATACAAGAGCAGGCTTACCATTACCTTGGGTTGAGTACTCGCTTGCAATATGAGATTTACGATCAGTTTATTGTGGGACTTGAAAACCAGGCTTCTTTTTCTAGCAAACGCTTTTCCGGCAACTGGTTTACTTTCGCTTATGAAGCAAATTTAAACCCCCGTAGGCGACCGATTTATGTAAGCCCAGCTTTTAAGGTCGGATATATCAAGCAGCGGTTATTTCTGGAAAGCTTCTCTCAAGAGGGTGAAACAAAAATAAATGGCAAAACTTTTGACAGTAAAAAGGTTGATGCTTTTTATGAAACCAGGGGGTTTTCAATCGCTCCCTCCATCACCATTGCTATAGAGAAAAGCAAAAGTTGGCGCTACTTTGTAAGTGCTACTTACCCATTTCAGA
>SMEK01000033.1_pt1 | contig 49565 bp, 41 predicted proteins | sample 2456371 | NCBI WGS metagenome assembly SMEK01 (sample SAMN10132590, study PRJNA489261) | soil metagenome | isolation source: day1 antibiotic-loamy sand soil ammended with composted manure from dairy... | place: USA | collected 2015-04-01
AGAATATCCAATATTTTCTTCTCACAAGGATGCGGTGGTGTATTTTGATGACAAGCGTGTGCTGAATGGAGCTTACGATAAGTCAGTCTATTTTTCAATACCGAGCTTTGAAATCGATAGCTTGAGCAGTAGCGACCCGAGTGTGATCGGTTTTGAGGGATCCTTTGTATCAGGGGGTATCTTCCCTGAGTTTCGAGAGCGACTACAGGTAATGCCAGACAACTCACTGGGTTTCGTGCACCAAATTCCCTACGAAGGATATAGTGTTTATGGGAAAAAAGGAACTAGTTATAATCAGTTGACACTAGACGGCCGAGGTTTGCGCACTTCTGGCAAAATAGATTATCTGACCAGCACCTTGGAATCTGATGATTTTGTCTATTATATAGACTCCGTAACGACAACAGGAACACGGGCTCAGATAAGAGAAGGAGTGGTGGGTCAGGCTTCTTTCCCAGACGTAAAAGTAGAAGAATATAGAATGCGTTGGATTCCACATAAGGATAGTATGTACGTTCGGAATATCAAAGAACCGTTTGTGCTCTATAAGGAAACCGCTTCATTGGAAGGTACCGCTATTGTCTCCTCTAACGGTCTGTTTGGGGCTGGTAAGCTCCTCACCCGAGGCTCTGAAGCCATATCCGACAGCTTGTTTTTCAGTAATAATAACTACACGGCAAGGCATGCTACATTTGAGATCAAGTCTTCAAGCCCTTCCAAGCCAGCCTTTACAGGGCAGGACGTACGGTTGAATTTTAACCTGATAGAAGATGTTGCTGAAATTAGTCCAGAAGTAGCGGGTGTAGCAGCATTGGAGTTTCCGTATGCACAATTCAAAACCTCCATCACCAATGCGACTTGGAACCTTGAGGATAAGACTGTAACGATGAGCAAGCCCGATGATGTTGATATTAGCAAGTCCTATTTTTATGCCACAAGGAAGGCATTGGACTCTTTAGCCTTCAATGCCACAGAAGCGGTTTACGATATCAATAAATTGGAGCTGAATGTGTCTGGGATCCCATATATAAAAGTAGCAGATGCCAAGATTACGCCTGAGGACAATAAAGTACTGATATTGGAAAATGCGGTTTTTGACAGGTTTGACAACACAACAATTGTGTTGGATACCTTGAACGAGTACCACAACCTATACAAGGGCGATATCACCATCCTTTCTAGAAATAAATTTGAAGGAGATGCAACTTACTTGTATGTCAACAGCGTTTCCGATACTTTTTCTATCAAAATGGGCAGTTTCGAATTGGTAGAAGACCCTTATAGCACCAGAAGACAGAAACGCTACCATACCGTATCTAGCGGTGAAGTGCTGGAGGCCGATAAGCTTACATTGGCACCTGGACTTTTATATAAAGGTAAGATGACCATGTACGCCAACAAGCCTACGCTGGAACTGGATGGTTATGTCCGACTGGAGCTGTCCAATATGGCCGACAACTCATGGATCGTATATAAAAGCAGCTCAGATGAAGAGATGGGGGTAATCCATATAGCCACGAGTATTACAGATGAAGGGGAATCGGTTGCTGCTGGTTTGTTTATTGACAGTCAGACTGAGGAGCTTTACGCTACGCTTTTGAGCAGCAAGCGGTCGCCCGATGACCATCCCGTGTTTATTACGGATGGGTACCTCTCTTATGATGCTCCGAAAAACGAATATAAAGTGGTAGATAGCCGCTATGTGGGAATTGATTATACTGGAAGGCTTTTCACTTACAATGAGACCAATACGGATGTGCGTGCGGAAGGTAAAATCAACTTCCTGCCACCAACCAAAGACTTTGCTATCGATGCAGTAGGCATAGGAAAGGGCAATATGAATGATGCAAAGTTCATGTTCAATACCATGCTAGGCTTTAAGTTCGATATCCCGACACAAGCCGCCGATCTCATGGCCACCGACATCATCGATGTGGTGGGTCGTTTAGGTGCCAGTGAAGCTGAGCCTGATAGGACAGCCTTGATGTATAAGATCGGGGCTATGCTGAGTGAGCAAGTGGCAAAAGACTATGAACAAAGATCCCTCTCTGCCTATACTCCATTAGTTTCAATGAGCAATGCCTTGGTCAGGCCTCTGATGTTTTCTAAGGTCAATTTGTCATGGTCATCAGAGAAGAACGCCTGGTACAGTACGGGCAAGCTAGGGGTTTCTAATATCATTCGCCACGATGTGAATGCTGGGCTTGATGGATTTATGGAAATTAGGGAAACCGAGAACGGTGCAGAAGTCAATATCTTTATACAGGCATCTCCGAGCACGTGGTACTTCTTTAGCTATCTCAACAACCGCCTTATGATTGCTTCTCCAAGCCAAGAATTCAATGATGTAATCAGTTCAAGGTCAAGAGCAGGAAAGGCCAAGATTGGAGATTATGCTTTCTTTAAAGGAGATGTGGTGGATGCATTAGGCTTTGTTAATAGGTTTAGAAAAGATTATTTCAATATAGAAGAACCGTATCAGCTGCACTTACCTACTGAAAATGTGGTAAAAGAAGAAGAGTTCCAGACCGTGGAGGAGGACGAAGACAGTATGGATGATTTCCTTTTTAAGGAAAGGGTAGAACAGCCCGATGATTCTGATGGGTTTTAATAAAGCGCTTTTGGTATAAATGATGTAATTTGGTTCGCTGATGGGATAAGCGATCATTTGTACTTATATCCTTCATTAAACACAAACCACTACTTATACCATGGGACAATCAATAGACAAAGCCAATATAGCACAATATATCAAGGAAAATCAAAATCGGTTTATCGAGGAGCTGTTTGATCTTCTTCGTATCCCCTCAGTGAGCACCGATCCCAAGTTTGAAGGCGATGTCGTAAAGGCAGCCGAGTTCATCCAACAAAAACTAAAAGCTGCAGGTGCTGATGTCGCAGAAGTGTGTCCTACTCCAGGACATCCAATCGTATATGGGGAAAAGATTATCGATAACAACCTCCCTACCGTGTTGGTCTATGGGCACTATGATGTACAGCCAGCAGATCCTTATGAGCTTTGGGATTCCCCACCTTTCGAACCAGTGCTGAAGGGCAATAAAATATATGCTAGAGGTTCCGCAGATGACAAAGGCCAAATGTATATGCACGTAAAGGCCTTTGAAACCATGATGCACTTCGAGGCTTTGCCATGTAATGTCAAGTTTTTGATAGAAGGTGAGGAAGAGGCTGGATCGGAAAACTTGGACGATTTCGTTAAGGCCAACCGAGAGAAGCTTGCGGCAGACGTTGTCCTCATTTCTGACACCAGCATTATTAGCATGGATACACCATCCATTACTGTAGGTTTGCGGGGTTTGAGCTATTTGGAAGTGGCTGTAACGGGACCAAACAGAGACCTGCACTCAGGGATATATGGAGGAGCGGTGGCCAATCCGATCAATGTGTTGTGCGAGATGATTGCTTCTCTGAAAGACGACAAGGGAAGGATTACTATCCCTGGATTCTACGACAAGGTGTTGACACTATCAGCAGAAGAAAGGGAACTTTTGAACAAAACGCCTTTCGATCTTGAACAGTATAAAAAAGATCTAAATATAGGAGAAGTTGCCGGTGAAGAAGGCTTTACCACGCTGGAGCGTGTAGGCATTAGACCTACTTTGGATGTCAATGGTATTTGGGGAGGCTATACCGGCGAAGGTGCCAAGACTGTCTTGCCTTCTAAAGCATATGCCAAAATCTCCATGCGCCTCGTTGCCAATCAAGACCACAGAGAAATTACAAGTTTATTCCAAAAACATTTTGAATCTATTGCCCCCAAAAGTGTAAAAGTAAAAATCACCCCACATCATGGTGGTGCTCCAGCGCTTACCCCTACCGATTCTCCAGCTTTCCAAGCAGCCAGTGATGCCTTCCAAGAGATATGGGGAAAACGACCTATTCCTACAAGGGATGGGGGCAGTATCCCAATTGTGGCTTTGTTTAATAACGAATTGAAAATCAATACTATATTGATGGGTTTTGGTCTTGATGAGGATGCCATCCACTCTCCTAATGAGAGCTATGGTGTGGAAAACTATGTTAAAGGAATTGCCACGATTGTGTCTTTCTATAAACATTATGCTCAAAAGAACCAATAGGGACGCTGCTTTCAGCATGCACGATTTAAGGGATTTATTCTATGGGGTAATTTGTTCTCCCATGAATGCAACCAATTTTATATGCAATGATTACAGTGATTAGATCATTCTACCTATTTCTGTTTATTTTTACCGTATTTGCTTCAACCAAGCTAGAGGCTCAGATACTCCAACCGGCTAAATGGAAAACAGATGTATCGGCCAAAACCGTAACGATTGGTGACGAAATAGATCTTATATTCCTAGTGGATCTCCAAAAGGATTGGTATATCTACTCCACTGATTTTGATCCTGATCTAGGCCCTATGGTTACAGAATTCAATTTCAAGCCCAATCCTTCGTACGAACTGATAGGCGAAATTAGGCCTATCAATCCCAAAAAGAAATATGACGACCTGTGGCAGGGAGAGTACACATACTTTGATGAAAAAGCAGAATTTAGGCAGACCATAAAGGTATTGCAGAAAAATCTGATCATCGAAGGAGATTATGCTTATCAGGTATGTACCGACGTCGATGGTAAATGTATTCCTTTTGATGATGAGTTCAAGTTTTCAGGTTTTACCGTAAACGAACCCCTTTCCTCTCTAAAGGAGGAAGCGGCTACCAAGACAACCGGAGAAAAGTCTGTTGTGAATGCCGCCGCTGCCGACAATGACACTGCTGATACTATAACGAATGAAGCTGTTCTAGCACACACACAAGAGGCAAATGATGGGGCCAATTTACCTTTCGGATTGGACGAACCTACATCAGCTACACAAGGGTCTGAAAAGGAAAAATCGGTTTTATCCGAACGTTCTCCCAATGACCCTTATTCTTTGCTAGGTTTCATGCTAGTAGCATTTTTAGGTGGTTTAGCTGCGTTGCTCACCCCTTGTGTTTTCCCGATGATTCCGCTTACGGTTACTTTTTTCACCTCCAGCGGGAAAGGAAAAGGTATTGCAAAGGCATTGGTCTATGGTATCTCTATTATCGTCATATATGTTTTAGCTGGCACCATTGTCGCCTTGGTCAATGGTCCTGAGTTTGCCAACTGGCTCAGCACACATTGGTTGCCCAACGTATTCTTCTTTGCCATATTCCTATTCTTTGCTTTGGCATTTTTAGGACTTTTTGAAATCACTTTACCCAGCAATATTGTCAACAAAGTGGATAGGGAGTCCGATAAGGGCGGATATTATGGCGTGTTCTTCATGGCATTTACACTTGTACTGGTATCCTTTTCTTGTACAGCACCCATAGTAGGAAGTCTTTTGGTAGAGGCTGCCGGAGGGCAAGTGGTCAAACCTATCCTCGGTATGCTGGCTTTTGCGCTAGCCTTTGCTATTCCGTTCACTTTATTTGCCATTTTCCCCAATTGGTTGAATAACTTGCCAAAATCCGGCGGTTGGCTCAACTCTGTCAAGGTATCTTTAGGATTTTTAGAACTTGCCCTTGGGCTAAAGTTCCTGAGCGTGGCCGATCAGGTCTATCATTGGGGTCTATTGGACAGAGAAATCTACCTCACGCTTTGGATTGTAATCTTTGGCATGTGGGGTTTCTACCTCTTGGGCAAGATCCGGCTACCCAACGACAGCAAGATAGAAAGTATTGGCGTGCCACGACTCATGTTGGCCATTGCTGTTTTTAGCTTTACACTATATCTCATACCAGGGTTGTTTGGTGCGCCACTCAAAGCCTTGGCAGGCTACCTGCCGCCGATGTCCACTCACGACTTTGATCTTCCGGCCATTATCCGTGATCATGGTGGGGCAGCAGGGCCTAAGGAGTCTGTGCTGTGCGATGAGCCAAAACATGCCAATATGCTCTCGCTTCCTCACGGGCTGCAAGGTTATTTCGATTATGAACAAGCTTTGGCCTGCGCTCGACAGCAAAACAAGCCCCTTTTTATAGATTTTACCGGCCATGGCTGCGTCAACTGTAGAGAAATGGAGGCACGGGTGTGGTCCGATCCAAAGGTGCTCGAAAGGCTGAGAAACGATTTCGTCATTGTGGCACTTTATGTAGATGAAAAAACAGAATTACCAGAGTCGGAATGGTACGAGTCTTCTTATGACAACAAGATCAAGAAGTCTATTGGTAAGCAGAACGTCGACTTTCAGATCACCAGGTTCAATAACAACGCCCAGCCTTATTACGTCTTACTCAATACCGACGAGATGCCCTTGGTGCCTCCAAAGGCTTACGATCTGAACGTGCAGAACTTCATCGATTTCTTGGACGAGGGCCTCAACAACTTCAGGAATAAGTAAAAGAAGTTGCCAATACGGCCTGCATCAGGCCAAAATGCGGTAACTTTGAGTAGCTGTTTAAGAAATAAAGCATGAAAAAGCTCAATGCCAAAAAGGGCGTCTTACTCGTGAACCTCGGTTCTCCAGACAGTCCGTCTACGCCCGATGTTAGAAAATACCTGCGCGAGTTCTTGATGGACAAGCGTGTCATGGATATTCCCTTTGCTTCCAGATTCTTACTGGTCAATGGCATCATTGCCCCTTTCCGGTCGCCAAAGTCGGCCAAGGTGTACCAGCAGCTCTGGGAAGACCGTGGCTCCCCACTCAAATTCTATGGCGACGATGTCAAGGCCCTGCTTCAGCAAAAACTCGGCAGCGACTACGTCGTAACTTTGGGTATGCGCTACCAGAGCCCATCCATAGCTTCAGCCCTAGACGAGCTCAAAAGGGCCGACGTCAACAGTATACTCGTCATTCCCCTTTTCCCACAATACGCATCGGCCACTACCGGCACCGTCATCGAGAAAGTGATGGAAATTGCCGCCACTTGGGAAGTCATCCCCAACCTGCAGTTCATCAGCCAATTTGTAGAAGAGCCACTCTTTATACAGGCCTTTGCCGAGAATGCACGAAAATACATGGATGCGGTAGATTACGACTATTTCGTTTTCAGCTATCACGGCCTACCCGAACGCCAGATTAGGAAGGCTGCGGTCGACAACTATTGCCAGCTTTCAGACAAATGTTGCGCTAATTATAACAAGAAAAACCAGTATTGTTACCGTGCACAATGCTTCCATACCACGCGCTTGCTAGCCGATGCGTTAGGCATTCCCGAAGACAAGTATGTGGTCAGCTTCCAGTCGCGGCTGGGCAAAGACCCATGGATACAGCCCTACACCGACGACCTCATCAAAGACCTGCCCGCAAAAGGCTACAAGAAAGTGCTGGCCTTTTCACCCGCATTCATTGCCGATTGTTTAGAAACTACCGTAGAGGTGGGCGATGAGTTCAAGGAAATATTCATCGAGGCAGGAGGCGAAGAATGGCAATTGGTAGAAAGCCTCAATACCTCCGACACCTGGATCGAATGCTTGTACCAGATGGTACAGAAAAATATGGTTTAACTCTTGCACCATCTTCGGGAATTAGTACACACGTCACTGACTTTAAAATTGGGCGGTGGCCGGGCTATCACTCCAAGTCCGGCCAACCCGCAACACCTACCCGCTGCGGGCTTTCCGCTCTATCCCTACCGCTGCTGCGTCTGGCTGTACGGCAGTGTTATTTTTTGTAAAATGAAGAGAAATATTATATTTTAGGGCTTCTTACTAACACAAACCAGCAAAGATTTTCCTTCCTAAAATGTCTGATAAGTTTCGGAACAAATATCGTATCGAATCTGCCCGTTTAAAACACTGGGATTATGGATGGAACGCCGCATATTTTATCACCATATCACAAAGGACCGGATATATTTTTTTGGCCGTGCAGTTGATGGCAAAATGGGTTTCGCTAGTCCGGATTTGTAATCTGGACTAGCGAGCCTTGGATTTATAATCCAATTTATTGAATCCCTTTTCAACTTTTAATAGGCCGAACCCTTTAGGGTTATCAAGCAACCCTAAAGAGTGGTTGTAACCGAGCCCCTTAGAAGATTTGCGAACAAATTGAGATAATTATGCCATGACTTTTGTTATATTAGTGTATGAAAGAAGTCAAATTAAAAGAATATTTAAATCAGATAGCGGATCGGCTGACTAAAGATCCGACACTGGAAGATGTATATGAACAACTTTCATTGCTAGCAGACATCGATGATTCTGAAGAACAAGTAGAAAAGGAAGAAGTCTTAAGCCAAAAAGAAGTTGAAGAACGATCTAAGGAATGGCTCAAGTAATCTGGACAAAAAAGGCATCTGGACAATTTGAGCGTGCTGTTAAGTATATCTTCAAAGAACAAGGATTTTATTACGCTGATATTGTTCGAGTAAAAATTCTACAAACAACTGCTCTGTTAGAAAGGCAGCCTTTGATAGGGTCAATAGAACCCCTCCTAACACATAAAAACTATGAATATCGCTTTCTTTTAGTTTGGAGTTACAAAATCATCTACTGGACTACATAAGAAAAAGTAATCATCTCTCGTGTCTTTCATACATCCAGGAATCCTAAAAGATTAAGGGGAATTTAGCGATAGGATGAAAATATCTCTCTCGCCAGGCCAGACTTGCAATCCAATTTATGAGCTGAGCGCTCCAAGGGTTACCAGCCGCCACCTCCGCCTCCACCACCTCCGCCTCCAGAAAATCCACCCCCACCACTGCCCGACGAACTGCTGCTCTGTGGTGAAACGGAAGCGGAGGAAATGGCGGATGAAAAATTCGTGCCAAGCGCTGAAGCAAAGGCATGCGCCCGGAAGGTGTCGCCAGCACTACCGCGATACCAGGTTGGGTTATATTCGTTATTATGGATTGCCTTTTCCAGAATGTCATCAAACCGTTCTCCCCATTTGTTTTCAACATTCAGTGCAATGGCGAAAGGCAAAAGCTTCTCAAATAACTGTGGCGTCATTTCCGGGGGATTAAGCTTGTCGAACCTGTGTTTTTCTGCCACTTCCAGGTACATTTTGAGGCCTTCAATTTCGTCCATTCTTTTTCTGCCAGCAATGGTAGGCGCTTTCATCAAATGATAGAACAAAATATTCATGAGCAACATCGAGCCGATAATGAGAAAGTAAGGTGCGATTTTAAATAATAGACTAAAATCTGTTCCGAAATTAGTCGTTAAAAGGTAGCCAAATCCAATGAACCCTAGTGAAATTGCCGCAGTAATTAAGCTAAGAATAATCTTTGCAATTCCACTCGCATGTTTAGCAGCTGAATAAAATGCCCAAATAAAGACTAGAGAAAAACAGCTGATGAAACCACCAAAAATAATCGATACAAAAACCTCCTCGTCCCTGAAACTTAATATAAGTATTGCAGTAAAATTAGCAATGCTCAACAACAGCCCCGGCACCCACCATGAGATGTTCTTTTTAAAATTAAGCTTCATGAAACTCAACTCTAGCTGCTCTTGCAAATTGCTGATTGCTTTCCGCAATTTTGAGTGATTGGACTGCTTGATTGCAATCGAATTGGATTTCTTAAATAATGCTTCCTCTATTTTTCGCTCCCCTTTGGAAAGCATGGTGTTGTCTTCCGTTAGCTTATGAAGTTCATAGGTTTTTCCTTGCTTTTCAATCCTTAGGAAGCCTTTGATGGCCATGTTGACAACGGAAGCCGTAAAGGCTTTCTTGTCAAACCCCATTTCATGTACAAATCTGGTTGCAGCCGGTGAGTATCCCGCAGGAGCATCAAACCTTGGGATAATCACGCCTTTTTCGGGATCTTTTCCTACTTTGAACCAAGCGAACAGGTAATAGCCTACAATAAGCAGTAAGCCTGCCAGACCGACAATGAGGGGAAAATGCTTTTCTATTTCCTGCTGCCGTAGTTCTGCGGCAGTCGGTGGAGCTACCACCCCTTTATTCCAACCCACTGCAATGGTAAGGCCTTCCGAATGACCCAGCATCATTGTGGTTGTATAAGTTATTACATTGGCCTCTACCACTTCAGATACACAGTTGCAGCCTGATGCGCCATATGAACCGCTATATCCCTTATGCTGCATAATTGTCGCATCTTCAGGTAATATCACCTTCGCACTTGCCTCCCTAATCACAAAATCCCATTCGTTGCCAGTGACATTCCAGTAGATTTCATCATAATTCTCGAAAAAACGCACCTGGTTCTCCATACGGTAACGGATGGTATAAGTGTATTCGTCAGGAGATAGAATTACGTCTGCGCTGCCAATTTTAACCTGTAGTCCACCACTAATGGCAGAAACAGAGAAGTTTTCCGGCATGCCATTCTTCAATACTTCCAGCACCTCAGTGTCATGACTGACGCGTCTGCCGTTTTCGTCTAAAGCGGCTGTTACAATGTTTCTGAAAATACCCCGCTGTATATTCACGCCTTCCACATTTACCTTAATGGTTTCGGTAACCAGAATACTTCTGTCCTTTTCTACTTGTATATCACTGTGAAAGGTTATAATCTCTTCTGTGGCTTTTGCTTGAAAACATAGAAGGACAGCTACAATTATTAAGAGAAATTTTTGCATGTGTACGGGGGGTTATTCATCTTTATTGACATACCAAAAATGTCTTAAGGGATTTGTGATCCCAATAGCATCAAGTGCTATTTTTACTAAAATGATACCTTAGGGACAGCTTTTTCCTGTTCACTGTTCAGCTCAAAGAATTCGCCCTTTGAGAAAGTGAATAAATTGGCGACAATATTGCTCGGAAAAGAATCAACCAGAATATTATTTTCTCTGACGGTACCATTGTAGTATCTCCGAGACATCTGAATGTCGTTTTCAATCTGACTGAGCTCGCTTTGAAGTGCTATGAAGTTTGTGTTCGCTTTCAAATCTGGATAGTTTTCTGCGACAGCAAATAACCGTCCTAATGCCTGTGTGATCTGGTTTTCGGCCTGTTCCTGTTCCTTCACGCTTTTGGCATTGAGACCCGCACTTCTCATTGCGGCCACATTTTCAAAAACATCTTTTTCATGTGTGGCAAATCCCTTGACAGTGTTGATAAGATTTGGAATCAGGTCATACCTTTTCTTGAGTTGTACATCTATCCCGCTCCAACCTTCTTGCATCAATGTTTTGAGTTTTACAAGCTTGTTGTACATTGAAATCAGATAAGCAGCAAGGACGACTGCTAATATTAAAATGATTATTATCGACATTTTTATTTTGTTTATAAAATCCAATATAATAAAAAAAACAACAGCAGCACCCTTAATGTCGCTGTGCTAGTCCAGATCTGCAACTCCGACTTTAGTACTTTGGATTTCTAGTCCAATTTATCAAGGACTCCATATTCCGTCATTCATTGATACATCAGCCATTAGCACATTAACATTGGTTTTTGGTATTTTCTTCATTAGTTTTAGATTCCCCTTATCTTAAACAAATGGAAAAATTCTCCTTTCTCTTCGCCATCCTTTTATTGATCAATTTTCACATGGGCTTTGCCCAAGAATTTTGGATCAATGAGTTAATGTCTTCTAATGCAAATTCGATCACTGATGAAGATGGCGACAACTCCGATTGGATAGAACTATACAACGGAGGAGATGAGGCTGTTAATCTTATGGGATATGGACTGTCTGATGATCTTGATAAACCTTTGAAATGGGTTTTGCCTGAAGTTATGCTCCATCCCGGCGAATTTCTGATCGTGTGGGCGTCAAGTAAAGACAGAAAGCAGGACAAGGCTGCACTGCACACAAATTTCAATATCAGTGCTGATGGAGAAGCACTTACACTTTCTTCTCCCGATGGAACAGTCATCGATGAAACCCCATCGGTAAGTATCCCAACCGATTTCTCCTACGGAAGGCAATCCGAGGAAAGCAAACTGTTTCATTTCTTCTCCATACCGTCACCTGGCGCCCCCAACAATGAAAGTGGTTTTGAAGCGCCCTTGGACCCTCCAGTGTTTTCGCTTGATGGTGGCTTCTATTCTGCACCTTTTGACTTGAACCTAACTGCCTCTGATCCCGACGCTGTCATCATCTATACTTTGGACGGCTCTATGCCAGACCCTGAAAATTTGGATGGAAGTACTTATTATTATAAAAACCAGTATACTGAAAATAATGGAAATACATCAGGCCCCCTTATCCCTCGGACGTTTGAGAGTTTGACGTACTCTGGCCCGATTGCTATAGAGGATCGATCAACGAAAGAGGATAAGCTCACAAACATTTCTTCTACCTATCACAACAACCCCTATTATTTCCCTTCCAATCCTGTATACAAAGGCACGACGGTAAGGGCACAAACAATAAAGCCGGGGACTCCCCCAAGTGAAACGGTCACGAATACTTATTTTATCCATAACGACACCCACAACCGTTATTCGTTGCCGGTCGTGGCACTAAGTGTGCAAGAAGATCTTCTTTTTGATTATGATAAGGGTCTTTATGTAGCGGGTAAATATTTTGAAGATTGGCGTATTGCCAATCCTTTTGCTCCAGCTGATGGTGGCAGCAATGCCAACTATCACCAATCGGGGAGAGCTTGGGAATATCCTGCTCATATAGAATTATTCGCAGGTGAAGAAGGACAGGTTTTTTCGCAGTCCTTAGGCGTAAGGACCCATGGTAATTGGAGCACATCCCATCCTATGAAAAGCCTAAGGCTGTATGGCCGAAACGAATACGGTGAATCTCGCCTAGAGTATCCATTCTTTCCTGATCGTAAACATGATGCCTACAAGCGCTTGATTTTAAGAAACTCCGGAAATGATTGGGGCTATACGATGTTTAGGGATGCCGCCATACAGTCCGTCGTTAAGCACATGGATTTTGAGACTCAAGCTTATCAACCAACGGTCCTGTTCATTAACAGTGAATATTGGGGGATCCACAATTTAAGGGAACGTTTTGACAAACATTATCTAGAACGGATGTTTGGTATAGATCCTGACAACATAGACCTTTTGGAAGCCAATGGTATTGTCAGCGAAGGAGACAACCAACATTATAATGAAACCTTAGCATATATTAGCTCAAATGGATTGAACCAAGACCAGTATTACGATTACATAAAGACCCGAATTGATGTAAACAGCTTTATGGATTATCAGATTGCTCAAATATATATTGCCAATGAAGACTGGCCTGGCAACAACAACAAATATTGGAGAGCAAAGACGGAGTTTGACCCAACTGCTCACAAAGGCCAAGATGGGCGGTGGCGTTGGTTGATGTATGATACAGACTTTGGTTTTGGCTTGTATAACGGCAATGCCTACACCATCAACTCACTTGAGTTTGCTACAGCGCCCAATGCTCCAGATTGGCCCAATCCACCATGGTCGACATTTTTGTTAAGAAAGTTCTTGGAGAATGAATCGTTTCGAAACGAATTTATCAATCGCTTTTCCGACCAATTGAATACGGCTCTTAAACCCGAGGTCGTCAAAAAAAAGATCAATAACATAAAGGAAGCCATAGCACCTGAAATAGAGGAACATATTCATAGGTGGAAATCTCCCGGCTCGATGAACACTTGGACCAATCATGTAAATAACATGCTTAATTTTGCCGAAAAGCGGCCTGCTGCTCAACGCCAGCATTTAAAGGACTTCTTTGGCCTAGGCAATGTTTATACGCTTAATGTTGATGTGTCTGATCCTCAGCATGGCTACGTAAAAATAAACAGCTTGGCCTTGCGTGAGGGCACCGCAGGCCTAGAAGAAAATATATATCCTTGGGCGGGTGAATATTTTGGAGGTGTTCCGATTGCACTAGAAGCAATACCAACTCAGGGATATGAATTTGTAAGGTGGAAAGGCCTCGATAATAATAAATCAAATGAGATAAGTATCACACCAAGTAGTAACCTATCATTGGAGGCTGTTTTTAGGATGCAGTATACCGAACCTCAAGTCTTACACTATTGGAATTTTAATAAGCCAGACAACCTAAACGAGCCTTCTCATACCCTGCTCAGTGGGAGCCTTGAATTTAATATGCATTCGGGAAAGACAGAGTTTACCGATGATGACAAGCAAGGGTTCTCTGGAGAAAATGCACAGTTTGAAGATGAGGCAGGAAGCCATCTGAGGATAAATGAGCCCTTGAATGCCGAATTGATTTTTTCCTTACCGACAACTGGATTTTCAGATATTGTCTTTACTTATGAGACAAGGCGTTCAGGAAAAGGAGCAGGGGTTCAAATTATAGCATACACCCTTGATGGCACTACATTTATTGAAAAGGAAAGGATTTCTGTAGAGGACGGTGATCCTTCTATCTATACAGTTGATTTTAGTGCTATAGCAGAAGCAGGTGACAACGAGAATTTTGGCATTAGAATCACTTTTGAGGAAGGTGAAGGGAGCGATGGAGGAAATAATCGGTTTGATAATATTACACTGAAAGGAATGTTGATAGACATTCCTACAAGCATAAATGACCGCATCAATAGTGATCTTGTCGTGAAAAGCTACCCTAACCCGTTTAGCAATGAGACTACGATAAGCATAACGAGCTCAAAAAGCAGCAGCATAGGTATTGCATTGTACACTATCACTGGAAAAGAGGTAAAAAGAATTGCTGAAAGGGAACTCCCTGCAGGTCATCATGAAATTGCTGTTCCTGCCAATGACCTTGCGCCAGGGATTTATATCCTTGTATGCCAGTCTGGTGACGAACATATGCAATATAAATTGATCAAATATTGAGGTTTTAGGAGGATCTTTCGCCTGTACGCGGTGGTTATCTGGGGTGTCCACAACATTATGCCGTGTTAAAAGTCGGGGATAAGTCACAGGGACTTTTATAAATAATCTTAACTAAAACATATCTTTGTTTTTGAATTCAATCAAATGAACACGAAAGAATTTGGGTTAAAATTAATTGAAATTAGGTAGGGTAAAGGTTTCACTCAAGATCAGTTAGCAATGCCTAAACAAGCAAAGAGAGTGTCAATTTAAAGAGGACTTTTCTTTAAGTCCACACCCTTTTCACTATATTAATCTGTGCAGTTTTTTCTGGCGTATATACAACAAGCCTGATTACATTTCTCAGGCTTGCTTTGTTTTGCTAAGAGTGGGCCAATGCTTTTTTTACCGTTTCAGCCATCGGAGTGGTGGGATGACCTATGAGTTTGGAAAGTGTCTTGCTGTTATTGAACAAGTCGTTTTTAGATATTCCAATATCCCAGCCAGCAAGTGTCTGAGCGAATCCCTCAGGAATGTCTAAGGATTTCAAAGCTGATACATACTCTTCTTCAGGGAGGTCCTTATAGGGTATGTCCTTACCTGTTTGGAGGGAAATTTCAGCGGCCAATTCAGATAAAGTAAATGCTTCATCCCCTGCTAGTTCATATACTTTTCCCTGATGTCCCTCAGAGGTTATTACAACAGCAGCAGCTTCAGCATAATCCTCGCGCGTGGCGGAAGAGATCTTGCCTTCTCCAGCACTCCCCATAAGAGCACCTGAAGCTATTGCTCCAGCGATGGAACCTAAATAGTTTTCCGTGTACCAACCATTGCGCAAGATTGTATGAGGTATTCCAGATGCTTTCAGAATTTTCTCTGTCTCTACATGTTCTTCTGCCAATCCCAACGAAGAGGTGTCTGCATGGAGCAAACTGGTATAAACGATCCATTGTACGCCTGCCTCTTGGGCGGCATTGATGACATTTTTATGCAGTGGTGTGCGTCGCCCTATTTCACTTGCGGAAATAAACAATAGTTTGTCTATCCCTCGTAGTGGTTCGACTAAAGTTTCTGCTTTGCCATAATCAAATGCACGGGCCTCAACGCCCAAATCTGTGGCTTTTTCGGGTGAACGAACCAGAGCTACCAAGTGCTCATCAGCTATTCTTTCTTTCAATTTTTCCACAACTAAGCGTCCTAATTGTCCTGTTGCTCCTGTTATTCCTATTTTCATTTTTTGGTTTGTTTATTATGTATATTAAAATTTAAGACTGTAATGGCCAAGATCTTACTGAAACTGCTCCACGAAACCTTCTAATGTCTTTTGCTGTAGAGCGGATATGACCAATGCGTCAGTTTCAATAAATAAGTCATTCAATTTATTATTGATGTCTTTTCCTATAGGGCAGTGAGGATTCGTGCGGAGGTTCTTTTTGCCCAGCACTTCTGAGTTTTTTACCATTATATAGATGTCGGCCAATGAAATTTTATCGCTAGATTTATTTAATTTAGTCCCTCCTTCTTTGCCCTTTCGGCTCATTACCCACCCTTGTTGCCTCAATATGCCCAACTCTCTTCGCACTATAACGGGATTGATATTGATACTTTGTGCAATCCATTCAGAGCTTAGGTATTCACTAGGATTGTTGGCTAAGATTGTTAAAATGTGCACTATAGTGGCAAACCTGGTATTGTTCATATCGAGGAAAGAATGATAACGACTTCTAATTGTAACGATAATTGTTACAATTGGTTATAGTAAATCGCATTACCCCAGAAAAAATGGTGAATAAAATCACAAATAAGCACCTGGACGACAGAAGGGTGTTTGTTTTGCCCAATTGAGCTAAGATTTGCGCATGATGCTTTCTTTCCGTTCTGTATCTCGGGCCAAAAGCATTACTTCAAAGCTTGCAGCGATTCAATGCTATACTTCCATTGTAAAAAATGAAAAAATATTTTGCGCAACCGATTGATTGCATTTATATTTGCAACCATGTGGTGGCAAATATAAATGTCTTATGAAAGCAAGAAGAGATGTATTTCAAGCAATAGCGGATCCAACCAGAAGGGCTATCATTATGTTGTTGACTGTAGGGGCGTTAACACCCAATGCCATTGCTGAAAACTTTAACTCTAGCAGACAGGCAGTATCTAAACACCTGCAAATTCTTTCGGAATGCGACATTGTAAGACCAGAACAGCAAGGCAGAGAGGTACACTACCATTTGAATGCAGATAAGGTGAAAGAAGTAGAAATGTGGCTTGAACAATTTAAACAGCTGCTTTCACAGCGATTTGATCAACTTGACGATGTATTGGAACAACTAAAACTAAAGAGAAAATGAACAAAGCAATTTTATTCAACTTCGATGTTGACAAAGAAAACAACCAAATAAAAGTAAAGCGATCATTCAATGCGCCGATTGATTTGGTGTGGATGGCGTGGACGGAAGCGGAAATCCTTGACCAATGGTGGGGTCCCAAGCCTTGGGTAGCGAAGACCAAAACAATGGATTTTAGAGAAGGAGGATATTGGCTGTATGCAATGGTTGGGCCTAATGGAGAAACGCATTGGTCAAGGGCTGATTATATCAAAATCGTTCCTGAAAAGTTTTTCTCTGCCCGTGACGGTTTTTGTGATGCCGAAGGCAATCCTGACAACACATTGCCTAGAAACAAATGGGAGAACAACTTTTCAGATAGAGGACAAGAGACCGTGGTGGATATACTGTTGACCTTCGACGCATTAGAAGACCTTGAAAAAGTCATTGAAATGGGCTTTAAAGAAGGCTTTACCTCAGGACTAGAAAACCTAGACCAATACATTGAATCTCAGTTCAGGCTACGTAAGCAAAATAAAATCAACAATATGGCAAGGGTATCGAGTTATTTAAACTTTCCGGGCAATACAGAAGAAGTATTCAATTTTTATAAGAAAGTTTTCAAATCCGACTTTATAAATGGGATCCAGCGCTTTGGGGAAATACCCGCAGACCCCAATCAGCCACCTGTGGCAGAGTCAGTAAAAAAAATGGTCCTGCACGTAGAGTTGCCCATATTGGGTGGACATATTCTCATGGGAACAGATGCGCCCAAGGAGTTGGGTATGACAGTCAGCAAAGGCAACAACATGCACATCAATCTTGAGCCTGAATCAAGAGAAGAGGCAAAGCGGCTATTTGATGAACTTTCCGCGGATGGAATCATAGAAATGCCCATTCAAGACATGTTCTGGGGAGCCTATTATGGAAGCTTTCAAGATAAGTTTGGCATCAATTGGATGATCAACTACCAAGAGAAGAATGGCTAAAGTTCCATTTTTCTATGTACAACAAAACTTATTGAATTGTCCTCATTTTATTTTAGGTTGATAGCTTCTAAATATCCCTCGTCGTCGAATAATCCAAATGACGGCTGGGGGGTACGAGATTCTTTGTTAAGGATCAGGAAGTAAAAACCAACTTGCTGGAGCATTAGAAGCATGATCAAAAGTCTATGCGTATTGCCCATTTTAAGGTGGGAAAGAGCTTGATAGCCTATACGATTGGACATTGTAAGGGAAATGGCTATGAAGAAGTGTTTGAGCAAGCAGATGAGCCTGATGATTATGCGATAGATTTTTATCGGAAGACGCACTCAACCAGAGAAGACTAGGTAATCCATTTCTCTTATGAACTGCATGAACAAGCAAATCTACCAGCCCCGCAAGGTTTCTAGCAAAACAGTCCAGCACTTCTACTGATGGATAAATATTCCCTGGTCACCCCTGAGATGGTAAAAATGGATTTGTCAGGCTTTTAGAATCAATGCAAAACTGAGATTAACTTCCCAACGCTCAGTCCTTTTCTCCACACAAAACCAATTTTATTCTTTCAAAGGCTTACTTAGGTGTGTAATATTTCCAACATTTTAGGCGGGATTAAACGGCGTATAAGTATTTTCTTTACTCCAAATGTGTGTTGTATGGAAAGATTCTACTCTTATCAAGTGCTTTCAGCAAACCTAAACCAGCGTATTATGAAAAGGTCCGCTCTTCTTTTTTTTCTTTTCACCATTCTTGCTTTTTCGTCTATTGCACAAAATGAAGGTGATTTCAAGACAATAAATAATGGATATTGGCATGATCACAACACTTGGCAGAAGTATGTAGAGGGGGAGTGGGTTCATACAGATGAGATCCCTTCTCAAAGCAGTAATGTGTATATATTTAATCCAGTTGTATTGTTTCAAGAGGAAGGCGCTGTATGTCATGATCTGCACGTCAATGTTTCGACACTGATGTTGTTGGAAAACTTTACGATAGAAGTGTGGGGACAGCTTGGCTACCATTCAGATGTAGATTTCCCGATCCATAATATAATGGTACCGGCTAGTGCTAGTAATCTAATCAGCTCCAATGAAGGAGGTGGAGTGGTTTTCCGTGGAGAAAGCAGAGAAATTATTGTTCCAGGGTCAGGAGGTACTGCTAATGCATTGTCTAAATTAAACATAACGATTGATCTTGATGAAGGAGCCACTGCAACGCTAGCAGATAATTTCCGAATAGGTGCCTTAAACGTACGTTCAGGCAACTTTACTGTAAATGCAGATTCTCTTCTACTTGGATCTAAAGACAATTCGAGCGGTAAACTATTCTTAGGGGAACATGTGGAATTTAACCCTCCTGCTAAGGGCATAATGCGAGACGTCAGCCAACCCATTTTAAGTTTTGAATTGGATTCTTTGGCCACATTAAATATTTCTACCAGCGATTTGGTAATAGCGTCTCAAGAAGTGAAACTCAATGGAACTGTAATAATTGAATCCTCTGGAGTTGATATAAGGATGCCCTCGAATGGTAGTATCGCTGGAGCAGCTTCTGTCGGGACCTATAATGATTTGACACTTATGGGTGAGGGCAATAAAATCCTTTCTGGCAATACTACCATCAACGGAACGCTAACAACAAACCCTGATCTTTTTCTAAACCCTTCTGGATATACTTTAAGTTATGGTCCAAAAGGAGGGGTGAAGTTTATCGATGCAGAATATGTAATTACCGATGACTTCCTGTTGCCAGCAATCAATGGACCTGAACACCTTACAATAGAGAATACAAATGTATATCTTCACGAAAGCAGGTCGTTTAGTGAAGGGATATCCCTGCAGGGTGCCATACTTAACCTCAGTGACGGCGTAGTCCTCACCCTAGGACCAGACGCGCTTATTGAAGGCGATTTTTCCGAGAGCAACTACATTCAATTGGATGAAGCGTCTTCAGTCAGGAAAGTTTTTGACAAACCAGGCAGTTTTTATTTCCCTATTGGTACGGGGAACTTATCTACACCAGAATTTACTCCGGCCGATGTCAGTGTCTACACGGGCGACTTTACTTCCAATAGCTATCTAGAGGTGCGCGTGATAGCAGAGAAATATTCAGAGGACAACTCTACTATCCGACTTGAACGTCACTGGGCATTTAACTCTACGCTAGGAGCATTAACCTTTGATGGTACATTTAAGTACCTTTCTGATGACCCATATGGCGATGAAGCGTCCATTATGGCTTATTTGTATGGGCAGTCTTTAGAGCAACCGATTAGCCTATGCGATCCGGCTTCCAAAACATTATCATTTAGCAATCTAAGTACGGAGCTAGAGGAGTTTTATATTACAGGCTCTAATAAATGTAATGTTACAGATAATACAATAATAGTGGAGGACGGTGATTATTGTGGTACGGTTGATCTGGGTACGATTGTAGGTTCAGTTGCACAGACAGGCGATCATTTGAATAATGAGTATTCTTGGTACAGGCGTTTTAACTATGGAGAGTGGGAGAGAATCGATGGGGAAACAGACAAAGATTATGATCCAGCAGAGATAACTGTGCCCGGTTATTATGAGATAAGGAGAGAGGTAAAGACGATAATGTGTGATTTGCCTCACATGAGCAATATTTTTGCATTTACGCTTTATCCAGAAGTAACCAATGTTGGCATTGAGGATCCTTCACTAAATGAGTTTTGCGAAGTAGGAGTAGGATTTGAAATTGTTGGAGAGGAACCAACAGGCGGCAATGGCATTTTTTCATTTGTTTGGGAAAGGAAAAAAAATGATGGAGCTTATGAAGTTGTCGGAGGAGATACAAAAGATTATTTAGAACTAGAGGAATTAGGTCCCGGAACCTATTCATATAGACGAGGAGTGGAATCGTTCATGTGCGGAATGGTTTATAGCGATGCAGTGGCTATAGAAATATATGAGGGCATCACTAATTTTAATATAGTGGCAGAAGCCCAAGCCGGAGAATATTGTGGCATGCCATCTGAAGTAGTGATCAAAAGTGTCAATGATGGTCCCCAAGGTGGTGACGGTACATATGCTTACGTTTGGGAGAGAAGTACCGATCAAATGAATTATCAAGAAGTCGGTACTGATGAGATATTGCTGGATACCAACATACCTGATTATGGTAAGTATTACTATAGAAGGAAAGTTACTTCGTTTACATGTGAAGAGAAATTAAGTAATGTTGTACTGATCAACATTTATCCGGAGATAGAGAACAATACAATTGAGAAAGAAGAAGCAATATATTGCGCCGAGTCCTCACCGTTTACAATCGAAGGTAGTGTAATCAGTGGAGGAGACGGAGGTGTCGTAGCTTATAGGTGGGAAAGAAGCACGGATGGTCTCAATTTTACTCACCTTAATTCCGATACGCAAGACTATGTTGAAAGTGAATTATCACCGGGTGATTATTATTATCGCAGAATAGTTCGAAATGGTGTTTGCAGCGATACAAGTGAAGTCTTAATGGTCCAAGTACTTCCCCCTGTTGCCAATAATGAGGTGATAGCGCCAGCAATAAGTGAATATTGCGGTATACCAGAATCGATCGCTTTAGCAGCATCAGAGCCAGAAGGGGGTGATGGCAAATTTAGCTATGCATGGGAGAGAAGCATAGATGGAGGAGAGTTTGTGGATTTAGGAATCGACACAAAGGATCTTGATGATAATAACCTAACAGTTCCAGGAGAATATGAATATAGAAGAATCGTAATTTCCGCCACATGTGAACCCACACTAAGTAACGTAGTCAAAGTAACATTATATCCAGAACTGAGCACCAATGCTATTGCCGGCACTGGAGGATATTGTAATGTGGGCACCGATGTGATATTAACTGGTTCGACCATGAGTGGTGGTAATGGTACATATGCATATGTTTGGGAAAGAGAGAAAAATGAAGAAGGTTTTGTGGAAGTAGGTACTGGTGCAGACTATCATGAATCAGGGCCATTAGCTGTTGGAACTTACAAATACAGACGTACAGTTACTTCTGGTATTTGTAGCAGCACAAGCGAAGTATTTACCATATCAGTATATCCACCAATTGCCAATAATACTATTATAGAACCTGAAATTACCAACTATTGTGGCACTTCAGATAGCTTTGTTATCGAAGGCTTGGTGCCAGAAGGGGGAAGCGGTAACTTCACCTATAAGTATGAGAGAAAATTTAATGATGGTGCTTGGGAGGAAGTGGGAGGAAATGCAGCAAGCCTTGAAGTGGCGTCTTTAGATGAACCTGGCACATACCAATTCAGAAGGGCTGTGGACAGTGATGCTTGTAATGAAAACACGAGCAATGTGGTAACGATTCAGGTATCAAGTCCAATGGAAATTGTAGGCACAGTTACAGAGTCTAGAGACCATCAGAAAAACGGTGCTATTGCTATTGAAGTATCGGGGGGTATACCTCCGTATAGCTATTTATGGTCATATCAAGCACGAGAAACCCAGAATATTAGCGGCTTGGACGGTGGAGAGTATACTGTCACAGTCATCGATGCGGTAGGGTGTCAAGCTTCTGCTAAGTTTGATGTGCCTCACATATTAGGGCTTAGCGAAAGTCCCAATGTCGACTTCTACCAGTTGTACCCGAATCCAGTGCGTGAAACGCTATACATTGAAGCTAACTTCCGAAAATCATTGGCCTCAAAAATTTATATTGTGAATATGTTAGGAGAAATCGTAAAGACAGTACACACAACTCCTGCAAACAAACTCAATCTAGAGGTGGACATGCATGCACATCCAGAAGGGATTTACTTCATAAAGGTAGAAATTGACGGGAAAGTGGAAACTTGGAAGTTTATTAAACAATAATCAATTAGAATTAGGGAAGAGGGTACTGCGTCATATGGATGGGTAGAAATCAACTATCACACCTATGACACAGTGATGTTGTCCTGCTAGAGTTTTGTACATTTGTTGATTGCATATGGATTGATAGCAATCAGTATTTTATTGGCAGGATACGGAGCATGTTCGACACTTTTATCAAAACATTGAAGGGGGCATTAAGCCAACCACTACCGGGAAAGAAAGCACATGATGAAATGTTGGCTATCAGTCCTAGTAATATCAACCTAATAGCAAAGCCTACTGCTCGAACATTACATGGTAGTGTACTATTATTGTTTTATCCAAAGGAAGCGCAGGTGTATTTCCCACTGATGTTGCGTCCAGACTATGACGGGGTACATGGTGGACAGATAAGCCTCCCAGGTGGAAAGAAAGAAGAACAGGATAAGGACTATGTCGCTACGGCTGTCCGTGAAACTGAAGAAGAGATTGGTGTGATATCAAAAGATATAACCATCCTGGGCAAACTTTCAACTTTGTATGTAATGGCGAGCGATATTATGGTAGAACCAGTAGTTGGCTACACATCGCATACTCCTCTATTTAACCCTAACCCGTATGAGGTGCAGGCCATTGTAGAATCCTCCGTAGTTGAACTTATGGATGACAGCATCGTAAAAATAAAAGATATGCACGTTAGGGGATATGACCTAAAGGCACCATATTTTGATATCGGTGGCCAGGTTGTATGGGGTGCGACCGCCATGATGCTCAACGAGTTCAAACATATCTTGAAGAATGCGAAACTTTATGACAACCAGTAGAGGTTATTGCATAACAAATTAGGGAAAGAACATAAGACGAATGAAATGGGAAATGAATCGAGAGTTCCAGAACAGGTAATTTATGTTTGCACAGGGGACAAGTGCAAGAAGCGAGGAGGGAAGGAACTTGCCAAGTTTTTCAAGTCTTCTATAAAAGACAACAAGCTACAGAAGAAAGCAGAGGTGATCAAAACAGATTGTACCGACAGATGCAAGTTTGGTCCGGTAGTCTGCTTTCAGCCACAGAATGAGTGGCATCTCCAAGTAGACGTGTTCCGAGCAGAGGTTCTATTTCGTGAGAAAGCACTTGCTCAAAAAGAGCAAGGATGAATTATAGTCCTTCGATAGCTTCTTTTATTACTCCACATCGAAGCATCTTGTCGCCAAAGTAAGGATTCAATATTTCCTTTTCCCTTGTAAGCCAATATCCTCCTGTATCGCCAAAAGCCATAGGGCAATATGCATAATAGATGGTTTGGTCAGTAGGGAATTCTTTCACCATGGCGTATAACTGATCAGTAAGGGGAACAAATAACGACCGCTGTTCTTCTATATCGTCCGATTGGGATATCGCTGCGGCACGTTGTTCTATCGCTGCAAGCGCGTTCAGATATTCCTCTGAAAGGCTCTCATCGGCAATATCTCCTATATGTTTTACAAAGGTGGCTGCTGCTTGCTTTGCCTTGGCTGCGTCTGTTTCTACAAAAGCCCTATTTAACTGCATATATTGGTCTATAACAGCTGAAGTGGCATCGGCTTCATTGGTAATTCCATCAAAAGCCTGCGCCTCTGTAGTGGATTGCTCGTAAGCTTTCTTGGTACTATCTCCGCATGCCCCGAATAAAGCAAATAGGCCTATTGCCAATATAAGGTTTCTGAAAGTTGCCATAATAAAGAATTAGAAGTGCAAAATTAGCAATATATAAGGAGCTTTGAAATAACAATTTGAAATGCAAGCTATTTATGTATAAAGGGCCAAGCAACCAAAAGCTTCTAAATTAAGTATATTGCGACAAGTAACGGAATAATAAACCCAAATAGAGATAGAATGGATGCAACATTAGCCATCGAAAGAAAACCTAGGAGATTCTTACCCGAAGACTTTACCGTAAATAACTGGGAGGAAATAAAGCCTTATTATGATGATTTATTAAATAGGACCCTGTTTTCTCCCGATGAATTGATTAAATGGTTTGAAGATAGGAGCGAGTTGGAGGCGGTTCTTTCAGAGGACTTGGGCTGGCGCTATATTAAAATGACTACCGATACAACGAGTGAGGAGAATAGGGAAAGGTTCAATTTCTTTATCAGTCAAATTGAGCCTCACATTGCACCCTTGACCAACAAACTTAACCAAAAGGTGATTGACAATCCTTATCTAGAAGAAGTAAGCAAAACCTCAGGATACGCTGTCATGATCCGATCAATAAAGATGGCCCTGAAAATTTTTAGGGAAGAGAATATTCCACTGAACATTGAAATTCAGCAACTTTCACAACAATACGGAGCAATTCATGGAGACATGACGGTATTGGTAGATGGAGAAGAGCTAACGCTCCAACAGGCGGGAGTATTACTCCAAAATCAAAATCGCCTTGTAAGGGAAGAGGTTTACCATAAAATAGCGGATAGAAGGCTACAGGATAAAGATAAACTCAATAAACTCTTTACCGATCTGGTACAATTGCGGCATAAGGTGGCGCAAAATGCTGGGTTCAACAATTACCGTGACTACATGTTTGCAGCACTCGGGAGGTTCGACTACACAGCCGAGGATTGTTTCGATTTCCACAGAGCGGTGGAGGAAGAGGTGGTGCCGTTGCTAAACATACTGGCTGCCGAGAGGAAAGAAGCCTTGAGGGTATCAACACTGCGTCCTTGGGATAAAGCAGTTGATCCTACAGGACTTGATCCTTTAAAGCCTTTCACCAATAGCAAGGAACTGACAGAGAAAACCATTGCTTGCTTTAACTGCTTGGACAACTATTTGGGTTCCCGATTGGCCATCATGCAATATATGGGACACCTTGACCTAGATTCACGCAAAGGTAAAGCTCCTGGAGGCTATAACTATCCTCTGGCTGAAGTAGGGGTGCCATTCATCTTTATGAACGCCACATCAACATTGCGCGACTTGGTTACTATTTTACACGAAGGAGGCCATGCCGTACATTCTTTCCTTATGCGCGATCTACCTTTAAACGATTTTAAAAATACACCTTCCGAAGTTGCAGAGTTAGCTTCAATGTCAATGGAGCTGTTGACCATGGATCATTGGGGACTTTTCTTCGATGACGAGGAAGATCTGAAAAGGGCCAAAAAGCAACATCTGGAGCAAATCATTGAAACGTTACCGTGGGTAGCCACTATTGACAAGTTCCAGCATTGGATATATGAGCACCCTGACCATACCGAAGAGCAAAGGAGTCAAGCATGGCTTAACATATTAGATACGTTTGCAGACAATCTCACAGATTGGGAAGGATTAGAAGAGCAAAAGGCTGCTATGTGGCACAAGCAACTTCACCTATTCGAAGTGCCTTTTTATTATATTGAATACGCTATTGCCCAGCTTGGAGCCATTGCCATTTGGAAAAACTATAAAGAGAATCCTCAGAAAGGGCTTGAAGGCTATATTGCTGCCTTGAAGTTGGGCTATACCAAACCAATTCCTGAAATATACCAAACTGCCGGCATAGAATTCAACTTTGATAGAGCTTATATCCGGGAGCTGATACAATTTGTAAAAGCGGAAATGGAGAAACTATAGCTCAGGCAAAAGACTTAGGGTGAGTCAAGCATGTCATGCGCATTGTTGACACCCTAAGTCCTAGCCACGATCCTGGTCAATTACGAATCCAATTCGAACAAGGGCTTTTTCTCGATGCCCTTTAGGCTATCTACTTCCTCCAGCACATCTTTGTTTTCCTCTATAAACTGATTGTGCAGCTTGGCTGCATAATCATAGTTTACTCGTTGCCGAAGTACCCTGCCATTAGCTTCTTGAATATCCTTGATCAAGGTTTTCATTAAGGGATACCGGGCAAAGTCAGGATGCTCGCTTGCTATTGTCATGATGGTATTGATCACTTTATTAGAAGCGGAATCATAGTTATCAATAGCCGATGGTTCTGCCATGCTGGTGCTAGAATACCTCATTTCCAATAGCTGTGCAAGGTCCTGCTGGAGCGAGTCGAACTGCACAATATCATAATTGTTGGTATAGCTCACTTCTTCCAATAGGCGCTTTGCATCCGCTATCTTCTGATTGTCATCCTCTATCATTCTCTCCCAAGTGGCATTCAAACTATCTTGAATCACCAGAAAAGTATGATGAAGAGAATCTGCTTGTGCAGCAGTCAGCGCCTCTTTCTTAGCCTTTTTCTCACAGGATGAGACCAGCAGTGCCAAGCCAAGAAAACAAGCAGAAAGTGCAACCTGTAGATTTTTTTTCATAGCAATTTTGATTTCACGCATCAAGGTAGGAAAAGATAGTAAAAAATAAAGTAAAAGATAGCATAAGCCCTTACATATAGCACAGACAACGATTTATTATAGTAGAAGACGGTTCGCCTTCGAGAATAGCCTTTGGTACATTATTTATTAAAGCTCTAAATTGCATACAAATACCATGATACAAATGCAGCACAACAAGGACGAATTTACTCCGATCCAACTCGATCACTTTCTTAACAATTTGAATATCAGGTTCTATCTTGCCTTGTGCATTCCTTTAGCTTTATTTATTGTCACTTTTATAGCTAGCCAGGAAAAAGGTATAGCTTTTGGGCCAACTACTTTTGTTGGATACCATATATTAGCTATTGCATGCATAGGGATATGGTTTGTAGGTGCTTATCAATACCAGAGAGCGGTTAAACTAGCACGCAACGAAGTCAGTCTAAAGCAAAAGCTTATCAGCTTTAAGCAAGCGGCCACTGTCAAATATATTGCTGGCGCTATCGGATGTGTATTGTCTGTGTCGGCTCTTTATTTTACATATGGTCAGGTCTTTCTCATCGCTTTCGGAGCTCTGCTGGTGCTGTTCTCTATCAATAGGCCTACACCGTATAGGATCTCGAAAGACCTGAAACTCGATAAAGAAGAAAGTAAAATCTTAAGAGAGTATCGAAAACATCTGTGATCAATTGGAGTGTTCTCAAAAAATAAGGAGACCAGATAGAAGCATCTTAAACTCCAACGCGACCATAATTTGATTAGGGCGGTGGCCGGGCTATCGCTACAAGTCCGTCCACCCACAAGATCCATCCCGCTTCGGGCTTTTCGCTCTATCCCTACCGCTGCTACGACTTAACTCACCTCGCTAGTTGTTCCGGCTTTATTGGGAATGATAGAATACGGATTGCTTCCAACTCCATCTTCCCATCAATGAATGAAATCTAAAATATTAAGCCTAAAACTACCTACTTAATATAGCCTTTTCTCTTAAGGATAGTCTCAATAAACTTCCTTTCATTGTCGGTATTGAATATCCTGAAGGGCAAGTGGATAAGCTGGGCCTTGGAGATTATCAGTAAAAAGTAGTCTTTGCCTATAGATGCCTTCTTGATATTATTCCAAGTGATGGGCATGCCTTGCTTAGTATTGATTTTAATCATCACTTGTCGGCTGTCTATCTCATAGGCAAGTTTATCAAACAGCACCTTGTTTTGCTCCAACTGTGTTACACCAGCAAATTGAATCAGCCAAAAAAGTAGGTATAACGCAAGGGCGATGAGGGCTCCTGTAATCCACCAGTGGCTGGCAACCAAGAAATATCCGCACATAATGGCAATGACAATCAGGAACACCCACCACTGATCCTTCAAAATATTTCTAAATGCAAGCTTTATGTACGTGCCTGTTTCTAATTTGTATTTTTTGGTTTTAACGATCATTTATATTCAATTTAATATCAGTTTTCGAGTATGTATATTCAGCCGCGTAGGCTAAGTTATAAGGCTTTTAAGCTCATATCCAAGCTCTTATGTGAATGCGTAAGTGCGCCGATAGAGATGTAATCCACACCACACTCTGCTACAGCTTTAATGTTTTCTTCCGTTATGCCTCCCGAAGCTTCAGTCGCATACCTACCCCCAATCATCCTAATAGCCTCCCGCATAGTATCGATGTCCATATTGTCGAGCATGATTACATCCACACCACCTGTATCCAACACCTCTTGCACCTCCTCCAGTGTCCTCGTCTCTATTTCAATCTTAAGCGATTTATTTGTCTCTTTTAAATATTGCTTTACGGATCTGATAGCCTTGTTAATTCCGCCTGCAAAATCGATGTGATTGTCTTTTAACATCACCATATCATACAAGCCAAACCGGTGGTTGGTGCCACCTCCTATTGCTACTGCCCACTTTTCCATTATCCTAAAGTTCGGGGTAGTCTTGCGAGTATCGAGCAGCTTCGCAGGCGTATGGCTTATCATATCAGACAAGGAATGGGTATAAGTAGCTATGCCACTCATTCTTTGCAGGCAGTTCAGCACGAGCCTTTCGATTGTAAGGATGGACCTAGCGCTCCCTTCTACAATAAATCCAACATCTCCTTTCTTTACCTTTGCGCCATCTTTTATATGAATGTGCAAATTAAGTTGCTCGTCATACTCGTGAAAGATGGCTTCTGCCAAAGCGATTCCTGCAATAATGCCATCGTCCTTTATTAAAAGCTGCGCTTGGCTTTGGGCATCCGCCTCTATGGCGGCAAGTGTCGAATGGTCGCCATCGCCTACATCTTCTTTTATAGCAGATGCGATAAAGTCTCTTATAGCACTAGAAGTAAGGTAATTTAAGTTCACGCCGCAAAAATACAAAAAGGCATCAAGATTTATTGATGCCTTAGTTAAATTTTAAATCCTAGCCAATAGAGTTGGGATTCCGCAGGTAGATTATCTAATCTTTAGTAAAATCAATACTATAAACCTTGTACCCATCTTTGATCTCTTTCGCCCTCAGGAGAACCCTAAAGGAGCCTGTTTCATAAGTGTACTTGCCAATGGCATACCGAATGCCTTCTTTTGATGCACCTTGGTGTATGTATTGGAAGTCGGTGGGAGGATATTTCCGGAAGAAGTCTTTGAGTACAAACTCTGCCTGTGTTCTGCTGTAGTCCGAAGGGTCACCCTCGATGACCATCTCCACCATGTCATTAAAATACTTGGTAAGTTCTTTTGAACTTCCCGCTTTCATGGCCGTTTTTACATTGTTGATCACGTCGCTTTGGGCAGAACACTCTATGTGAGCGCCCAAAAGCAAGCTAACACCAATGGTCAATAATATTTTGTATTGTATTCTTTTTGAAAACATCATTTTGGTAAAGCATTACTCTCGCTTGGTGTTTACCAAAACTATGCCAATAATTTTAAAATAAAAAGTGGAAAATGACCATAGAGGTTACAAGCTTGCATTCTATTTTTATATTTGCATACATAATCGTAGAGAATAGAATATTGTTTGCACGAGCACGACATTAGTAATTTTAAATTAGACATTATAATGAAAAAGGTTTTGTTAATGATCCTCGATGGATGGGGAATAGCACAAAAGAAAGAAGTTTCGGCGGTTGACCAAGCGAGTACCCCCTTTATAGACTCATTGTATAAGAAGTATCCGCATAGTAAGCTGAATGCTTCAGGGCTTGCCGTGGGTCTTCCTGATGGTCAAATGGGAAACTCTGAAGTGGGCCATATGAATATTGGAGCAGGTAGAGTAGTGTACCAAGACTTGGTGAGGGTAAACAAAGCCTTAGAAGAAGGTGAGCTTGCGGAAAATCCTGTGCTTAATGAGGCTTTTAAGTATGCTCTTGAAAATAAAAAGAAAGTACATTTTATCGGTCTGGTGTCAGATGGAGGCGTCCATTCTCATATCAACCACCTCAAAGGACTCTGCCAAATCGCTGCACAAAAAGGAGTCGAAGATCTTTACATACATGCTTTTATGGATGGTAGGGATACGGATCCTCACAGTGGTTACGGTTTCTTAAAAGATTTGTCGGCTGCGTTGAGCCAATCAGCAGGAAAAATCGCATCTGTAATTGGGCGATACTATGCCATGGATAGAGACAGGAGATGGGAACGCGTAAAACTAGCTTATGACCTTATGGTGAAAGGAGAAGGCAAAAAAAGTAAGAACCTACTAGAAGATCTACAAGCTTCTTATGACGAAGGCATATCAGATGAGTTTGTTAAGCCAATTGTAGCTGTTGACGAGGCTGGGCAACCTTTGGCAAAGATTGAAGATGGCGATGTGGTGTTGTGCTTCAACTTCCGTACCGACCGAGGAAGGGAGATCACACAAGTGCTTTCTCAAACCGACTTCCCAGAGTATGACATGAAAAAGCTTGATCTTAAATACCTCACACTTACATCTTATGATGAGACATACAGAAAAGTGGAGGTGTTGTTTACTAAGGACAACTTAAACAATACTTTGGGCGAAGTTTTAAGTGCTGCAGGAAAGACCCAGATCAGGATCGCTGAAACAGAGAAATATCCTCATGTTACTTTTTTCTTTTCTGGTGGTAAAGAGCAAGAGTTTCCGGGTGAAAAACGTATCATGTGCCCTTCTCCAAAAGTGGCTACTTACGATCTCAAGCCAGAAATGAGTGCCGAAGATATTCGGGACAGCATAATTCCAGAAATAAAACAGCAATCGGCAGATTTTATCTGCCTAAACTTTGCTAATCCCGACATGGTGGGTCATACCGGCGTATTTGAGGCAGCAGTGAAAGCTTGTGAAACGGTAGACAGATGCGCACAGGCAGTTGCTGAGGCTGCAAAAGAAAATGGTTATACGGTTATCATTATCGCTGACCATGGCAATTCTGATTACATGATCAACGAAGATGGCACACCGAACACTGCCCACACGACTAATCTTGTGCCTTGTATCATTATGGATGAGCAATTGAAAGTAAAGGATGGGAAGTTGGGTGACCTAGCACCTACTATTTTGACCATTATGGGAGTAGGTGTTCCTAAAGAAATGACAGGAGATATATTGGTGTAATGAATGATCTCAAAAACTGGATGCAAAGGAAGGGCATATTTCACATGCTATTCCTTTGTATCATCTTATCAGCGTGTGAAAAGGAAATAGGTAGGAAGGTCCAATCAACTGGTATCTATTATGATGTGGCTGGGTTTTTGGATCAGCAGGTGCCGTTGCTCGATTCTCTTGGGCCAGGTGTTGAAAAGGTGGTAGAAGCTGATGGTATTAAGGAGGAACAAAGAATTGCATTAGATAGTGTAGGTTGGGCAAAAGAATTGGAGATGTTTTATAGGGCTGATATCAATGACCCTATTCTTAGAGATGCTTATGAAAAGACCCAATCTGAAGAAGGAACCCATAAAATTGTCACTTATAAGGCCAAAGAATCTAGCGTGAAGGTTCATTGGCTACAAATAACTTATCGTAATAATGCAGTGACGCATATTGCAGCACGTATTCAGGAAGATAACGTATTGTATAAAGCAAAGTCTCTCATTGAATTAGATTTTGACGATAAACATGAACCACCACTTTTAATGCGATATTCCATCCAGCAATCTCAAAAAATATTGTTTAAGGATACTGTTTTTTACAGTGTGGAAGGACGTCTAAATTGGTAGTGCTTGCTATTTTAAGGAGCCTAAATGATGCATTAACAGAGACCTTGTAAGGGTTCTTTCGTTATTAGGCCTTTTTTTGTAAGAAAGACAATAGTATCTTTGCGAGGGTTTTGCCCCTATAAATCTTATAGTAGTGTCAAAGTTTATGAAGAAGAATGATGTTTTCAAACCATATTAATAATCCTGAAGACAATATGACTAACGAAGGTGCTACAACAGAGACGGTTGTTTCTAAAAACTTTATTGAGAAGTTGAAGATCAAATGGGGCCTAGAAAGTGTTTTCCAAGTCATCATTGTTTTGTTAGTATTCTCGATCACGGGTTCTACAGTAGTGTATTTAAGGAAGTTCCTTTTCAGTGTCCTTGGTTTTGACGAAAGTACCTCTATGTGGTTGAAAACCATTACCTACATAGTTTTCGTATTCCCAGCATATCAAGTACTCATCTTGGCCTATGGTGCACTTCTGGGCCAGTTCGATTTTTTTTGGAAAAAGGAAAAAAAACTGTTTTATACCATAAAGCGACTTTTTACGAAAAAATAGCCACATCTTTCTGTTTCCTGGTATTCTCGGATATCCTCTGCATGCTATGAATGGAAGCATGCATGGAATTAATAGGCATACATAATCTCTTCCCTCGTATCTTCTTCAGTCGGTTTGCTATTATATGCCTAATCTTATGGACACATTAGGAAGCCTTTATAACTAATTTTAATGGTTTACCGGCCGATCTACTATCACACTTAATAGGCTGGAAATCAAATTGAAATAAATATTAACCCCTTCAGCGTATCAGGTACAGCCATTGCGAAAAACAAAACACATTCAACGCATCCTTTTATAAGTCGCTGGTAATATGTAATTTATAATTTCATTTGTATTTTAGTAAAGACACAGCAACCAGCACGCTATGTCGGTAGGTTATACTATCTTGAGCAAGTAATATCAAAATTTCCGCAGCTATGGAACTTCGAAAAGGACTTTTGTCTAAAGCCCTCTTGTGCCTTGCATTATTCTTTATTCTAATGCTAAATGTTCAAGGGCAATTTGTAGACGACTTTGAAGATGGTGATTTTACCCATAATCCTTCGTGGTACGGTCATGAACAAGACTTTAAGGTGAATGATAGAGGTCAATTGCAACTAAATGCGACAAGTGCAGGAATAAGCTATATCTCCACGCCCTCCCAATCTATCAATAACGCTCAGTGGGAAATTTATCTCGAAATGGATTTCAATCCTTCTTCTAGCAATTATGCTCGCATATACCTCGTCTCGGATGAACAGGACTTGTCTAGTGCTCTGAATGGCTATTTTGTGATGGTAGGAGGAACGCAAGATGAAATAAGTCTCTATAAGCAAAAGGGGAATAGCTTTTTCAAGCTCATAGATGGTGAGGACAAGAGATTGGATCAGGCTTCGATACAAGCAAAGATAATGGTAACAAGAGATATGGAAGGGATGTGGAGCCTGTGGGGTGCGGTGTCCGATACTTCCTTGTATGTATTGGAAGGGACTGCAGTAGATCATGAAGTAGAGAAGAGTACTTACTCAGGTATTTATTGTTCTTACACCGCTACTCGTAGCAATAGGTTTTATTTTGATAACTTTAGCGTATCGGGAGATCCCTATTTGGACACTTTGCCTCCGGCTTTAATGGAGGTTTATGGACTGGCCCATGATACGTTGCTGTTGAGCTTTTCTGAGCCATTAGCCCCTTCTTCAGTACTTCTAGAAAGTTTCAAAATCACGCCGACAATTGGAACCCCTAAAAGTATTGTTTTCGAGCACAACAATTCAATTATAAAGCTAGCCTTGTTAAAACCCATGCAAATAGGGATTGAATATATTGTCTCCATAGATGGAATTGCCGATATACAAGGTAATATGGTATCCTCTTTCACCACGCCATTCTTGTTCTATTTAGAAGGGGTGCCAGCTTTTAGGGATGTCGTAATCAATGAACTCATGATTGATCCCAGTCCGGCTGTAGGCCTTCCGGATTCAGAATATATAGAATTGTTGAATGTTGGTAATAATGCCTTTAATCTGTCAGGCTGGCGAATTTCCGATGACAGGAGCGAAAGCATATTAGAAGAGTTCATTCTGATGCCTGGAAATTTTGTGATATTATGCCCCATGTCAAATACGTTGGTTTTTAAGGCTTATGGTCCAACCATAGGCGTTTCCCCTTGGCCTACGCTGAATAATGATAAAGATCAAATTAGGTTGATGCGTGAAGATGGTCATCTCATAGATCAGATCGATTATACTACGCAATGGTACAAAAGTTCCATCAGGAGTCAAGGGGGCTACTCCTTAGAAATGATAGACCCATACAACCCCTGCAGCCAGGAAGATAATTGGAAAGCTTCAATGGACCCTGATGGGGGTACTCCGGGAAAGATAAACTCTGTCTATGCTAATAAACCTGATTTGCGAGGCCCGGAATTGCTACATGTATTTCCCAAGGACGCCCAAACGCTTATCCTCACCTTCAATGAGAATATAGACACCATGAGCTTAGGTCAAAGTGAAATCAGGCTCAATAATGAAGTCATTAGGGGCACAATAAGTACTGGTCCCGCTGCTGCTACTTTGGAGCTACAGTTGCCTGAACCGCTCATGGAAGGAAAGTCATTTGTTCTTGAGGTTTTTAGCGTCAAAGACTGTAATGGCAATTATATCCATAAGGAAAAGAATAAATTTATGTTTGGGCTCATAGAAGACGCTGGACCTGGTGAGGTTATTATTAACGAGGTGTTGTTCAACCCTAAGGTAGGAGGAGTGGATTTTGTAGAAATTTACAATCACTCTTCAAAATACTTGAATGCTAAAGATTGGAAGTTGGCCAATGTGGCCATTGAACAAGAGACTGGAGAAGAAATAGTGCTTGCGCATAGCACGATTATTCAAGAAGATTTTTTGGTGCCCCCTCAAGCCTTCCTTGTCCTCACAACAAGTATTGCAAAGACTTTAGAATACCATCCCAAAGCAAAGAACCTATTAGAAATGCGCAATATGCCTTCTTATCCTGACAAAGAGGGCACGGTCATCGTATTGGATGCAAACAATAGACAATACGACAGGTTTGATTATAGTGATGCATACCATTCACCTATTCTGAGTGATGTGGAGGGGGTGTCTTTAGAGCGTATTGCGTACGATGAGGCAACACAAGATCCAAACAATTGGACCTCTGCGGCTAGCACGCATGCTTTTGCGACACCTGGAGAATACAACTCACAATCGAGAAGGCTACAGGTAATTGAAGGAGAAATAAAAGTTTCTCCCAATGTAATCTCACCTGATAATGATGGCTTCAATGATTATACAACAATACAATATAGTTTTCGTAATCAGCATTATATAGCGAGTGTATATATTTTTGATAGTGCAGGAAGAGTGGTTAAGGAAATCGCTGAACAGGTGAGTTTGGGTACTACTGGATTTTTTTCTTGGGACGGAACCGACCAGCAGCTACGGAGAGTGAAAACAGGTGTATACATGGTCTATTTCCAGGTTTTTGATATGGCAGGAGAGGTTCGTGTTTTTAAGGAACCCATCGTAATAGGCCATAGGATGTAAGAGCAACCTCTATAGAATATCTTATATAAATCATAACAAATTGGTTTGCAGGGAATTGTATCTGTATGCATTTCCTGAATGTTGTTTTTAAATTCCTATAGCCATGAATAAGAATACTTTCACCCTCTCTTTAATTATCTTCCTGATTGTTTTGTCAAGTTGCATGAGGCGCGAATATGTGCTGGAATACGATTATGACTACAAAGGCAACTTCAAAAAATACAGTTCCTTTAATTTTATGCGCAATGCTAAGATAGACCAAGATTCTGCTGAGCTTGCCTATAAACCATTGCTCGAAGAGGCAATAAAAAATAGAATGGAAATATTGGGCTACAAATTATCTGAGGATAAGCCTAGATTACTTGTAGCATACAGTATATTTTATGACAACATGAAGTTTCGAGGCTACCTTCAGCCCGAATTGGAGAAGTGGGTGGAGAAAGCTACCGATGAAGATGCCTACGATCCTGTTAAGTTAGAACTCAAGGAAGGTACTGTCCTCGTACAGCTTATCGATACAAAAAAGAACAATACCGTGTGGCAAGGATATGCTTCGGGGGTTTTTGGATATAGCTATGCCAATAATGAAAGACATATCAAAAGGGCAGTGCGTTCTATATTCGATCAATATAGGATAATGGCTGAAGGATTTGATATCAACCAGAAAAACCTGGTTTCTAATGAACCATAAGGCCTTAACAAGCCAAAAACTTACATGCAATAAGAGAAATCTTCTTTTATGTTTTGATTATTAGTACAATCTTCGTCGATCTGTGCCGTTAATCATCTGTTTGAATATCAATAGATGCATATGAAGGGTATAACGGATGGTTTAGTTCGGAAGGGCGTAATTGTTTTAGCCCCATTCTTATTATTGATGACCCCTGTGTTATGTTTCGCTCAAAGCAGCCAGTTAGAAGGCAAATGGGATGCAGTTTGGAGAATCCAAGATGTTTCTATGTCAAAAGCTCAAAATAATAGCATGAGAGGGCAAATGAATTTTAAAAGTAATGGTCGGGTAGAAGTGGTGGCATATGGCTACCCAGGTTGCTTGTTTAGCCATGATACCATCAAAAACGAATTGCAATGGAAGGCGTATCATGATAGTCTGATATTTTATAGCCCTCAAGATAATTTCTCCCTCACTTATATTGTTCAACAAGGACCTTCTGGCGAAGTCCTGTTGAGGCTGATGGAAGACATTGTGATCACGCTAAAGCCATAAGCATTAAAATATATTAAATCACCGTTGATTGAGCACTTTTGGCAATACTTTCCATAAATGACAATATTTGGAAATTGTCTAAAAAACCTCTATAATTGCAGTTCAAGTCAATTATTCCGATGATTGATTTATAAAGAAGAGTGGAGAGACAGGCTCATAGAAGCTCTAGCAACCAGGTCGCAACGATCATAGGTGCTAATTCCTGATCCCAACAAAATTTGGGAGTATATAAATTAATTATAAAACAATGGAAAAAAACATTCATCTTTTCTTTTACGCACCTTCCAATCTCATCGTACGGGGAAATACTTTCTCACATAATAGCCATGCTGTGGATGGTTATATGTGTTGTTGTTGCTGTTGTTGATTTGTGCCAATCCTATACATATTGGTAAAGTTTCTACTGCAAAAAGTAGAAGTTTATCTATATTATGCAATTATTTATATCCCTATCTTTAACATAAAAAAACCAATAAGATGTCAGAATTAAAGTTCGAAACCTTACAAGTGCATGCTGGTCATGACATAGATGAAGACACGTTATCCAGAGCAGTGCCTATCTATCAAACTACTTCCTTTGTTTTCAAAAGCTCAGAGCATGGCGCCAATTTATTTGCCCTAAAGGAGTTCGGCAATATCTATACGCGAATCATGAATCCTACTACAGATGTTTTTGAAAAGCGGGTGGCTGCCTTGGAGGGCGGTGTAGCAGCTTTGGCTGTAGCTTCGGGACAAGCTGCCCAGTTTATTGCACTCAACAATATATTGAGAGATGGGGATAATTTTGTTTCATCCTCAAACCTGTATGGAGGAAGCTATAACCAGTTTAAAGTTTCTTTTAAGCGATTGGGGATTGAAGTGAGATTCGTAGAAGAAGAGGAAGTTGCAGCTTATGAGAAACTCATTGACGATAAAACAAAGGCTATATATGTAGAGACCATAGGCAACCCTGGATTCACCATCCCAGATTTCGAAGGGTTGGCGGCTTTGGCCAAAAAATACGATATCCCATTGGTGGTAGACAATACTTATGGTGCAGGCGGTTATTTGTTCCAGCCATTGAAGCACGGAGCTAATATCGTAGTGGCAGCAGCTACAAAATGGTTGGGTGGCCATGGTAACAGCATTGGCGGTATTATCGTAGATGGTGGAAACTATAACTGGGGCAATGGCAAGTTCCCTGAGTTCTCAGAGCCAGCAGAAGGATACCATGGTATGAAGTTCTGGGAAATTTTTGGCGACAACAACCCATTAGGTTTGCCAAATATCGCATTTACCATAAGAGCTAGGGTAGAAGGTTTGAGAGATTTCGGTCCTGCTTTGAGCCCTTTCAACTCTTTCCTGTTAATTCAAGGTGTGGAAACACTTTCTTTAAGGATGGACAGAACAGTGGAGAATGCTCTTGCATTGGCACAGTGGCTCGAAGCACATGAAGATGTAGAAAGTGTGAACTACCCTGGTTTGCCATCGAGCAAATATCATGACAGGGCCAAGAAGTATCTGAAAAGAGGTTTTGGTGGTGTGCTTTCCTTTAAAGTAAAAGGTGGAAAGGAAAAGGCAGAGAAACTGGTGAACAACCTTAAATTGATAAGTCATTTGGCCAATATGGGTGACTCTAAGACATTGATTATACACCCAGCATCTACGACTCATCAGCAGCTTACTGATCAGGAGCAGTTGCAGGCGGGTGTTGAACCAACCATGTTGAGAATTTCTCTTGGTATTGAACACATAGATGACATAAAGGCCGACTTGCAGCAGGCTTTTGATAAAATAAAATAAGTTTTTTATGCGTAGCTTCTCCTGCCCAGGAGAAGCTACCTGATAAAATAAAATTTATGAACAAACAGGAGGGAAATCATAGGGGAGCTGTATTTCATCACACGACTGACTTTGTCTTGGAGTCAGGCCGAGTTTTGAAAGGTTTTCAGCTTTACTATGAAGTGTTGGGCAGTGATAACCTGCATAAAGGGAAGCTTATATGGGTCTGTCATGCACTTACTGGAAATGCTACGGTAACTGACTGGTGGGGGGGACTATTTGGAAAAGGAAAACTTTATGACCCAGATGAGTACACCATAATTTGTGTCAATACATTGGGTGGTTGCTATGGGAGTACGGGTCCTTTATCAACTAACCCAGAAACCCAAACACCTTATTACCATGATTTTCCTGCACTGACTAATCGAGATATCGTTCGAGCATTCGATCTCCTGAGAAACTTCTTAGGTGTCCAGAAGGTACATACTTTGATTGGAAGCTCTCTCGGCGGCCAGCAGGCACTAGAGTGGGGCATTATGCAGCCAGATGTTTTTGAGAATATGGTGATCATAGCCTCCAATGCCTATCATTCTCCATGGGGCATAGCGTTCAATGAAAGCCAAAGGATGGCCATTAGTTTAGATAAAACATGGGCGCTAAATCAAGATGATGCCGGCATGGAAGGAATGAAGACGGCCAGGTCCATAGCATTGCTTTCTTATAGGTCTTATGAGACTTATCAGCGTTCCCAAACTGAAGAAGACCATGATAAGGTGGATTTCTACAAAGCGTCCAGTTACCAACGCTATCAGGGCGAGAAATTGGCCAAAAGATTCAATGCCTATACGTACTGGTTGCTCTCTAAGGCAATGGACTCACACCATGTGGGAAGGGATAGAGGAGGAGCAGAGACAGCACTGCGCCAAATTATAGCCAATACTTTGATCGTAAGCGTTAATTCAGATCTTTTGTTTCCAGTAGAAGAGCAGCAGTTTCTCGCTAAAAACATAAAAAATGCGCAGCTCAAAATCATTGATTCTTGTTTTGGACATGATGGATTCTTGATCGAAACCGATCAGATTGAGGGATGTATAAGGCAGTTTTATGGCCAAACATTCTTAAATACTCAGAAAATATGAATAGCAAGTTGAAAATTGGGGCTGATGGCAAACTAAAGATTGGCTTATTCGGCTTTGGTTGTGTAGGGCAAGGGTTTTATGAGATATTCTCCAAGCATGCGTTTGATAATGTCGAAATAGCAGCCATATGTGTGAAGCAAAGTGGGAAAAAAAGACCACTTCCAGAAAGTAGCTTTGTTTTTGATAAAGATGTCATCTTGAAGAATCCTGAGATAGGGTTAATTGTTGAGCTTATCAGCGATGCGGATGAAGCATTCGAGATAGTATCTTTAGCGCTAAAGAGAGGCCTTACCGTTATATCTGCGAATAAGAAGATGTTGGCAGAGCATTTGTATGAGCTCATAGAATTGCAGCAGCTTTATAATGGCACGCTGTTGTATGAGGCTTCTTGCTGTGGCAGTATTCCGGTCATTAGGACACTAGAAGATTTTTTTGCACATGAGCAAGTCAGTAAGGCGAAGGGTATTTTTAATGGTTCGTCGAACTTTATATTAACCAAAATAAGTCAAGACGGTCTATCCTATGAGACCGCTCTGCGCCAAGCACAGGATCTAGGTTTCGCTGAGGCTGATCCAACCTTGGATGTTGGAGGCTTTGACGCGCTGAATAAACTATGTGTGATCGCCATGCATGCATTTGGCGTTGCCATCCATCCTCAGAATGTTTTTAACTTCGGAATTCAGAACCTAGCTCCATCAGATAATCTTTTTGGAGCATCAAAGCAATGGAAGCTGAAGCAAGTGGCCTATGCAAGTGTGCTTAACAACGGACAGCTTTTGGCTTATGTAATGCCTCAGTTTGTAGCAGGAGAAGAGGAGCTTCATGGCGTGGATGAAGAATTTAATGCAGTGCTATTGGAAGCAGCCTTTTCCGGCAGACAGTTTTTTAAAGGAAAGGGCGCCGGGGCACATCCTACAGGTGCTGCTGTTTTTTCTGACTTTAAAGCGGTCTTGGATGGATATGCCTACCGATATGTCAAATCTAGTGCGGCTTATGCTGGTTTGGACAATCAGGCCAGCATAAAGGTATATGCTAGGGCTAAGGATGTCGAAACTTTGGGGATCCTAAGTTTCAAAACCATACTGGAGATGGGAAATATTGAGGATTTTTCCTATTTTATCGGGGAGATTTCTTTTGAATCATTGATAAAGGAGAAGTCGCTATTGGAAAAACAAAATATCTTTATAGCTGCATTGCCAGATCGACTTCAGGATTTCGCTAAGAAAGTGACCTCCGAAGCTGTTGAGGTGGCCAAATAGTAAGAAGTTAATGACTGGGCTACCTAATTAGCGTAGCCAAAATTTGCCTGTTAGCTAATTCACTGTAGATTTTTGGCCTTTTCCCAGTACGCTTCCATCTCTTCTAAAGTCATTTCCGCTATGTTCTTTCCTGCTTTGGCTGATTCTGTCTCCATATATTGAAAGCGTTTGATGAATTTTTTGTTTGTCCTTTCCAATGCTTCTTCGGGGTTAATGCCTACGAAGCGGGCATAGTTGATCAAGGAAAACAAAAGATCTCCAAACTCTCCTTGTACTTTCAAGGGATCAATGTCTTTGTCTGCCTCAATCTCATGGTGGAATTCCTCCATTTCTTCCTTGACCTTCTCCCAAACCTGCCCTTTGTTGTCCCAGTCAAATCCAACTCCTCGTGCTTTTTCTTGAATTCGCATTGCTTTTATTAGGGCTGGAAGAGAGTTGGGTACGCCTCCTAATACCGATCTGTTTCCTTTTTCCTTCAGCTTTATTCTTTCCCAATTCTGTTTTACAACTTCTTCATCTTCTGCCGTTGTGATGGCGCCTGCATGTTCTGGGTCACCATAGATGTGAGGGTGTCGGTAAATAAGCTTATCACAGATGCTAGTCAGCACATCTTGAATGTCAAATGCGTTTTTTTCATCAGCTATTTTGCTATAAAAAACCATGTGCAGGAAGATATCGCCAAGTTCTTTTTTCACCTCATCCATATTGTTCTCTAGGATTGCATCAGAGAGCTCAAATACTTCTTCAATGGTCAAGTGCCTCAAGCTTTCCGTGGTTTGCTTTTTGTCCCATGGGCAATTGGCCCTTAGCTCGTCCATGATGGTCAACAATCTATCAAAAGCCGCCAGCTTGCCTTGTCTTTTTGAATCATGCGATTCGATACTGTTTTTCATAGTTTTGCATGTTTTTAGAGCAATCGCAAAATTTTAGAAGATTTTAGAGATAAGAACTTATAAGAAACCAAACTCGTTAACTTCTAAAACACTAAATTTGCAGAAAATAAAAATGATATGGCAACTTTTTTGTTAGCAATAGGATTTGTAGGACTCTTCTTTGTCTTGATGTCTGTTCGCTTGATCTTCTTAAAGAATGGCGAGTTTAAAGGGACGTGTGCATCGCAAAGCCCATTTCTGAATAAAAATGGTGGATCATGCAGCTTCTGTGGCAGAGATGTGAGCGCTGGAGAGGCATGTGGCAACCCTGACTCAGAAGTGACTAAAGTACTATCCAAATTCAAATAATTAAGTAGTTGAAGATTTTTTATCGTATTGCTGTTAGGGTAGATAATCCATGCTCCTTTTTGATTTGAGGAGCAATCGGCAATGTGATATTTTTCGTTACCTTTGCCCATATTAATCTTAAAAGAAATCATCATCAGTGCCTTTAATTAAATCAATCTCAGGAATAAGAGGTACCATTGGCGGTGCTGTGGGTGAATCCCTTTCGCCTTTGGATATCGTTAAGTTTACGGCTGCTTTTGGAAAGCTAATCAAAGAAAGAAACCATGCCAGCAGCACTAAAATTGTGATCGGAAGGGATGCTCGTCCTTCTGGAGAAATGGTTGCCAAGGTAGTAACATCGACCCTTCAATTTATGGGGATTGATGTAGTTGACTTGGGGCTTTCTACTACGCCTACAGTAGAGATTGCGGTTCCTATGGAAAATGCAGCTGGAGGAATTATCATAACGGCCAGCCACAATCCCATACAATGGAATGCCCTTAAGCTTTTGAATGCTAAAGGTGAGTTTGTTTCTGAAGAAGATGGAGCCGAGATTCTGAACATTGTAGAGCAAGAGTCTTTTGAATTTGTTGATATAAAGAAGCTCGGGAATTATGAAGTTGACCAAAGCTATATCGACATACATATTGAGAAAATCCTTAATCTGCCATTGGTAGATGTAGAAGCCATCAAGAGCAGGAATTTTAGAATTGCAATAGATTGTGTGAACTCTACGGGAGGTATCGCAGTACCTAAGCTGTTGAAGGCCCTTGGTGTAAAAAATGTCACCGAACTGTATTGTGAACCTACAGGGCTATTTCCGCATAATCCGGAACCACTTCCAGACAATATTACCCATATATGTGCCGAGATAAATCATGGACAATATGATTTGGGTATCGTAGTAGACCCCGATGTAGATCGACTTGCACTTGTGACCGAAGACGGAACGCCTTTTGGAGAAGAATATACTTTGGTAGCAGTTGCTGACTATGTTTTGTCGCATACAAAAGGGAATACCGTATCTAACCTATCTTCATCAAGGGCACTAGAAGATGTTACCTTGAAGCATGGCGGGAAGTACAGCGCATCGGCTGTAGGCGAGGTTAATGTGGTAAAGGCTATGAAAGCAACGAATGCAGTTATAGGCGGAGAAGGAAACGGGGGAATTATATATCCTGAACTTCATTACGGTCGTGACGCATTGGTGGGCATTGGGCTTTTTTTAACTCATTTGGCCAAGTTTGGAAAATCAGCCTCTATGTTGAGAGCAAGCTATCCGAACTATCATATCTCAAAAAATAAAATTGAGTTGACTCCTGGCATAAACGTTGATGAAGTGCTGGAAGAAATGCAGAAAAAATATGCTAAGCAGCCTATCAACAATGCAGATGGAGTAAAGATCGAATTTGACAAGGAATGGGTGCACTTGAGAAAGTCCAATACTGAACCGATAATTAGGATATACTCTGAATCGGATTCTTTGGCTACCGCCGAACATTTGGCAAATAAGATCATCTCTGACATTAAGGAAATCATCCATAAGTAAAATCATGCGAGTATATTTGGATAATGCCGCTACCACTCCCTTGGATCCACAGGTGTTGGAAGCCATGAAACCTTATATGCTCCATGTTTTTGGCAATCCTTCTTCCATTCACTTTCATGGTCGGGAGGCTAGGGCTGCGATTGAAAGGTCCAGAAAGAAGGTGGCGGAGTTGTTAAACACTTCGCCCTCTGAAATATTCTTTACATCTGGAGGAACAGAAGCAGATAATACCGCCATTGTAGGCTATGTCGAAACCTACAATCTTACGCATGCCATTACGACTCCAATAGAGCACCATGCCGTGTTGCATACTTTAGAAAACCTCGAGAGAGCTGGGAAGATACAGCTCAGTTTTCTTCCGTTGGATGCAAAAGGCAATATAGATCTTGGATCACTCGAAGAATTGCTTAAGGATCAGCCAAGGTCGCTTGTTTCGATCATGCATGCTAATAATGAGATTGGAAATATCAATGATATCCAAAAAATAGGTGCTATATGTCAGGAGTACGATGCTATTTTTCATTCCGACACGGTGCAGACCATCTGTCACTACCCAATTGATCTTCAGGCTATTTCGGTTGCATCTATTTCTGGCTCTGCCCATAAGTTCCACGGTCCCAAAGGGGTAGGATTGATATACATCAACAATGATCTAAAACTAAAGCCCCTAATACATGGAGGTGCTCAAGAAAGGAATATGAGAGGCGGCACTGAAAATGTGTATGGAATTGTAGGCCTAGCCAAAGCTATGGAAATCGCCTATGCAGAAATGAACGAAAACCATCGGAAGATTCAGCAACTCAAGGATTATATGATTGATAAACTGAGAGCTTCTATTGAAGGCATAGAATTTAATGGAGAGAGCGCTCAAGCTGATAAGAGCCTTTATACTGTCCTCAATGTTAGCCTCCCTCCATCTGAAGCCAATGACATGCTACTGTTCAATATGGATATTAATAAAATATCAGTTTCAGGCGGTAGTGCTTGCAGCAGTGGCAGCAATGTTGGTTCTCATGTGCTCACGGCCTTAAATTGTGATCCTAATAAAGGCGCAGTTCGTTTTTCTTTCAGCAAGTTCAATACGATCGAAGAGATCGATTATGTTGTGGAAAAGCTAGCAGAGATATACTCTGTAAATGCCTAACATTCTCTAACTAGCTTCTTTAATAGCTCATCATCTGATTAAATTAGTGCAATCGTCCAAAATACCACTTGGGTAAAGTTTGTATGTGTAGTAAAAACATTTATATTGAGATGCAATTTTGTACAAATAATAAACTATGAAAGACTTTACCACAACAAATCCGGTGTCTCGTGTTAGTCAGGAGCTATTAAAGCTGGTCTTTTTAACCACATTAATTCTAATTATGAGTTGTGGCTCAAAAGAAGGACAACGTGTTGAAACAGGGTCTATTGAATTGGATTCTCAGGATGATATTGAGGGCCAGTGGATACAACTGTTCAATGGAAAAGACCTGGAAGACTGGGATATAAAGATTAGGGGTTATGAAATAAACGACAATTATGGAGGAACCTTTAAGGTGGAGGACGGCCTGCTGAAAGTAGCTTATGATCAATATGAAGCTTTTGACAATAAATTCGGGCATATTTTTTATAAAGACAAGTTTTCTGACTACTTGATTTCTATAGAATACAGATTTGTGGGGGAGCAAGCTCCAGGAGGAGAAGGATGGGCATTTCGTAATAGCGGTGCCATGTTACATGCACAATCTGCAGAGAGTATGGGGAAGAACCAAGACTTCCCTGCTTCGATCGAGGTTCAATTTTTGGGCGGGAATGGCATAGATGAACGCAGTACTGCCAATCTCTGTACCCCTGGAACCATGATAGTTTTAAATGATAAGCTTAATACGGAACATTGCATTAATTCTAACTCTAAGACCTACCATGGCGATCAGTGGGTGCGGGTAGATGTTCTGGTTTTAGGCGACTCTATTGTAAACCATATTGTAGAAGGCGATACGGTGCTCACTTATAAAAATCTTCAAATGGAAGTAGAGCGGATGCGGGATATAGATCCTGATGCAAGGATTGTTGGCAAGCCTTTGACAGAAGGATACATAGCTTTACAAAGTGAGAGCCATCCTATAGAATTTCGCAAAGTGGAACTTTTCGACTTGAGAAAATATAGAAAGGATCCTGTCCAGCTAAAGGCTGTTCTGGAAAAGCTTCGGAATAGGGCTAATTGAAGACCTGAACCCAAATCTTCAATTTTTCCTACGCCTGAAATGACCATGACCTAGTGCTTCATGGAAAACGCTTTTATTTGTTTAGCTTGGATCTTCTAGCCACATTTTCCACGACTCCGTCGACATGATATTTCTTAACAATATTCCTTTAAAAAGCATAACTTTGCGATTCACCTTTAGACTAAACCCTAAGCGCATATGAACCTAAAACAAACAATAGAGGCCGATATCAAACAAGCTATGCTGGCAAAAGATAAGGATCGCTTAAGAGCTCTCAGAGGGATAAAGTCCATGATTCTGTTGGCAGAAACTGAGAAAGGAGCTCAAGGAGAGTTGAGTGAAGACGCAGAAGTCAAACTCTTGACAAAAGCTGCTAAACAAAGGAAAGATTCTGCTGAAATGTACGAGAAAAACGGAAGGCATGATTTGGCCGAGACGGAAAAAGCAGAATTAGAAGTAATTAATAGCTACTTGCCTAAGCAGCTCAATGAAGCAGAGCTGAAAAAAGCTTTGCTCGAAATAATTGCGGAAACTGGAGCTTCTGGTCCTCAAGATATAGGCAAAGTTATGGGCGTCGCCACCAAAAGGCTGGCTGGTAAAGCCGAGGGAAAGCTTATTTCCTTCCATGCAAAAAATCTATTGGCACAATAAGTTTACCGTTGAGTACTGCTGATATTATTTTAATTGTGTTGCTTGCAATCGGTGCTATTAGAGGGTTTGGGAAAGGCCTCATCATGGAAATTGCAGGACTCTTGGCTTTGTTTTTAGGCTTGTTTGGGGCATTGCAATTAGTGGATTGGGGCGTTAGTTTGTTGATGTACTTTCAAATAGATGTTGGGGAAGGATTATTGCCAATAGTGGCTTTTATTATTCTCTTTGTCCTTATCTTGTTGAGTGTATACTTGCTGGGAAGGTTTATAAAAGCCGTGCTTCACATTACTCCTTTGGGCATTGTAGATAGTTTCTTGGGAAGTGTGGTAGGCTTAATCAAATGGGCGTTCGGAATTAGCCTGATATTATGGGTCATGGATGTATTGGCACTTGAGGTATTTGTAGATGCATTAGACGATTCTTTAGTGCTTCCTTACATCTTCCAGCTTGCACCGTTATTTGTCAGTTTCATTGCGATGGGTATCCCTTATTTTCAAGAATTATGGTCTTCAATAGAAGCATTATTCAAACAATCGCAACCTTGATCCTCCTACTAGATAATTTTGATTCCTTTACCTATAATCTCCAGGACTATTTTGCACAGGCCAATGTAAGGTGCAAAATAGTACGTAATAATCTCGATCCGAAGGAAATATTTTCGGGATCGTATAAAGGTATCGTGCTTTCACCAGGCCCTGGTAAACCCGAAACCGCAGGATGTATGACCGAGGTGATTCGGTATTATGAGAGGACACATCCTATTTTAGGGATATGTCTCGGCCATCAAGCCATTGGTGAGTATTTCGGAGCGAACCTAGTGAAGGCAGCAGTTCCGATGCATGGTAAGGTGAGTACTATAAGCGTGTCTAACGATTTGGTTTTTTCGGGCATGCCTTCACATGTCAATGTGGTACGCTATCATTCACTTATCTTAAAGGACCTGCCACCTTGCTTGGAGGTGACAGCTTATTCAGATAAAGGCGAAGTCATGGCAATAAGACACAAAACAAAGCCTATTGTGGGTCTCCAGTTTCACCCAGAGGCTATTTTGACTGATAATGGGCGCCAAATGTTACATAATTGGGTAAGGTTTTACCAGGTAGCTGATTGATAATATTTTAAAATTCCACTAATTTGCGTTGAGGAAAGATAAGTAAAATGGCATATACAGTAAAAGAAGAAAGAGGACATAGGTATATTGATGAAGGAGATGGAGAAGTTTTATTATTACTCCATGGGCTGTTTGGGGCTCTTAGTAATTGGGACGGTGTAGTTAATAAGTTTTCATCCCAATATCGTGTAGTTATTCCTTTGCTACCCATATATGAAATGCCGATTCGGCAAGCTGGTCTTGAAGGACTGGTGTCCTACCTAGAAGCATTTGTAGAAGCTAAAGGTTTGGAAAACATCAATATCATGGGAAATTCATTGGGGGGGCATGTTGCATTGATCTATACATTAGCTCATCAAGATAAAATAAAGCGTTTGATACTAACTGGTAGTTCTGGGCTTTTTGAAAATGCTATGGGGGGCTCATTCCCTAAGAGAGGCAGTTATGACTATATCAAAGAAAGAGTTGAATATACCTTTTATGATCCCGCTACAGCTACCAAAGAGTATGTAGATGAGGTTTTTGAAACCACTAAGAGTATCCCGAAATGTATGCGGATAGTGGCCATTGCCAAATCGGCACAGCGCAATAATATGGCAACAGAAATAACTAAAATACAGGTGCCTACGTTATTGATTTGGGGTCTAAACGATACGATTACTCCACCAATGGTTGCACATGAATTTAATCGACTAATACCTAACTCAACCCTAAGGTTCATCGATCGATGCAGTCATGCACCCATGATGGAACACCCCGATAAGTTTAACGAAATACTAGAAGAATATTTGAGCGTTCCAATAGCAGTATGATGATAGCACAAGAATTGATCAACCATATGATTCCTCCACTAAAAATGACAGATAAGGCAGAAAAGGCCATTACCTGGATGGAAGAATTGAGGGTAAATCAATTGGCTGTGATCCAAAACGGAGAATATAAGGGACTTATTTCAGAAGATATTATACTAGAAAATAGTGCTATAGTAAAGTATGTGGGGGATTTTGAGTTAAAAGCTAAACAATGTTTTGTTTACCACTACCAGCATTTTTATGACATATTAAAGGTCGGAACCGATTGTGGTATACAAGTAATTGCTGTCCTTGATTCGGACAATAAATATATTGGTGTTATTACCATTGAAGACACCGTGGTTGCATTTGCTCAGTCTGTAGCAGTCCAAAGTCCTGGGGGAATCTTAGTGCTCTCCATGAATTATCAAGATTACTCCTTAGCAGAGATCAGCCGATTGGTTGAATCCAATAATGCTAGGGTGTTGAGCAGTTGTATTAAAACCGATGTGGCCGAGCCAAGTAAGGTAAAGCTTACTCTGAAGATAAACAAAGAGGATTTGACACACGTAATGGCTACTTTAGAACGATTTGGTTATAAGGTAATAGCTCACTTCCAAGAAGCGCCGATCCAGTCCAATGAAAGAGAACGGCTCGATATTTTGATGAAATATCTCGAAATTTAACAGCACATGGTTTTTAAAAATATTGTGTTTCGATCCTAGCATGAAGATAGCACTCCACGGAAAGGAATTTCAAGAAGATACAGCCCCTTATATCCAAGAAGTTTTTGATATTCTCAAAGATAGACAGGCCACAGTGCTGGTTTCTAGACAATATAAAGAATTATT
>SMEK01000034.1_pt1 | contig 49340 bp, 43 predicted proteins | sample 2456371 | NCBI WGS metagenome assembly SMEK01 (sample SAMN10132590, study PRJNA489261) | soil metagenome | isolation source: day1 antibiotic-loamy sand soil ammended with composted manure from dairy... | place: USA | collected 2015-04-01
TATTCTTACTATTGTCAAGTGCTATAATCTATCTAAAATTCGAAGAAATCATATGTGTAGGCTTTGATGAGCACTGATATGAAACAATAATACCTTTTGCTTTAATATACGAGTTTGGGTTAATAAGTTTTCTTAAAACCATCCTTTCCTTTTAAACCAAAAATACATAGAAATACCGATTCCTCCCATTAAACAAAGCGAGAAAAAATATCCATATTTCCATGTTAATTCAGGCATATTTTCAAAGTTCATTCCATAAATCCCTGCAATTAATGTCAAGGGAGCAAAAATAGAAGTAATAATAGTAAGTACTTTCATAACATTATTCGTTTGATGGGTATTAAGAGAAATATAACTATCTCTAATATCTGCTGTTATTTCACGATTAGACATCACCATCTCAGATAATTTTAATAGTGCATCATATATATCGGAAAAATATTCTCTTCTATTCCAGATCTCGTACAAATGATGGGAATTTAACATTCGATAAAGTAAATCACGCATCGGGTTAATTGTATGACGCAAATTTAACAACATATGTCTTATATCAAACAATTCATTCATTAAATCGTTCATAGACTTATGGTGTCGATTGTGCTCTATTCGATCTAATTCATCCTCTATGTTATAGATTATTGGAAAATAGTTGTCGACAATCTTATCTAATATTTGATAAAAAACGTAATATGAATCCCATTTTTCAATGTTATTTGCACCACACAACCTATCCCACACTTGTGAAATTTCCAAAGCAGGCATACGATGAAAACTAACGATAAAATTTGCCCCCACGAAAAAATTTAATTCATTTTTAATAAGTTCACTACTTTCTTTTAGGACGGAATGGGTAACATAAAACGTATGATTTTCATAATAATCTAATTTTGGTCGATGTAGCCTTTGGACACAATCTTCTATGGCTAAAGGATGAAAATGAAACGTAGTAGATAAATGTTCAATTTCCTTATCCGTCGGTTCATGAAAATCAGCCCAAAACCATTTATAATTCGAGAAGTTTATTTCATTAATATTCTCAGTATGGATTTCTAGTTTATGTTCTTCCGTTATACCAATAACTTTAATCATTAAAACGTCTCCTTAATAAGGATAAGCCTTTTTTTCACATAATTCCCTAAACTTATTGAACTATTCTTTGAATCTTCCGTATAAGTGTTTCAAAATGGCCATTACACCTTCTTCTTTCTTCGAACAACATAAACTATACCTTCTTGAAAAGATCCACTCTGATAATCGAACCAGAGCATAGTTCAAATACAAAATGAAATGGAATCCACTTATGTCACAGAGGGCAATATTATATTAAAGAGTTGAAATAGATCTTTAGCATGAGCTAATTTGTAACGTTTATGAAGAGTTTTAAGATAAAATAAGGTGGTTTAGAATGTTTGGGAAAATAATGTATGACACTTCACAGAAGTCGAAAAAAACTTAACTAACCTAATCGCAATCAAAGATCAGTTAATGAAATTGACTACTTGTACCAATATTCTCCATCTCCTCTATATAGAGTAAAAGAGATCTTTTTATAAAAGATAGATAAATGAAACATTTAAGCAATAAGTTAACTTCATCTTTTCTAAAAATTCCCAATGTCAATTAAATTCCTGATTATATTTCTAAAGAGCTTATCTTGCCTTCTTTTTTCAAAATAAAGCTTATGTTTTTTGGATATTCATTTTTATATTGGGTACTTTATAACTGTAAATAAAACGAGGTGATTTCAATGACAAGTAGAATGAACCAGAAAGAAATTGAAACGTTAAGGGAACTTATCAAAGACGTTGAAACTGCTATGCTAACTACTGTGACTGAAGAAGGGCTTGTATCTCGCCCAATGAAAACACAAGAAGTTGAATTTGATGGTGACCTATGGTTTTTTACTAAAAAAGAAACTAATAAATATAGAGAAATTTTACATAATCAGAATGTAAATGTAGCTTATGTAGGAAAGTCCTATGTGTCTGTACGTGGAAAAGCAGAAATCGTTGAAGATGTAGTTAAGAAAAAAGAATTGTGGAGTAAAATGTATGAAAAAGTATTACAAACTACGTATGATGATCCTAATCTTATTCTCATAAAAATTAACGTAGAAGCTGCCGAATATTGGGAACAAGGAAACTTATTAAAGAAAATCGCCTTTTTCTATAAGCGAGTAACAGGAAAAAACTCTGAATCAGCTAATATTAACGAAACTCTTGAAATCAAAAACTAACAGTTATAATTCGTATTTTCCTAAGTCGGGAATTATTATTTATTATCTTTATTAATTTCTTTTAGCTCAACATTTTCCGTCTTGTTCCACAATATTTTTTATTCTAACTCACATAAGGTCGTTTCTTTTGAAAGATGAACATGAAGGAGTTCAATTTATAAACTTATGATATTAAAATAGTTTTGGTCCGGTACTTAATCTTTCTTTTCCAATAAGGTTATAATTTGTTCATTGTGTTCAATAATTTTATCCAACTTTTCTCCGATTTCATTTAACTTTTTTATTCTTAAAGTGGCGTTTATCAATATTCTCCTAATAAAAAGAAAAAAAGACACTACAAACAAAATTATGAGTCCAAAAACGATTATTTGGTAAATAATTGCGATAATTGAAGTCATTGGTATTTCCTCCCATTTTAAGTACAATTATAAGTAATATTTCATTATAATAAGTTCATCTTTCCGTCCCATTACTCGAACTCCTTCATCAATAAAAACTTGTGCAATTCGATTTATACAGTTCAATCCTAAAACGATTTCACTCACATCTCGAAAATTTTCTTTTACAAACGCAGGTAAAAACTTCTTTTTTGAAACGTTCATCATAAAAATAGAGTTCCATTTAAGCCTCTCCGTATTAGTACGTAATTACCTCTTAATTTATTTTTGTTTCCACACAATTCAGTTAACCTTATATTACTTCGATAAAAAAGGCCAGACTCCTTCATAAAAAACACTTTAAAAGAAGTGTAATCTTTAAATTTAATATCCCATCACTCTGCCAAAAACGCTTTGATTTCACCAAGATGATCAGCTTTGTAGAATTTAAGAGGATGCTTTAAGTAACCAATTTAATTCCGTCAGGATAATAAGGCATTAATCATTTAGCTTAAGATCGTCCAATTGATTATTTCATCTTTATTATAATTGAGATATCTATTCGATGTTATAAATACAACATGCTGCTCCTTTTTTTAATTACCGCTTCATTAACTACTGCATTGAACTCCTCGTTATAATTCATAAGCATATACTACATCCATTCTCTTCATCTCTTAATCCCTTTACTTTAATTTTAGCTTCTTAACTTCGACAAAAAGAATCCTCATATGAATAAATTCCCTAATTTTATGAATGATCATTTTACTATATTATTTTTAAAAAATGTTAAAGGGACTGACTTTTTGAACAGCCCCAAGTATTTCTAATTTTATTACTTAACCCTTTTAAACTAGGCTTGTCAAGATAGCTAAATAGCTTGAGAACACAAATAGAATACTAAGTAAAATGGTGATCATCGCCGATTGTTTCTTATAAAAAGTGTAGAAAATCATGGCTAGAAACAGGCATGCAATGATTAATAGTAAACTACTTGTGGTATTAAGACTAAATTGTAAATCCGCTCCAGGATAATATTCTCCTTGGTATAGGAGTTCAAATAGGATTGACAGGTCATAAACTTCTGATGTATTTCCACCCGGCGGTGATTGTTGCCCCATTGCCGCTGTTATAGAAAAAATCAATAACGCAACAATACTCTCAACTCTCGACCAAGGTATTGGATTAAAATTTTTATCCTTTTTCAAATTATGACGAATAAAAATACCATTAATGGCTGCATAAGCAAGTAATGATATAATCATTAACTGTTTTATTAATAAAAAATTTCCATAATTTACGGTCCACGCATATAGATAATGTGAAAGGTCAACAAAAAAGGACATCAATATAATTCCTGATACAACTGTTGAAAGAATGCAACCGACTGCAAGTGGAGTGAACCACCTTAGAAACATTAGCCAATTACCGTAGTTTTTGGAAAACCAACTAACAATCAACAAAGTTCCAATCCAAATGCTAACAGCAGTAAAATGAACTAGATGGGTTATGAGTCCTTTTTCTTGTTCTAAAGAACTGGCATGACTAGACCAAGAAAGGGTTAAAATGAGCACCAAGGTTAAAAGGCATCCAATCCATGAATAGTTTGATTGATCCGAATGATAAAACCTTAATATAAAAAATAGTAATAGAAAAACGACGAAAACAGTAAAGATCCATGCCTTTCCAATATCGAAAGTCAATAGTACTGTCTGGAATCCCTTTTGCCAACCAATTCTTCCCTGTAAATTGAAAATCAATCTAAGTATAGGCATAAAGGAAAATAAAGCGATTCCGACCGTAGCAAGTATTAATATTCCTTTTTTTACATATATAAATGGACGATAGTTATTTGGAACGAAGGTCAGGATAAAAGTCCCCATTAAGATCGAAACACACAAATATATAATAAACTCACTAAAAATGACAGAAATCATAAATTATTTCTTTCTCCTTAATGCAAAGAAAATAATCATAATAGCTAAAATTAACATGACAATAACAATCGGAATTAGATTTGATGATCCCTCATCTTCTGCTTGATGACTAAAGTCCTCATTTTGATCGATCTCTTGTTTTTCCTCATCATTTTGGTTTCCTTTATCATCCTTTTCAGTTTCAACCTCCGGATTTTCTTGATCATTTGGATCTACTGGTGTTTCTGTTTCAGGAACATTGATTTCAAATGAAAATTCACCCTCCATTTGATGACCATCTGCGCTTATGATAGACCATACTACTCGATAATTTCCATTTTCTAATTCATTCGAGATTTTTCCAATAACCTCCGTATCAGTAACAATAATTTCTTCGATCGGAACTGTTTGTCCATCTGGACCAAATAACTCAATTGTACTTCCTTGCTCAACATTACCATCAAAAGTTAAGGTTATACTATCGATATTTTCAGTAATAACTTCACCATCTTCAGGAGTTGAAACCTCTAAATGGGAATGGGCAAATGTAGCGGGTACAAATGAAAAGAGAAATAATAAAGTAAGCACAATAATTTTTTTCAATCTAACTTCCTCCTAAAAATTTTTTACTGAGAATTTTTGAACATAAAGTTTATAATTAAACTATTTTCAATAATAATATTTATCAATAATAAATTTCCCATTCATTGTCCGATTAACTAGTACTATTATGATTTAATATATTAAGAACGGGAAATTATAGGTTTTAATATTAAAACAAATATGATATATTCTATTAAACAATTTAGATACAGTATATATTCTTTTCGTTTCTTTCCCTAAATATGTTATCTACATTATTACGTATAACTGAGTTATAAAGATACATTTTTTTATAAAAAAATTTTATTCCTACTTCCAAATCATATCTAATTTATCCGAATAAAAGATGATTGCCTTTTTATATTTTAATAATTCTTCATTATTTGTAGTTTCAATCAAACATCTTAATAATAATTCTATGGCCATACGGTGTTCGCCTAAATTATAAAGGGTCATAGCGTAAAAGGTTTGGATGGCTCTATTATTTGGAAATAAATCCATTCCTTTGCGTAATATGTTTTTTGATTTTTCATACTCACCTAATGTCCGATATGTACTGCCTAATCCAATAAAAGCTCCTTCTAATTCATTTGAAGATAATCCTAGATCAATGGCTTTTTCATAAAATGGAACCGCTTTCTCTTCATATCCTAATAGATCTAAACTCCATGCACAATGATAATTTATTGTTGCATGATCAGGATATTGTTCAACTAAATTCATAAGTATTTCACTTGATTTTTTTAGATTTCCATTTTTACGTAATTGAATAGCTTTTTCTAATTCCAATTCCACGTACCTCTCCCCCTTTACTTTTATCGAAACACTTATTGATCCTAATTTAACATTAAACGATTTGCCTGCCCACAAAGATCCATTTTTGTCCCGGTGTAGTGAATCTTAATATAGAATTCACAAAAAAAGCTATCTCATTCCATTTATTTCGATTGAATCACTTCCTGTATTTCATCACCGTGAACTTTAATTCATTTGATAACCGATACAACTTTCCCTGTTAAATATCATACTTTAAGTATCGTATTGGTAAACCGTTACAGATTAAAAAATTTGAATTCTCTCTATTTCGAATACATTATGATGTTAGCTGTAGAATTTTCGGTAAATTTAATTATAATCATTCTGATTCGTTATAAAATGGAAATTTAAAAAAAATACCTAGACATCTAAATCTTTATTATGTAAAATATACATAACATAATGTTATATATATTTTACATTAAATTTTTCTGAATGGTGATGTTTAAGTGAAAAACCGTGTAAAATTAGCCCGTATCGAAAAGAATTTAACTCAAGTCGAACTTGCGAAAAGCGTGAATGTGTCAAGACAAACGATAGGTTTAATTGAAAATGGCAAATATAATCCAAGTTTAAATTTATGCATTAATATCGCTAAAACACTAGGAAAAACTTTAGATGATCTTTTTTGGGAGGTTGATAAAGGTGATTAAATCTTGGCTATCAAAACTTTTACCAAATGACGAGTATAAAGAAAAGAATATACTTTACTTTTTAGCAGAATCAGCTGTAATTTTTTGCATGATCTTAATTTTTGTTATTATTCTTTCTATCACTGGAATATTTAATAAAAATATTCCGATTGAAGTATTTGGTTTATTTTCACTATGGTTCTTTTGTGTATATATCTTTTTAAGATATGTATTTTCAGGCATAGAGTATACCGAAATTTTTACAGAAGCAGACTATAAAAAAGAAAAGAATTTGCTTTTGAAAAATAATCTTTTATTTTTATTTCTCCTTATTATTGGATTTACCTTTTTTAATGGAATAACCTCAACTTTCTTCGAGTTCGTTATTGATTTGGTAATGCCATGTATTTTTATTGCTTTAATAAAGTATGTAATGGAATTAATTTCTTTAAGATGGTCCTATAAAAAGAATAAAAGAATAGAATAATTGCATTGAACTATAATATTTTTATCAAATCATATTGAATGTTCGGTTTTAAGAATTCTCGTAACATTAAGTCTAGGTCCTATTTATTCGGGACCTAGAAATTATTTATTCTTCATAAATCATCTTTTTCGTCATTCCCCCATCTACGGTGAAATTCTGTCCGGTTATAAAATCGTTTTCTCTATTGGCCAAAAATAAGCACAATCGCGCAATATCTTCTGGTTTTCCCACTCTACCTGACCAGTGTTGACGATGATCCGTTTCTGTTAATTTTGTTGGATCGCCCGTGTGAATCCAACCAGGACTAATGGAATTTACCCGTATATGATATGGACTTAGACTAGCTGCTAAAGCATGGGTAAGAGCAATGATTCCTCCTTTTGATGCAGCATAACTTTCTGAATGTGGTTCAGACATAAACGCTCTTGTCGATGCGATGTTAATGATAGCACCACCAGTTTCTTTCATATATCTTCCTGCTTCTTTTGAACATAGGAAAACACTTCGCAAATTTGTCTGAATCACTTCATCCCATTCAGATAAGCTTAACTCAAAAATAGGTACGAATTTACTGATCCCTGCATTATTTACTAAGCAATCGATTCTTCCATACGTTTGCACCGTATATTCGATCAAACGTTTGACATCTTCTTCCTTTTTTACATCTGTTTCCACAAAAATAGTCCGATTGTTAAATAAATTTATTTGTTCTTCTGTATTTTTTCCTACACTAGCATTGATATCGGCTAAAACTACATTGCCTCCAGCTTTCGCAAATGCGAAGGCAATTTCTCTACCTATTCCCATTGCTGCACCTGTTACAATAATTGTTTGATCTGTAAACATCGCTCGCCTTCCTCACAACATTTTGTAAGATTTTATTAATAGTATAAGTAAAGAAATCAAAAAATAAAATATTTTAGATAAAATTTACCTAAAAAGTGATCCCCGTTACATTTAGACTATTGGCTTTATAGATGTTTCGCACAAAAAATGATATTTTCGCACATTATTAGCCGATTTCGCACGATTTTTTTAAGTTTCGCACACTTTTTATCGACTTTCGCACAGTATTTTTATTTTCCGCACGTTTTTCCCTTGATTTCGCACAAACATACCAATTTTCAAGTAGAAATTATCGTATTTCCTGTAAATAAAGAGCTGAATTAAAAAAATTTTGTATCAATATAAAAAAGATGACCAAGAAGGTCACCTTTTAATGCATTTTTTCATTTGGTTTTCTAGTTGTTGATATTTTTAAATTCCTCATCGGATAACGAATATTTGAAATCGTAAAAGTTAAAATCGCAATCCAAATACATGTAAAAGTTATGATGTGGTCTATTGTAAAAGCTTCGTCATATAAAAGTACACCAAGAAATAAACTAATGGTCGGCGCTATATATTGTAAGAAACCGAGTAGATAAAGAGGAATTTTTTGTGCTCCAATTCCAAACCATAAAAGTGGCAATGCCGTTGCAATCCCTGATCCCATTAACAACCAATCAATTTGAACCGTTCCAGTCGTAAAACTATGCTGTCCATTTATACCTAAATATGATAAGAATATAATAGCAAATGGCACAGCGAATAAAGTTTCTAGGAATAATCCTAAAATGGAATCCACTTTTATCAATTTTTTAGCTAAGCCATAAAATCCAAAAGAAAAAGCTAATATAAGTGCTATCCATGGAAATTTTCCAATTGAAATGGTCATATAAAGAACACCAATTCCTGCTAAAATAAAGGAGAATGTTTGCAACTTGTTGATCTTTTCACGTAATACAAAAACTCCTAATAACACTGAAACTAGTGGATTAATATAATAACCTAAACTGGCATCTACAATATGTCCTTTATTCACAGCAAATATGTACGTTAGCCAGTTCGTACTAATAAGTAAAGAAGTTAGAAACAGTGCAAACCATGTTTTCTTTTGACTCATTTGAACTTTAAAGAAGTTCTTTAATTGTTTTCTTTTTCGTAAAATTACTATAATGGATATAAAAACAAACGACCAAACAATCCGATGAGCCAAAATTTCAGAGGATGGGACTTCATCCAAAAACTTCCAATAGATTGGTAAAATTCCCCATAATGTATAAGCACCAATGATAAAGAAAATTCCTATTGTTTTTTCACGTTCCATTTTTTCCTCCTGTTTCTCTTTGTTGTTATCCTTCCACGCGCAACAATGTAAAAGTTATTCAGTATTCATCATTCCCTCCTGGCCTTTTAACGATAGTTTGCTTGAAATTTCCTAATAAATAACATTAACCTTTTCTAATTGAAATTTTTTGATTCAATAATTTTACACCTATAAAATTAAATAATCAATTAATTAACTTTATATTTGTTTCATAGACTTAATTTATTTGTTAAGAAAATAAAATCACTGATACATATAAATTTCTCTTTAAAAAAATGTATTTTAGTTAAAACAGATTATAGTTGGTCGTTGAACGTTTCTTTGATGTTTTAAAATATTACACATAAGAAATATCTGATATATACGTAAATAAAGTGTGTCCTAACCGTAATTTTATAGTCTCATTAATTTGCTATATTATGTTATAACAAATTGTTTCGGTTGGAGGGAATACATAATGTTGAACAGATACAAATTCGACTCTTTTAAAAATTTTATCTTTTTAGCTAGTTTATTTGTATTTTACTTAGTTGGTTCGGGAGAAAGTGTATTTGCCCATGGAGCTGCTCCAAATGAGAGTGCAAATGTGGACTATAACTCAGATAATCTCGAAGTAGAAAAAAATGATACAACTTCTACTCTTACATCTACCGGTCTTATCTTAGAAGGAAATATTGGAGATGATGTCATTTCGTTACAATCATTATTAAATACTCATGGTTATGATTTAATAGTTGATGGCATCTTCGGTGAAAAGACAGATCAAGCTGTTAGAGACTTTCAAGAAACGAATGATCTTAAAGTAGATGGAATTGTCGGCCCACAAACGAAAGCAGCACTACACTCAACCACACCAACGGTAAAATTAGAAATAAAAAATGAAGAAGAACAAGTAGATCCATCGTCGAATTCAAATTCTTCAAATACAACGCAAATTGATTCTGATGTTGTATCAATCGCAAAAAGTTTAGTTGGCACACCTTACAAATGGGGTGGAACTACTCCTGATGGCTTTGATAGCAGTGGTTTCATCAATTATGTATTTTCACAAGTAGGTATAAATTTAGAACGAACCCATGAAGGAATGTGGGAAAATAACGGTACACATGTAGAAAGTCCTAGTATAGGTGACGTTGTATTTTTCGAAAATACGTATAAAGACGGTGTATCACATAGCGGAATTTATATTGGTAACAATCAAATGATTCATGCTGGTACAGAAAAAACAGGTGTTGAAATTACCTCATTAGACATTAGTTATTGGAAAGATCGATATATTGGAGCAAAATCCTTCAACTAAACAATATAACTATCATAATGAATGAAGCGAACACCTTTTAGTTGAATTTTATTAAGCAACCGTTCAACTAAAAGGTGTTTTTAATCATACAAATTATACAGCTAAAAAAGTATATTTTTCTTGAATGTTCCAGTAATACTAGTGAAGTTATTTCTCTATATGCTAAACATGAGAATATTAAAAAAAGGAAAATATCACAAAAACTGCCCTAAAAAATTAGTTCAATACTATGTAATTCAGTATTATATCATTAATAACATAATATGGAATTATTCATAATAAGAATGTATAATGACCTGACGTATAACACTTTAAGTAGAAAGATTATAGTGAGTCATAATGGTTAAACAAACAGTAGAATAAATCATCTTTACTATTAACTTTCAACAATCATTAAACATTCATAGTACAAATGAAAGCTCCTCTTACGTTTGAAAGATACACTATTTCTTTATCGTGATGAATCTTTCCGAAGTCTTGACAAAATCCATATTTCAATATCCAACTTTCCCCTTCTTATCAAAACCATTATATTAACCATTTGTACATTTCATACTGTTCTATTGGTTCTTTCTCAAATCCAATATTCCTAAGAAATTCAATCATTTGAATTTGATCAGGCATACTAATATTTAATTTTTGTAGATTAAGATGATTTATTGTATATAATAACAATGCCGTGGCAATTCCCTTTCTTCTGTCCTCTTTATTTACATAGATGAAATATATTTTTCCATATTCTGTTATAACTAACGCCCCTTTTAATTGGTGATCTAAATAGGCAGCAAAGCAGTGAGCGCTTACATCCTGTAAAAAATATTCCACTTCATTTTGCCAGTTGATATGAATAGGGCCAATTTGCTCTCTCACTTCTTTGGCTACTGATAAATTAACCTTTTTTATCGTAAAATGTGGCAATATTTTAATAGTTTGTTTCAATGATCCATCAGCCAATGATTTACTATAATATAAAAGTTTATTTTGCTTTTTAAAACCTTGTTTTTCATAGAATCGAATGGCATGCTCGTTATCTGACAATACTTCTAAACTAATTCGGATACAGCCTCTATTCAATCCATTTTGAACAAACAGGCGAAATAACTCACGGCTCATACCTTTTCCTCGAAGATCAGAAACGACACAAAAAGCACCACATCTTAAATTTTTATATCCATCAAATATTCTTATGCCACCAAGTATCAATCCAACCGGCTTATGATCTCTTAATGCAATGAACGAGTCTTCCAAAGTATTTCCTTCAGGTCCAAAAAAACGTTCAAAAAAATGCTCCATTGAGATTTTCATTGGAATTGGATAGTCTGAGTATCCATTAATAAAAGCTTGATATATTAATGTTTGATTTACTTCCGAACATCTTTTACAATCTATATCCTTATTTAATCTGGAATTATTGTACATGTAATCACTCCTAATACCTATAAAATTCAGATCTCATCAATTTGCATCGAAAACAATTATCTCCACTACGCCTTTGCCATTTCCATCAATATCTAACAATCAAAAAAAGATTATAAATATGGCAATAAGATATATCGTAAAAAACAATAATTCGAAAATGGTTAATTTATATATTAAAGGTACAATTGTTCCATTTTTGATTATCTACATAAATTTTACCGTCAATCATACAAACATACCAATCTTTTTCGCAATTCAAACTATCTCGTTTACGATATATCTACTTTTTCATGAAACTCATTTACCGATGGGAAAAATTTAAATGAAGAATATTTAGAGTAAGCAACAACACAATAAATGTACCTTTATATATCAGGGCTCACTTCCTTATTGTATATGAAAAAACGACCCATTTAACCACTTAATGTAAAAAACCGCTGATGTTAAAATCAGCGGTTAACATGTCCCTATATTATTTGATAAGTTTCGCACCAGAAATTCCTGGCTCAGTCATTTCATGGGGATTCAAAATAATATCTAACTCTTCTTTTGTCAGAACCCCTTCTTCAAGACAAACTTCACGAACCGATTTATTTTCTTCCATTGCTCTTTTAGCGATTTGTGATGCCTTTTCGTACCCAATATGTGGATTGATTGCAGTGATAATACTAATACTTTTATCAACATACTGTTGTAACTGTGGCTTATTAGCTTGAATACCACTTAAACAATATTTCGTAAATGAACGGAAGGCATTGTTCATAATATGAATAGATTGTAGTAAGTTAAATACTAACACCGGTTCCATTACGTTTAATTCCATTTGTCCCGCTTCAGAAGCCATGCTAATGGTATGATCATTACCAACGACTTGGAATGCAACTTGATTAATCATTTCAGGCATAACGGGATTGACCTTTCCAGGCATGATCGATGAGCCCGGTTGTCTTGCAGGTAAAGATATTTCTCCTAAGCCCGTTTTAGGTCCTGAAGCCATTAAACGAAGGTCGTTGGCAATCTTTGACATGTTGAGCATACAAACTTTTAGTGCAGAAGAGACCTCAGTATAAGCATCGGTGTTTTGAGTTGCATCTACGAGATGGTCAGCACTACGTATTGGTAAGCCACTAATAGAAGCAATTTCTTCTACCGCAACTTTGATATAATTAGGATCCGCATTTAAACCTGTTCCAATAGCTGTAGCACCCATATTTACTTCAAATAAATAAAGTCTTGAAGTGCGAATCCGTTCGATATCTCGACCGACAACACGACTATATGCTTCAAACTCCTGGCCTAATCGAATCGGAACAGCATCTTGTAAATGTGTCCGCCCAATCTTTAAAACACCGTTAAATTCTTTTGCTTTTTTAAGGAAGACTTCTTTCATATTTTCCATTGTTTTTAGTAAGTCATTTAACATATTTAATGTCGCGATATGAATCGCTGTCGGAAACGCATCATTTGTCGATTGAGACATGTTGACATGAGTATTCGGACTTACATATTCATACATCCCTTTTTCGTAACCGAGGATTTCAAGGGCACGATTGGCAATCACTTCATTGACATTCATATTTATTGAAGTGCCTGCTCCACCTTGAATTGGATCGACAATGATTTGATCATACCATTTTCCTTTGATCATTTCATCAGCTGCTTGTACAATGGCATTACCAATTTTAGAATTTAAACGGTTACATTTCATATTCGCAATTGCCGCAGCTTTTTTTACAATAGCCATAGCCTTAATTAATTCATCATGGATACGGTAACCTGTAATCGGAAAATTCTCAGCTGCGCGCATCGTTTGTACACCATAATACGCATCAGCAGGTACTTTCTTTTCTCCTAAGAAGTCTTTTTCAGTACGCCATTTGTCTTGTGTCAACATTCCATTACCCCTTGTCTAACATATATTTACGTTCTACCTTTACTTTAACATTTCTGAGTAAAATATTAAACATTTTACGAGAAAAGTAAAAATGAAAAATATGGGAGACAAAATTTCAAGTTATTCATTGATGTTAAGACTATTATTTTATCATTCCAAACATTTGAGAAAGATTATAGTATTTTCGAAAATATTTTCCTACTATATTTTATTTTCAATTTCTTTAGTTGACAACATATTTATATTCATATGTAACTATTTATTAAAATCAATTTTTTTATATAATTTTAATAGAATAAATTAAGTAAATGGAAAAACAAAGTTTCTATATATCATTCATATGTAAAAGGTGGATAAGGTCAATCTTACATTTATGATACTAATTTAACTGGAGGGAAATATTAACTCCCCTCTCAGTACAATTTTTCAAAAAAGATAAATTTTCTATATATTGTCTTAGTAATCTAATTTATTCTTAAGAAATCTCATACAGATTAGGATTTTTCTATTATTTTACCTCAACGCACATGCAGCAGGTATACATATACGCTGCCCTACACGGAGATAGTTTGGATCAATACTTGGATTTGCTTCCAGTATACTTTCAATTGTTACCCCGTATGTTTGTGAAATTTGGTAAAGGGTATCTCCTGGCTGAATGATAATTGGCCTATGGTTTGGTGGACATGCTGGAATACAAATGTTTTCACCGACTCTTAAGTTATATGGATCTATACCAGGATTCGCTGACAAAATTTCCGACACACTTTTATCCAATCTTAAAGCAATGTGGATTAACGTATCTCCAGGTTGAATTTTATACGGATAATGCCCCTGTGGACATTGTCGATAAAAATACATCATTAACATGACCCCTTATCAATTTTTTTACAAAGTATGCTTGCGATGGGCTATTTGTGTATGACTTAGTTCATAAATTACGACAAAACCATTCTAATAAGGGAAACATTGAACATGATGTGTACATAAAGTGAAGTTTCCCTTTTTCAATATTACATAAACAAACCTTGTATCAAATTAACCTGTTTAATTTTTCATAAAATTAGATTATAATAAGAATAGAAATATACATATAATAAATAAGACCGTTGGTGCGGCAACACCAGACGGTCCAAGTAAATAGTCGATCCCTCAAAGGGGTCAGCTTGCAGGATGAGGTAATCCACCCTAACAAACTGTTGGACTCAAGGGTGGATTACTTTTTGTTTGTAAAAGAAATGATCGACACAATCAAACTGGAAAATGCGATCATAAGCATTAATACTTGATATGTCGACATAGGCATCACCCCCTTTCATTCGGGGATAATGCTGACCACCCTTGAGTTTTCTGACTATTTACTAATTTAAATTATACTATAGATACGAACGTATGGTCTATCCTACTTTAATCCTTAATAAAAATGAACTATAGATTTAAAAAAGTGAAGGTGATAACAATAGAAGTGTTTGCTGATCATCAATAAATAGAGTATAGAATCTCTTACTTATTGTTAAATTTATGATGATAAAGTAACAGTTTGGATTCCTAATACATATACGGCTAAACGTTTACAATAGTATGGACGAGAGTCGCCTTGGAAAAACAAATGATAGAGAAAAGTCATCTTTAATAATTAATACCTAGTCCCCACGAATACAAATGTACTCGTTTGTTTCCTCCTATCAATCCATCTAGATAATCCAATACATAGTGATAAAATGCTATGGACTTTCCAAATCTTAACCAAAATATAATGTCATGGTATCCCCACTTAAAATAAAAAAATCAACCTAGAAATTATTGAACTAGTTGCTGAAATTATTACCACAAATATGAACGTATTTCTAAAAAAAGACCGGTCAAGGTGTTCCAAACCTAAGACCGATCACCATTGATTGAACACCATAATAATTAACTGTCTCTAAACTTATATTACTAAACCCATCTAGTTGTAATCACTTTTTTACGAGTATAAAAGTTCAAGCTATCTTTTCCATTCGCATGAAGATCTCCATAGAAGGAGTCTTTCCAACCAGAGAATGGAAAAAATGCCATTGGTGCTGGTACACCGATATTCACTCCTAACATGCCAGCATCGATTTTTTCTCTGAAATGACGTACATTGCCTCCATCTTTAGTGAAAATACACGCCCCATTTGCAAAACGAGATTGGTTAGAAAGTGCTATAGCCTCATCTAAGTCTTTTACTCGAGCAATACATAGAACAGGTGCAAAAATCTCATCCTGCCAAATTTTCATTTCTGGTGTGACATGATCAAAAATAGTAGGTCCAACAAAGTACCCTGCCTGTTTTATCGCTTCGTCTTTTCTACCATCACGAATGAGTTTAGCTCCTTCTTTTACACCAGTTTCAATATAGTGTAATGTACGTTTTTTATGTTGATCACGGATAACAGGACCAAGGAAAATTCCTTCATCCAATCCATTGCCTATTTTTATATGATCAGCTTTTTGTTTTAATTGGGCGATAAACTCATTTGCAATTGATTCTTCTACTGCTACGACAGAAGCGGCCATGCAGCGTTCTCCAGCAGATCCAAATGCTGCATTTAGAATTTGTGTTGTTGCATTATCAAGATTTGCATCACGCAGAACAATAGAATGATTTTTAGCGCCTGCTAACGCTTGTACACGTTTGAGATTATCTGTAGCTCGTTTATACACGTACTCTGCTACCGGTTGTGATCCAACGAAAGATATTGCTGCTACATCTTTATGAACAACTAGACTATTGACAACATCATGGGCACCATGAACGATGTTAAAGACACCTGCTGGTAGACCTGCTTCTTCTAGTAATTCAGCTAAACGGTTGGCAAGGAGCGGTGTACGTTCTGAAGGCTTTAATACGAACGTATTTCCCGTTGCAATCGCCATTGGAAACATCCAGCATGGGACCATCATAGGGAAGTTAAATGGTGTAATACCACCAATAACGCCAATAGGATAACGGTACATTCCAGATTCAAGGTCTGTTGCAATGGACGAAAGCTGTTCACCCATCATTAATGAAGACGCCCCAGCGGCAAATTCTACATTTTCAATACCACGTTGTACTTCACCATAAGCTTCGTTATAATTTTTACCGTTTTCAATTGTAATCAATCGAGCAAGCTCTTCCCAATTTTCAACTAATAATTGCTGAAATTTAAATAAGATACGTGCTCTTCGTGGTACAGCTACATCTTTCCATTTTTCGAAAGCATCTTTTGCTGACTCTACAGCAAGTTCTACATCTGTCTCAGAGGAAATCGGTACATGTGCAATAACCTCTCCTGTTGCAGGATTGTATACCGGTTCTGTATTTTCTGAATTTGCATCTACCCATTTACCACCAATATAATTTTTTAATATTTTTACAGCCGTTTGTGTCATATAAATCCTCCTCGTCTTCATTAATAAGATATATCATTAAAAAACTATTTTTCTATGTTAATAAGGTCTGTTTCCAATCGATACACAATTTTTCTAGTAATTCAACTTGAACAATAACTCGTTCAATATAAGTGAAATAATAGCTTTCTTATTACTCACAGAAAAATACCTCTTTTAAAACTTTTATAATAAATTGAATATCATCATCTGTTGAGGATAATGGTGGACTTAGCGTTAGGATATTGTTATGTCCTGCTACGGTATCTCCATTTCTTCCAATAATTACGCCTTTAGCCTTCGCTGCTGCAATTAATTTTGCTATTTTTTCATTGGAAACAGGCTTCTTCGTTTCTTTATCCTCAACAATTTCAATTCCTGCCAGCAAACCTAGTCCGCGAACATCTCCAACATTTGGATGGTTCTTTAATTCTTCTAATCCATTTAACAATTTTTTTCCTAATTCTTCTGAGCGTTTAAATAGATTTTCCCGTTCCATGATTTCAAGGTTTTTTAATGCAACTGCACAAGCTGCTGGGTTGCCTCCGAAAGTATTTACATGACGGAAATGATAGTTCTCCTCAGTTCCTTTAAATGCTTCATATATTTCTTTACGAATAGCTGTAATTGATAATGGCAAGTAAGCACTTGTTAATCCCTTTGCCATTGTAATGATATCCGGCTTAATATTAAAATGTTGATGTCCAAAGGCTTTACCTGTTCTACCAAACCCACAAATTACTTCATCAATGATCAATAAAACACCATGACGATTACAAATGCGCTCTACTTCTTGAACATACACTTCATGAGGAATAATTACCCCACCACCTGTTATTAATGGTTCCATAATTACTGCAGCAATTGTTTCTTTTTGCTCGAATTTTATCGTTTCTTCTATTTCTCTAGCTTTCAGTAAATTGTATTGTTCCACAGATATATTATCCGGTTTACGATAATGATCTGGTGGTGAAACATGTATGAAACCTGCAGAAAGTGGCTCATATTTATATTTCCTTAAGGATTGTCCAGTTGCCGATAAAGCTCCCATGGAACTTCCATGATATGCACGATAACGGGATATAATTTTATATCGATTCGGTTCACCATTTTGTTGATGATATTGACGAGCAATTTTGAATGCTACTTCATTCGCATCGGAACCACTATTGGAATAAAATATGACATATTCGTCATCAAGCATGGCATTAATTTTTTCTGCTAACTCTATCGCCGACTTATGACTGTTCGTCATCGGTGTATAGGCCAATTTTTTGATTTGTTCTGCAGCTACTTCAGCCAACTCTTCACGACCATAACCAACGTTAACACACCATAATCCTGACATTGCGTCAAGATAACGATTTCCTTTATAATCCGTAATCCAGGAACCTTCTCCCTTTTCAACAATCATCGGTGGAGCTTCTTCTTTATAAGGTGAAATATGATGCCAAACATACTTCCGATCTTTTTCAATAAGTGACAAACTTTCTCTTACTTGAACATTATCCATTACAATCTTCTCCCTTCAAATTTGTTTAACTAAACGTAAAACATACTTTTTGGATCTCTTGTTTCTTTCTTTATTAAATTAGTATTTAAAATATTTGACACCGCTTTCAACTACCGTTCATAATCAATTTATATTATTCAAAAATCAATTACATCTTACAAAATGTAAAATATTCAATTATTATTTTTTACAGTATGGAGGATGGTATATGGGGAAATTAAAGATTACAATTGCCGATATACTCAGACGAGACTTGTTTCAAAACGCTAAATTAATAGCTGGAGAAGGCGGAAAAAACAGGAAAGTAAAATGGACTCACATATTAGAAATGGAAGACTTTGACTCTTTTATTAATGGTGGTGAGTTAATACTAACCACTGGATCTAATCTCCAATTTGATTCCTCAGCAGGTATAGATCAATTAAAAAAATTAATCAAATACGAAGTAGCGGGAATTTGCATTGAATTAGGAACCCATATCAAAACAATCGATCCATCTATTATTGAATATGCCAATCAACATCAGTTCCCTATAATCGTCTTTACCTGTATTGTAAAATTTGTTGATATAACTCAAGACTTACATTCAATCATCGTGAATAGTCATCATGAAAAACTACATCATCTTCACAATTTATCAAATGAATTTAATCAATTATCGTTAGCTTCCAATGGCATCTTAAAAATTATCAAGAAGTTATATGATTATTTCGGAAAAACTATTTTTCTTATTACAGATGAGGAAAAAATTTATTATTACCCAATAAAAAGTAAAGATATAGCAGCTAGCACTCTTTCAAAATCTAATGATGATAACCAACAAAATTCATATAACCATTTGTTTATCAATGGCGAAGTTTATACTATATTTCCAATAAAAGGTCTTGGATATTCTTGGGCGAATCTTTATATTCAGGAATCTATAGAAAATATTGACGATTTTTCTTTTTCTATTATTGATCGCGCCACTTTGGCTATAGCACAAATTCTATTACGTAACAGAACGATAGAAGAAAGAAAGCAAAACCAGGAAGAAATTCTTGTACAACAATTGTTACAAGGTAAAGAGTATGACACTTCGACGGCTTTAAAAATTTTGCCAGCTCCAGCAGAAAATCTATATTATCGACTCATCGTTATTGAAAATAATTTGAAACCAAAAAACTTAAAAGATAATGAGTGGGAGGAAATCAAACTACAACAATCTATTATTTTGCGTTCTATCTTTAGGAAACATAGTTTTTTCCCTTCTATTTCTGTTACGAAACGTAAAATTGCTATAATTGCTTCTTTTTATAAAACTAGTTACGGTAATAAGAGTGACGTAAATTTATTCCAGAAAATCATTAAAGATATCAAAAATATAAATGAAGAAGATATCTTTAATGGGAAAAATTTGTACATTAGTGTTAGTAGCCTGCAAAAGGACTATTCTCAAGTAACAAACTGTTATGTTGAAGCAAATGAAGTGCTACGAATACAAAGACAAGGTATTTTAGATGTTGTTTTTTTCGATGATATTGGCATATATCGACTATTGACGAAATTGAATCCGAAAGATTTGGAAAACTATTGTTTACATTATTTGGAACCTCTCCTTCAACATGACGATCTATTGTTAACCCTTACCGTTTATCTTGAAACGATGGGTTCGAAAAAAGAGACCTCAGATCGACTTTCTATAGTTAGGCAAACACTTTATCATCGGTTAGACAAAATCGAGGAATTGCTTGGTCATGATTTTATGGAACCGATAAAAAGACAAGCAATAGAAATGGCAATACATGCTTATAAACTATTAAATAAAAACCAAAAAGAAAAATCCTTTATTGAAAAATACAACAAGTAAACTTCTAATGTTTGAGCAGATGATATTCCAGAGTTTAAAATTTTTTACATTTCGTAAAAAAAGAACAATAAATTTTTTTACAATTAGACTAATGTATTTTAATAAGTAATTGTGTACCCTAATTAAAGTTCATATTTTTATGAAAATTGCTAATTGAAAGCGCTTAAAAAAGGAGGGGTTTCTATGAGCAATCAACAAGGAGAACTTAAGTCAGCTTTAAAGATTAGACATATTAGTATGATTTCCATAGCTGGTGTCATTGGAGCAGGATTATTCATTGGTAGTGGGGCAGTAATTAATTCCGTTGGTCCAGGATCAATTTTATCTTATACTCTTGCAGGGCTTATCGTTGTTTTAGTAATGAGAATGCTCGGAGAGATGGCTGCTGCCCGACCAACAAGTGGATCCTTTTCAAACTATGCGAGTGAAGCCATTGGGCCATGGGCAGGTTATACGATTGGTTGGTTATATTGGTTTTTCTGGACAGTCGTTATTGCGATAGAAGCTGTTGCAGGTGCAGCCATTATTCAATACTGGCTCCCAGACTTTCCTGTATGGCTTATGGCCTTGATTTTAACGGTATCTCTTACAATGACGAACTTATTTTCGGTTAAATCCTTTGGTGAATTTGAATACTGGTTTGCACTAATTAAAGTAGCAGCTATTGTCTTATTCTTGATTCTTGGGCTATCTGTAATTATTGGAATATACCCTGGAATTGCATCACCTGAGGTTTCAAACCTTCTTGGAAATGGAGGTTTTTTCCCAACTGGTATAAGTTCCGTTTTAATCGGGATCACGGTTGTGATATTTTCTTTTATGGGTACGGAAATAGTTGCCATCGCAGCAGGTGAATCGGAACAGCCGGAAAAATCCGTACGAATTGCGACCAATAGTGTTGTTTGGAGAATTCTCATTTTTTATATTGGTTCTATTGCCATTGTAGTTACTTTACTACCATGGGATTCAGCAAATATATTAGTTAGTCCTTTTGTTGCAGTGCTCGATTATATTGGAATACCTGCTGCAGCACAGATTATGAATTTCGTTGTATTAACAGCCGTTCTTTCATGTTTAAATTCAGCACTATATGCCAATTCCAGAATGCTTTATGGTATGGCCCAAAAAGGTGAAGCACCAAAATCCTTTCTAAAATTAAGTAAGAATGGTGTTCCAGTTCGAGCAATATTATTTAGTACTGCTTTTTCTTATATTGCTGTGATTTTTAGCTACATTTCACCAGACAAGCTCTTTTTATTCCTAGTCAATTCATCAGGTGCGGTGGCCATTTTAGTTTATCTCGTTATAGCATTCTCTCAATTACGTATGCGGAGAAAACTTGAAGTTGAGGATCCAGAAGCATTAAAAATTAAAATGTGGTTATATCCATATTCAACATATGCCACAATTATATTTATAACCGGTATTTATATTGCGATGTTCTTCATTGAATCATTAAGATCACAAGCCATACTTACAACTATTGTCGCTGTTTTGACAGTTGGATCGTATTTCTTGTTTATCAACAATAAAAATAGCAAAGTAGAAAGTAAAGAAAATGTAAGTTAAGTAGTTATAAATCTTAATTTGAGTAAATCGTATTAACATCTTTTTTAAAATGTTAACAAGTTCTTTATTATCTTACATGATACATAAGGAACTTGTTTTTTCCTTATGTACCCAAAAACTTTAACCGTCTCCGTTTTAAAACTTGGCCAATTTTGTCCAAACAATTTTATTACTTAATGAATCCAGCTACAGAAGACACATTAATAATGTGCCAAGCCTGAGTATTGTCATTAATCAAAGTTATAAAAGATCCTTAATAAGACAAATAGGTCAAAACACAAAAAATGATCTAGATTGAGTTCAATCGCATAAAGAACCCAATCGAGATCATTACCTAAAAAATATTAAACCTATCTTTTGAGTGCCTCACATATCTTGTACTTCCAACTAATTGACTAATTCCAGCTTACCTTCTTCAATTCGATATACACGATCACAGTATGGAAGCATTCTTTCATCATGTGTTACCATAATCGCTGCCTTGTTTCGATTTTTTACTACCTTTGCAATCAATTCTACAACTTCAAATGCTCTCTTACTATCTAAACTAGCAGTTGGCTCATCTGCTAAGATAACATTTGGATCATTCATTAAAGCACGCGCAATCGCAACACGTTGACGCTCTCCTCCTGAAAGTTGTTCAGGAAATTTCTTTATTTTACTTTCTAAGCCAACTTCCCTTAGTAAATCCTTCGCAAATATTTTGTCCTTATTCGTAATTTTACCCTTCATTTTCTTAACAACAAGTAATTGATCAAGTACATTTAAATAAGGAATTAAATTAGACGTTTGTAGAATAAATCCTATTTGTTCTAAACGTAATCTTGCGATTTGTTTTTCCGTTAATTGATTAAGTTTAATATTATTAATAGAAACTTCTCCACTTGAAGCCTGTAATAGAGCACCTGCAATTGAGAGGAAGGTACTTTTACCTGAACCTGAAGGACCAATCACAGCTACTAATTCACCAGGTTTTACATGTAATGAGATATTATCTAATATCTGAATTTTTGTATTAGCTCCATCTTGATAGTGTTTCGATACATTTTCAAAAATAATGCCACTCATTATTCAACCCTCCCAATCGCTTGTAACGGATCAATTTTTGTTATTTTACGTACAGAAATTAGTGAACTTAAGATTGATACTGCTAATAGAACAAGTGCATAAGTGAATATTAACTTAGGATCTAATAAAAACGGCATACCTGAAGGTAGTATAGCTGCTGTTCCATAGGTTAAGAGAACACCTATTCCAATACTAATAACTGTTAAAACTGTAATTTGAGAAACGATTGAACTTGTTAAAAATTTATTGCTGGCTCCAATCGCCTTCATTACACCAAATTGGTTTGTATTTTGTAAGGTTAAAACATAGAAAAACACACCTATTACAAATGCTGAAATAACAAGTAAGAAACCAAGCATCATCATGATAGTCCCATTCTCAGCTGTATAACCAGGTAATCCATTAATTGCTTCATTTTTAGTAGCAATTTCTATTCCATCAAATTTGTTTTCAAGCTTGTCCGATTCAATGGAATCACCTTGTAACATAATGGCATTGACAGGTGATTCAATGCCCATATCGGAACCTGGAGCAGCAAAATTAAGACTACGCCATTGATCGATATTTATAAAGATTGAAGGCAAATGGTTAAATGTTTCTCCTTCAGTAAATCCAATTACTTCAATAGTATCAAGCGTTCCCTCAATTTCTAATCGATCCCCAATTTCAATACCTTGCTCTTTTAATGAAGAGTTAACAATAACTTGAAAATCTTCACCATCTATTAAAGAGTGACCTTCGATAATTTCTGGTTCTAAGAATGAACCTGGTTGAACTCCTAGAATTGATACGTCAATCTTTTCACTATCTGACTCTTTTCCTTCTTCCAACACAACTGCAACAAGACTTCCTAGGGATGCAGCATTTTCGACATTATTTTGTGCTTTTAATTCCTCAACTAAATTTTCTGATATCACGGAACGAGACATGGAATGACGAGAACCTTCTTCAAAAACAACATATTCCGCATCCATATTCTTCAAGCTCGCAGCACTTAATGAAGAAAGTCCATTTCCAAGACCAGATAAAATAAATACAAGCCATGAAATTAATACTAAGATCATTCCAATCATAAAAAATCTTAATTTTGAATGTGTTAATTCTCTAATTGCAAGAAACATGATGAATCTCCTCTCTATATTTAACTAATGACGAACAAAAAACTATCAAGGTTGAAATTTAGGAATCCAAAACTAATTTCACTTCCTTTTTTTAAGAATAATGTTTACAAGAATAAGAATACGATTCGAATATGAACACCTTGTTAACAAAGTTGATAAATATATCATCAATTTTCATTTATAAAATTTATATTTCAGAGCTTGATGAAAAAAGATAGCCTTTAAACGTGAATTTTTATGCTATAGGTAGGGTAAATGTAACCACAGTTCCTTGGCCTAATTTACTTTGTATCTCGATCTCAGCATCATGTAAATCCAAAATAGACTTTACAATCGACAGTCCAAGACCTGCTCCCGTTTTATTCGTGCGTGCTTCATCCACCTTATAAAATCTCCTCCAAATTAATTGTAAATGTTCTTCCGGAATTCCTTCTCCATAGTCTTGGATCTTTACTTTTACAAATTGACCTTCCCTAACAAGAGTTATAGTTATCAGGCCACCCTTTTTTGAAAATTGAACAGCGTTTTGCAAAAGGTTAATAAATACTTGCTCTATGCGTTCTTTATCTGCATAAACATCGTACTTTTGGTCTGAATGAAAGCTGATCTCCAAATCTTTTTTTGCAAGATGAGGCTCAAACTTATGAATAATATTATTTACTTGTGCTGTTAAATCGTATTCGGTGCGATAGATTTGAACATGTCCTTCTTCCATTTGATTTATATCTAAGGTATCATTTACAAGTTTAATCATTCTTTCTGTTTCATCTTTCATTAAGGAAAGGTAATGGGTTCTACGGTGTTCTGGTATCGTTCCATCCATTAAAGCAATGATAAATCCTTTTATTGAGGTTAATGGAGAACGTAATTCATGGGATATAGTAGAGATAAACTGTTTACGCCTAGTTTCCAACTGATCAAGTTCTTTAGACATATAATTAAAAGATTTCGCTAATTGTCCAATCTCATCTGAAGATTGATATTGAACAGATTTAGAAAAATCCCCCTTGGCATATTTTTTTGCGATATCATTCATTTCACGTAATGGTGCCGTAATTTTTCTAGAAATGAACCATAGAACAATCCCCGCAAAAGCAAGTGAGATTATAAAGGTAAGTATAATCATGACGATTACTTGTATATACTCATGGGTTAAATCGTGAAATACCATAACCATAATCGGTGTTTTTACCCCATTCAAGCTTGTTGATAGTTTAGCTGCCACTGTATATTGGAGTTGTCCATTTTTAAAACCACCCTCTGTTACTTTTAGCCCTGTTGTTGCTTTGTTAATAATTTCATTTGAAATCCCAATTTTATGATTGGTTTGATGTGGATCTGGTCCAAAAATTTGCTTACTTTCTTCATCCACTATATAAATAAAATAACCTGGTTGATGTAAGGAATAGCTTAGATTTTTAATGGCTTCATAATCCTGCGAATTGAGATTATTCAGGTTTTGCAGTTGTTCTTCTAGTTGAGCATAATGATGACTGAATATAGACTCATATTCTTTGTACAGATTTACATGAAATAAATAAAAGAAGACTCCAATAAATAATAATAGTGAAGTTACAATAATAAATGAATAACTTAAAAACAATCTTGAAAAAATTGTCTTTCTTTTAAACATTTTTCTTCTCCTCAAATCGATAACCCACGCCACGGATTGTAGTTACGGACCACTTGGCACCATGGGCACTTAGTTTGTCTCGAATACGTTTTATGTGTACATCAACGGTGCGAGGATCTCCTTCATAATCATAACCCCAAATTTTATCTAATAGTTGCCGTCTTGAAAGCACTTGATTCGAATTGAGTGCCAAAAAATATAATAGTTCCATTTCTCTTGGAGCCATTAATACTTGTTTTCCACCGATTAACACACGGTATTCCTTTAAATTGATGACGATATTATCAAATTGAAGTATATCTGTAACATTATTTGATAAGATTGTTCTTCTTATGACAGTCTTTACTCTTGCAATCAATTCATTTGGATCAAAGGGTTTAACAATATAATCATCTGCACCAATTTCTAACCCATTAACAATATCATACGTTTCACCTTTGCCTGTAAGCATAATGATAGGGATCTTTTTATCTTCCATACGAATAATTTTACAAACTTCCCAACCATTGATTTTTGGTAACATAAGATCAAGAATAATACAGTCAGGTGATTCATTATAAAATTTTTCTAGACCTTCTTCACCATCAATCGCTGTAATGGAAGAAAAGCCTACTTTCTCAATATATAGTTGAATCAGTTCTGCAATATTTGCATCATCTTCAATGGTTAAAACTTTTATTGGTTTTTTCATAGATCTCACTCCTCACCCTAATTTTCTCACCTTTATATGAATAAAATGTTAACTTTTTTCAAGAAGTTAAGTTCTTTGTAAGAAAGTTAACATCAGACAATAAAACTTTTTTGTTAATAATCTGCCAGACGCACATTCTAACCCTTACTCCAATTGAAAAAGCATTTTATATTTACAAAATTAGGATCCATTCCATTTCAGTACAATATTGTCTTCTTTAAATTGAGACTTATGTATGAGATTAATTCAATCCGTGAACCTAGCGTGTTCAAAAGGACAATGTTTATTTAAAAATTTTCACGATTAAAAAACAGGTTCCGTGAAACTATATTAAAATAGAATCACAGAACCTATTTCCTGTACTAACTTAATCAACTAATTCAACTGATAAAGTATTAATTTGTGCTGGATTTGATTCTCGTATAACGCCATCAAATTCAACTTTTATTTTGTCGCCAACTTGGAATGTATCATTTTTGTTCAACGATAGATCAACAATTACATCACCTTCAGGATTTCCTTCTACTAAAACCGCAGATACAACCGCTCGATTTCCATCAATCTCCTTAATTGTACCTGTAAAACTCGACCTTTCTTTATTTTCACTTGGAGAAACTGAATGGGAACATCCAATCATCAACAAAATAAGCATGATAATCAAAACTTTAAATATCCTTTTCATTTAATTCGGATCCTCCATTCACCTGCCTGGATCTGAACATTCGACTCCCTATTTCAAATCACCGTCTGCTAGCCCAAGCTCTGCCATTACCTTCATTCTATTCGGATTCTGTGACATCTTTTAAATCACTACTAGATTAATAAGTTAAAAATTTGATTAAACAATGTAATAAAGAACGTTGTTATACCAATACCGATAACAATAGTTATTACAGTATAGAGCTGGAATTTGCCTTTGCTAATTTCTTCTCTTTTATATGCGATATGATAAACCTTAATTAATGCAAATCCTGTCATAAAGATAATAAGCGCCACAAAGACATTTAATAGTAACATATAAGACCTTCCCTTCCCTCATATCATTATTATGTAAATGCAATTTTTGTTTTTATTAGTTAGTAAATATACGTTTATTAAACCGGAAAAGTTCCATATTTTTTGAAAAATAACTAAAAACGGCAGATGGATATATCTGTCGTTTAATTGTATTTCTATAAAAATGTTTCTACCTTAATTTCTGTTTCACAATGTGGACATAATATTTGAATATCTTTTCCTTTCCCCTTCGCCTCAAGGATGCTTTTACATGTATAACATTTTACATCTGCATAATTAAAATATTTTTGTACATACCAGTCCTGTAATCCAGCTTTCATTCCGCAATGATCGCAATTTAGCGTGACAGTTCCAACCGAATTTGTACCGACTTTACGAACACTTCCACATGAAGGACATTGATCCCATGATAAAACATATTGTGTGAATGTATAGGATGATCGAAAGTGAATAAGCTGCCTTTGTTTATCAATCTTTGTCGGTTGCTTAAGATTCAAATAACTTGAGAGAATAGCTACCGCTTGCTTAGAAATGAGTCGACATTTAAAGAAGGGAGGTTTGGGCGATGATTCAAAATTGGAATCTATCTCTGGTGTACCCACCCATAAAATATCGTCATCTATTTGGATAAAAGGCATGACTACATCTTTTTTTATAAGACCATAATTCTGTAACTGAATTTCATTCTTATGTAGTGTAATGATCTGGATGTCTGTATTTTTTTCTATCCTTTTTAATACTTGCCAAAGCCTTGGATCGAGCTTCGCTGGATGTGAAACGGATACCTTTATTTTTCTCGCTTGCTCCATATCCTGTAATACTTGTCCTAAATTCTTTTCATCAAACCATTGTAAATTTGGATGTGTTTTACAAGAAGTCAGTTTGTGAAAGTGATGACGCGTATAGGAATGCCCAGACTTTTCCATATGATATATTAATTGTTGAACTGTTTTATTTTTTGACGTCCTCGATGTCATATATTTTTTGTCGACAATATAAATGAACTTACCCCGTGCCCGTGTAACAGCAACATTGATAAGTTTTTCACTATTTTTATCGGTTAAAAGCATACCAGCTCGAGATTGAGGGTAACTATCAACTGTATCAAATATAATCATATCCCGCTCTGAACCTTGAAATTTATGAACAGTTGCGGCAACGATTTTGTTTTCTGCATCGGTTCTTTCATTGTTTGGGATAAATTCTTCTATCATCGCATTTACGAGACGAGTCTGTGCATTATAGGGCGTTATATATCCTATGGAATTTATTCCATCTTCTTTAGCTGTAAGTATTATCTGCATGGCAACACAAGCTGAAAATAAATTAAATCTCGAATCTGTTCCTGATTCCTTTAAGGAGAAAGCTCCCATTTTTGACAAGTCAATTTGCACGGCAGCTTCTGTAGGAAACGGTAACCTTGCAACAATGCTCTCCAGTTTCTTTTGAACACTTGAATGATCCTGAACCTGATTTTGATAAATAAATTGATTTGTAAAACTTGAAATATCTGGATGCATCCTTCTTTGTGTTCTTAACATGAATAAGTTTGGATGTTTCTTTCCTTCTGATACGACTTGGACTATTTTTACCACTTCGAATATATCTCGTTTTAACCATTTTTCTACTAAACGATGATTTGACATGGCAATTGGCGGTAACTGTTTGAAATCGCCACATATTATGACATGTTTTCCAAGGCTTGCAGCAAAGGCAATTTGTGGTAGGTAGGCCATACTTGCTTCATCGACTATGACAAGGTCATATGTTTGTTCATAAATTAACGGATCAATCGTTGCTTTTGATAAAGTTACACCTAGTACACTTGCATCAGTAACAAATCGTTCTTCTTCTTTTTTAATCGTTGAACGAATTTTTTTTAGTTGTTGTTCAATTCTTGCAAGATTTTTTCCTGCACGATATGAAAAATTTCTTTTCGTCAAAAATCTTTTCTTCTCAAGTTCATTTAATTGTTCTCTTAAATTAGGAAAAGATTTTTCAACAAGTTTTTCTGATACTAGGTCATTTTCTCCTTCTATGTTTGGATGATGACTAAATCCATAACGAAGTACTTTTCCTGTTTTCCATAGCCCTTTTTCTTTTAATATTTGCGCCAACTCCAACATAAGAACATCAACTGCCATATTACTATGGGCTAATATTAGAACTTTTAATCCTTTACGATAAAAATAAGCTGCTGTTCTTGCTAACGTATAAGTTTTTCCCGTGCCAGGTGGGCCCCAAACATAAGTTGTTGGATTGGATTGAGCGCGAAGAATAAGTTCCGAAAGATCATTGTAGATTTTGTCTTTTCGATGTTTCGGAGAGATATTTGGAACTAAGAGTCGGTGTATACGTTTTTGTTTTTTCAAACTAGATTGAATTGAATCCAACCGTTTTGATAAAGTAACTAATAATTCCCAAGGAGCACTATAAAGATTAGCTTTCGGCACTTTTGCACCAAGAAAATCATTAATTTTAATGACAAGATCATAACCATCAACAGATACAACACGTCCATTATATATTTCGTCTTTATATTCAAGACGAATAGGTGTACTGTCTGGTAAAAGAAGATCGGTAGAAAGCTTAAACCAATAGGTCGTCCCTTTATCATCATGGGTCAAATATTTTCCTTCTGTAATCATGACCTTTGTTCCACCTTGGGATTGTAAATATTGGGCTTCTAATTTTAAGGCTTGTTGCCATTGTTTGATTAAATCTTTGATGCTAGCCATGATAAATACTCCTTATGCTATCAATCTTTTTATTTTCATTTAGTATTTATAGGAATTCGCACACAAATTTAGTTTTTCGCACGTTATTCCTGACGATTCGCACGACTTTTCAGCATATCGCACAATAATTTTTGTTTTTCGCACATTTTTTGGGAAAATCGCACACAAATTTTAATATTTCGCACAAACTTCATGTCTTTTCCATCGGAAAATGTTTATAAACGAGTTAAAAAATAATATTTGGAGGTAAACCAGATAAATTTTAGTAACTTTTTGATTATATCATGTTTCAAATAGGTCTACTGACAAAAATTTTGATCTATTTTTGTAAAAAACACTGTTAAAATCAAATTTATTAGTTCTTTTGTTTACGTTTTTTCATACTTTTCAAGATAAATCCTCCTCGAAATGCTTTCGGTTCATAGGCCACAATAAATGCACGAGGTTCTAGTTCTTGAATAAAATGGTATAAGTCTTCTTCTTTTTTTCTTGTCGTTAAAACCGATAATTGGTAACGTTTGCTATCAATCCCTTCTCCTTCATACACAGTAACACCATAACCTTGTTCACGTAGTGCTTGTATAAGAGTTACGTTTTTAGTGGGTATAATGACTTGAAAAGTGGTATAGCCAATTGCCAACTTTTCTTCAATCATAGAGCCAACAATAATACCAATGGCAAATCCTAAAGCATATACAATCATTACAATCGATTCCTTGTCTCCGGTAAGAACGATAGACAAACCAAATACATAAACAATCGTTTCTAGAAAACCAAAAATTGCGGCTTTTATTTTCCATCCTTTTACTAAAAAAATCGTTCGAAGTGTAAATGTTGGAACATACAATAGTTGGATTAGTAAAACAAGCAAAATATCTTTTATCATTCACATCACCTTCTTTTTCAATAACAATATTTTAATAGTAACATCATTTTTCGTGAGAACATAATTTTTTCTAATAAACAAAAGGAAAAATAATGCAAATGAACTTAATACATCTGTAATAACATAATTTACACAAAAATTAAGTTTACTAGACACAATATTTTATAAATAAGTAAAAAATTCTATCATCTTAACCTATTTAATGGTATAGTTTAATCAAAATATTCTGTTATTTGGAGGGGATCATTTTGGTTAATATGACTGAACATTTTTCAAAAATACCCACAACCGCTATATCAGATGCAATGAACGGATTAAACAATTTGGACAACGCAATTAAGCCTTTAAAAGAAGAATATAAAATTAGCGGCCGTGCTTTCACGGTACAAATGCCAGTTGGTGACAACTCAATGATACTTCATGCGTTTAATGAGGCTAAACCGGGGGATGTGATAGTTGTTGATGCGAAAGGTGATACATATCGAGCAATTGCCGGAGACTTTATGGTAAGTATTGCGCAAACACTTGGTATTCAAGGAATTGTTGTTGACGGTGTTATTCGTGACATTGTTGGTATTAAGCAATTAAATTTCCCGGTGTTTAGTAAAGGAACTGCTGTTGCGGCTAGTGCGAAAAATGGGAGTGGAAAAGTACAAGTCCCAATTTCTTGTGGTGGCGTAACCGTTCACCCAGGTGATTTGATAGTAGGTGATGCTGATGGAGTTGTCGTAATTCCTCGTGATAAAGAAGAAGAAATTTTTGAAAAAGCGAAGGAAAAGATGGAAAAAGATGTGAAAAGAGAACAACAAGTGGCTGGAAACCCTGAAGCAATTCGGAAGTACTTAAAGGACATGATTGCAAAATTGAAATAAATGCCGGATTGGTATATATCTTCCATAATTTAAAAAGAACTTGATAAACGTTTCTCTATTTTTATAGATTCACTTTTTTATCTTTATACTTTTTCTAATCTCGACCTTTATCTCATACAGCTAGTTAATGTTTGCCATGGTGTTGTTTTTTTAAATTTAAACGGCCTTAATCCTGTTAAATACAGGACTAAAGCCGTTATGAATGATTTCGTTTGATAACAACCATTCCAAATCTAATTCCTTTTTCAAAGCTATTAAAATACTAAACGTATGATTAACCGACTATTCTTCTTTTCATCTCAAATGTTATACTATAATGTCAAAAACAGCCAGACGTTATAAGAAATCAATTATATATCCACTAATTGTACATTGATTATTTCCTAATTTTTATAATATTTAACCTCTGTCTCCTTAGCTTATGGTTTTTACTCACCAACCATCCCATCATTGTCACGGTCATCCATATATGGATATAACCAATGATCACGGGTTATTGGCATTTTAAAACCCGCTGCTTTTGCTTCTTTTATAGTTATTTGTCCATCACCGTTTGTATCAATAGACGATATATCACCTTTTTTAATCGTACTTGTTGAATTAGCAGTCTTACGATCAGTTAATCCTAGCGATTCATTTACTTTATCAGGATCTACATTATCAAATTCATCTACAACCTTTTGACCGTTTACCGTATAACTGTATTTATAATGAGAAGGAATTTGTGTCTCTGAATTAGGATAAGTAATAATTGCTTCAAAATTCGTTGCTCCGCCAGCCTTACGAATCACGTCTTCCATATATGCCTGGTCACCATGGCGGTTCAGCGTACGATTTTGTGGTGTAATATTATATGCATTCGACACTCCGCCTAAAGAGTCAGCAATAATATGCCCTTCATCTAAATCTGGTCTTTCAACCCCAGGAACTTTTGCCTCATCTGAATAATACCTTCCATTTGATAATACAGGTTCGTTCTTATCATCCTGTAGAATAATCTCGTCAGCAACGACGCGTACGAGTTGCCCATATTCATTCGTAAATGCCCAATACTCACGGTCACCAAATCCAATGTTCACTACGACATTTGCTTCACGATGACCAGATAAATCACCACCATCGACTTCAATCAGTTTGTATCCTGGAAACTGTTCATTATTCGACGTGGTTTCTAATACTTCTGCTTCAGGTTCTTCAAGCTCGGTTGTTGTTGTTTCATTTTCATTACTCTGATTTGTTTGTTCAGTCGTTAATTCTTGTTGGCTTATTTCTACATCATTATTATTAGAGACATCTTCTATACTCGTACAACCAACCATAAACATGATGGTTAAAAGTAAAATTAAATAGTTTAGTATCTTTTTCATTTCGTAATCTCCTCTACTCTTTCCAACTGTATATTTATTAAATGATCACAAACAAATTTATTATATTACAAAAACAAAAGAATAACATAATAAACTTTCAGCAAAAAAATATAACGTTATACTCCTACAAACACCTTTTAATATTTATAACCTCAATCACATTACCTCTTAATAAATAGAAACATAATCATTCATTTTCAAAAAAATTATCTATACAATTATGCCGATTGAAATTCTTTATTTACACCAAGTACGCAAACAATTGGTACTGGCTTCATTTGTTTAAGTTCCGTTTTTACATGGATAAAACCTGCTTCTACCAGTTGTTTAACAATCTCGATCCCGAATTGTTTTGCCGTATCAACCGTTGCATCTTTTGTAAACGGTTGAACTGTTATTGCGATAACGCCATTATCTTTCATAAGTTTACGGATGTTCATTAACGTTTGTACAGGATTATTCCAGAAAATAATCGAGTTAATCGAATAAACTTTGTCAAAGTGTAGTTGAAAGGAAGGTAGATTTTCAACATCAGCATGAATTAGTTCCACTTTCCCTTTTTGAATTGCTTTTTTATTCCTTTGATAAGCTTTTTTCAACATTTTTTCAGAGAAGTCAATTCCGATAATTTTTCCATTTTGAATTATTTTTGACGCTATCTCAATTCCAATCCCAGGCCCAAAACCAATTTCTAATACATGGTCATCCTGTTTAAGATTTAATAAGGACAGTGTCCATTTATTTTTTTCTTTTCCAAAAATTGTCATTAACATTCCAGCAATACTCCCTAATAATCCTTCCGGTTTCTTAAATTGGCTTCTTAAATTCTTTATCAACCCCATCTTACTTGAGCTCCTTCATATTTCGTTAAATTTAATTTTTGCAAAAACTTTAAAATATAAGACCTAAGAATGAATGACAACATCCTCAGGTCTTATTTTATCATTTGTAAATTTTATCGGTCACAGAAAGTTTTTAATCAAACCCATTTGGGTTTTGTGATTGCCATCTCCAAGTATCTTCGCACATTTCGTGTAAATTATATTGTGCTTTCCAATTTAAGATTTTTTCAGCTTTCTCAGGATTTGCATAACATATCGCGACATCACCCGGTCTGCGACTTGTAAATTCATATGGAATCCTGACTTTGCTGACCTCACTAAATTTTTTAACTAGATCTAAAACGCTATAGCCTTTACCAGTCCCAAGATTAAATGCTTCAACACCAGTATGATGTTTAATATATTCTAGTGCTTTAATATGACCTTTAACTAAGTCAACGACATGAATGTAATCCCGTATACCTGTTCCATCATGAGTGTCATAATCGTTTCCAAATACATATAATTTCTCCCGTTTTCCAACAGCAACTTGAGAAATAAATGGCATGATATTATTTGGAACACCGTTTGGATTTTCACCAATTCTCCCGCTCTTATGTGCACCAATTGGATTGAAATAACGTAAAATTGCAATTCTCCACGTGTTGTCTGAAATATATAAATCCCTTAATATTTCTTCAATCATTAACTTTGTTCGACCATACGGATTAGTTGCTGATAAAGGAGCGGTTTCACTAATTGGAACTTGTTTTGGATTTCCATAAACGGTAGCCGATGAACTAAAAACTAATTTTTTTACATTATGTTTTTTCATCACTCGAAGTAAAATCAAAGTTCCAGTAATGTTATTGTGATAATAAGTTAAAGGGATATTTACTGATTCACCAACCGCTTTTAATCCTGCGAAATGCATTACAGACTCAATTGGGTGTTGCTTAAAAATTTCATTGATTCTGTCATAATCTAGTAAATCTACCTCGTAAAATGTGAAGTCTTTTCCCGAAATTTCTTTAATTCGGTTAATCACTTCCTTTTTACTATTTGAAAAGTTATCTAACATCACAATGTCATAACCACAATTTAATAGTTCAATTGCAGCGTGACTCCCAATATATCCGGCACCACCAGTAACCAGAACTGTCATTCGAATCCCTCATTATTTTCATTTTTTTATGACTAAATGTGGATAAAACCACAATTTAAAAATGGAACTTTGCACGTTTACAAAACAATTGTATGCGGGATTCAGTCACGACATGATTTAAATATGTTTTATCGTACAAAATAAAAATGATATAAAAAAATTTTCTATATAAAGATTACTGAATCGACTCTTTTTGACAAAAACATCGGTGTTGCTTTACACCGATTTATTATTTATAAATGGTGACTTTTACTGGTTATTATCATAAATTTCTAATATCCCTTTTCAAATATAGAAACAGACTTAAAAAATATTTTTAAAATTCCCTTGCTTTTATTTGTAAATGTGTTATGATTAAAAAGAATTATTTTTTGTTCGATTTTATCAAGGAAGAAAAGATTTAAAATTTTCGCCTTCGATAACTGAGCAACAAAATAGTAATAAAACGTGGGTAATACCCGCACAGGAGGAATTGTTACATGGAACAAGGTAAAGTAAAATGGTTTAACGCAGAAAAAGGCTTCGGATTCATTGAAGTTGAAGGTGGAAACGATGTATTCGTTCACTACACAGCTATCCAAGGCGAAGGTTTTAAAACATTAGAAGAAGGTCAAGCTGTTTCTTTCGATATCGTTGAAGGTAACCGTGGACCTCAAGCAGCTAACGTTGTTAAACTTTAATCAGTTCATACTAACTGTAAAAACGGACTCTCATTTTATGAGAGTCCTTTATTTTTTTCAACTATTAAACGCATTTAGTTAATTAAACATTTGTGGTTAAAAATAATTTTATAAAACATATTGAATAAACATCGATTGACTTAATCCAGCTTTTTATCTTTCCTGTAATTTCTCCCGTTACAAATGTTTAACAAAAATTTATTTAAAATACCTCTTACAATCTTCATATAAAGATGCTATTATATTAGATGTTTTGAAATAATCAAAAGAAAATGAGGGTATTTTAAATCATGAGCGCGAAAGCAGCTAGAATTGTTACTGTCATAGTAGATTTGGTCATCATTATTTTAGGAACTTTGTTAACAGCGTTCGCATTGAATAAATTTACTATACCAACAGGACTTTTAGCAGGTGGGGTTCCCGGGACGGCACAAATTATCCATTATTTTATTCCAATCAAAGTTGGTATTATTGTATTGCTATTAAATATTCCAATACTTATAATTGGCTATAAATTTTTAGGAAGAAAATTTAGTATATATACGATCATTTCTTCTATTCTTCTAGGAATATTTCTTTATATGATTCCTGTTGGAACAATTTGGACCGATAATATTTTATTAAATGCCATTTTCGGGGGGGTATTTAACGCCATTGGCTGTTGCCTAGTCCTTCGCAGAGGTGGTTCCCAAGGTGGAATGGATGTTATTTCCAGGGTGCTTGCAAAACATAAAAATATTTCCGTTGGTAAAGGGAACCTGATCTTCAATGGTTGTATTGTGGCCACATCGGGAATGATCTATGGGGCAGAGATTGCGTTATATACGATTATTTCAATCTTTTGTTCCATGAAAACATACGAAGTCGTCTTAAATCATGTTGATCGTATGTCTTTGATTATTGTTACCGATAAAGGCCAGGAAATTAGTGACGCGATTAATCGAGATATCCACCGCGGTACTACATTATGGAACGCCAATGGTGGTTATTCACATAAAGAAAAAACGGTTCTTTTTTGTGTTATTATGAAAGGTGAAATGAACGAATTAAAGAAAATTGTGAAAGCAATTGATCCAAGCTCGTTTGTAAATGTAATTTCTACAGAAAATGTTATTGGACGCTTCCATCAAATTTGGTAATGAGAATAAAAATGTTAACAAGAGATGTGGTAATTTATCTATATAAAATATTAGAAACAACGATGGTAGTTGGATAAATTGTATTTTAAGTGGGGATAGTGACATCCCATAAAATATTAAAGAATGCAACTTAATTTGTAATATATCATCAATATATAGAAAATATTCTATAACGCTTCTGAACACATGAACGTTCAATTGAATGTTTACTCATACAAAACTGCACCCTAACTGTATTGTGTCTTTACTTTACAGTTAGGGTGCAGTTCACTTTTTAAATGGCCCAATTTGTTTCACGTATTCGAATCCTTCGAATAAAATGCCTATGTATTGACGCAATGAATCGAGGTGAAAAATGTTGGTTTCAAATATTGATTACACATCCCCTTCTACTCAATTCAGCTTTGACGTAAATCAAAGTCCATTATTTGTGAAAGATAGCCAAAACTACATTAATATACTAAGTGTTAACCAATTAAATACTCTAAAGAATGTCTCTTTACTTGATATCTTTACAAATAAAAATAATATTATTGAGCCTCATTATCATCAAAATGCTGCAGAACTTATTTATTGTATAACTGGTTCAGTAAGTGTTTCAATTTTCAACCCATTTACGAAACAAATTCAAAGTTACACTCTTACGCCAGGAAAAGTGGCAAATGTCCCCAAAGGTTGGTGGCATTATATTGTCACCCTAGTAGATAACACGCACATTTTAGCTATTTTTGACGCTCCTACCCCAGAAGTTATTTTAGGTTCAGATATATTAAAATTTACTCCAGCTCATGTAATTGCTCAAACATATTGTGTTGATGAAAATTTATGGAAGCAAGCAACTGCACCGGTTAAACCGACGACCTTTATTGGCCCCCCTTCTAGCTGTCAACAACAAATCAGGTCATTCTGGAATAATTATTCATACACGCCAAGTTACCTTTCCCCAACGTATTGGAGATGATGGTTTATCAGTTGTTTTCCTATCCTTTTCAGCGATATAAAATTGAAAGAAATTTTAATGTGAATAAAACAACGACAAAACTATCAAAATGAAAGGAGTAATGTTATCTAGACATATGTAACTATTAAAATCAGTTGTAATTGATAAAGTTAACTCTGATAATTGGGAAATTGCTGGTGAAACAGTAACAGTTCAGAGACAGAGAGAGAAGAGTGCTGTTCAAATATTATGATAATACGGTTAAAACTAGAAGCAATATTTAAATTATCCAAAATAATAGATCTTACCTATTTATCAATATTTTCATCTCAAACGATAAGGGAATATATTTCCTTATCGTTTGAGAATAGGATATTGAATTATGCTTCCATAAACTTTCATTTATCCATTTACGACTATCTAGATTTTTTCTTTATTCTTCGTTTTGAGACATCTGAATGATGCTATATACAAACTAAAGGTGACTTAGAGTTCATAATCTGTTTAAAAGTTTAAAGCGGCGGATTTTCTACACCTAAATGAAACCAATCTTCTTTTGCTGGTCCATAAACTCCAAAAGGTTTTATTCCAGCTTGACGCATGAGAATAGTAGCTTGTCCACGGTGGTGTATAATGTGCTTGATTAATCCCATTAAGATCTGAGCATTTGTTTCCTCTCTTCCAAATGCAATCTGTACTTCTTTTAAAGTTTCGTCAGTCCATTGTTCCTCAATAGCTCTAATTGCAGATGAACTTATTCGTTTAAATGTATTCGTTATTTCTTTAGCTGAAGTAGGAACATGTTTTTCATCTTCAACTTCATCTATGATCAGCCCAAAATGAGCTAAATACTCTGGTATATTTGTTGTAAAATGCCAAACTATTCTTCCTAATGTACGACCTTCTGGATAAACTTTTTGATTTAATGATTCGTCTGTTAAACCTTCTAATACTTTTAGTGTAAGTGACGACTCCCAATTCCATTCTCGAACAAAATCGGCAATAGTAACATACATCAACAATACCTCCGAATTCAATTAAAGTATTTTTACCTAAAGTAAACATATTATAAAACATTTGTTCGCATCGATCAAATGTTATTCTCTTATTCACTAAAATAAGAAGTTAGAGCTTTAAAAATGAATAAAGCCTATAGAATCGAATTCTAAAGGCTTTTGTTTATTTTGATTTATTGTTTAATATATTTCTTGTCCTTCTGACTCTTTTTATGTATGTAATTCGCGTATCCTAATAAACTTCATAATTTTGTCCCGTTTGGGCACCTTCTACACTCTTTCTGTAAGCGAGGGCTACCCGACTTGCCGGTACCGCTTCAAATCCTGGAAACATATTCCCAAATTTTTCTAACGATTCTTGAACCAAATTTGGACTTACACTATTAATCCGAATTCCGCGTGGCATTTCTATTGCCGCCGCCTTAACAAACGCTTTTACTCCACCATTCACCATGGCAGCGGATGCACCTTGTGGGATCGGATCATCCATCAATATCCCTGTCGTTAATGTGAAACTACCGTAATCATTCACATAGTCCATTCCTAATAATACAAGGTTCATTTGTCCTTTAAGTTTATAATTAATACCAATTTCATTTAACTCTGGTGTTAATTCTGTAAGCGGGGCATAATGGGCACTACCAGCTGTACTTATCACCGCATCCACTTTTCCTACTTGCTCGTACATATTTTTTATGCTTTCAACCGAAGTCATATCCACTTTTACATCTAAACCATTCCGACCTGCACGAATAATCTCATGTTTATTGCCAAGTTCTTGTACAACTGCTCTACCGATCGTTCCACTTGCCCCAACAACTATAATCCTCATATTCCTTATCATCCTTTCATATACACCATTGTTAATAATATATGCTACAGAAGTAATTTCTTGAAATATAAAAAGTTGATAACTAATATTTTTATGAATACCGTGTCTTCGGAAACTTATAGACTAATGAACAACCCATTGCAATTCAACATCATGTTTGACTTGACTTCTTAAATAATCTCTACATACTTTTTATTTTCTTTAAAAAAAGATAATCTCCTTCTTGAATTTTGTAGAAAGTCGTTTCATATTTGTAGATTAGTAAATAAAAGATTATAGTTAATGGAGGAAAACTATGGAGTTGGTGACTAAACATTTAAAAACCATTCCTTGTACAGAAGAAACTTGTTCAAATTTCACGATGTCAAAGGATTATACACTCGGTCCACATATTGACAAATATTTAAAGGATTAAAAAAAAGATCCCTCTCTTTTCGGTTGGGGTGTATGGTTTGTCATTGATAAAAAGAAAAACATAATTATTGGCGACATTGGCTTTAAAGGTAAACCAAATGATGTAAACACCGTTGAAATCGGGTATGGAATTACAACTTCCGAACAAAGAAAAGGTTATGCAACAGAAGCAGTAGCCCTAATAATACAATGGGTATTTCAGTTTAAAAATGTAGATAAAATTATAGCAAAATGTCACGTTTATAATATTCCTTCAATACGAGTGTTAGAAAAGTTAGGGATGAAGCAAATAGGCATAGATAATAATTTTTTAAATTGGGAGTTACGAAAAAAAGATCTGTTTAAGTCGAAATGAAGAGAATATTTAGCAATAATTATAACGTTTATTTCCAATAATTTCATAAAGTAACGGGCAGTAATCAAAAAGGATGAATTGCAATATTCGTATTGTGTAAGTAATAGTTATTGTTTTTTACCTTTTAAAACGGAATATCACCTTAATAATAAAATTTACCAAAGTAAGTATACGATAATTTGTTTAAGTTTTGGTTCCTTTAGTGACCTACTAATTTTACAATTAATAATTATTTTCAATGATATTAATTGAAAGAAAAGATAACCACCCCAAAAACGAGTGGTTATCTCTCCATTATCGACTTCCTAATTAATCGAAAATTGATTAGTCTTCACGATTTCTTGGACAAGCTCCATAACTTCCTCAATAGTACTTTTCTGTAACGCTTCGGCTGCAAGTTTTTCCATGTCTGCCTTTGACAATTCTTTAATGAAAGAACGCGCTTTTAAAATTGAAGTAGCACTCATGGAGAATTCATCTAGCCCTAGTCCTAATAATAGTGGAATAGCATTCTCATCCCCAGCCATTTCGCCGCACATGCCAGTCCATTTACCTTGTTTATGAGAAGCGTCAATTACCATTTTAATCAAACGTAAGATAGATGGATTGTATGGTTGATATAAATATGAAACTCTTTCATTCATACGGTCGGCAGCCATGGTATACTGAATTAAGTCATTTGTTCCGATACTAAAGAAATCCACTTCTTTTGCAAATTGATCGGCAAGAACAGCTGTTGAAGGGATTTCAACCATTATACCGAGTTCAATCGTCCTAGAGACTTTTATTCCTTCTTTCACTAGCTTTTCTTTTTCCTCTAAAAATATCTTTTTGGCATTTCTAAATTCATCAAGTGTTGCGATCATCGGGAACATAATCTTTAAATTTCCATATACACTGGCACGTAGTAAGGCACGTAATTGTGTCCGAAAAATGTCCGTACGATCTAAGCAAAGTCGAATTGCACGAAAACCCAAAAATGGATTCATTTCTTCAGGTAATGGCAAATATGGTAGTTTTTTATCTCCACCAATATCTAAAGTTCGAACAACAACAGGACGATTTTTCATTTCTTCTAATACAGTTCTATATGCTTCAAATTGCTCCTCTTCTGTAGGTAATTCATCACGCCCCATATAAAGGAATTCCGTACGAAATAAACCTACACCTTCAGCACCATGCTCTAAGGCACTTGAAACATCATTTGGCGTTCCAATATTCGCAACTAATTCTACTCGAACACCATCTTTAGATATAGATGGTTTATCGACAAGTTTTGCCCACTCTTCCAACTGTTTTTTGTATTGCAATTGTTTTTTCTTATAATGATCTATCACTTCTTCTGGTGGATTTACGTGTACTTCACCCGTTAAACCATCCAATATAAGTAAGTCGCCATGTTTAATATCTTTTGTAACGGTTTTTGCTCCTACAACAGCCGGAATTTCTAATGAACGAGCCATGATAGCAGAGTGGGATGTACGACCACCGATATCTGTTGTGAATCCTTTAACATATTGACGGTTTAATTGTGCTGTATCGGAAGGAGTTAAGTCCTCCGCTACAATTATCACTTCTTCATTGATTAAACTAGGATTGGGAATCGCTACATTTAACAATTCCGCAAGAACACGTTTCCTTACGTCACGTATATCTGCTGCACGTTCTCTCATATACTCGTTATCCATCGATTCAAAGATCGTGATAAAGTTATCAGTTGTTTCGACCAATGCAGCTTCTGCGTTTACTTTTTCACTTAAAATTTTTTCTTCAATTGGTTTTATTACTTCTGGATCATTTAAAATTAATAAGTGTGCATCAAAAATGGCCGCCTTATCCTCACCTAATTTTTTTAATGCATGGTTACGTACTATTTCAAGTTGATCGTTTGCTTGTTTTACACATTTGCGAAATCTGTCCGCTTCTAGTTTTGGATTGTCAATCTTCTTTTTCTGAAATGACAAATCTGGTTCGACTAAGTGATAAGCTTTTGCTATCGCAATTCCATTAGATGCTGCAATTCCTTTTAGTGTTGTGAAAACCATTAAGCTAACCCTTCCTTAATTTTAATTCGTTTCATGCATTAGTGCTACTATTGAATAAAAAATTTGAAACTCGCATTTAAAGTTATTTTGTTTCATCTACACCGTTTTTGAATATCGTTTTTTTAATTCGTTATATTTAACAATAATAAGTTCAGCAATCTCACTGTTAGGATCCAAGTTGCAAATTTCTTTTAATACATGTACTACACCGTGATCTTTAATCATTTTTTGTAATTCAACTGATTCAGGATCATCTTTTACATCAAATAATAGACATGCCGCTACAGCTGTAGCTAAATTTACATAAGACAATCCAAATTTAGATGCCTCTACCATCGGTTTAACTAAACGATCATTTGGCCCAAGTTTTCGAATAGGTGAACGTCCAACCCGTTTAACATTATCATGTAAGTGTTTATTTCTAAAACGAGTTAATATTTTCTCAATATATTTTTGATGTTCCTTTTTATCAAGTTGATAACGTTCTACTAAATAGTTACCAGTTTCTTCAAGTGTAGATTTTACTTTCATATACATTTGCTCATCATGAAGTGTTTGATCAATTGTCTCTTTGTCATCTAAAAAACCAAAATAGGCTGTAACGGCATGTCCAGTATTAACTGTAAATAACTTACGTTCGATATAAGGAGCAATATTATCAACTTTTAACATACCTTCTACATACGGAATATCTTCTGTTGTCTCAACAATCCACTCATAATAAGGTTCGACTAATACGTCAAGTGGATTTTTATTATTTTGGATAGGTACAATTCGATCAACAGCAGAATTGAAATAGTACACTTTATTTTTCATTAGTTCGATATCTTCTTCTTTTAATTCTTTTTCAATATAGGACTTAAGAAGATCAGTAGCTGAGATTTGATTTTCACAAGCAATGACGTATACTTTTTCATCTGTTACTTTTACTCTTGATTTTAATCCCTTTGCAATTAGTGGCGCAATATGAGGCAACACATTAGGTCCTATTGCCGTTGTGATATATGTTGCTTCCTCAATCGCCTTAATTACAGCTTCTTCATCCTTCATATTATTAATGCCTGAAACATTAACAATTTCCATTACTGTAGGTTCATCTTCCGCAGTAATAACATTATAGGAGCGGTCTTTATTTAGTTGATCGATAATCGTATCTGCAATGTCAACAAAAGTTACATGATAGCCCGATTGTGAAAATAAAGCTCCAATAAAACCTCTTCCAATATTTCCAGCCCCAAAGTGTACTACTTGTTTCATAGTCTGTCACTCCTTCATAAATTTGCTTTGTAAAAAATGTAAGCATGCATATTCTAATTTTTCTCTTATTAATTTTTCGTTTCCAGACGAAAAAATCATGATTGATTCATTATTTTCTATAATAGTCGTACTTACCATGCTAATAAATTCTTGTTGAATACTATTCATTTTTTCAGGTGCTAATAATAAGAGAATATTATTAGCCTCCATTTCTGCCATATCCATCCCTTTTAATTTATAAGGAACATCTACATGTACAATCTTAAAAATGACTTCCTTAATATGTGGATTTCGACAATGAAAAAGGGCCAAATTCGTTTCAGGTATTCCTAATCCACCCTTGGCTTCACGCAACTTTACTTGTCTGAATACATCCTCAACTGATGTAATCGTTCCCTTTTCAGCTTCTGGAATTAACATTTTTTTTATGACATCGTCATAAGTGGGTTCATTTTCCATACGTACTACTGAAAAATTGCGGAAAAGTGTTCGAATAAAATGGATACAGGTATCAATTTCATTCATAAATGTATACAGGGATATATTTTGATTGTTTGAAGACGTTTCATCTTGCAATGTAGTCTCTTCATAATAACTTTTCCGCTTCGTTATTTCTTGTATATGAGTTCCTAAGTAGTCACGTACAGCCTCTATATCCTTTTCATGTAAAAGTGGATTTACATAAACGTAATCAAATTTTTCTTGGATCGGCAATAATACAGTTGAAAGAATGATCTGATAGCGGTTCCTTTCAATATTAGGTAATTCCTTTAACGAAACAACATCCGTTGTAGAAATCTCAGGAAATTCATTTTTTAAACGACTAGAAAGCATTTTAGAAGTCCCAATTCCTGTTGGACATATGATTAACGCACGGATTTGAATTTTTTCTTTCTTTAACTCTAATGTAGAGCCAAAATGTAGTACAGTACTAGCAATTTCATCTTCGCTAAACGCAATATTTGGAAATAAATGAAAAAGACTTGATCGAACAGCCAAAAATAAAATTGGATAGTTCTGTTTGATTTCTTCGGTTAAAGGATTAAATGTTGGAAACCCTTTTTGCTTACGATAAATTGTTGTCTCCAAGTGGTTTAAAAGACCTTGAAATAAGGTAAAATCATTTATTAAGTCGACATTTAATTGTTGGGAAACCTGTTGTATTAATTCTTTGATTGATCGACTGAATTGAACTTTTTCAAAATACATTTCATCTGGTGTTACTAGTTTAGAACCTCGAAGTATCGTTGTAAGATACATGATTTCTTCACTAGGAATCTTTATTGAATATAAATCATATAATTTTTTACAAATTTCGTTAACAAGAAAGTGTTCATCAGACATTTTTAATGGATCTGTTAATTGCATCTGTTTTGATATGGTAAATCCTTTTTGTATTCTTTGTAACGAAAGACATAAATGAATAATGAAGACGATATAATCATCGTCCGCGAGTTTTAATTTACTGTTATTCATAGATGAATATACAATTTTGTCGATCGCATTTAAATAATCTGTTTTAAAATAATACATAATCTTTTCTACTTGAAGTTTGTTTATAGTTAGCCAAAATAGATGATCAAATAATTCATCTTTAAAATTAATCATGATATAACTGACTAATGCTTTTCTTTTAGATTCTTCGAGTCCAGTAAGTTCTACACCGACTCCTTTTTTCTTTTCAATCCCAACTTCATAATTTAATAACCATTTCGATAATTCATCTAAATCCGTGTTTAATGTTGTTATTGAAACACCAAGGTCTTTAGAAAAAGGTGCCAACTTTATCGGCTCATTCGCATCAAATAATTTGATTAATTCTAATAGTCTTCTTTCTTCTAAAGAATAGTCAAATGGCTTTATGGTGGTTATAGTTTGAATCAGTCGATAAATATTTTGGTATGTTCCATTTATCGATAGTCCACTTTCATTTTCTATGGATAAGTCAAATTGCTTCAATAATTTTTCTATATTTCTCAAATCTCTCTGGATCGTTCTTTTACTGACTTGTAAATAGTCCGCAATAGATGAAACGGAATGAAAACCACTCTTCTTTAATATTAATTCGATAATTGATTTTTCTCTGGCTGTAATGATCATGGGTACCCACACTTTCAACTGTATTCAATAGCTTAATGATAACAGAAGACCAGATTGTTGGAAAATAGAAGAAAAATGCATAAAGCATTTTTCTTCTATTTATTTATTAAATGAAGAGCCAATGATTTCTAAAATTTCATCTGTAGTTTTTGCATTTGCCATTTTTTCAACATTGTTCATATCAGAACATGTTTGAGCAATGGCAGAAAGTATTTCTAAATGGCCGTTATCTTTACCTGCTAGTCCAAAAATTAAACGAACTTTGCCACCTTCAAAATCGACACCATCAGGGACTTGAATAATGGTTACACCTGATTTTATGACTTCTTGTTTAGCTTCATCCGTTCCGTGAGGAATTGCTACGTCATTTCCCATATACGTACTGGTGATCTTTTCTCTGTCAAGCATGGCCTCAATATAGGATTCTTTGACATAACCACCGTCAACTAAAACTTTCCCTGCAAATCGAATTGCTTCTTCCTTTGAGGAAAATTTTTTGTTCAAAAAGATGTTTTCTTTTCTTAAAACTTCTTGGTTAGCGGTTGAAGCACTCTCATCATGATCTGATAGTTCTGTATTATTTGTAGTATTATTATTAACTAAACGATCAATAATCTCATCATATTTTGGACTTGATAAAAAGTTTTCGACTGAAACATGAGTAGCATTCGGTACTTTTTGTTTTGCACGTGGTGTTAATTCTTCTTGTGTAATAACCAACTGTGCATCACTTGGTAAATTGCTTATGGCCATGTTTGTTACTTTAATGTTCAATCCAGCTTCTTTTACTTTCTTTCTAAGTAATGATGCACCCATTGCACTTGAACCCATTCCAGCATCACATGCAAATATAATGTGATTAACATTATTAAAGTTAACGGATGCAATGGAGGTTTCTGTTGTTATTTCGTTGTTAGCTAAATCACTCACTACACTGCTTTTTTTCCCTTTCATTGCTTGCATTTTTTGGGATGCTTCTTCCAAGCTGCCCTCTTCAGATTTATCCATTTTTAAGACGAAGAAAGAGACAATGAACGATACTGAAGCAGCGACAAGGACACCTGCAATATTAGCAATGAAATTACCAGCAGGAGTTACAGCAAGCATAGCAAGGATGCTACCTGGTGAAGCTGGAGCGATTAATCCACCACCTAGAAGTGATAAAGTAAATACACCACTTATTCCTCCAAGTATAACCGCAATGAATAACATTGGTTTCATTAATACATAAGGGAAATATATTTCATGTATACCACCAAAGAATTGTATAATTGCTGCTCCTGGAGCTGTACGTTTTGCTGCACCTCTACCAAAGAAACAATAAGCTAATAGAACACCAATCCCAGGACCTGGATTTGCTTCAAGTAAGAACAGAATAGATTCTCCAGTCTGTTTTACTTGCTCAATACCGAGTGGTGATAACACACCGTGGTTAATAGCGTTATTTAAAAATAGAATTTTCGCTGGTTCTATTAAAATACTAGTTAATGGAAGAATACCGACATCTAACATCCATTCTACACCAGTTACTAATATACCAGTAATCTGGGTTACTCCTGGTCCAATTAACAAGAACGAAAATATCGCTAAGATACCACCTAAAATTCCGGAAGAGAAGTTGTTAACTAACATTTCAAAACCAGTTCTAACTTTTCCTTCAATTAACTGGTCAAACTTTTTAATAACCCATCCTCCTAGCGGTCCCATAATCATGGCACCAAGGAACATCGGAATATCTGCACCGACAATAACCCCCATTGTCGCGATCGCACCAACGACTCCTCCTCGCATATCATAAACTAATTTACCACCAGTATAACCAATTAAAAGTGGTAATAGATATTTAACCATTGGATCTACTAAAGTAGCCAATTCTTCATTCGGTTTCCACCCTGACTCAATGAATAGGGCAGTAATTAATCCCCATGCAATAAATGCACCAATATTAGGCATTACCATAGAACTCAAAAAGTTTCCGAATTTTTGAATCTTTACTTTCATCTGGCTTTCTTGATTAGACATAAATGAGCTCTCCTTTCTGTAAAACAATCATAAAATATTAAGCGCTTTCACTCAATGATTACTAGAACTAATTTTGTCACCCCTGTCTGCGTCAAAACTTTTTTTCGTAAAGAACCATCATTTTAACTACATTTATAATGTTCACAATGTAGATTATTTTATTTGCGTTCATACAAAAAGGAGTGAAATTTTGTTCTTAAACTCTTTATAATTTCTTCACCTATTGTTCATTCCATTTAATTTCTGTGAATATTATTTTGTGTGTATTTATTAGTCACGCCATTAAAAGACAAACCTTATTTCTTGCTGAAAATTCTAACAATAATTATGATAGAAATATAAAAAGATATTGAGGTGATATACTTGTTAATTCCATATGGAGATAAAAATCCTTTAATTGATAAGACTGTATTTGTTGCACCCGGTTCTTATTTAATTGGTGATGTTACTGTTGGAAAAGAGAGTTCAATTTGGTTTGGTGCTGTTGTACGTGGAGATGAAGGACCAATTACAATAGGTGAAAAGTGTAGTATTCAAGATAATGTAACGATCCATTTATATGAAGGTCATCCAGTCAAAATTGGAAATGGTGTGACGGTCGGACATAATGCAATTTTACATGGATGTACCATTCATGATCATTGTATTATCGGTATGGGGTCAACAATTCTGGATGATGCCGAAATTGGTGAGGGATGTATTATCGGTGCTAATACGTTAATCACATCCGGAAAGAAGATACCACCACATTCATTAGTGGTTGGTTCCCCAGGAAAGGTTGTAAGAAAATTGAATGAAAAAGATTTTGAATTAATTAAAGCATCGTACGAAGTATACGTTCAAAAGGGTAAAGATTATAAAAACATACTTAATAAATAAAGGAAAAAGAACTGCCTACAAGCAGTTCTTTCAGACTGTCGACAAACCCCAACTCAAATGCTTCATTTGAGTTGGGATTTGTCTTTTTTTGCTCATCATTTTCTAAGATTCTTATCTTATTTAGGC
>SMEK01000063.1_pt1 | contig 48826 bp, 42 predicted proteins | sample 2456371 | NCBI WGS metagenome assembly SMEK01 (sample SAMN10132590, study PRJNA489261) | soil metagenome | isolation source: day1 antibiotic-loamy sand soil ammended with composted manure from dairy... | place: USA | collected 2015-04-01
CGTGCTTGCTGCGCTTGGCCTGCCCGTGCCGCCTGCGGGACTCGCGCGCAACGGCGCGTGGCTGGCGCCGCCACCGCAGGCGCGCAATGGCTGGTTCGTAAAGCCGAACCGGCTGGGTGCCAAGATAGGAATCTGGCCGGATTCGCATTGCCGGGAACTTTCTCACGCGCTGGAGCTTAGCAAGCGCATCTTTTCCGCCTATGGCGACGATGCGCTGGTGCAAGCCTATGTTCCGGGCCGCAATGTGCGGGCAAGCTTCCTGGCGATCGACCCCGCAGAGCCGGTGGAGAGTGTGGCCGGAATCGCTTTTGTCGATTCTGGCAGCGATTTCCAGACCATGGAAGACAGCATGGCGCTTTATGGAGAGACGGGCGCTGCCGCAAGGGCTGAGGGACGCTATGCCGAGCCTCGCCTTCAGCCTGTCGCCGGCACCCAGCCGGCAGCCGAAGCCCACATCCGCGCGCTGAGTGCCAGGCTTTCCGCGGCGCTGGGCCTGCGCGACGTCTTTTCCCTCGATCTGCGCGTCGAGCCGGACGATACGGTCCACCTGATCGAATTCGAAGTATGCCCCGGCCTGCCCTGCTTTGATTTCCGGGCCTATTGCAGGGAGCGCTGGGGAATGGAACTTGCGGAGGCTATCGCCAGGACGGCGGCCTCCCGCCTGCGCCCTTCACGCTAGATCCCATGATTGGTCAGCGTCACGCGCGAAGCCCACGCTCGCCCTGAGCAGGCGCCGCGTGTATTCCGACTGGACGTTGTGTGTGGCAAGGTCGGACGCTTCCAGGCTTTCCACCGCCAGGCCGTCCTGCATCACCATCAGCCTGCTGCACATGTGGTTTATGACGGCAAGGTCGTGACTGACCATCAGAAAGGTGAGCTTCCGGTCGCGACGGACCTGTTCGAGCAGGTTGAGCACCTCGGCCTGGACCGAGGCATCAAGCGCGGAGGTCGGCTCGTCCAGGAGCAGGATCGAAGGCTCCAGGATCAGCGCACGGGCGATGGCGACGCGCTGCCGCTGGCCGCCAGAAAGCTGGTGCGAATAACGGAACCGGAAGCCGGAACCCAGCCCCACCTCGTCCAGCGCACGCCGTATGCGCTTTTCGCCGTCGGCAATGCCATGGATGGCAAGAGGCTCCTGCAGCAGCCGGTCCACCGTCTGGCGAGGATGCAGGGAGCCATAGGGATCCTGGAACACCATCTGCACCTGCCGGTAGAAGGCCTTGTCGCGTCGGCGTCCGAGCTGCTTGCCATTGACCGTTATGGTTCCGGCCGTGACGGGAGCGAGGCCCGCAATGGCCCGCAGCAGGGTGGACTTGCCGGAGCCGGATTCGCCAACGAGCCCGAATGATTCTCCTGGCTGTACGGACAGCGTCACGCCCTTGAGCGCGCGATAGCGGTCGAAGACCACCTCCAGGCCGGTGACAGCCAGTGCCGCCGTCATAGAGCCCACTCCGCCCTGCGTTCCAGCACGGGAAGAGGGTGCCTGCTTTCGCCGATCTTGGGCATGCAGTCGAGCAGGCCGCGCGTGTAGGGATGTTGCGCGCGCGCCAGTTCCGAGGCCGGCAATTGTTCGACCACCTTGCCGGCGTACATGACCACGACGCGATCGCAGAAGGAGGAAACCAGCCTGAGATCATGCGAGATGAACACAAGCCCCATGCCGCGATCGGCCACCAGCTTGTCGAGAATGGCCAGCACGTCGAGCTGCACTGTAACGTCAAGCGCGGAAGTGGGCTCGTCGGCGATCAGCATTTCCGGCCCGGCGATCAGCATCATGGCAATCATGGCGCGCTGGCCCATTCCGCCGGACACTTCATGCGGATGCAGATCGAACACCCTCCTGGGATCGCGGATCTGCACCGCCGCGAGCATGTCGAGGGCGCGCTCGCGTGCTTCCCTCTTCGATACTTTCTCATGGGTGCGAAGCGTTTCGACTATCTGGCGACCGATGGTCATGACAGGATCCAGCGAATATTTCGGGTCCTGAAGGATCATGGCGATGCGCTTGCCGCGCAGGGCACGCCTGTCCCCCGGCGCCATGCGCAAAAGATCCATGCCGTCGAAGGACAATGTCCTGGCCGAAACCTCTGCGTTCGGGGGCGTCAGGCCCATAATGGCCCGGCCGGTCTGCGACTTGCCCGACCCCGACTCGCCCACTATGCCCAGCCGCTCGCGCCCGAGAAGGAACGATACGCCACGCACGGCCTCCACCCGGCCGGAGCGGGTGGGAAAGGTCACGCTGAGATCCTCGACCTTCAGCAGGGTTTCGCTCATTGGACGCCGCTCCGGGGATCGAGCGCGTCGCGCAGGCCGTCGCCCAGGAGGTTAAAGCCGAGGCTGACGATGAGAATGGCCACGCCGGGAACGCCCGCGACCCACCATTGGTCGAGAATGAAGCGGCGGCCAGAGGCAATCATCGCGCCCCATTCAGGCAGCGGCGGTTGCGCACCGAGCCCGATGAAGCCCAGCCCCGCCGCTGTCAGGATGATGCCGGCCATGTCGAGGGTAATCCGCACGATCAACGAGGACAGGCACAGCGGCATGATATGGCGCAGCACGATGCGGAACGGCGATGCGCCCATCAGTTCCACCGCCTTGATGAAATCGGAATTGCGCACGGTCAGCGTCTCGGCCCGCGCGATCCGCGCATAGGGTGGCCAGGACGTTATCGCGATCGCCAGCACCGCATTCTCGATGCCTGGCCCCAGTGCGGCAACAAAGGCCAGCGCCAGGATCAGCTTCGGAAAGGCGAGGAAGATGTCTGTGATGCGCATCAGGATGGCGTCGATCCAGCCGCCCGCATAACCGGCCACGGCGCCGACGATCAGGCCTATGGGCGCCGCGATGATGGCAACCAGCACCACCACATAAAGAGTCCAGCGCGATCCGTAGACGATACGTGAATAGATGTCGCGGCCGAGGTCGTCGGTACCCAGCCAATGCTCCGCGCCCGGGGGAAGGAGACGAGCATTCCTCAGGTCGCCCACATAGGGAGAATGAGTGGCGAGCACATCCGCGAATGCGGCAACGGCGACAAGGGCCACGATGATGCCAAGGCCGGCCATGGCAAGCCAGTTCGACGAAAAGCGCCGCCAGGTGACGTAGGCGCGTCCCAGCCGTGCCTGGACACGGGAGGCGGGGCGCTCCGACAAAAGCCATTCGCGGCGTGAAACGGGACGCAGAACGGTCACGGGCGAACCCCCGGCTGACAACCGGACCTGGCGGTTCTCCCGGTTCCTGGCTTTCGGAGGGCGGCTGGAATTTCGTCGCGATGAGCGGACGCATCCGCGGCGAACAATCTCATTGTGTCTTCGTCCTCGGATCAAGCAGCCTGTAGAGCAGATCGGACAGCAGGTTGATGCCGATGAATACCGAGCCGATGATGATCGTGCCCCCGAGAACGGCGTTCATGTCGGCATTCTGCAGGGAATTGGTGATGTAGAGGCCGATGCCCGGCCAGGAGAACACGGTTTCGGTCAGCACCGAGCCCTCCAGCAGGCCGGCATAGGACAGGGCAATCACCGTCACCAGCGGCACGGCCGCGTTACGCAATGCATGGCCCCAGATGATACGGGTTTCCGACAGGCCCTTGGCGCGCGCGGCGACAATATATTCCTGGCTGAGTTCATTCAGCATGAAGGAGCGCGTCATACGGCTGATATAGGCGAGCGAAAAATAGCCCAGCAATGCTGCCGGCAGGATGATGTGCCGGAAAACGTCGCGGAATACATCCCATTGCCCCTGCATGGCGGAGTCGAGGAGGTAGAACCCCGTGACTGGCGTGAAGGAATATTCGTAGACGATGTCGATGCGGCCCGGAAAGGCGACCCACTGGAGCTTGGCGTAAAACAGGACCAGCCCCAGAAGGCCCAGCCAGAAGATGGGTACCGAGTAGCCGACCAGGCCCACAACCCGCACGATCTGGTCGATGATGCTGCCCCGCTTCACCGCCGCCAGAACGCCGAGTGGAACGCCGAGAATGGTTCCGATCAGCGTGCCGACGGTCGCCAATTCGATGGTCGCAGGAAAGACGCGCCGGATATCGGTCATTACCGGATTTGTCGTCAGCACCGATGTGCCGAACTCGCCGTTCAGCGCCGACTTGAGATAGATCCAGAACTGCTGGATCAACGGCAGATCCAGGCCCATTTCGCGGCGGGTACGCTCGACAACGCTCTCGGGCGCGCGGTCACCGAGGACGGCCAGAACCGGGTCGACCGGAATGACGCGCCCGATGAAGAAGGTGACTGCGAGCAGGCCAAGATAGGTCGATGCCGCGATCACCAGAAAGCGCGCGACCCCGCCGATAATGGCAAGGGCACGGCCGCTCGCGCGCCGTGCTCCCGCCTCCTGTTCCGCCACGCTCAAAGGAAAAAGCCTCCCCGGCTATTCCTTCGCGACCTGCCCCACGAAGTTCGTGTCAAAGCTGGGGCCAAGCCTGAAATTCTTGACCCGGGTGCTGACGCCCGCCACTTCGAGCTGCTGGTGAATGATGACGAAGGGGCTGGTTTCGAGCACCTTCCGCTGCAGGTCCTTGTACATTTGCGCGCGCTTTTCCGAATCCTTTTCCAGCAGCGCCGCTTCGGTCTCCTGGGTGAGGTCCGGAATGTCCCAAGCGTTGCGCCAGGCCAGGGTCTTGGTCTTGCCGTCGTCCGAATTGTCCGGATTGGAGGCGAAGGTCTGGGCATTGGAGTTCGGATCAAAGTAATCCTGTCCCCACTGGCCGATATAGATGTCGTGGTTGCGGGCGCGGTACTTGGTAAGCGTCTGCTTACCGTCACCGGGAATAAGCTCGATCTTGATTCCGGCCTGCGCCGCAGTCTGCTGGATCGACTCGGCCATGCCGGTCGTCGGCTGGCCCACGCGCACGTCCATTGTCACGCTGAAGCCGTCCTTCAGACCGGCCTTTTCGAGCAGCTCCTTGGCCTTGGCCACATCGAGCTTGTAGGGATTTTCGTCGAGATATCCCAGGTCGCCGTCAGGCAGGAAGGTCTGGTGGATCTCGCCAATGCCCTTGAGGATTGTGGAGCCCAGCGCGTCATAGTCGACGAGATATTTGAACGCCTGGCGCACTTCCGGCTTGGCAAGCGTCTCGTTCTTCTGGTTCAGGCTGATGTAGTAGATGGTGCCCTTCGGCGCGCTGGCCGTGGTCAGGTCCGGATTGGAGGCGATGGCATCGAGATCGTTCGGCTCCAGGTTGCGTGCAACGTCGATATCGCCTGCCTCCAGGGCCAGACGCTGTGCCGAGCTTTCCTTCATGTGCCGGTAGATGACGCGGGCAAGCGGCGCCTTTTCGCCCCAATAATTGTCGTTGCGCTCCAGTACGACCACCTCGTTGGCGCGCCATTCGCGCAACTTGAAGGGCCCGGAGCCTGCATAGTTGGTCTTCAGCCAGCCATTGCCGAAGTCATTGTCCCACTTGTAGTCGTCGCTTGGCGTGACGGCCACCGCGTGCTCCTTGACGAGCTTGGAATCGACAACCGCGCCGACGGTGGCGGAGAGGCAGTTCAGCACGAAGCTGGGAGCATATGGCTTGTCGACGGTGAACTGAAAGGTGGTGTCGTCCACAGCCTTGGCCTTTTCAGCGACATTGTCGCCATTGATGCCGAACTGGCCGATGATGAAGGCGGGACTCTTGTCAAGCTTGATGACGCGCTCGAACGAATAGGCAACGTCAGCTGCCGTGATCGGATTGCCGGAAGCGAACTTGAGGCCCGGCTTCAGCTTGAACGTATAGACCATGCCGTCGTCGGACACGGTCCAGCTTTCGGCAATGTCTCCCACCACCCTGGACGTGTCGTCCAGATCGAGGCGCACCAGCAGGTTATAGGTGTTGCCCGTCACTTCTGCGGCTGAGAACTCGAAGGCTTCGCCCGGATCCATGCTGATGATGTCGTCGATGGCGAAGCCTTCCACCAGCGTATCGGCGGGCGTCACGGCGAGGGCAGGCGCAGCCAACAGCGCGGCCGAGAGGGCGGTCCCCACCAGCCAGAGGCGCGAGCTGCGAACGATATTCTCCATTTTCATGTCAGTGTTCCCTGTTCTTCTTGGTCGTGGCACCGACGCGGACCCGATGCCGCAGGCGAGCCAATAGCAGCATTGCCGCTCCGCTCCTGCTTCGCCGTCAAGGGCAGCGTGGCGGAAACGATATATGGCCTTGTGGCACACGGCAACGGCACTTTTGTATGTCAATCTGCGTCCCTGAACCCGCTCTTTCGCCGACCCGCCGGCGGCGAAACAGCGGCCAGGGACCGTATCGGCCTCGAAGCTCGGATCGCTCCACCGGACTCGAAGCCTGCACCGGAGTCGGCTATCTGTCGGTGGACGTCGCCTGAACCCGGCGCAAGAAAGCTGCAAGGAGAAAAGAATGCTCGACCAATCCAACGAACTCGCCGCCTGGGACCGGGACCACTTCTTCCATCCGTCGACCCATATGGGCACTCATGCGCGCGGCGAATCACCGAACCGGGTGATGGCCGGCGGCGAGGGCGTGACGATCTGGGATGTCGGCGGCAAGAAGAGCATCGACGCCTTTGCCGGCCTCTATTGCGTCAATGTCGGCTACGGCCGCCAGAAAATTGCCGATGCGATCGCGACCCAGGCCAGGAACCTGGCCTATTACCATGCTTATGTGGGCCATGGGACGGACGCCTCGATCCGGCTTTCCAAGATGATCATCGACCGTGCGCCGAAGGGCATGTCGAGAGTCTATTACGGCCTCTCCGGCTCCGATGCGAACGAGACCAACATCAAACTGATCTGGTACTACAACAATGTGCTCGGTCGGCCGGAGAAGAAGAAGATCATCTCGCGCTGGCGCGGCTATCACGGCTCGGGCGTCATGACCGGATCGCTGACCGGCCTTGCCGGCTTCCACAATGCATTCGACCTGCCCCGGGCCCCGGTGCTGCATACGGAGGCGCCCTACTACTACAGACGCGACGATCGTTCCCTTTCGCAGGAGCAGTTCTCGCAGTTCTGCGCGGACCAGCTTGAAAAGCTGATCCTGGCGCAGGGACCCGAAACCATCGCGGCCTTCATCGGCGAGCCTGTGCTCGGCACCGGCGGCATTGTGCCGCCGCCGAAAGGCTATTGGGAAAAGATCCAGAGGGTGTTGAAGAAGTACGACATCCTCCTCGTCGCGGATGAGGTCGTGACCGGCTTCGGCCGGCTGGGCACGATGTTCGGCTCCGACCACTACGGCATGGAGCCCGACCTAATTACCATCGCCAAGGGGCTGACCTCTGCCTATGCGCCGCTCTCCGGCGTCATTGTCGGCGACAAGGTCTGGAAGGTGCTGGTGGAGGGATCGGACAAGCTAGGCCCCATAGGCCATGGCTGGACCTATTCGGCCCATCCGATCTGCGCGGCCGCAGGCGTTGCCAATCTCGAGCTCATTGACGAGCTCGACCTTGTACGGAATGCCGGCGAGACCGGCGCCTATTTCCGCAGCGAGCTTGCCAGAGCCGTTGCCGATCACAAGCATGTCGGCGAGGTGCGCGGAGAGGGCATGCTGGCGGCCGTGGAATTCGTCGAGGATCGCGACGACCGCAAGTTCTTCGACCCGGCCAGAAAGATCGGACCGCAGGTCGCCACTGCACTTGCCGAACGCGGTGTGATCGGCCGCGCCATGCCGCAAGGCGACATACTCGGCTTCGCGCCACCGCTTTGCCTGACCCGCGAGGAGGCGGACATCGTCGTCGCGAAAACGGCGGACGCGGTAAAGGCGGTGCTGGGCTAGCCCGGCTTCGGTCCGGCCTCGCCGGGCAGGGGAACCCATTCGCCGGTCTGCCGCACCTGCAGATGCCGGGGCTGACCGGCCGGTGGGCGGCGCTTGAAACGCTCGTTCGAGCATTCGGTTGCAGCGCGCCGTCCAGCGCCCTGCAGCTGCGATGCAGTTTGTTAACCGCACGCCCGTTAGGCTTCGCAGCGCCGGTCCAACCGGCCGCCATGGCATTTTGATTTGAGTGGGTACGATTGCCGGAGCCGATAATCCAAGCGCCGCCTGATCCTGCTCCTCCGGGGCTTTCCTGAGGCGGCCGAAGCATGACGTTCCTGGACAGGGCCAAGGCCGGCCTGCGGCAGGCAGCCATTCGCGGCGGCCTGGAAGCCGTCGCATTGACAGGTTTGTGGCGGCTGTACCCGGCAGCGGCCGGACGCGGCGTCATTTTCACGCTGCATCATGTACGCCCGGCAGAGACAAAGGCCCACGACCCCAACGCGCTGCTTTCGATAACGCCACAATTTCTGGATCTTGCCATAGATGCCGCCCTGGAATGTGGGCTGACACCGGTGGCCCTGGAAGAGTTGCCAACGCTGCTTGCCGACCCGGCAGAGCGGCGACGCTTCGTCTCCTTCACTCTGGACGATGGCTATCGCGACAATGCCGAGCATGCCGCGCCCGTCTTCCGACGACATGGCGTGCCCTATACGATCTTCATCACAAAGGGGTTCGTCGAACGCACCCGCTCCATGTGGTGGGAAACCGCCGAGGAACTGACCGGCAAGGCCGAAATGATCGAATTCGACTTCGGCGCCGGCCTCGAAATCGTGCCGACGCGGAATGCCGCACAGAAATGGGATGCCTTCGCCCGCATCGCCCGTTTCGTCCATAGCGGGGACGAGGATGCAGCGGTCGAACAGGTCGACCGCGTGGCGCGCTCCAACGGCGTTGATCCTATCGGCATCACGGAGAGGCTGGTGATGAACGCCGCCGAACTGAAAGCGCTTGCCCAGGACCCGCTGGCGCATTTCGGGGCGCACACGCTTACTCATGTCGCGCTCGCGCGGGTCGATGACGAGCGTTTGCGCGCAGAAATCATCGGCTCGGTGGATGCAGTGGAAGCCTATGTCGGCAAGCGCCCGACGACCTTCGCCTATCCTTACGGCTTTCCGGCCGCCGCGGGTAAAAGGGAATTCCGTGTGCTGAAGGAACAAGGCCTTTTCGGCGTCACCACGCAACCCGGCGTGCTCGGATGCCGGACGCTGGAACGGCCGACCGCAATACCGCGGGTATCGCTCAACGGTCTCTACCAGAAGAAACGTTATGTGAAGGCGTTGATCTCGGGCATTCCCTTCTGACTGATGTAGCGGGGACTCACGCCGCGCTGCGCAGCGTCCTGGCCCTCAGCTTGAGCCGCCCTGCCGCCTCGATGATGGCTTTTCGCGCCGAAGGCTCCATATGGGCTGCGATCAGCCAGGAAAGCGCGAGCAGCCCCGCCAGCAACGCGCCTGCAACCAGCCAGCGATTGCCTGCATCTGCAAAGCGCGTGAAGACGGCATAGCCGATATGCTGGTGAAGCAGGTAGAGCGGGTAGGTGAGGGCGCCCAACCCATAGGCCAGCGCGGGCCGGATCGGCAAGGCCGGCGCGAGCGCACAGGCTGCGACCGAGCCGAGTGCCAGGGGAGCCATCAGGGCCACGCCCCAGGCAGGCCGCTCAACACCATATTCAGCCAACACACGCGGTTCGATCACAAAGGTTCCGGAGAGCGCCCACAAGAACGCCAGCGCAAGCAGCACGGCTGACCGCCAGTCAAAATGCCCGAATGGAAAAACAGTTCGTTGGCAGCGGAGAGCGCCAGCCACGCAAGCACTGCCAGACGCCAGCCGTTCCTGAACCAGCCAGCGGCAAGCAACAGGAAAATCCACCCGTAGAAGACGATTTCATAGACGATCGTCCAATAGGCGCCGTCCATGAAGGGCTGGCCTGCCAGCCGGGAGACGATGATGAACTGCGCAAGCCATTGCGCAAGGGTTGGCGTCGGCAGGCTGGCCACCGGCCAGGCAAGCAGCACCAGCGCCGTGATGGTCGCGCACAGAACGAAGGTCGGCCACAGCCGGGCGAAACGGCCCGCGGCAAAGTCATAGGCGCTTCGGTTGTCCGCCGACATGGCGATGACATAGCCGGATATGGCGAAAAAGACGAGCAGGCCGGCATCGCACCACATGGCGACCGGGGCCAGTTCCGGAAAGCCGATGCCGCCGCCTTCCCCGGTGATGGCCATTCTGAATCCATAGTGGAACAGAACGACCATAATGGCCGAAAGGAGCCGTAGCAGGTCGAGATTGTAAAGGCGCGGTGCAGTCGCGGAATCCATGACGCCTTGCTCGCTGGCGCGCGGTGGAAGACCGCGCATCAGCCAGGATAAGCCGGAGCGTCCTTAGGATTCCTTGAAAGGCAAGGTAAATCTTGTGCGAAGGGCCGGCGCTCAGACGCCTTCGACCAGCACGATCTCGCCGTCGGCCACCTGCCGGCGGATGGCGGCGGCGCGCTGGTATTCGGGAGAGTGATAGCAATCGTGCGCCGCCTGCAGCGATTCGAACTCAATGATGACGTTGCGCGCACGGCCCTCGCCCTCCGCCTTCTCGTAGGCGCCGCCGCGCGCCAGAATCCTGGCGCCATATTTGTCGAAGGCGATCTTCGCGGCCGCCACATAATCCTTGTAGCGTTCCGCATCACGTATATCGACGCGGGCGATCCAGTATCCCTTGGGCATTCCTTTTCTCCTCCGTTTCACAGCGCATCCGGCGGGCGGGGCCCGTCGGGAGACGCCGAACTCAAGCTGCGCGCATCTCTTCCAGTATCGCCTCGGCTGCAGCCTTGCGATCGCCTGCTGCCACGATCGGGCGCCCTACGACCAGATGGCTGGAACCGCTACGAATCGCCTCGCCTGGCGTTACCACGCGTCGTTGGTCGCCATGTGCAGCGCCGGCCGGGCGGATGCCGGGCGTCACCACGGCAAGACCCGGGCCGACGATCCTGCGCACGGAGGCGGCCTCCGCGGCAGAACAGACTATTCCGCCCATGCCGGCATGGAGCGCCTGCTCGGCGCGGCGCAGCACCAGCGTGTGCGGATCGAGTTCATAGCCGGCGTCGATCACGTCGCGCTCGTCCATGGAGGTAAGCACGGTCACGGCCAGCAGGCACAAGCCGCTGCCCCTGGCCGCTTCTACAGCAGCGCGCATTGCCTTCGGATAGGCATGCACCGTGAGCATGGACACACCCATCCGAACCACATTCTCCACGCCCTTTGCCACCGTGTTGTCGATGTCGAGCAGCTTCATATCGAGAAAGACCTTCGCACCGCCACTTGCCAGTTCGCGGGCGAAATCAAGCCCTCCGGCAAAGGCAAGCTGATAGCCGATCTTGTAGAAGCTGACGGTCCCTTCCAATTCGCGCACCACGCGCCCGGCCTCGTCCACCGAAGGGACGTCAAGCCCGACGATCAGCCGGTCGTGCATGGCTTCTCCTGTCACCATGGGCGAGTCGAACTCCGTCGGGCGGCTTCCAGCAGCGTGCGGCATAGGTGCTCCATGGATTGTTGCATGCGTTTGTCGGAAAATTCGCCATTCTCGTCGAAGGCTCGCTCGCCCTCGGGCACCGAGCATTCAGGCGAAACGACTTCCATCCGGCAGCGCACCAGCACTGCGCGAAGATGGGCGATAGCCCGGATGCCACCATAACGCCCGCGCGAGGAGGAGCAGAGGCCGACCGGCTTTCCCTCCAGCGGGCGGAAGGGCTTGCGGCCATCATGGCGGACCCGGCTCACCCAATCCACGGTGTTCTTGAGCAGCGGCGGGATCGAACCGTTATATTCGGGCGTTGCGATGAGGACACCATCATGGGCGGCGATGTGGCGGGCAACACGCACGGCATTTTCCGGAATGCCGTGCTCCCGTTCGAGATCTTCATCCATGATCGGAAGGGGGTAGTCGGCCAGGGAAATACGCGTCACTTCCCCGCCTTGCATGGCAAGCGTCTTCTGGGCGACATCGGCGGCCCTGCCGCTGAAGGCGCCGGACCTGACGGAACCGGCGAATACGAGAATCTTCGGAATGATCGGCATGGACGCTCCTGCCTCTCTATAGGCGAAGCGCCGACCGAATCAAGTTGGGCCGGGCAGCCTCAGTGCCCGCCGCGCCGGTAGACCCACAGCTGCGTTGGCGGAATATTGCGCACCACGAAGCGGAAGTGCTCGACCTGATAGTCGCCGCGGCCCGGCGGGATGGGCGACATCGGGCCATAGGTAAGCTGGATGACCGGACGGCCGCGCGGGATGCGGTCGAGCAGGCCTTCCAGATAGGCCACTCGCCTGGCGGCGGGGAAATTGAGCAATGGAATGCCGGAGATGACACAGTCGAAGACCGTGTCTTGATAATCGGCCAATGCAGAGCGCAGGTCGAAGGCATCGCCCTCGATGACATGAACGTCCGGATAAAGCCCGCGCAGGTGGCGGACGAATTCGGGAGAATATTCCACCGTAAAGAGATCTGACGGCCGCACCCCACGCTCCAGGATCGCGCGGGTGATGACCCCCGTGCCAGGCCCAACCTCCAGCACCGGCAGGCCGGAAGCGGGATTGATGACCGCTGCCATCTTGCGGGCCGTGACGGAGCTGGTCGGAATGATCGAGCCGACGGCCTTGGGGCTGTGAATCCAGCCCTTGAAGAACTTCAACTCGTCATGGAATCTTTCAGCGAGCGCCCTCTTCAATCCGAGACCCTGGGTCATCGGCATCTCCTCCAGTGCGCCCCCTGTGCTATCTAATAGCTCAAACGCGACTAACAACAGAACAAAAACGCAAAAGGTCGCCAGCGAGACCTTGGCCGTTCCCGTCAGTTCTCGCCGAACGACTCGAAGAAATCCTTCATGCGGCTGAAAAAGCCGCTCGACTGGGGTGAGTTCTCCTTCGAGGAGAGCCGCTCGAACTCCTCCAGCAACTCACGCTGCCGCCGGGAAAGGTTTTGCGGCGTCTCCACGACGGTTTGGATATACAGGTCGCCCACTTGCGGCTGGCGCAGCACCGGCATGCCCTTCCCCCTCAGGCGGAACTGGCGACCGCTCTGCGTACCTTCGGGCACCTTCACACGGGTCTGGGTACCATCAAGCGTTGCAACTTCGAAGGAGCCGCCAAGGGCTGCCGTCGTCATCGAAATCGGCACCTTGCAGTAGAGGTCGGCGCCGTCGCGCTGGAAGAACTCATGCGGCTTGACCGACAGGAAAATGTAAAGGTCGCCTGGCGGACCGCCGCGCAGCCCGGCCTCGCCTTCATTTGCGAGGCGGATGCGGGTGCCGTCCTCAATCCCCGCAGGGATGTTGACGGAGAGCGAGCGCTCCTCAGTAACGCGGCCCTCGCCAGAGCATTTCGAGCAGGGGTCCTTGATCGTCTGGCCGCGACCCTGGCACTGCGGGCAGGTGCGCTCGATCGAGAAGAAGCCCTGCGTGGCGCGTACCTTGCCGTGGCCGTGGCACATGGAACAGGTGACGGGCTGGGTGCCGGGCTTCGCGCCTGTGCCCGAACACTCCCCGCAGGAAACCGACGCCGGAACGCGAATCTGCGCCGTCTTGCCCGTATAGGCCTCCTCCAGTGTAATCTCCATATTGTAGCGAAGATCGGCGCCACGCTCGCGCCCGCCGGAAGAGCGGCGACGGCCGCCCATCATGTCACCGAAAATATCCTCGAATATGTCTGCGAACCCGCCTGCGGCAAAGCCGTGGGCAGCACCGTTCATCCCGCCCTGCTCGAAGGCTGCATGACCAAAGCGGTCATAGGCCGCACGCTTCTGCGGGTCCTTGAGGCACTCATAGGCCTCGTTGATTTCCTTGAACTTCTGTTCGCAAGTCTGGTCGCCGGGATTGCGATCCGGATGGAACTTCATGGCAAGCTTTCGAAACGCTGCCTTCAGTTCCTTCTCGTCGGCACCCCTGCTGACGCCCAGCGTCTCATAGAAATCAGCCTTCATCGTGTCTTCGCTGTCAATTCCGCAGGCCCCGTCAACGAAATCGCGCCTGGCTGTCGAGCCCTCGATTTAGTAAGTCGCAGCACGCAATGCCATAGCCAGCGGCGATTGCGCAGCTTTTTTTCGCGACTTTGCGGTTTACCGGGGCGATCTTGCCGTTGCCAGCGAGCCGGATCCGGCCTTCCACGAGGCGGAGACCGCGCCGAAACGCTCGTTGAGCACCTTGGCCACCGGCGTCTCGAAGTAGCGCACGGACAGGAGCGCCAGCACCACCGTCAGCGCCATGGGCACCAGCCAGAAGACGTAAAAATCCACAACGTCCAACGGACCGAGGACACGGCGCCAGACGATGCCGAGGAGAAGCGACGCCACTACGGGATGGATCAGGTAAATGCTGAAGGAAGCATTGGCGACAGGATCGAAGGGCTTCAGGAGACGCGTGGCTTCCTGGTCGTTGCGTTCGGCCAGCGCGACGAGAAAGATCGAGACGGCAAGCAATGCCAGGGCCGGATAGCCGCCCAAGCCGTTCCACATCAGCAGGCACGTGGTGCCGAACAAGAACCATCCGGGCACGATGCTGGTCAGCCGCAGGGGGCTGTCGCGAACCAGAACGGCCACAAGGGCCCCGATGACGAAGTTGGCGAAGGCGCGGTAGGCGCCCCAGGTGTCCGCCTCCATCCAGCTCTTGAACGGCATGATGCCCGTCGCGACCATCAGCTCCAGCAGCCCGCAGGAGAGGACGATCATTCCGGCCAGGCCCATAATGCCGAAGCAGCGGTGGGCGAACACGACAATAGGCAGGGTGAGATAGCAGAACCATTCCGCCGACAGGGTCCATGCCACGTAATTGAAGGTGAGCGTGTCGGTGAAACCCCAGCCCTGGATGAGCAGGACATTGGCAAGAAGCGTCGACCAGTCGTAGCGGCCGTCTGCGGTCGAGCCGACGAAGCCGAGATGAACGGCGACTCCTACCGCCACGAAATAGAGCAATGTCAGCAGGTAAAGCGGATAGAACCGGGCAAGCCGTCGCACGAGGAAACGCCGATAACTGCCCGGCTCCGCAACCAGGCGGTCGGCGTAGCGATACATGATGAGGAAGCCGGAAATCATCATGAACATGTCGAGCAACGGCATCAGCACGCGCATGCGCTGCGCGGCCTCGAAGCCGCTGGCGGGCCCGTAGACCAGATAGTGAAAGGCCATCACCAGCATGGCCGCGGCAACGCGCCAGAACCCAAGACTACGAAAATGCAGTGGCATCATTCCCCACCATCAAACAGGCCCATGTTTAGCATCGAGCTGCCTGTTTTTGGCGGAAAGCGGAAGTTAAGCTTAACGCGGTCTATCAGCGCCTGGCGGGGTCAGGGCGCGGACTGCCAAAGAAAAGGCCCGGCGCAAGGCCGGGCCTTCAGGTTCCAGTGCGGGGATCTCAAGCCGACTTTTTCTTGTCGTCGTCGAGTTCCTCGAAATCGGCATCGACCACGTCCGAATCCTTGGCGGCGTCCGCCTGGGCGTCGGCCTCTGCATTTTCCTTCTGAGACGCCTCGTACATGGCCTGTCCAAGCTTCATCGAGGCCTCGGCAAGCGCCTGGGTCTTGGCCTGGATCTCGGCAATGTCGTCGCCCTCGGCGGCCGACTTCAGCGCGGCAATGGCGTCGCTGATCGCGGTGCGGTCGGCCTCCGAGACCTTGTCGCCATATTCCTTCAAGGACTTTTCGGACGAATGGACAAGAGACTCGGCCTGGTTGCGGACTTCCACCAGCTCCCTGCGCTTCTTGTCCGCCTCGGCATTGGCCTCGGCATCCTTGATCATCTTCTCGATGTCGGCGTCGGACAGGCCGCCCGAAGCCTGGATGCGGATCTGCTGCTCCTTGCCGGTGCCCTTGTCCTTGGCCGAAACGTTGACGATGCCGTTGGCGTCGATGTCGAACGTGACCTCGATCTGCGGCACACCACGCGGCGCGGGCGGGATGCCGACCAGGTCAAACTGGCCAAGCAGCTTGTTGTCCGCCGCCATTTCACGCTCGCCCTGGAAGACGCGGATCGTCACCGCATTCTGGTTGTCCTCGGCGGTCGAGAATACCTGGCTCTTCTTGGTCGGGATCGTGGTGTTGCGCTCGATGAGGCGCGTGAACACACCGCCCAGCGTCTCGATGCCAAGCGAAAGCGGCGTCACGTCGAGCAGCAGAACGTCCTTGACGTCGCCCTGCAGCACGCCGGCCTGGATGGCGGCGCCGATGGCAACGACCTCATCAGGGTTGACGCCTTTGTGCGGCTCCTTGCCGAAGAACTGCTTCACCACCTCCTGAACCTTGGGCATGCGCGTCATGCCGCCGACGAGGACGACCTCGTCGATCTCGCCAGCCCTCAGGCCGGCATCCTTGAGCGCCGACTTGCAGGGCTCGATGGTGCGCTGCACGAGATCTTCCACCAGCGACTCGAACTTGGCGCGGGTGAGCTTCATCGTCAGGTGCTTCGGCCCGGTGGCGTCGGCCGTTATGAAGGGCAGGTTGATCTCGGTCTGCGCCGCGGAAGACAGTTCGATCTTGGCCTTCTCGGCAGCTTCCTTTAGGCGCTGCAGGGCCAGCTTGTCGGTCGTCAGGTCGATGCCCTGCTCCTTCTTGAACTCGGAAGCAAGGTACTCCACGAGGCGCATGTCGAAGTCTTCGCCGCCGAGGAAGGTATCGCCATTGGTCGACTTCACCTCGAACACACCGTCGCCGATTTCCAGCACCGAAATGTCGAACGTGCCGCCGCCGAGGTCATAGACGGCGATGGTCTTGCCGTCCTTCTTGTCCAGGCCGTAGGCAAGCGCGGCCGCGGTCGGCTCGTTGATGATGCGCAACACTTCAAGACCCGCGATCCGGCCCGCGTCCTTGGTGGCCTGCCTCTGGGCATCGTTGAAGTATGCGGGAACGGTGATGACGGCCTTCTCGACCTTCTCGCCGAGATAGCTCTCGGCGGTTTCCTTCATCTTCTGAAGGACCATCGCGGAAATCTGCGAAGGCGAATATTTCTTGTCCTGAGCCTCGACCCAGGCGTCGCCATTGTCGCCCTTGACGATATGGTAGGGGACGAGCTTCTTGTCCTTGTCGGTTACCGGGTCATCATAGCGGCGACCGATCAGCCGCTTGACAGCAAAGATCGTGTTCTCGGGATTGGTGACCGCCTGGCGCTTGGCAGGCTGGCCGACGAGGCGCTCGCCTTCGCTGGTGAAGGCGACGATCGAAGGCGTGGTGCGTGCGCCTTCCGCATTTTCAATGACCTTCGCGTCCTTGCCGTCCATCACGGCGACGCAGGAATTGGTCGTTCCGAGGTCGATGCCGATAACTTTAGCCATTTGCTCATTCTCTCCTTCAAGCAGGCTTTCAAGGACCCTGTCAGGCGTTCCGGCGAAAGCCCCTGTTCATAAGAATTCGCGCACAACCGCAGCTTCGCGCGGGTCTCGCGAGTGTGCGGCGTATATAAGAATAGGCCTTTCGGAGCGCAAGCACGTGCGGATGGGGTTTCAGCCGCGACATTTCATGCCGGTAAAGGCCGCTCCTGTTCAGACTGCCTCCCAGCCTTCCCGGTCGCCGGCCCGGAAGATGGCGTCGATGACCTTCTGATTCAGAATCGACTCCTCCAGCGTGAAGACGCGGTCGCCGCCGCCCCTCGCCGCGCGTGCAAAGGCCTCGACCTGCAGCCTGTATTGCTGCGCCGCCGGAAAGCGGAACACCTCGGCCTGGGAATGGTTCTGGTTGTGAAGCGTGACGCGCTGGTCGTCGTACAGCCCGGCGTTGAAGGGCGAGGCGACCTCGATGAAGCCCCTGTCGCCATGGAACACCATGATCTGCCGGGCCGCCATCTGGGTGGAGAGATAGAAGGACAGTTCGAATTCGCCGAAATCGGCGCGGACGGAGGAATAGATGTCGGTTCCGAAGGTTTTGTCCCGCTCTATGGTAGCCTGAACTCGCATGGGCTCCCTGCCCGTAACAAAGCGGGTCGTGACGGTTGGATAGACGCCGATGTCAGGCAGCGCGCCCCCGCCAAGGTCCAGCCGGTTGCGCATGTTGTCGGCGTCGACATTGTAGTAGCTGAAGGCGCCTTGCACGTGCCGGAGGCGGCCGATGGCCCCGTCCTGCACGAGATCGCGCACCTTGATCCATTGCGGATGGTGGACGACCATGAAGGCTTCGCAAACGAGCACCTTCCTTTCATCGCGCAGGCGGACCAGGGGCTCAATATCGCGCGCCTTCAAAGCCAGCGGCTTTTCCACCAGCACATGCTTCCCGGCCTCGATGGCCTTGGCGGCCCATTCGACATGCTGCGCCGTCGGCAGCGGGATGTAGACCCCGTCCACCGCGTCGGAAGCCAGCAATTCCTCGTAGGAGCCGAAGGCGTGCGGCGCGCCGAAACGGTCGCCCAGCGCCCGGGCCCTGGCAAGGTCGCGGCTGGCGACAGCCGTCAGCACGCCATTTTCCGCATCGGTAATGGCTGGCAGCAATTGCTCTCGCGCAATCTTGGCGGTCGACAGAACACCCCAGCGGAACATGGCCTTCTCCCTCTTGTCTGCCGGCGGCGGCAAGCCCGGCAATGTCCGCCGCCGCGCCTGATCCTGGCCGCGCACGCAGAGGAACGTAATGCCTGCGCCCTCAGCCGCGCAGGACGCCTCCGGTCTGCTTTGCGACATTTTCGACGATCTTCTTCGCCAGCGCGTCAAAATCCTCGTCGGTCAATGTCCGTTCCGTGGGCTGGATGGCGACCTCGATGGCAACCGACTTCCTGTCCGGGCCGAGCGCGGCACCCTCGAACACGTCGAATAAATTGACGGCTGCGATCAGCTTCCGGTCGGCAGCCAGCGCGGCGCGCATCAGGGCTCCGGCTTCGACCTTACGATCCACCACGAAGGCGAAGTCGCGCTTCACCGCCTGGAACGGCGACAGTTCCAGCCTCGGCTTCGTGCGCGTGGCCTTTGCCCTGGGCTCCGGCACGGCATCTATGTAGACCTCGAAGCCGCAAAGCGGGCCACTTGCATCCAGCGCCTCAAGAATCTTTGGATGGAACTCGCCGAAATGGCCGAGCACCAGCCTGGGGCCGAGCTTGATCAACCCGGAGCGGCCGGGATGATACCAGTCAGGGGCTCCTGCCTCGAACTGCAGCCTGTCCACGGGCGTCCCGCAGGCCTCCAGCGCGGCGATTGCGTCCGCCTTTGCGTCAAACACGCCGACCGCCGCCGCATTGCCGTCCCAATGGCGGCCGGGGCCGCTCAGTCCAGCGGTTCCGCGCCTGATGCCGGCAGCCACGCGCCGCTGGGCTTCCGGCGTGTCGCCCTCATAAATGCCGGAAACCTCGAACAGCGCCACGTCGGGGAAGCCGCGGTCGGCATTGCGCTGCGCCGCAGCAATGAGGCCGGGCAGGAGCGAGGGCCGCATGTCCGACATATCCGCCGCGATCGGATTCGCCAGCTTCAGTTCCGGCTTGCCGCCGCCGAACAGTTCGGCATGCCGGGCCGGGATGAAGGACCAGGTAAGCGCCTCCATCATGCCACGAACCGCCAGCGCACGCTTGGCGGTGCGGGTGCGCACCTGCAGGGTCGTGAGGATCTTTCCGTTCACCGCATCATGGCTTGCGAGTGGCAGAGGCGCAATCTCGTCCACGCCGTGGATGCGCATGACCTCCTCGACCAGGTCCGCCTTGCCTTCGACATCCGGCCGCCAGGAGGGCACGGCGACATCGACCACCGCGTCATCGGCCTTGCCGGCCGTCTCGAAGCCAAGACGGGCGAGAATGTTCAGGCTCGTCGCGGCCGGAACGTCGAGACCGGTGAGCCGCTTCACCTCCGAGAAGGGGAAAGCGATCACCTTTGGCTTGTATCCGGCATAACCCACGACATGCCTGCGCGAAGGCGTGCCACCGCAGAGATCGAGGACCATGCGCGTGGCCAGATCCAGCCCAGGCACCATGAACTCCGGATCGACGCCGCGCTCGAAGCGGTAGCGCGCATCGGTGATGATGCCGAGGCTGCGGCCAGTGCGCGCGATGTTGATCGGATCCCACAGGGCCGATTCGATCAGGACGTCGGTCGTGCCTTCGTCGCTGCCCGAATGCTCGCCGCCCATGACGCCTGCGATGGATTCCACGCCCTTTTCGTCGGCAATGACGCACATGCCGGAAGTGAGCCGGTACGTCCTGCCATCCAGCGCCAGAACCTCCTCGCCGTCGCGCGCGCGCCGCACCGACAGGTTGCCGGCAACCTTACCGGCATCGAATACGTGAAGCGGCCTACCCCGATCGAAAGTGAGGTAGTTGGTGATGTCCACCAGCGCGTTGATGGGACGCAGCCCGATCGCCAAGAGCCGCTGCTGCAGCCATTTCGGCGAGGGGCCGTTCCTGACGCCGCGCACGAGCCGCAGGGCAAAGCCGGGGCACAGGTCCGGCGCCTCGATCGTCACCCTGACCGGACATTCACCCTCGCCCTCGATCGGCTCCACGGGCTGCGTCCTGAGCCTTCCCAGCCCGCTCGCCGCAAGATCGCGGGCAATGCCATAAACGCCGGTAGCGTCGGGCCGGTTGGGCGTCAGATTGATCTCGATCACCGGATCGTCGAGCTTTGCCCAGGCTGCGAAGGAGCTACCGACCGGCGCGTCGTCCGGCAGGTCGATGATGCCGGTGTGCTCGTCGGAAAGCTGCAATTCCCGCTCCGAGCACATCATGCCATGGCTTTCCACGCCGCGGATCCTGCCGACCGAGAGCGTGACGTCTATGCCAGGAACATAGGTCCCCGGCGCGGCAAAGGCTCCGACCAGGCCAGCGCGTGCGTTTGGCGCGCCGCAGACGACCTGCACCGGCTCCTTGCCGTTGCCGATATCGACAGTCAGCACCTGGAGCTTGTCGGCATCAGGGTGCTTCTTCGCCGTAAGGACCCTGGCGATGACAAAAGGCTTCAGCGCCGACTTGTCGTCGACATGCTCGACCTCGAGGCCGATGGCGGTGAGGCGCTCTACGATCTCGTCGAGCGAGGCATCGGTTTCGAGATGGTCCTTCAACCAGGAAAGGGTGAATTTCATTGCTCTGTCTCTTCGGGTCTCGGCACGCTGCTCTTGAGATGGCGCGGCAGGCCGTCCGGCATGTGCACATAGGGGAGTTGCTCGCGCACATAGGCGTGCAGCGTGGGCTTGAAGTAGGCCGGCTGATCGAAGGCGCCGAGCATGAACCAGACATTGTCCGGCAGCCGCGCATCGAAATAGGCGATGGGCGAGCCGCAGGTGCCGCAAAAGGAGCGCGTCACCGGGCCGTTCTCGTAGGTCTTCAACGCCCGGCCATCAAGGGCGACCTGGCCGACCTTGAAGCCCACGAAGGCTGACACCGGCGCGCCGCTGGCGCGGCGGCAGTCGCTGCAATGGCAATAGCTGACCTGATGCGGCTCGGCGCTGGCCTCGAAACGGACGGCGCCGCAGCGGCAGCCGCCAGTGTGGGTCATCTGAATGGGCTGGGGAGACTGTTCATTCATGGGAAGGCACTCCAATTTCCCCTCCCGCCGCATTTCCACTGGCCCCAGGCGCGCGCCGGCGAGCCGGGTCCCGGGCCAAATGCCGCCACGCGCGCGACAGCCCTCGCACCGACCGATAGCCCGGTCCGGCCGGCCTGTTTAGCCCGCCTCATGAGCTCAAGCCCCCAAACAATGTCGGCATGTCGAGCGGCCGAAAACCGTAATGCGACAGCCAGCGAATGTCGGCGTCGAAGAAGGGGCGGAGATCCGGCATGCCATATTTCAGCATGGCAATGCGGTCGATGCCCATGCCCCAGGCAAAGCCCTGATACTCGTCCGGATCAAGACCGCCGGCGCGCAGCACATTGGGGTGCACCATGCCGCAACCCAGAATCTCCATCCAGTCGCTGCCCTCGCCGAAGCGCACCTCGCCCGGTCGCGAACGGTCGCACTGAATGTCCACTTCCAGCGAAGGCTCGGTGAAGGGGAAGAAGGAAGGCCGGAAGCGCATCTTGACCGAAGACACCTCGAAGAAGGCCTTGCAGAATTCTTCCAGCACCCACTTCATATTGGCGACATTGGCGGTGCGGTCGATCACCAGCCCCTCGACCTGGTGGAACATCGGCGAGTGGGTGGCGTCGGAATCCTGGCGGTAGGTCTTGCCCGGAATGACAATGCGGATCGGTGGCTTCTGTGCCTCCATGGTCCGAATCTGCACGGGCGAGGTGTGCGTGCGCAGGAGTTTGCGCTCACCGTTCTCATCCGGATGAAAGAAGAAGGTGTCGTGCATCTCGCGCGCAGGGTGTCCTTCGGGGAAATTCAGCGCAGTGAAATTATAGTAATCGGTCTCGATGTCCGGCCCCTCGGCGATCGAGAAGCCGAGATCCCCGAAGATGGCCGCGATTTCGTCGATCACCTGGCTGATGGGATGGATTCGGCCCCGCTCGGCGGGCGACTGGCGCACCGGCAGCGTCACGTCCACCTTCTCGGCCGCCAGCCGAGCAGCGACGGCCGCATCCTTCAGGTCGGCCTTGCGGGCGGCGAGCGCGTCCGCCACCCTCGTCTTCAGCCCGTTGATGGCAGGCCCCTTTACCTGCCGCTCCTCCGGCGTCATCGAACCCAGGGTCTTCAGCAGTTCCGAAACCGAGCCCTTCTTGCCCAGTGCGGAAACCCGCACAGCCTCGAGGGCGGCTTCGTCCTGCGCCGCGGCGATCTCGGCCATGAGCGTGGCCTCGAGCCTGGCCAGGTCCGGATTATCGAGCGTGATGGTCATTGCCGTTCGTCTCTCCTGCCGTCTGCGCCACCTGCGCCTGCATGTTCACCGGATAGTTCTCCGGCATTTTCGATTTTTCCAGAACCGAGCAAAGAAACCCGGTGCCGGCGAGAAAGCGGCGCAGGTCCGAGCCTTGCCTGATGCGGGAAACCAGCCTTCCTGCCAGGACCAGCGCCTTCATTCCCTTCAGCGTCGCGGCCAATTGCCCAGGCACGGCCGCAGGCACATGTGCACTCCAGGCCTCCCAGGCGCGCATTGGGGTTTCCGGCAACACGGCCATGTCGCAAACGAATCCGAAAAGGAACAACGCGTCACGGGCCTGCGCCCGGACAAGGCTCATGGCGCGAAGGGGATCCTGCTCGAAATCCATGAAGCCGATCCTGCCCTCGCGAACAAACATGTCGCGAGGATGCGGGCGCCCATGCACCAGGCCCAGGGCATGAACCGCGGCCAGGCTCCGGGCCATGGCAACGAGAAGGTCGTCGTGGGCAGCCATCTGGCCAGCGTCGCGGAAAAGGCGAAGCCGCGCTTCGATCGTGAGGCCGCAATCGCCAAGGATCAACACGCCCGGCCCTTCGAAAAGAAGCTCGGGGACATCGATTCCCTTGGCCTGGAACTGGCGCAGGCGGCGAGCCTCGCCGCGACTTGCTGCATCCCCCACCTCGGCAGGGGCCGGGCGGTAGATGCTGCCCGGAAGGCCGAGCGACATCAAAGCTTGCAGGTGATGGCCGGGCTTGCGCCTTCTGGCGGCGCGCTTGACCCATACCTTGCGGCCGCCGACCTCGAAGCTCTGGATGCGCGGGCCGGCTTGCGCCGCCAGCGCCGCAAGTCCCGCCATGTCCAGGGTTTCGGGTTTAGGGTCGGTCATTGCCTTTACCAAGAAAAACCCGCGCCAGCCCAGCCGGCGCGGGTTTCCCAAATCAGATTCTTGAAAGCTTGGGAAGCGCGGCGGCCTTAGGCGACTGCGCTTTCAAAAGCGTTTGGCGTTGTGCCTTTCAGATATTCGAGCGCTTCCTTGGCCTGTTTGACCAGCGCCGCGAAAGCCTGCGGCTCATGGATGGCCATATCCGACAGGACCTTGCGGTCGATTTCGATTCCCGCCTTGTTGAGGCCATCGATGAAACGGGCATAGGTCAGGCCGTGCTCGCGAGCGGCAGCGTTGATGCGCTGAACCCAGAGCGCCCGGAAATTACGCTTGCGGACCTTGCGGTCGCGATAGGCGTATTGCAGCGACTTCTCGACCGCCTGCTTGGCGATGCGGATCGTATTCTTGCGGCGGCCATAGAAACCCTTGGCGGCCTTCAGGACCTTCTTGTGCTTGGCCCGGCCGACCGTGCCTCTCTTTACGCGCATGTCATGATCTCCTTGCTATCGCTTCCAGCCGGCTCACAGGCCGCCGCCGTTGGGCAGGAAGTTCTTGATGACCTTCTTGCCGTCGGGTTCGGCCAGGACCATCGTTCCGCGAGCGTCGCGGATGAACTTGTTGGTGCGCTTGATCATGCCATGGCGCTTGCCAGCGGCCTGCGCCAGGACCTTGCCGGTCGCGGTAATCTTGAACCGCTTCTTGGCAGCGGATTTGGTCTTCATCTTGGGCATTTTGCTTCTCCTTGCCGGGGCTGCGAGGCCCCTGTTCTAGTTTCCCGGGCCGACCAAAGCCCCGGAAAGCACACGAAACCGCCACGGCATGCCCTGCCGGGCGGTTTTTATTGGACGCGGCCCTCATAATGCAAAGCGAGGCATCGCGCAACTACCGACCTGCCGGCGCGCCAGATCAGGGAAGCCGGAAAAGAACCGGCAGGTACCCCGACAGCTGCAGGGCGTCGATCGATTCGAAGAAAGGCATGGCCGCGAGAAAGACGAGACCGTCGAGCAGCGTGTTCAGGAGCAACTTCGGCCTGAAACTGTCCGTGTCGCCTTCGTCGTAAAGGGAAAGATCCGGGATGAAGCGTGGCACCCTGACCATGTAGGCCTCGTAGGGCGAGCCGAGCATCTCCCTGAGATATTCCTCCTCGCGCAGGATCACGATGTGGAAGGCCAGTGCGCACGACAGGCCAAAGCCGATCATGGCCAGGATTGACCCCATCTGCGCGCCGACGCCAGCGGCAGCGACGGTCGAGAAGACGTAAAGGGGATTTCGAGTGATAGAATAGGGTCCGCCGCTGACGACCTCCAAGGATTTGCGCCCGCCGATGTAGAGCGTGGCCCAGAGCCGTCCGATGATGCCGAGGAAGATCAGCAACAGGCCGACGGCCTCGATGGTTTCATGAACGACCGATTCAGGCGGGAACAGGGATTGGCCGAACAGAAGTGCGGCCAGCAGCACGAAGATCAATACCGCCAGCACCAGGCGGCGCATGGCCTGATAGCTGCTCATGCTGAAGGGACGCTTCCTGCCCAGTACCTTGCCCGCCATTTGACGCCACCTCCTGTCGATCTTCTCTGCCCGGCCCGTCAGGCGGAAAAAAGGCGCCTCGCCGGAGCGAGGCGCCTGTTCATGAAGCCTGGCCTGCCGTCCCTCAACGCGGCGCCAGCACCATCATCATCTGCCGGCCTTCGAGCTTGGGCTCGGCCTCGACCTTGGCGATGCCCGCGACTTCCTCGCGCACCCTGTTGAGGAGTTGCATACCCAGCTCCATATGGGCCATCTCGCGGCCGCGAAAACGCAGGGTGAGCTTGACCTTGTCGCCTTCCTCGAAGAAGCGGCGCACGGCCCTCATCTTCACATCGTAATCGTGGTCGTCGATGTTCGGACGCATCTTGATCTCCTTGATCTCGATGATCCGCTGGTTCTTGCGCGCCTCGGCGGCCTTCTTCTGGTTGGCGTATTTCAGCTTGCCGAGATCTAGAATTTTGGCGACGGGCGGATTTGCGTTCGGCGAAATCTCGACAAGGTCGAGACCGGCCTCTTCCGCCAGCAACAATGCCTCCTGAGTGGAAACTTCTCCGCGGTTTTTGCCGTCAGCGTCGATAAGCTGGACGCGGGGAACGCGGATATCCCGATTTGCGCGCGGCCCTTCCTTGGTGGGCGCTGCTGCCTTGAATGGTCTGCGAATGGTCGTAATCTCCTCGAGCTATTGCCTTCAGGGTTAGGGTGGGAGCGCCAATTTGGTGAGCGCCCAATCCAAGTCAATAGCATAGCGGCAACAAAAAATCACCTGTGCATAGCATCCGTGCGCCAACTTCCCTACTGATCAGGGCGCTTTTCGCGCGGGGCAGCCTGTGCCAAAAGTCGCCGCCAGAAAAGGAAAAGTCATGGCCGAGACGCAACCCGAATTCCTCGACGTCGCCGGAACCGCGATCGCGTTCCGCCGCCAGCCGGGCAGGCAACCCGGGCTGGTCTGGCTGGGCGGATACAAGTCCGACATGCTCGGCACGAAGGCCGAAACGCTTTCTGCCTGGGCGGCTGCAAACGACAGGGCCTTCCTGCGTCATGACTATGCCGGCCACGGTGAATCGGGCGGCGACTTTGCCCAGGGAACCATCTCAAGCTGGCTTGCCCAGAGCCTTGCCGTCTTCCGCCGCTTTACCGAAGGCAGCCAGATCCTGGTCGGTTCGTCGATGGGTGCCTGGATCGCGCTGCGGATGGTGCAGGAACTTCGCAGGCAGGGCGAAGAGCGCGTCGCAGGCCTGGTGCTGCTGGCCCCTGCTCCCGACTTCACCGCCGAACTGGTCGAACCGAAGCTGACCGACGCGCAGCGCCGCGACCTCGCCGAGAAAGGCTATTTCGAGGAACCCTCGGAATATTCCGACCAGCCATACATCTACACACGGGCGCTGATCGAGGACGGACGCGACAATCTTGTCATGACCGGCCCGATCGACACGCATTGTCCCGTACACATATTGCAGGGCCTCGACGACCCGGACGTTCCGCCCGCGCATGCCATGAAGCTTGCCAGCCTGTTGCCGGCCGACGACGTGACCCTGTCGCTGATCCCGCAGGGCGACCACCGCCTGTCGCGGCCGCAGGACCTGGAGATGCTGATCGGCGCCGTCGAAGCCATGGTGCAGAGGGCAGGGTGATGGCATCGACCCTCTGGAGGACCCCGGCCCCGCACGTCCAACGGTGGGCCGGCTGATGCGCCTCTCCATCCCCGTCTCGGCATTCGTCGCCGCCATCGTCGGTTTCGGCGGCACGCTCGCCATCATCATTGCCGCCGCCGCAGCCGTGGGCGCCAGCCAGGCAGAGACGGCAAGCTGGGTCACCGCCATCTGCATCGCCATGGCGGTGGAAACAGCCTGGCTTTCATGGCGCACGAAAATGCCAATCATCACTGCCTGGTCGACGCCGGGCGCCGCCCTGATCGCCGCTTCCAGCGGCTTCACGATGCCGGAAGCGGTGGGCGCCTTTCTGGTCACCGGCATCCTTCTTGTCGCCACCGGCCTCATCGGGCCGCTCATGCGCTGGATCGGGCGCATACCGGGTTCGGTGGCCTCGGGCATGCTGGCGGGTATCGTCGTCATCTTTGTCATCGATGCCGCCAGGACAATAACCGTCGACCCCTGGCTGATCCTGCCCCTGATGGCAGCCTTCTTCCTGGTCAGGCTGTGGAATCCGTCCCTTTCGGTACTGGTCGTACTGATCGGAGGAGGATTGGCCGCCCTGCTCACCGGGCGGGTAGGCACGCTGCCGGCGCCTGAAATTTCGACGCTGACCCTGATTGCCCCTCAATTCACCGTCGCCTCGATCGTCGGCCTTGCGCTCCCACTCTATCTCGTCACCATGGCCTCGCAGAACCTTTCGGGGCTCGCGGTGCTGCGCGCCGATGGCTATCAGCCCGCGCCCGGTCCGCTGATCGGCGTCACCGGCCTGGTCTCGGCGCTCACGGCTCCCTTCGGCGCATCGACGACGAACCTCGCAGCGATCTCGGCAGCGATCTGCACAGGGCCGGACGTGCATCCAGACCCCGCGCAGCGCTGGAAGACGGGTCCATTCTATGCACTTGCCTACCTCATCTTTGCCGCCTTCGGAGCGTCACTGGTGGCCGTGTTCGCCGTGCTGCCACAAAGCCTGATAGTGCTGGTAGCGGGGCTTGCGCTCACGGGCTCGCTCGCCAACGCGCTGACCATTGCGCTGAAGGACGAAGCCGGCCGGATGGCGGCGACCGTTACCTTCGCCGTCACCGCCTCGGGCCTCGCAATCTTCAATATCGGCTCCGCCTTCTGGGGACTGGTTGCCGGGCTGATCGTCATCGGCCTCGACCGACTCAAAAAAGCCCCGGAAAACCAAGCCACTGCGAGGTTTGAACGGAACCGGTCTTGAATAGCCGTTTTCGCCTTCCCATGTCGAAATTCAAGCAGTCGATCGGCTGCCTCCACATGGAAGGAACGGACGAACATGAACACATCTGCATTGATCCGCCCGGCCTGGACGCCGGCGACCATTGCGCTGATGGTGATTGGCTTCATGGTGTTCTGGCCGCTGGGCCTGGCCATGCTTGCCTACATCATCTGGGGCGACCGGCTCGACGGCTTCAAGCGGGACGTTAACCGCGCGACTGACGGCATCTTCGCGGGATGCCGCCGCAGTTCCAGCCGCGCCCATCGCAGCTATGGCCGAACCGGAAACATTGCTTTCGACGAATGGCGCGAAAAGGAACTTGAGCGCCTGGCCGAGGAACGCCGCAAGCTCGACGAGATGCTGGCGGAGTTCGATGAATATGCTCGCGAACTGCGCCGCGCCAAGGACCAGGAAGAGTTCGACCGCTTCATGGCCGAACGCAGCAAGCATACCGCGTCGAAACCCGCTTCCGCCAAGCCGGAAAAGGGCGAGGACAAGGGCCCGCACCTGCTCGACGACTGAGCGCAAAGGGCAGCGAAACAAGCCAGGCGGCGTCGTGCAGGCGGCGCCGTTTCTTTTTGTTCTTTTCCCAAACTCGAATCATCTATCGTCGCGCCCATGGCTTTCGGCTTGCTTCGCATACCGTTGAAACCCGCTGGACAGCCCGTGGAACTGCGAGAGCATCGGGTTGCCGGGCGCACCCTGCCGCTGCGCATCGTGGAGAACGAGCGCGCGCGACGCCTGACGCTGCGGATCGATGCGGGAGGACGAGGGCTTCGTGTCACCGTCCCGCCGGGCCTGCGGCAGGGCGAAGTGGAGAAATTCCTGGACCGGCATCGCGGCTGGCTGGAGCAGCGGCTGGCCCAGGTGCCGGAGCGGCCGCAGGTCCGTCCGGGAATCAAGATCCCGCTGCGCGGCGTGCCGCATTTGATCGTGCATGAGCCGGGCAGCCGCGGAACGGTGGAAATCGCGCGCGACGCGACCGGACCGATACTGATCGTGCGCGGCGACAGGCTGCACCTGCCGCGCCGCCTCGCAGATTTCCTGAAGAGGGAGGCCAGGCGCGAAATCGAACCGCTGGTGGCAAGGCACACGGCCGCAGTGGGGAGGAAGGCGAAGGCGATCCGCTACAAGGATACGACGAGCCGCTGGGGCTCCTGCACTTCGGAGGGCGTTCTCTCCTTCTCGTGGCGGATCATGATGGCGCCACCGAAGGTCATCGACTATCTGGTGGCGCACGAAGTGGCGCACCTGAAGGAGATGAACCACGGACCGCAATTCTGGCAGCTGTGCAGGGAGCTTTGTCCCGATACCGACCGCTGCAAGGCCTGGCTGAAGCGCAATGGCGGGGCGCTGCAGGCCATAGCTTTCGAGTGAGGAGCGGGCATGAAGGGGGCCATAACGCGAGCCCTTCCTACAGGGTAGAATCGGCTCCGCCTGCGCCTCTTCAGTCGTCATTCGCCGCGTTGAGTTCCTCCGGTCTCTTTCCCTTGTCGTCGAAACGGGGCCAGGGCAGGAAATCTGGATCGAACACATCACCGGCGAAATAGCTCAGCGCCCGCTGGGCCTCGGTTCCCTTGAAGTCGGTCCTCTCCACCAGGAACTCGATCACTTCGAGCGCCTGGGCGAGCTTCGCCTTGAGATCGGTAGTTTCGGTGCTCATCAACAAGGCTCCGCCGTCGGGTTGCAGAAGAGAGCTAGCGCGCCCGGCCTGTCCTGCAAGTCATGCTTTTTCTCGACTCTCTTGCGTTTTCGTGCGAAGCCCCCGCCATGACCCTGGACATCAAGATCTGCGGCCTCAAGACGCCGGAGGCGGTCGGAGCGGCGCTCGCCGGCGGGGCAAGCCATATCGGCTTCATCTTCTTTGCAAGGAGCCCCCGCCATGTGGAGCCGGAGGATGCCGCCCGGTTACGCGAGGCCGCGCGCGGCAAGGCTCTCGCCGTCGCGGTGACGGTTGACGCCGAAGACGCGGTTCTGGAACGCATCGTCTCCATCATGCAGCCCGACATGCTGCAATTGCATGGCAAGGAACCGCCGGAGCGGGTAGCCGCAATCAAGGCCCGCTACCGGCTTCCGATCATAAAGGCATTCCCGATCCGCGAGGCCGCCGACCTGCGGGCCGCCGAACCCTACCGCGGCATCGCCGACAGATACCTTTTCGATGCCAAACCACCGGAAGGCTCGCAACTGCCCGGCGGCAATGGCGTGTCCTTCGACTGGCCCCTGCTTGCGGCGGTCCCGGCCGGAACCGACTATTTCCTCTCAGGCGGCCTCAATGCCGAAAATGTCGGACAGGCGCTGCGCGTCGCCCGCCCACCCGCCATCGACATATCCTCGGGGGTGGAAACGGCGCCGGGAGTGAAGAGCCCCGCACGGATCGAGGAGTTCTTCAGCGCCGTGCAAGCCGCCGGGCAACATCGCCAAGCTTGACAGGCGCGGCCAAACCATGTCGGGAAAAGATGAAAGGCCGGAGCCCCTCGGCAGGCCGGCAAGACTGACAGGAGATCGGCAATGAACGAGCCGGCTTTGCCCAATTCCTTCCGCACCGGCCCCGACGAACAGGGCATGTTTGGCATTTTCGGCGGCCGTTTCGTGGCGGAGACGTTGATGCCGCTGATCCTCGACCTGCAGAAGGAGTGGGAAGCTGCCAAGAACGACCCGGCCTTCAAGGCAGAACTGACAGCGCTGTCGACCTTCTATGCCGGCCGGCCGTCAAAGCTCTATTTCGCGGAAGGCCTCACCAGGCATCTCGGCGGCGCCAGGATCTATTTCAAGCGAGAGGACCTGAATCATACGGGCTCGCACAAGATCAACAATTGCCTGGGGCAGATCTTGCTGGCAAAGCGCATGGGCAAGACGCGGATCATCGCCGAAACCGGTGCCGGCCAGCATGGCGTGGCCTCTGCCACCGTAGCCGCCCGTTTCGGCTATCCCTGTTTCGTCTATATGGGCGCCACCGATGTGGAGAGGCAGAAGCCGAACGTATTCCGCATGAAGCTGCTTGGCGCCGAGGTGCGCCCCGTGACGGCCGGACACGGCACTCTCAAGGACGCGATGAACGAGGCCCTGCGCGATTGGGTGACCAATGTCGAGGACACCTACTACCTGATCGGCACCGCGGCCGGACCGCATCCCTATCCCGAGATGGTGCGCGACTTCCAGTCGGTGATCGGCTCCGAGGCGCGTGCCCAGATCCTGGAACAGGAAGGGCGCCTGCCGGACGTGATCATTGCCGCGGTGGGCGGTGGCTCCAACGCCATCGGCCTGTTCCACCCCTTCCTGGATGACAAGGACGTTCGCATCATAGGCGTGGAAGCCGGAGGCCGCGGGCTGGACGGCGTCGAGCATTGCGCCTCCATGAACGCCGGGCGGCCGGGCGTGCTGCACGGCAACCGCACCTATCTCCTGCAGAACGAGGACGGCCAAATAGTCGATGGCCATTCGATTTCGGCGGGCCTGGACTATCCCGGTGTCGGCCCGGAGCATGCATGGCTGCGCGACACCGGGCGCGTGGATTATGTTCCGATCCTCGACGACGAGGCGCTGGAGGCTTTTCAGCTCTGCACCAAGGCAGAAGGCATAATTCCGGCACTGGAATCGGCGCACGCCATCGCCCACGCCATCAAGATCGCACCGACCATGGGCAGGGACGAGATCATCATCGTGAACCTGTCGGGCCGGGGCGACAAGGACGTGCATACGGTGGCCAGGATGATGGGCATGGAGATCTGACATGACAACCCGCATCGACCGCCGCATGGCGCAGCTCAAGCAAGAAGGCCGCCCGGCGCTCGTTACCTACTTCATGGGGGGCGACCCCGACTACGACACCTCGCTTTCGATCATGAAGGCGCTGCCTGGGGCAGGCGCGGACATCATCGAACTCGGCATGCCCTTTTCCGACCCGATGGCGGACGGGCCGGCGATCCAGGCCGCGGCGCTGCGCTCGCTCAAGGGCGGCCAGACGCTGGCAAAGACGCTTGCCATGGCGGCCGAATTCCGCCAGGCGGACCAGGAAACGCCGATCGTTTTGATGGGCTATTACAATCCCATATACATTTATGGCGTGGACCGGTTCCTCGCCGATGCAAAGGCCGCCGGAATCGACGGCCTGATCGTGGTGGACCTTCCCCCTGAAATGGACGAGGAACTGTGCCTTCCGGCGCTCAAGGCGGGCATCAATTTCATCCGGCTGGCCACGCCCACTACCGACGACAGGCGATTGCCCAAGGTGCTGGAGAACACTTCGGGCTTCGTCTACTACGTATCGATGACGGGCATCACCGGCTCGGCCCTGGCCGATACGGAAAAGGTGGCCGCCGCCGTGAAGCGCATAAAGCAGCATACCGCATTGCCGGTCTGCGTCGGGTTCGGGGTCAAGACGGCCGAACAGGCCCGCATCATCGGCGCTTCCGCAGATGGCGTGGTCGTTGGAACGGCTATCGTCAATGCAGTCGCCAACGTGATCGGCGCCGACGGCAGGAAGACGGCCGATCCGGGCGAGGCCGTAGCCACGCTGGTCAGCGGGCTGGCACATGGCGTGCGCCAGGCCCGCCTTGCTGCTGCCGAATAGTTTTCCTACCTCTGCGACGAGCGATCCGGGCAAAGGAGCCAATCTCATGAACTGGATTACCAATTTCGTCCGCCCGCGCATCAATTCCATGCTCGGCCGGCGCGAAGTGCCGGAGAACCTCTGGGTGAAGGACCCCGAAACGGGCGAAATGGTCTTTCACAAGGACCTGGAGGAGAACCAGTACGTCATTCCTTCCTCCGGCTATCACATGAAGATCGCGGCCAAGGAGCGACTGAAATTCTTCTTTGACGACGGCAAATATGAGGTCATCGAAAATCCGAAGGTGCCTGTCGATCCGCTGAAGTTTCGCGACGAAAAGCGATATGTCGACCGGCTGAAGGAGGCGAAGGCGAAAACGGGGCTGGAGGATGCCATCCTCAATGCCGCCGGGACCATAGAAGGGCTTCCCGTCATCGTTACGGTGCAGGATTTCGCCTTCATGGGCGGTTCGCTCGGCATGGCCGCCGGCGAAGCCATAATCCACGCCTTCGATACGGCGCTGAAGCGCAAGCGGCCGCTCGTCCTCTTTGCCGCCTCCGGCGGCGCGCGCATGCAGGAAGGCATCCTGTCCCTCATGCAATTGCCGCGCACCACGGTCGCGGTCGACAGGCTCAAGGAGGCCGGGTTGCCTTACATCGTCGTGCTGACCAACCCCACGACCGGCGGGGTGACGGCTTCCTACGCCATGCTCGGCGACGTGCACATTGCCGAACCAGGCGCGCTGATCGGCTTTGCGGGGCCGCGCGTCATCGAACAGACCATACGCGAGAAGCTGCCGGAAGGCTTCCAGCGAGCCGAGTATCTTATGGAACACGGCATGGTTGACATGGTCGTTTCGCGGCTGGAAATGAAGAAGACGGTCGCCCGCCTGCTCAAGCTCCTTCTGAAGGTGAGCGAGCGGGAGGAGCAGGCCTTGCCGGAGGCGCCACCTCCCGCGGTGATTCAGCCGGAAGCGCGGCACCCGGCCTGAACGGAACATTGACTGGCGCTGTCGCGACGGCGAGCCGCACGGCCGGCGCCTAAAGCATTTTGCCCGGAGGCGACATCGCCTTCGGGAAGACCATGCGTCAACCAGCAACTTGCAACGCGCCGACCGGATCCGGCCCGACGCAGCGCGCGGAAACCAACATGACCATCCTCACCGCCGATCGTGAAATCGAACGCCTGATGGCGCTGCACCCGAAGGGATTCGACCTTTCGCTGGAACGAGTCGCCCGGCTTCTGGACAGGCTCGGCAATCCCCAGGACAGGTTGCCGCCGGTCATCCATATAGCCGGCACCAACGGCAAGGGCTCCTGCGCCGCCTTTTCGCGCGCATTGCTGGAGGCCGCCGGCTACAATGTCCATGTCCATACCTCACCGCATCTCGTCAACTGGAACGAGCGCTACCGGCTGGCTGCCCCGGGCGGCGGCAGGCTGGTGGAAGACAGGGTATTTGCCGAAGCAATCCGGCGCGTCGCCGACGCCAATGACGGCCAGAACATCACCGTGTTCGAAGTGCTGACCGCCGTGGGCTTCGTGCTGTTCTCGGAGCATCCTGCCGATGCCGCCATTATCGAGGTGGGGCTCGGCGGCCGCTTCGACGCCACCAATGTGGTCAAGCGTCCGGCAGTATCTGTCGTCATGCCGATCTCGCTGGACCATGAAGCGTATCTCGGCGACCGCATCGAGCTCATTGCGGCGGAAAAAGCGGGCATTCTCAAGCCTGGCTGCCCCGCCGTGATCGGGCAGCAGGAATTCGACGCGGCGCAGGACGTGGTCATCGAGACGGCGGACCGCCTCGGCTGCCCCCTCACAGTATATGGCCAGGATTTTCTGGCCTTCGGCGAAAACGGACGCATGGTCTACCAGGACCAGGACGGGCTGCTGGACCTTTCCCTGCCGCGCTTGCCCGGACGGCACCAGCTCGCCAATGCGGCGGCGGCGATCGCGGCAGTGAAGGCCGCCGGGTTCGACATTGACCACAGGGCCGCCGATGCGGCGATGGCGGGCGTCACATGGCCGGGCCGGATGCAGAAGCTGACCCAGGGGCACCTTGTCGGGCTTGCGCCGCCGGGCGCAGAGATCTGGCTGGATGGCGGTCATAATCCTGGTGCGGGCGTCGCCATAGCGGAGGCGCTGGCTGAGCAGGAAGAGAAAAGCCCGCGGCCGCTCTACATGATCGCAGGGATGATCAACACCAAGGATCAGGCTGGCTATTTCAGCGCTTTCAAGGGCCTGGTGCGACATGTCTATACAGTGCCGGTGTCGATGAGCGACGCGGGCGTGCCGAATGACGAACTGGCGGCGCGCGCCGCTGAAGCAGGACTCTCGGCCGAACCGGTCGGCTCGGTGGCCAGCGCCCTCCTGTTGCTGCGCGATACGCTCGGCCAGGACGAACCGCCGCCGCGCATCTTCATAGGGGGATCGCTCTATCTTGCTGGCGCCGTGCTGGGAGAGAATGGCACCCCGCCCGGCTGAAAGCGCGGCCCCATTCAAGGGATGCTGCGCTATTTCAGCTCGATCTCGATGAAGGCATATTCCGCATCGTTTGCGTTGATGACGTCGTGCTCCACGCCCGCTTCGCGGAAGTAGGGCACGCCCGCTTTCATCTCGCCGAAAGATTCGCCGGCAGCGGTAAGAAGCTTCAGCCTTCCGTCCATAAGGGGCACGATCACATAGTCATGTTCGTGCCGATGCCAGCCGGTGCTGGCGCCCGGCGCGAAGCGCCACTCCGTCACGGTGATGCGTTCATTGTCGATAAAGACGGTGGATGTGGCAGCTTCGGTCATGGCCTTCTCCCTTGGGGCTTAGCAAAGACCTGGCCGGCTCCTGATGGGAGAGCCAGCCGGTCCGGAACATCGCGCCAACAAAAAGCCCGGCACACGGCCGGGCTTAGCGCGAAACACCGTCCCAAGACGGTCAGGCGACGGCGCCGCCGATCCAGTGCGACAGCGCGGTCTTGGGCGCGGCGCCAACCTTGATGTCGGCAACTTCGCCGCCCTTGAAGATCATGAGGGTGGGAATGGAGCGGACTCCGTACTGCGCCGCGAGTTCCGGGTTCTCGTCAATGTTGAGCTTGGCGATCTTGACCTTGCCCTGCAGCTCGGACGCAATTTCCTCCAGCGAGGGACCGATCATCTTGCACGGACCGCACCACTCCGCCCAGAAATCCACCACCACCGGCTCCTTGGCCTCGAGTACGTCGGAGCGGAAATTGTTGTTGTCGACCTTCACAGTGGCCATGGGGAGATCCTTTCGATTTCAGGTCTTACCAGATGTGGTGGCGCCATACCGGCGTTTCAAGCAGGTCTTGTGTCATGCGGTGGTGAGTCGGGCAAGAGCCTCGTCCAACGCCTTGTCTGGCAGTTCGACAAGCCGCGCGGCCTCGGTGAACAGAAGCGCCGCCGCGACGCGGCGATCGGGATAAAGCGGTGCAAGAAGCGCGCGGTAGAGGGCCATCTGCAGCACATAGGCCGGCGGCGCATCCGCTGCCGAGACAGGTGCGACGCGGTTGGTCTTGTAGTCCACGATCCAGACCATATCGGGGCCGACGGCGAGTCGGTCCACCTTGCCGGAAACGGACCGCCGCTTTCCGCGCAGCTCGATCTCGCCCATGATCGCCACTTCGGCGCGGGAACCGGGGGCAAAGAGGGGTGCGAAACGGGGGGCATCGAGAATGGCTTCGACCTGCGCCAGCGCATTTTCGCGCTCAGGTGCCGGCCAGTCTGCCGCAGCGCGGGCGAGGTATCGTTCGGCCGCCGGCCGGCGCGCCGACACCTCCATACCGGGCAAGGTTTGCAGGAGCTTGTGCAGCACCAGTCCGCGACGAATCGCGAAGCCTGGCTCCATCTCTGCATCCAGAACAGGCGAGCGCGTGTCGATTACCGGCTCCTGCGCCTGGTCGATCAGAGCGGCAGCGCCCGAGGGCGACAGCGGCCGAGGCAATTCCTCCTCCTGCCTCAGAGGCTTCGAAAGGCATGCCGGCGGGCGGCCGAAATCGGGCTCCGTCGCCTCGCTTGCGGCCTCGAGCGCAAGGGGAGATAGGTCGGTAACGCGAAAGCGACGCACGGGCTCCCCGCCGGCTGGATGCGGACGTTCCTCGGTTTCCGGCGCGTCCCACAGCGCCCGGCAGACACGCGAATGCCATGCATCCGGATGCTGCGCGCGCTTGCCGTGATAGCCGCAGACAATCAGCCTGTCCTCCGCTCGCGTCATGCCGACATAGAGCAGGCGCCGGTACTCATCGTCGGCCAATTCCCGCATGCGCGCCGCCGCTTCCCGGGAGATCTTGTTGGCCGTGTCGCTTGCAGCGCGCCAGAGATAGCCCCTGCCGCGCCAGCTTCGGGCCTCGAAGGGGATCAAGCGGGGTAGATGCTGGTCGCTGAAGGGCGCCGAACCGCCATCGACCAGGAAGACCACGGGCGCTTCCAGCCCCTTCGCGGCATGGACGGTCATGACCCGCACCTCGTCGCGGCTCTGGTCCATCTCGCGCTTGATTTCCGGGCCGGCACTGTCCAGCGTCGTCAGGAACGAGCCCAGCCCGGGCAGGCCGGTTCGCTCCTCGGCCAGGCAGAAATTGAGAAATTCGTCGAGGATTTCCCCGGCTTCCGGGCCGAGCCGCGCGATCATCTTCCTGCGTACACCGTCCCGGCCCAGGAGGTCGGCGTAGAACTCGAAGACCGGCCGGAAGGCCGCCTGGTTTGACCAGGCGTCGAGTTGCTCGAGGATTTCGGACAGTGCGGGATCGCTCTCGGCATGGCGGCGCAGAGAGGCGGCCAGAGACATGCCGGGGGGCCGTTCGGCGGCCAGCGCAAACAGCTTCTCTTCCGAAACGTCGAAGATCGGCGAGCGCAGCACGGCGGCAAGGGAAAGGTCGTCCTCCGGCTGGATAAGGAAGCGGCCGAGCGCGGCGAGGTCCTTCACTGCTATATGGGCCGGCAGGCGCAACCGGTCCGCCCCCGCCACCGGAATCCCTTTTTCCTTGAGGCTGCGCAAAAGGGCGTGGACGAACCGGTCGCGCTTGCGTACCAGCACCACGACGTCGCCGGCCTTCAAGGGCCTCCTCTTGCCCTCCAGCATTTCACCGGTAGCCAGCCAGCCGCGGATGGTGGTGGCGATCTGCTCGGCCAGGCGGACGGAAGGCGCACTGGCGTGGTTGATGGGCAGGGTCCAGTCCTCGGGCGTCTCTACGGCAGAGGCCCCCAGAGACGGCCAGACTTCCACATAGCCCGGCGCGTCGAAGCGAATGGCCTTGTGGTCGAGCGGATCCGGATCATGGCTGATGCCGCGCCGCATTGCCTCATCGGCAAAGACCCGATCCACGCCTTTGAGCACGTCACTCGTCGAACGAAACGACCAGGTGAGCTTGAGGTCGGCGAAGGTGGCATTGCCGGCGCGCACCCGGCTGGCAAAGAGCTGCCGGCTTTCATGGAATGAATCCGGCGCCGCCCCCTGAAACGAATAGATCGACTGCTTCTCGTCACCGACAGCGAAAATGGTGCGGGTGACGCCGTCGCGCGCGCTTTCGCCCACGAAGAATTCTTCCGCGAGACGGCGCACCACCTCCCATTGTTCGGGACTGGTGTCCTGTGCCTCGTCGATCAATATGTGGTCTATGCCCTGATCGAGCTTGTAGCGGACCCAGGCCCCCGCATCGGCGCGGGCGAGCAGGTTGACGGTGCGCACGATGAGGTCGTTGAAGTCGAGGAACCCCCGGCCGCGCTTGACCTGCTCATAGCGGGCAATCAACCAGTCGGCGATGGTCAGGGCCGCCGTCGTGCCTTCCAGCATGCGCAGCAAGGCGAGCCGGTCTGTCGCGGCGAGCACCGCCTGCGCTGCGGCACTGTAGCGGTCAGCCAGATCGGGAAGTTCAGCCAGCACGGCCTTTCCGAACAGCCATCCGGGCTGATAGGGCTCGCCACTGCTTTTGAGGAAGGCCACACGGCAACCGTCAAGGCGGCGGAGCGGGTCGGTTTCGGAAAAGGCATGGGCTGCCTTGCTGACGAAGCAATCTTGTGCCCGCGCTGCGCCATGCCGACGGCAAATTTGCTCCAGTTCGGCCAAGAAACCCGGCTCGAAACCAGGCAGTGGCCAGGCGCCTGCCGCGATCGATTCGGCGCTTTCGCCTGGAGCGAACCCGAACTCGGCAAACAACGGTCGAAAACCGTCACCGGCGCCGCCAATCCGCCCTATGAAGGTGCGTAGCTCGTCGCGCCGGGCCACGACCTCGGCAAGCAGTTCGTCCAGGCCCAACTCGCCCGCCTGATCCAGCACCGTTGCGAAAGCCTCCGCAAGCTCCGGACTCTCTTTCGTCATGGCGCCGGAGATCATGTCTCGCCGGGTCGCCGCGAAGAGCGCACGCTCCATCTGGGGGTCCAGCATCTCGAAATTCGCGGCGATGTTGGCTTCCAGCGGAAACTGATGCAGCACTGCCTCGCAGAAGGCATGGATGGTCTGGATCTTCAGGCCCCCCGGCGTCTCCAGCGCTTCGGCAAAGAGCCTTCGCGCGCGGCGCAGCATCTCCGGGCTGGGATTGCGCCCTTCAAGATCAGCGATGCGCCCGGAGAGCTCCTCGTCCGGAAGAGCCGTCCATTCCGACAGGATGGAGAATACGCGGCTCGCCATGTTCGCCGCGGCCGCGCGTGTGTAGGTCAGGCAGAGAATCTTTGCGGGATCGGTGCCGCTGAGCAGCAGGCGCACCACACGCTGCGACAGAACATGCGTCTTGCCCGATCCTGCATTGGCGGACACCCAGGCCGAGAGGGTCGGATCGGAAGCCCTTTTCTGGCTGTCGACGGTATCGCCGGGAATGGGATAGCGATGCTTCACGCCCCCGCCTCCGCATCCGGACCGTCTCCTGCGGCCGACCATTCGGCCACCCGGGCAAGATGGTCATAATCTCCGTCCAGCTCCCCTTCGCGCATCGGAAGGGCCCTCGAGAGATAGCCGGCGGAAGGGTCGTTGTAGTACTCGAGCAGCCGCTCCAGCCGCGCCCAGGCTTCTTCGGAAAGCTCGACTGCGTTGCGGTGTTGGCCATTGTGACTGAGGATCGATTCAGGAAGCACCTCCCCATTCGCCTTCAACCGCACGAAAGCAAGGTCCTCCGGCTCGCATGCGCCAAGCTGGCGGAACGCGCCGCGCATCAGCAAGGCGCCTTCGAGCGCCAGTTGCGGCGCGAGCAACGTGTGGGCCTGCGCCTTGGATGGCGAGTATCCGGTCTTGTAATCGATGATCTCTGCCTTGCCGCCGTCGAGCAGGTCGACACGATCTGCATAGCCCGACAGGGTCACGCCGGTTGCACCGACGAATGTCTTTTCGGCGCGTTCCTCGGCAAAGCGCTGACGCACCGAAGCGGTCCTTCCCCGCTCCCAGTCGAGTATTTTGACTGCCAGTTTCTCGAAACGCGGCCACCATACCGCCTCGACATCCTGCGGCAGCGCGGCCTCGGCAAAACAGGCGCGACCTATTCCAATCAGCGCCGTCAGGGCAGCCGGGTCACGCGGGTCATCCACTGTCTTGGAAAACCGGTGAAGTATGGCGTGGAACAGCGTGCCACGTTCGGCGGCCCCCGGGTCGCGCAGCAGCGGCTCCACCGGCATCAGGCCTAGAATGCGGCGGGCATAGATGGCATAGGGGTCGCGCCGCAGCGTCTCTATCTCGGTAACGGAGAAATGGCGCGGGCGGACATTCAGCGGCGGCTTTGGCTCGGGACGGGGAGCAAAGTCGATGCGTTCGCCTTCATCGAGTGCGCGGGCCCATGCCAGCAACCGGGCGCCGCGCAGACGCATTGGTTCGGCCCGCTTTTCGCCCAGAAATGTCAGCAGCCGGTGCAGCCAGCGCGAGGGAGATGCAGGCGCATCGCCCGAACGCGCCGAGCGCGTCAGCACCAGCTTCGGCGCGCCTGCCGCCATCTGGAAATCGTGTGCCGCCAGACCAATGCGCCTCTCCGGCGGCTCCAGGTCGATACCCGCGCGCATCAGCCGCGACAGGAAACGATCCCCTTGCGGCTTGCGCGGCCACACGCCTTCATTGAGACCTCCGACCACCAGCGTATCCACGCTCTGCAGCCGGGCTTCAAGCGTGCCCCATATTGCCACCATGCGATCGGCACCCTGCGAAGGTTTGACCGTCTCGGCGGCAACCAGCGCCTGCACGACATCGGGCCATTCGGCAGGGGTGAGGAGGAAACTTTCGCTTGCGGCAACAAGTTCGCGCAGCAGGCCGGCGAGTTTCTCTCCCGCATCTCCGGCATAGAGGCGGGCCAGAGAACCATCGGCGCTCCTGCCCAGCGCCTCCAGCGCCTCGACGCTGGCGCGAATGGCTTGCGAGAACTCCACCTGCGCACTATCGCGCAGGGCCGCCAGCGGAGCAAAAGCCGCCGCGAGCCGGCCGAGCAGCATGCGCCCCTCTTCGATCCGCGTTGCACTCAGCCTTGCCAGCCAGAAGGGCGGGCGGCTGGCCTCGCCCAGCCTTACCAGCCGCTGCTCGAACAGTTCGGGAAGGGTCGCAATGTCCGGCCTGCCCGTGCCGCCGCGCAGCGCCACCAGTTCGACCGTCCTTTCGGCGCGCCGGACCAGTCCACGGTCCAGACCGGCACAGAGCAGCGGGTGCTTGAGGAGCGAAAGCAGGGCTACCGGGTCGCCGGGGCGGAAGGCCGTTTCCAGCATGAGCCTGAGCAGCGTTGCCGGCGGCGAATCGGAAAGCGGCGAGCCGCCCGAATCGTCGGCGACAATGCCGAAGCGCTTCAGCTCGGAAGCAACCCTGCGCGCCAGCGCCCGGTCGCCAGTGACAAGCGCGGCGCGCCGGCCAGAGTCCTCGACCGCGATCCTGAGCGCGACCGCGATCGCGACGGCTTCCTCCCGCTCATTGGCGGCCTCGACCAGGGTCACGTGCTCAAAGGCTTCTGCAACCTCCCCATCGGCGATGGCCTGGCGGGTTTCGGTCCAAAGCTCGGTGGTATCAGCCGGCCGCATCGCCTCGCGCAATACCTGGCCGCGCAACCGCAGCGAAGGTGGCGGCGCGCCGAGCTCTTCAACGTCGGACGGCACCATGCCCAACCGATGCAGGAACTTGACCAGCCCGTATTGTGGATGGCCGAGCAGGGCAGGGCGGATGCCCGGTGCGGTGAGCGCTGCGAGAGTCTGTGCATCCATGGCCGTGTCCAGGCCGGGGAGAACCACCGCGCCGGCGGGGAGCCGGGCGATGACGGCGAGCAGATCGGCCGTGGCAGGAATGGAGCCGGTAGAGCCTGCGGCAATGACGGGGCCGGCAGGGGGCGTCCGTTGCAGCCGCGCAGCCTCGAGCCGTATGGCAGCGTTGCGGTGAGCGGCGGGGTCGGAGCGGCCTCGCTCCTGCAATATGGCAGGCCAGGCTTCGGTGACGATCTTGAGGAAATCCAGCGTCACCTGCCACCAGCCGGCGAGATTGCCGTCCACAAGGCCCGCAAGCTTCGCCCAGTCGGATCCTTCCGTCTCGATCTCGTCGATGAGATTTGCAAGGTCGCGCGCGAGCCAGATGGCGTCTGCCGTGGATGCCGGGACGACGATTTCTTCCTCGAACAGGGCAGCGACGTGGGCGGGCAGGCGGCGCTTCCAGGCGCGCACGAGCGGCGCAAGCAACAGCAGCCGGTCCGTAGCGCCGATCGGCGGCGCGAGGTCCAGCGCGGCGGCGTCTTGCGCGCTTTCAACATCAAAGGCCGCCTCATCCTCGTCGAATTCGCCCAGGGGGCGGATCGTCGGCAGGATAGCGCTTGTCCTGCCAATGGCTGCGGCAAACTCCGCGCGCAGCGCACGGGCCGCTCGACGGGTCGGCACGAATATCGTCGCATCCGCCAATGCGAGCGGGTCGCCATCGAACCGGAATTCCGAAACCAGCCGTCCTGAAAGCAGCGCCTCCACGAGCGTCGGCAGGAAGGGGGTGCCCGGTTGGATGGAAAAGAGGCGCGGCGGCGCTGTCATTTCATCCCAGCTCGGGCCTGGGCCACGGCTGACTCGGCCGGGGCGATGGCATCCGGCGTGCCCACTGTAATCCATCGACCCTGCATGACAACGCCGTGAAGCCGCCCGGCCGCTATGGCCGAATCGAAGTAGAGATTGAGCGAGTGCGGCTCGGCCTGCGCCCCCGTGAATATGCGTGGATGGACGATCGCCGCGCCGGCATAGATCATCCCGCGCGCATCGCCGCCGGCGCGCGACAGGCGCCCGTCGGCAACAATGAGGAAATCGGTGCCGCCGCTATGACCTGTCGCTGATTCGACTGGCGCAAGCATGAGGAGAATATCCATGGCCGCCGGCTCCCATGCAAGGGCGAGCCGCGCCAGGTTCGGTATTCCGTCGTCAATCCAGAATGTGTCGGCATTCAGCACATAGAACGGTTCCGGGCCGAGTTCCGGCAAGGCCTTCACGATGCCCCCCGCGGAGTCGAGCAGGCCGTCGCTTTCATCCGAAATTATGGTGCGTGGAGCCTTGCGGCCGGCAAGGTGGGTGACGATCTGCCCGCCAAGGTGGTGAATGTTGACGACGGCTTTCCGGACGCCGACTTCGGCCAACGCGTCCAACCCCCAGTCGAGAAGCGCCTTGCCGGCAACGCGTATCAACGGCTTCGGCGTCGTGTCGGTCAGCGGGCGCATGCGCTTGCCAAGCCCGGCCGCGAGCACCATCGCAGTCCTTGGAACCTGGTGACCGGAACTCACGGCATCCGCTCCTGCAATATGCCGTGCTCCTCGTAGAAGGCGCGCAGGCCCGCAAGAGCAGGATGAGCCAGCGCCCGGCGGAGATAGGCGCGGATACGCGGCAGATGGCGAAGATAGGCCGGTTTGCCGTCACGCCGGTCAAGCCGCACGAATATTCCAAGGATCTTGGAGTTTCGCTGTGCGGCCATGATGGCGTAGGCTTCGCGAAACTCGCTTTCCCCAAAGGGTCCCCTGGCGCGCCGGGCAGCGACATAGGCATCCAGCGTGTCCTGCTCTATCGCCTCGGGAACGGTGACGCGCGCATCCATCGCCAGGGAGGCAACATCGTAGGCACTGGGGCCGATGAGCGCGTCCTGGTAGTCGAGTATGCCCAGCCGGTCATGCCCGGCGCGATCGCCACGCCAGAGGATGTTGGGCGAGTGGAAATCGCGCAGGACGAGCGTCTTTTCGCTGCCCTCCAGGCGGTCGATCAAGGCTCCCCAGGCCCGCCGGAAACCGTCACGCAAGCGCTCGCTCGCGGGTGCGCCGGACATGGCGGGCACGTACCAGTCCACCAGCAGTTCCGCCTCGGTCATCATGGCGTCGCGGTCGAAGGGTGGCACGACGTGGCGCACGCCGGGCCGAACCTCGATTTCCTGCGGCCAGCGCCGCCTGTGCATGAAGGCGAGCAGTTCGGCAGCCGCGACATAGCGGTCCGCGACCGGGCGGCCTCCATCGTCCAGGAAGCGGCCGGAGCCGAGATGTTCGAGCAAAGCGAAACCTTGTTCCAGGTCGTCTGCGTAGATTTCCGGCACGGAGACGCCAGCTTCGGCGAGCGCTTTGCCGATCGCAATGAAGGCCGTGAGATTGCGTGCCGTGTGCACGATCTCGGCGTAGGATCTGCCTCCGCGCAGCGGCGGGCCGAGAACGAGCGGTGGCGAATCCATCAGCACGCGCGGGGCATGGCCCTGCTTCCTGACAATCTCATAGGCACGGGCAGAAGCATCGGTGAGGAAACGACGGCGGCTTGCCTCGCCCCATCCGGCACCGGCAAGAAACTCCCGAAGGGCCAGCGAGCGGGAAAACCTTCGCATTACGGCTTCGTCTCCGGTCAGCCGGGCCAGCCTGCCGTCTGCCTCCGGCAGCAGTTCGACCGTCACCGTCCCATGCGGAAGGCGATCCTCGGCGCGCTCTGCCCATTCCACCAGCGCAGCGCCGCCGGCCAGCATTTCCTCAAAGCCGAGTTCGTCCAGTTCGGAAGCATCCGCGAGCCGGTAAAGGTCGAAATGATGGACGGGAACAGGGCCGGCATAGCTCTGCACCAGGGTAAAGGTCGGGCTGGGCACTTCAAGCGTCCCGTCATCTGCCAGCGCCCTGATCAGGGCACGCGCCAGGGTAGACTTGCCGGCTCCGACATCGCCCCTGAGCGCCAGCACGTCCCCTGCCTTCAGCGCCATGGCAAGGTCCTCGCCCAGCCGCGCGGTCGCCGCCTCGTCGGGAAGAAAGCGCTGCAGGACGCGCGAGACCATACGCAGCGCTACTCGGCGGCTTCGCGCAGACCCGAGGGCGCGTCCGGGAAAGTGCAGATCACCGTGGTGCCGCGATTCTCGCCCGTCTCGACACGCACCGTGCCGCCATGCAGCTCGACGAAGCTCTTGACGATGGAAAGGCCGAGGCCGGCACCGCGCCTGCGCCCGCCATTGACGCGCGATTCGAAGCGCCTGAACACCGTTTCCAGAACGTTCGGCGGCATGCCCGGGCCGTCGTCATGCACGGAAAACTCCACGCCCCCCGCCACGCGGCGGCAAGTCAGCTTCACGGTACTGTTCTCCGGCGCGTAGTTGGCGGCATTGGAGAGGAGATTGTAGAGGATCTGGCGGATTCGCGTCTCGTCGCCAAAGAAACTCTGCGGCGCCGCCGTCATGTCAATCTCCAGTCGGATCGCGTGCTCCTGCAGCCGCTCGGAGACAAGCTCAGCCGCCGCCGCAATGGTGCGCTCCACCGAAACTTCGGAAATCTCGAGCTGCATGATGCCGGCATCCACCGTCGCCAGATCGAGAATGTCGTTGACGATGGTCAGCAGCACCGAGGACGACGAGCCGATATGCTCGACATATTCGCGCTGCTTGGGCGCAAGCGGGCCGGTGGCCGGGAGCGAAAGCAGTTCGGTGAAGCCGATAATGTTGGTGAGGGGCGAGCGCAGCTCATAGGAAACGTGCTGTACGAACTCGTTCTTGAGCTGGTCCGCCTTGAGCAGGGCCTCGTTCTTTTCCTTCAGCGCCCGCTCGACGTTCACGCTGTCGGTCACGTCCACGAAAGTGAGCATGACCTGACCGTTGGGCAGATGGACAACCGCATATCGCAAGACGGTGCCGTCGACGATTTCGGCCTGGCCCTGGCGGTCATGACGTTCCTCATCGAAGCCGGTGATGGCAGCCACGAAGCCCGGCCAGGGACTGTTTCTTGCGTTCGCTTCGCAAAGGTCGCGAATGGCCGAAACATGCATGTTCTGCTTGATGCTGCCGGGGTCGAGACGCCAGAGCGCGGCGAAGGCCGGATTGAAGAGGCGCAACCGACCGTCCGGGCCGAACACGGCGACGCCCTCGGCCAGATTGTCGAGCGTCTCGCCCTGCACCCGCACGGCCGTCTGGTAGCGGCTTTCCAGATCGATCTTTTCGGTCAGGTTCTCGAATACCCAGGTCACGCCACCCTTGAGCTGGGGATTGGCGACAACGCGCAGCGTCCTGCCGTCCGGCAGGTGCCACCAGTGTTCCTGCGGTTCCACTGCGCGGTAGGCCGACAGAAGATTTTCCTTCCAGCGTCGCCATTCAGGCTGCTCGGCAACCTTGCCTTCGGCCCGCAGCCTGTCGAGCAGCAGGGCGTTATCGGGCGCGCTGTTGAGAAAGGCGGCGTCGAGCTCCCAAAGCTTCTGGAAGGCCTGGTTGAAGAAGCGCAGCTTTGCGTCCGCATCGAAGGTGGCCACTGCGGTGTTCAACTGGTCCAGCGTGTCCGCATGACTGCGCAAGGTGCGATCATAATCCTCGCGCATGGCCTCGATCACGCTGACATCGCAAGCCAATCCCGCGGAGCCGTCCTGGGCGGCGAAGTCGGTGACGGAGAACATATGGCGGTCGCCGCCGATAACCGTGGAAAGGGTCTGTTCGAACACGGGTTTCGACCTGTGCTGGACAGCTATCGCTTCCCGAGCCTGGCTACCGAGGAATTCCTTGCCTTCACGAACTGCAGCTTCGCCATTGGGGGCCTCGACCGCCTCGGCATAGGCCCGGTTGACCCATCTGAGCCGGCCATCCGCGGCGCGGAGCCAGAAGGGCATCTTCAGGGCGTCGATCAGGCCAAGCAGGATTTCGTGATCGGCCGAAAGGCGCTGGTTCTCGATCTTCAGCCGCGCGTTGCTACGCTCAACCTCCGAAAGGGACACAAAGCGGACAATGGCATGGGAGGCGCTCTTGCGCCCGTGGATCTCCAGTGGCGCACCCATTTGGGATTCAACAATGAGATCGAACGCGATGCCTTTCTCGCGCAATGCAGCTATGGCGTGTTCCAGCGCCGCAGCCGAGCGCGGCATCAGCCAGCGGCCGAAAGCGAGGAAGCCGGCCCGGTCTTCCGGCGCGCCGCTTTCGACCGGAAGCACGCCGACGAGTTCGGGCTTCTTGTTCTCGGCGGACCAGACGATGACGCGCTGGTCGCGCAGATTGAGGAGCGCCTCGGAGCGTTGGAGGGCGGCATTCAGGTCGGCCACTCGGCCGCGGAGCTCGACATTCTCGGCGGCTATCCGCGCCCGCTCGCGAATCAGCACCACGGCCGACAGAAGCGCCGCACCCATGACGCCGACCACCAGAGAGAGCTGGATCACGTCCGTCGTGGAGAGCGCTATCGCTTCCTCGGCCGCCCTGGCGGCTCCGGGCAGCAGCGTCGGCACGATGGCCGCGCAGCCGCCAAGAATCGCCAGTCGGCGACGCAACGGCACGCCGCCCGGCATCCTGGCCGTCTTGAACATATGGCCGCCGGAAACGGCCCTTCCCGCCTTTCGCGGGCTATCCCCCGGCATGTCTCGTTCCTCTCCGCCGCCTGATCCAAGACCGCCCGATCGCGACAGCGCCTTACCCGAATCCTGAACGCCGCGCCCATCGGACACGCACCAAACGCCTGGATACTCGGAAAGCCGCGGCTGGCTCGGAGACCCGCAACCAACCCGCGTGCTGAAACTTCGCGAATCACGTCACAATAACCCCTTGGCGAATCGGCGGGAAGCTTTGACGCGCGCAAAAATTGGGGCGGGTGAAATGTCAATCACCCGGCCCCAATATGTTGTGACTATGCGTAGTTTAATTAATATCGGTAGTGTTCAGGCTTGAACGGCCCCTGCGGCGAGACGCCGATATAGGCTGCCTGCTCATCCGACAGTTGGGTGAGCTTCGCGCCCAGCTTGTCGAGATGGAGCTTCGCCACCTTCTCGTCGAGATGCTTGGGAAGCACGTACACCTTGTTCTCGTACTGGTCGCGCCGGGTGTAGAGCTCGATCTGCGCCAGCACCTGGTTGGTGAAGGACGCCGACATGACAAAGCTCGGATGGCCGGTGGCGTTGCCGAGATTCAGCAGCCGGCCTTCCGAAAGCAGGATCATGCGCTTGCCGTCCGGAAAGGTGATCATGTCTACCTGCGGCTTGATGTTGGTCCATTTGAGGTTGCGCAGCGCAGCGACCTGAATCTCATTGTCGAAATGACCGATATTGCCGACGATCGCCATGTCCTTCAGCTTGCGCATGTGATCCAGCGTCAGCACGTCCTTGTTTCCGGTGGCGGTGATGACGATGTCGGCGGTGGAGATGGCCTCATCCATGGTCACGACCTCGAAACCGTCCATCGCTGCCTGCAGGGCGCAGATCGGATCGGCCTCGGTGACCTTCACGCGCGCGCCAGCCCCCTTGAGCGAGGCGGCCGAGCCCTTGCCGACATCGCCATAGCCGGCGACGATCGCCACCTTGCCGGCCATCATGACGTCGGTTCCGCGACGGATGCCGTCGACCAGCGATTCCTTGCAGCCATACTTGTTGTCGAATTTCGATTTGGTGACGGAGTCGTTGACGTTGATCGCCGGGAAGGGCAGCAGGCCCTTTTTCTGGAGCTGATAGAGCCGGTTCACGCCGGTTGTGGTCTCTTCCGTCACGCCACGGATGGCGTCGCGCTGCTTGGTGAACCAGCCGGGGCTGGCCGCCATGCGCTTCCTGATCTGTGCGAACAGGATCTGCTCTTCCTCGCTGCCGGGATTGGAAAGCACATCCTCGCCCGCCTCGGCGCGGGCGCCGGTGAGGATGTACATGGTGGCGTCCCCGCCATCATCGAGGATCATGTTGGCGAAACCGCCGTCCGGCCACTGGAAGATCTGATCGGTATAGGTCCAGTAGTCTTCGAGGCTTTCGCCCTTAACCGCAAAGACAGGCACGCCAGCGGCAGCGATGGCGGCCGCCGCGTGGTCCTGCGTGGAGAAGATGTTGCAGGATGCCCAACGCAGCTCGGCGCCGAGCGCCCGCAGCGTCTCGATCAGCACCGCGGTCTGGATGGTCATGTGCAGGGAGCCGGCGATACGCGCACCCTTCAGGGGCTTGGCCTCGCCGAACTCCTCCCGTGCGGCCATGAGGCCCGGCATTTCGGTTTCGGCAATCTCGATTTCCTTGCGGCCCCACTCGGCAAGCGAGATGTCGGCGACCACATAGTCCTTCCGTTCCGTCATTACGGTGCTCCAGTGCGTATTTGTGAACGCGCCGGCGCCGAAGGCGCTGAAAGGCGCGAGGTCGCCGCCTGCCTAGCAGATCAGG
>SMEK01000118.1_pt1 | contig 48710 bp, 39 predicted proteins | sample 2456371 | NCBI WGS metagenome assembly SMEK01 (sample SAMN10132590, study PRJNA489261) | soil metagenome | isolation source: day1 antibiotic-loamy sand soil ammended with composted manure from dairy... | place: USA | collected 2015-04-01
TTTGAGTGATCTATTAACATGAAGAGCCGTATGAAGGGAGACTTTCACGTACGGTTCCGTGAGAACGTAAGGGCGAAATTCCCTTGCGTGACTCGATTGGTGGCGTTCAGCTTAAAAGACACAAATGCAAACAAGAAGCAAGTTAATAATTGGAATTGCAGTGGGTTTCTTCCTCGTGGTCAACACAAGTGACTTATGGACAGATGACCTTGGCTTCTATGCCATGATTTTTTCCATTATTCTGTTTCTGACGTTTATCGGGCTAACAATTATTTTAGTTATACAGCTATTTTATTCCTTTAAAGAACGATTAAAAAAAAGAGAAAGAAATTTGACAGCTAGTGTTTTAGTCTTAGTTCTCGTCTTGACAGTTTTCATGCCATTCGGGATTGTGAATTTTAAGAAATTTGCAAGTAAGGACATTTTAGTGGCTCATCGAGAAGGTGTAGCAAATTGCACAGTTACCCTCAAACTTAAAGAAAATAACGAATTTACCTTTAGCAACATCTGCTTTGGCACATCGATGACCAAGGGAGAATTTACAATAGGTGGCGATACGATTTTTTTTCAAAATATTAGATTGGGAAGGGGTGTAGAAAATTTTTACGAATTTGGCATTCAAGAAAATGAAAATAGAATAATGCTTTTTTCTAATAAGCAAGACACTGTAGGGTTACAATTAAAAATCATAGGAAGCAAGTTGACTTACAAATCATTTAATGACTGACGAGACTTATAATCTAATCTTAGGTCTATTGCTTATGGCTCTTGGAGTCCTCATTTTGATTTTTAAATCACGGAGTCCATTAAAGAAGGATGAAAATGAATTTGGTAAAGCAGCGCACTATCAGTTTATAATTCTAGGAATCTTTTTAATAGTGATTGGAATAATAATGATATGACGAAAAGAAAAGCCGAAACGCCAACATTGGCTAAGAGCAAGCGGGCAGAAAGTGCTAAATTGAAAGTGATCACCCTTTAATAAACCTTGGTCGTGGCGAACAGTGAATCGGGTTTTAATGCCCGCCTGCTCTTAGCCTTGATCGTTGGTGGCAATATTTACATCGACAAGAGGAGTACCTAACAGGCGGACATGAGACAAGTATTACTTCTGACACTCCTACTCAACACACTATTATCTAACGGCCAGACAAGAACAATTACTGGAAGAGTGCTTTTTGATGATTTGAGCCCTGGATACGAGGCCAAAATATGGATACATGACACCCTTCAATTTGGGACATCAGGACTAAATGGAGACTTTAAAATTGAACTTCCGACAACTGTTGATAAGATAGAAATCACAATGATAGGAATGGACATTGCGTTAATAACAATCCCATCAACATGTGACCGTATAGAGATTATAATGATGCCTAGTGGGACATATCATTACAAGTCTCATAAGAAAATTGACCGACTAAGAAAAAGTTTATTTGATAAGATAACAGGACTACATTCAGTAGCCGTTGACAAAGGTCTCTTTACTACTCCATCTCCATGTTATCAAAGAGAATTTCAACCCAATAAACCACAGCTGGATGAAATACGGAAAGAATTTAAAGTCAAACAAAAAGAAATAAAAAAAGCCTTTAGAGAGCTTCAAGTGGGTGACACGGTTAGAATATCATACAGTACAACGTTTCGCTATGACGGAACAGACCGGACATCCTTACATGTCTACTCCTATATCGTAGACGGTGAAAATTTCAAATGCATAATTCAAGGAGTAATTACTGACAAAGGTAAAAACTATGAATTCACTTATCAGGTGACGAATTGTGCTTTATGTGACTTGCCATCGATAATTTATGAAAATAAGGACATGAGCGTGGGGCAAGTTTTCAAACACAACATGAGATATTTTAAAGTTTTGACTAAGTAAATACTGTTTGCCAACAGCATGTTTCTGCAATGGTGCCGTGACGTGTTGGTTTAAAGTTTTAAGACCAAAAATGCGTTTAACAATAACATTACTGCTTTTTGTTTTTTCTATAGATTGTCAATCGCAAAATATTAAAGCTGGCAATTCATTTCTAATAATTGAAACCCCACCGAGTGGTCCTGAGAACGATTATGAATTTTGTAATGATGGAACAGTATGGATAAGTTATGGATTCGATGGACAAAGCCATGGTAAATGGCACATCAGTAATGACACTATATACTTCACCGATTTAATATTTCATTATAAAATTGGTGTGGACGATTATAAATTAGCAGGAGATCATGCTTGGTATAATCATTACATTGGCCAAACATTTCTAAAACCGATAGAAAAATTTGTTTCAATAAATCAAATAAAAAATCCAAGGTGGTTCGAAATAAAGGAAATGAATTGCGACAATCAAAAAGAAAAATATTATAACTCCTTATCTGAAATATTTCCCGGTAATTATGGATTTGCTTCTTATAAGCCATTAAACAATAATGACTTGAAAAACTATGACTCCAAAACTTTAAGATTAATTCGAAATGAAATATTTGCTAGGTATGGCTATTCATTCAAATCAAAGGAACTCCAGCAATATTTTGAGACTCAAAGTTGGTATAAACCGGAATACGGATCATATGATACTTTGTTAACAGAAATAGAAAAAAACAATATAGAACTTCTGATTCAACTGGAAAAAAACTAGGCATAACATTAGCTATACACTATAGGGGGTGCAGTGGTGTAGGTTAGTTCGGTTCTTTTAGTTTCTTTTATTTCGGGGGACAATTATTCACTTCGAAACTCCCCTACAGTGTATAGCCTTGGCGTTAGCTGCAAGGAAAAATAGACGATGAAATACAAACCGACACCAATTAATATCATTTGCGGACTATTAATAATAGCCTCGATTTATGGTGCAATTTTCCCAGGGCCTATGGGGTTCGGTTTTCTTGGACTTTTTTTTCTTCTTCCGATTGCCATTTTCGGACTTCTGCTTGACTAACTTGGACAAAAAATAATTAAAAGTTGTCCGAGATCATTCCTAATTGAAATCGACTTGGACTTTATAAACAATTAAGATGAACACCCAAAGCATGGGCCACAACAACAGCTATTTGCAATGGATGGGTGAAGAGTAAAGAGAAAGTTCTATCTTCGCTACATAGTTTGGTAACGGTAGACAGACACGTTTTCAAAAGCCAGCCACTGCAAAGCCCCAAACCGTTATATGCGATTTTGAGAAACCCGACAACCGGACATTTTCAAAAAAACAACTTGTATGTTTCACTTTAGGGAAACTTTTGTAACTTTGCACTGTGGGCAAAAATCAGAAACATAGAAATATAACGTTTTACAAAAACTACTTTCAGGACTTCTTTGCCAAGCAAAACAAGCAAGTAAAAGCAAAAATTGTTTGGACTTTTGACTTGATTGAAGATTTACAAAGAGTTCCAGAAACATATCTAAAACACATTGAAAACACAGACGGACTTTATGAAATCCGAGTTCAATTAGGAAACAACATTTTTAGAATTTTCTGTTTTTTTGACCGAGGACAACTAGTTGTTTTAGCGAACGGTTTCCAAAAGAAAACGCAAAAGACACCTAAGAAAGAAATAGAAATGGCACTTAAAATAAAAGCAGAATATGAAAACGAAAGGTAAAAACTTGATGACTCTAGAAGAGTTCAAAGAAAAGAACTACGGCAAACGTGGGACAAAAGAGCGTGAAGAACTTGAATCAGGTTATGAAGCATTTAAAATCGGTGCTTTGATTCACGACACTCGTATTGAAATGGGAATGACTCAGGAACAACTTGCAGAAAAAGTTGGGACAACCAAATCCTACATTTCAAAAATTGAGAACAATCTGAAAGAAGCTCGCATTTCGACACTTCAAAAAATCATTGAACTTGGTTTTGGTGGACGACTTGAACTTAACGTAAAACTCTAACGGACTACTTGACCAAAAGAGAGAAAAACCTCATATAACAACACCTAAGAAAACATGGGGCGGACAGTGGTAAAAGCCAGGTTCGTTCTTCATGCCTAAATTTGTAACGCGCGGACAAGTAAGGGCTTCGGAAAGCCCCACGTTTCTTAGCTGCGGCCGTTATATTGAATTGTGCAAGCTTTTGCGGTATCCTTTAGGTTTTTCAGCAAGTATGAGGATTGCAATGATCATGTCCCCTCAGGGTCTCTCGAAAGAGTCCTCTGAGGAATTTCAGCATAAAAGCTTAACTATTCTAAGTGTTTTTCTTATATTCGGTTAAGAGCCCTCAGAGTCTTTCTTTTTCGGGGAGGATTGCTAACTTTCCAGCCACGGACCCTTATCCGGGCATATAAAGGCAAAATGATTTCAATTGAAGAAGTATTAGAAATTCATGAGCGGAAAGCATATTTTAAGACATGCAAAGACTGGATATATACGGACAGCTAAAGATGAAGGAATTTTATTGGGGTGACGTATTTGCCCTCATTACTTCTGACCAGGACATCTCGACAGAAGAGGCAAGGCTTAAATTGCTTGACAAAGTATGTAACAGCGAAAACCTAAATGCTCTTGGGACAAGCTGGAATCAATTGACACTCGACCAAGCGAAAGAGTTGCTGACTAAGGCCTTGACATATGATCTAGCATATTCGTCCGATAGAATAGCACCAGACGACAAAGTTCAATTCTTCAAGGCTGAGATATTAAAATATATTGGCGACCAATCGACTTATTGTTTTACAAATTGGTTTGGAAGCCCTTGGGGCGGAGAACAGGGCGGGGGTTGGAATCCGCTAACAACAAATACGCTTGACATAGGAATCATTTTCTTGACCCAGACTAAGCTGACATTTGCCTACTTCATAAGTGAAGACTAAATATGCCAGCCGCTAACAGTGCATACATACGTAAAACATTATCATGCCCCTTCAGTGTCTCTCGAAGAGGACTCTGAGGAATAAATAGAAAATGAGTTTAAGACAAAAAATAGCAATAATCACAGGTGAAAATTCAGGTATTGGTGCAGAAATTGCAAAAACATTAGCCAAGAATGGCCTAGATCGTGATACTGATTCGCTTCCTAGGCAAGAAAGGTTGATAAAGGAATTTGATTTTGTGAAAGAATATCCCAATAGTATTGTAAGTGCCCATATTCTTTCGGTTTACTCAACCACTTGGGGCAAAGCTAAAACTATGGAATTGTTCGACTTATTATCAAAAGAAAATAAGGAGTCTGAGTATGGACAAAAGATCAAAAGATATATCGAGCTAAACAAGGATCCTAAAATTGGAGATCAATTTGTGGACTTTGAAATGGAAAGTCAAGATGGTACCTTAAAAAAGCTTTCAGATGTTAAAGGAAAAGTTGTTTTACTGGAATTTTGGGCTTCTTGGTGTGGCCCTTGTCGCGAAGAGAATCCGCATCTTGTAAGCACCTACGAACGCTATCAGCCAAAAGGGTTTGAAATATTTGCCGTTTCTTTGGACGATAGTCAAGAAAGTTGGATCAATGCGATTGAAAAGGATAGGCTAAATTGGACGCACGTGAGCGATTTAAAAGGATCAGGGAATGAGGCTTCTTTAATCTATGGAGTTAATGGAATTCCAGCCAATTTCTTAATAGCTGAAAGCGGGGAAATAGTCGGACGAAATTTAAGAGGAGAAGAATTGAATCAAAAATTAGCAGAAATACTGAACTAAGTCCATTACCTGCTGGTAATATACTGAATAACCGACCTGTGCCATGACAAAAATTGACCCAATAATTGCCGTTAAAGATGTGAATGTCAGTGCGGAGTGGTATCAGGAAGTGTTCGATTGTGAAAGATCACACGGAGGCGATGAGTTTGCCGTGTTGAAAGATAAAGATGAGGAAATTTTGCTTTGTCTTCATAAATGGGGAGAGCACGGTCATCCGACAATGATGAGCCCGGACATTATACCAGGGAATGGGTTGATTCTTTATTATAAGACGGATAATTTAGAAACAATCCGCCATAATCTTGAGAAGATGCACTATCCTCTTGAAGAGGATATTCATATAAATCCGAATTCAAGGAAAAAGGAATTTTCGTTGCGGGACAAAGACGGCTATTACTGGATTGTTACCGAATTTCATCAATATGATGGATAAATTAAAATTCCAAGGGCAAGAAAGCATGGGTGAGCTATTTTTGTGATGGTTTCAAATAAAAATGACCAAACCTTCCAAACGTATTCTTGATATTGTCAATCCCCTGCCATTGGAAGAAGGGTTGCGGGTCTTGGAGATTGGTTGTGGGGCCGGAGTGGCGGCTAGGGAGATCTGTGCAAGATTTAAAAACATCTATGTTTTAGCTATAGATCGGTCTGACAAAGCAATCGCCCAATCCATTGCAAGCTCTGCAACTGAAATCGAGTCGGGCAAATTAGCGTTTGAAAAATCAAGCATTGAAGATCTTGAACTAAAGCAAGTGCCTCTTTTTGATTTCGCTTTTGCAATACGGGTGGGTGCCATAGATGGACGTCATCCAGAATTGGAAAAAAGAGCCAAAGAGAAAATAAAAGCCGTACTGAAAGAAAATGGAAAACTGTTCATAGATATTTCGGATAATTCGGTTGTCGAGATTCCTTTATGATTAAAGCTATTTGTCGTGGTTCGTATTTTCGCGAACCAGTTATTATACTCCAAATGTGTTTTTCACTGCAACCTCCACTTTAAAATTACATAAGTTGTATTTTCAAAATTTTGTGCCGGAGGGTCTTATTTAAGGCTTTATCTTGAAGCTGTCAAAATGGACCTTTTGGTTATATGATGAATAGATATACAATTTTATGTTTTTTGATTGGCTTTTTGCTGCTCTCATCCCCTTTGTATGCGCAAAATACAACTGTCATTAAGGGAATATTTCATATTCAGGTTTTTGGTCCAAACGAACAACTACTGAGGACTGGTGCAGGGTATTTTGTCAACAAGCAAGGCGAGGGCATTACACACCGCGATTTGTTCGAGGGAGCATCCACTGCCAAGGTCGTTACTGCGGATAGTAGCGTACACCAGATTGTAAGGATTGTCTCAGAAGACCCTCTTACAGGAGCAGCGAAGATAGCCATCGACAATAACCTTACTACCGTTTTCACGGTTTTGCCTGTCAGTACCACTGTCCTGAAAAAGGGCGAAAAGGTAAAGGGCGTATCTGTTGGGGAAGGGAATAAATATAGCCAAAGTGCCGGCACCATTGGGGAAGTGGAGATTTTTGAGGAATATGGTTCCGTAGTGGGATTGAGCGGCTTGGCAGCATCTGAAACCAGCGTAGTATTAGACACCAAGGATCAAGTGGTAGGTTTGGTTGTGAAAGCTGCCCCTTCCACATTGATATCAACAGTGAAAGAAGATGCGTTCATCGTAACCAACAGGCCATTTAAAGCTTGGGCAAGTGATATCAACATCAACCACGATTTTATAAAAGGCCTTGACGCACTGCTGAATAAGGATTATAAATCTGTGGCTGAACTAATGAATAAGGTATCAGCGGTACACCTGCAGTCCGTAGAACCGCTTCTCTTGTCAGGTTTGGCTTATTATCAGTTAAAAGAGTATCCTGCGGCAGAAAAGAAATACGATCAGGCTATTGGGCTGAAAAGCAATCTCCTCTTGGCCAGAAAGATGCGAGGACAGATTTACTATCATACAGAACAATATGAGAAAGCGGCGCAAGACTTGAATGTTGTCTTGAAGGGAAATGTCGAGGACGCCAACCTGTTCTATTTCAGTGGCCATGCCAAGTATGTGCTCAATGACCATCAAGGCGCTATCGAGGATATCAAACGTGCTTTGTCATTGCAGTTAAAAGAGCCAAGGGCCTACCTTTATTTAGGCAATGCACAGTTTAAGGCCAATGCTTATAAAGAAGCTGTGGCCAGTTTTCAACAAGCCATGGACGGAGGCCTGAAAGATGAAGTGCTCTATAATAACAGCGGGAAAGCCAAGTTCCTTTTGCAGGATTACGCTGGGGCGGTAAAGGACTACGACCAGGCTATTTCCATCAATAAACAGTATGGAAGAGCTTTGATGAATAGAGCAGAGGCTAAAGCTGCTTTAAAACAATGGGAGGCTGTAATAGCCGATCTTGATGCAGCTAAGGCACAAAATGAAGATGTTCAAAGCCTGGAAAGCATTCACGCCCAAGCATTGTTTGAAACAAAGCAATATGATGCTGCGGTCAAAATTTACGACAGACTGCTTGTCACTGGTCAGGAACTTCAATATTATCTCAATCGGGGTTTGGCAAGGTATCACTTGAAAGATTATGCAGGAGTGGTTGCTGACCTTACTAAAGTGATAGGCACTAGCGAAGCTTCAGCAAAAGTACATCTCATGTTGGGCTTGTCTCAAAGCAAAACAAAACAATATGCTGAGGCTATAGCACAATTGACACAAGCAGAAAACAAGGGGGAGAAAGGCAGTGATTTGTTTTTGGAGCGTGGGCTTGCCTACTATCACACCAAGGAGCCTCAGCAGGCACTGGAGGATCTTAAAAAAGCTCTTGAAAGCGGTAGTAAAGATGGAGAAGCTGCTTTTATCTTAGGAAATCTGTATTTTCAGAATGAGCAATATCAAGAAGCCATAGGCGCCTATGACAACGGTATAAGCTGGGGAAAAGAAAGTGACGTGCTTTATAATAACCGCGGGAAAGCGTTTTATTTTGTTGACAAGTATCCTGATGCCATCAGGGATTATACGAAAGCCTTGCAGTTAAACCCCAACAATAATAGGGCGGTGCTCAATCGTGGGGTTGTCTATTACAGGACAAATCAATACGCAGAGGCTCAAAAGGACTTTGAAAAAGGGAATGTGGCGGGGCAGAACGATGCCGAACTTTTGGCCATGGCCGGCACCTCCTATTACAAGGACGGAAAGGCAGAATCTGCTTTACCACTTTTGAGCAAGGCCATAAGCATTGGAGGCGTAGAAGATGACCTTTTGAGACTTCGTGGGGAAATCTACTTTAACCAAAAAAAATATAAAGAAGCGGCATCAGATTTTGAAAAGTTCCTTGAAAAGGGAGGTAACTCCCAAGAGGTGACCACATATTTGGCGGATGCTTATTATGAACTTAAACAATACCCAGATGCTACTAAGTTGTATGACCAGGTAATTGCATCAGGGAATAGTGATGGCACAGTATGGTTCAAAAAAGGAATGAGCCATTTTCATCTCAAAGCCTATGAAGAGGCGGCAAGTGCTATGAAACGTGCCGTCGATGCTGGAATGCCAGATAAAGAAGCGTTGTATTATCTGGGTATGGCCCAATATCAACTCAAGGATTATGCAGGGGCAGTTGAGTCACTTTCCAGGGCCAAGTCGCTGGGCTCATCCGATGAGCAAATGTTGGTTTATTTGGGTGAAGCACAGTATGCCTTACAAAATTATGACGAGGCACTACAAGTGTTTAGCGAAGGCTTGAGTGTATTTCCTGCTTCTCAAAGAAGTTATCTAGGAAGGGGAAAGGCTCATTTTCATCTAAAGCAATACGAACTTGCTAAGAACGATTTGCTCAAAGCCTTAGAAGGAGGTTTGAAAGATCCTACAGCTTTGTATTACATGGGGCTTGCTCATGTAACGCTTGGAACATATAAGGAGGGTGCTGAAGCCCTTCAGAACGCAGAAGCACAAGGTGTCAAGGAAATGGCTTTATATGAGGCACGAGGCTTGGCCCACTTTCACTTAAACCAATATAAAGAAGCGGATCAGGATTTCCAAAAGGCATTTGAATTGGGCAATGCTGTCCCTCAAAATCATTACTTTGCAGGGATCGCCAGGTTTGAGTTAGGCAACATGAGAGGTGCATTGGAACATCTGATCAAAGCTCAAGAGGGAGGTGTTAACGATCATAAATTGTTCTCTTATTTAGGACAGGCATATTATTCGGCAGGCAATAACGATCAGGCTATAGTCTCTTTGAGTAAAGCCATAGAGGCTGGATCAGCCGAGCCGGTAGCATATACTACACGAGGAAATGCCTTCTTCAGACTCAATCAATATGAGAAAGCCATAGAGGATTACGACGCTGCCATTGGAAAGGGAACCAAAGATCCTATAGTGTTTAACAATCGAGGAAAGGCGAGATTTAACCTAGAGCAGTACCAAGATGCGATCAAGGATTTTGATGCGGCCATTGCATTGGACGACGCCTACCTGAGAGCCTACGAAAATAGAGGGGTCGCCAATTATGAATTGAAAAATTATGAAAAGGCCATAGAGGATTTTTCAGCGGTAGAACGGTTGGGGGAGGCTGATCAGTATGCGTTTTTCTATAAGGCTGAGTGTTACTATGCATTAGAAAACTTTGCTTTGGCGGTTAGTTATTATGACAGGGCCATAGAAAAGGGCATAACGGAAGTGGATGCATACCACCACAGGGGAAAATCGTACTTTAAGATTGGTGAGTATCTATCTGCCATAAGGGATTATGAGAAAGCTGTTCAGATGAATCCATCTCAGGCGCAGGTGTTCATGGACAAAGCGGAGGCTTATATTTATATGGAAAACAATAGGGCAGCAATTGAAGATTTGACCAAAGCCATATCGCTAGATTCAAATAATAAAAATGCTTATTTCAATAGGGCTGGATTAAGAGAGATGTTGGAAGATTTGACGGGTGCCGTGTCAGATTATGACAAAGTTTTGGAATTGGATCCCAATGATGCGAACGCCTATTATTACCGTGGAAACGTTCAGGTGACTTTAGAACGATTTGAAGCCGCTTTAAAGGACCTCGATAAGGCTATTGCTATAGACGCGGGGAATGTGGATTATTATCGTTCAAGAGGGAACATACGGTACCAGATGGAAAATACAGATGGAGCATGCGAGGATTGGACCAAAGCACAGCAAATGGGAGATAAAAGGGCGGCGTTTAATGTTAAGAACTATTGCCAGTAAGAATAGATTGTGCAAGGGCCTTTGGCTTTAGGTACTACCTAGGATTTAAGCATGACAGCGTCTGCTCTTTGGTTATAAAGTAGTTGGTTATAGAGCTGACGGCAAATTGTAAAGAAAATATCATTGTCTTCGTTTATCCGAGCAATCTGCAAACCGCCTTGTATGCTGGCCAAAATAAAAAGTGCTTTTTCCTCAACGGCTTCTTTAAACATGAAGTTGCCCCCGTATAGTCCATCATATAGCACCTGCTCCAGCCACTTTTGACGCTCCATATAGTAAAAACGCAATTCGGTTTGCATAGTAGTGGGAAGGGTGTTCAACTCTGCCCCAAGGATACCGCCTAAGCATATTTTATCTCCAGCCAATAACGTAGCCCGATAAGATGCAAAATAGGCGTCCATCTTCTCTTTTGGATCTGGAATAGTATGGTCGATATGTTTAGTCCATTCTTTAAAAGAAATCCTCGCCCTTTGAATGACAGTACATCCTAGGTCATCTTTTGAAGGGAATAAGTAGTGGATCTCTGAAGGAAGCACACCTGTCCTCTCGGAGATTTCCTTGTAGTGGAGGTCATAAAAACCTGTGCGTAATATTACGGCTTCTGCTTCTTGTATGATGGCTTCCCTTATGTCCATGCGTTTGACCTGCAAAAAACAACTTGATAACACTGCATTAACCAAACGTTAATAGAAATGTTTTATTAGTATTTGATGCTTCTTTTGTTGTCAGTAGATTAGTGAAAAATTGTAGGCATCTTAGGCCATATGTCAGGTTAGGCTTTCATTCCTCATCTTAAAAGAAGTATTGAGTCTAGTATTCTTAATTCTCTCAAAATGGTAAATAGTAAAACTCCTCTTGCGGAAAGGGTAAGGCCGCGCGAGCTGGAAGAAGTGACAGGACAAGAGCATTTGGTGGGGCCAGAGGGTATTTTGCGGATGGTGATTAGCAGTGGCAACTTGCCTTCTATGATTTTTTGGGGACCTCCAGGCGTGGGCAAAACGACTTTGGCCAATATTATTGCACAAAAGGTTAACGCAGCTTTTTTTGTTCTTAGTGCAGTTAGCGCTGGTGTAAAGGAAGTCAGGGAAGTGATTGCCAAAGCCAAAACGCTGGGGAAAACGATCTTGTTCATTGATGAGATCCACAGGTTCAGTAAATCTCAGCAAGACGCACTCTTAGGAGCTGTGGAAAAAGGCACAATCACGCTTATTGGCGCAACCACTGAAAACCCTTCCTTTGAGGTCAATGCAGCCCTGTTGTCCAGATGCCAGGTCTATGTGTTGAAACCCTTATCCAAAGAGCAATTGCTTAAGTTGCTGGACGAGGTCTCTAAGAAGGATGAACTGCTCAAAAACAAAAAGATTAATATCCGAGAAAGTAGGGCACTGCTCAATATATCAGGTGGTGATGCCCGCAAGCTTTTGAATCTATTTGAGCTAGTCGTGAATGCAGCAGGCGGCGAAACGGTAGACATTACAGATGAATTTGTGGTGCAAGTGGCTCAGCAAAGAGTAGCCTTATATGACAAAAGCGGAGAACAACATTATGATATCATTTCTGCCTTTATAAAATCTATCCGTGGAAGCGATCCTAATGCCGCACTATACTATATGGCTCGTATGATAGAAGGTGGAGAAGACGTGAAGTTTATTGCCCGAAGATTGCTTATTCTCGCTTCGGAAGATATTGGTAATGCAAACCCTACGGCATTGGTCATTGCAACAAATTGTTTTCAGGCAGTCACATTTATTGGGTACCCTGAAGCAGAAATTATCCTATCGCAGTGTGTCACCTACCTTGCAGCTTCTCCTAAAAGCAACGCCAGTTATGTAGCCATCAAAAAGGCCAAGCAGCTGGTGAGACATACAGGCGACCTGCCTGTTCCGATGCACCTAAGAAATGCTCCAACTAAACTCATGAAGGATCAAGGATATGGTAAAGGTTATCAATATGCACATGATTATACGCATAATTTTGCATCACAGGAATATTTGCCAGATGCCATCAAAGAGACTAAGCTTTACGATCCTGGCGCCAATCCGAGGGAAGAAGAAATGAGGAAACGGCTGAGGGCTTTGTGGAAGGAAAAATACGGATATTAAGGCTTATCCATAACTTTGCCCCTGAATCAACTTAAATAAACAGACTATTCCGATGAAGCTATAAGTAACTGTCCCAATTATCAAAGTAGAACTTCTCTTTGCTTTCTAACAAGTAATGGGAATAGTACAACCATTTAAATCAAGAGAAATGACACAGTTACAAATGATTCATCAAACTAAGCTTATAGCGCAGCAAGACGAAAATGTTTCCGCACTTTTTATGTATGGTTCATTCACCAAAAATGAAGGTGACAAATATTCTGACATTGAGTTTTATGTCTTCCTCAAAAGCATAGATGGTTTCTCAGGTGTAGATTGGGTAAATCAAATTCATCCAGTGGTACTTTACTTCACAAATGAATATGGAAGCGAAGTGGCTATTTTTGAGAATATGATTAGAGGTGAATTTCATTTTTTAAGCAAAGACGAAATCGGAATTATAAAATCGTGGGAAGGAATTGTTTCGTTTAGTGATTTTGACCAAATGAACCTCCTTGACAAGGAGGGACTATTAACGAAAACGCTTGATCAAATCAGAATCAAATCCCCCGACAGAATAACGGACAAAAATGTTTCGTGGCTTAGCCAATCACTTTTGAATTTTTTGCTAACAACAAACAATTTGATTAAGCGAGGAGAATTTGCTCACGCCCATCAAAGTCTCTCCAATGTTCATAGGTATTTGCTTTGGCTTATGAGGGTAGCAAACCAGCAAACACAACATTGGGAAAGTCCGACCAAAAATCTAGAAAATGACATTGACAAGGATTGGTATTCTGAGTATAAAATAACGACCTCGGATTTAAACCCGGTAAATTTGAAAATGGCATTCCAAAACGCACTAAAGCTGTCCCATAAATTATTTGACAAACTGAATGTGGAACCAAAGCTGAGCCAAATCCTAAAGCAAATAGAATAAAAAACTACAGCATAAAATCATCGATCTTGTAAAAGGGAAGATCAAATGCGCTGGCGACTTTTTCATATACCACAGACCCTTCAATAATGTTCAATCCCAACTTTAGTTCTGGATTGACTGTACACGCCATTTTCCAGCCTTTTGAAGCGAGCTGTCTCACATAAGGCAAAGTGGCATTGGTTAGCGCTACGGTAGATGTAAAAGGTACAGCTCCAGGGATATTGGCTACACAATAGTGAATGATGCCATCGATTATAAATATAGGGTCTTCATGCGTGGTGGGCCGACAAGTTTCGATGCAGCCACCTTGGTCCACAGCAACATCTACTACAACAGTACCCGGCTTCATGTCTTTTAGCATCTCTCTTGTAATCAGGTGGGGTGTCTTTCCACCGGGTACCAAGATTGCCCCGATGATGAGGTCATGTGTTTTGATCAGTTCTCGGATATTGCTTTCGTTGGAGGCCAAGGTTTGTACATTGGCGGGCATAATGTCACTCAGGTAGCGCAGACGCTGAAGGTTAATGTCCAGAATGGTGACCATGGCTCCAAGGCCCGCCGCCATTTTCGCAGCTTGGGTACCTACAATCCCTCCTCCCAGAATAAGTACTTTACCGGGTGCTACTCCAGGTACACCCCCCAAGAGCACACCTCTACCTTTTAGTGGCTTCTCGAGGTACTTGGCGCCTTCCTGCACAGCCATCCTACCAGCCACTTCTGACATAGGGATAAGAAGAGGCAAGGATTTGTCGGCCTTTTCTACTGTTTCATACGCTATGCATATGGCCTTTCGCTCGATCATGGCAAGTGTAAGGTCATGGTTTGAAGCAAAATGAAAGTAGGTGAATAATAGCTGTCCTTCTTGAATAAGCGGATACTCATATTCCAGGGGTTCCTTTACCTTTACGATCATTTCTGCCTGTTTGTAAATCGCCTCTATGGTGGGAAGTATGGCCGCACCTACTGCCTGGTAGTCAGCATCAGAGAAGCCGCTTCCTTCGCCAGCAGAAGATTGTACATAAACCGTATGTCCATCTTTTACCAGTTCGCGAGCGCCAGCAGGGGTAAGGGATACACGGCTTTCGTGGCTTTTTATTTCTTTGGGAATACCTATGATCATATGGTCTTATAAAATCGGTGCAAGGGAGCTTTCACTCCTTTTATGAACAGTAAAAAGGTAGTCAAACGACCCGTTCACAAATATAAAAGGGGATTTTTATCTATTATGTTTTAGATGGAGGATATTCCAAAAAAATCACTCTTTCCACAGTTTTATCTTTTGATGGCCCAATGTGGAAACCAGTTGTAGGATGTAAAGTCCTTTGGGTAAATCTGAAAAAATCAAATTCAACTCGTCTTCAAGTTGTTGAAGATTAATAGGCCGGTTATTTTTATAAGTGAGTAAGCCCGATGAATTGTATAGGATGCTGTTTTCAATTATGGACACATTGAATGGATCATGTGTATATATGGTAAGTGGTGCTCCTTTTAAAATAGGGTTGGGGGCAATGTTTATAGCGGTAGCCTTACTATTGATCGGAAGAAAGCGAATAGGCGAATAAGTTGCTGCACCATTAAAATCTAATTGCTTTAGTCGATAATAGGCACTAGCAAAAATATCCCTGTCTTCAAACTGATATTCATGAAGCACTGTAGAAGTTCCTTGTCCATTTACAAAACCAATTGAATAGAAAGTTTTCCCATCTGAAGATTTTTCAATTTCAAAGCCCATGTTATTGTGCTCTGACTTGGTAAACCATCGTAACAAGGCATGGTCCTTTTCAAGTGTCACAGTAAATGACATCAAATCGATTGGCAACGAATTGTGGGCATCGGCAATGGTGAATTGTGTTAGCTTATGGGTAATGGCAGAGATCACCCTTTCGGTGCCATCAGCGAAATCACCCAGCGCAACCCATTCACCTGATGCTGTCTTTTTCCATACTCTCATTTTGCTAAGGTCCATGTCATCATCTTCCCCTTCGTTCCACATGAAAGTTAGTTGCCGAGGTTGTGTGAGCGGTGTTTGGGCGTGAATCTCCCAATTTCTTTGGATGCTTCTTGTTTGGTCATGCTCTATTGTAGCCGCTTCTCCTGATCTTCTGATCACCTCCACCTTCCCCAGTACATCCTCTCCAGGCCCTATGATTAGATCCGCTGTGCCAATTGCAACTTCGCCTGTGCCAATTTCTATGATGGATTTTACATTGCCCAAAATTTGCGCTTGAGATGCGATTTGAATATTGGGGCTGTTGGAATAATCGATGGTCAGAAGATGTTCCTGTGTTTGTATCGTGCCTTCTTCGAAAGTAAAGTCTGTACCAATATCGAGATTAGTATGCAGGAAAATACTGCCTTGAGGTTTTACAATTTGAATGTTTTGAAGACCGATGCCGTCCACTTTGTTGCTGACTACATGTTGATTTTTGCTGCCATCGAATAACACCCTGTTGGGAAAGTTGGCTTCGCCATGTACAACCAAGTTTCCTTTTAAATTCAAGACTGAATTTGAATTACCAGAAAACGTAAGCTTGGCAGTGGCATCGACCAGCAGGGTGTCTAATATGGTAATATTGCTTCCGCCTGATACTTGATAAGTAGGGGTGTGGCTAGAAGAGGTTAGCACAAGGGTTTTAAAGCTGCGTCCAGCTAGAGAGGTAATGTAATTTGAGTTAACAGGTACATCAAGAATGACTTTCCCCGGAATGTATCCACCAGGGGTCAATATTTTGTTCATTAAATCCGCATGACCTGATCCATTATTGTGCACATAGGTGCCATGGGGTGCTAAGGTAAAGTTGCCATCTGCTAAGGTGAGATTGCTCCTGTTGATTAGCGTCCCTCCATTACCAATTATCAACGCTTCATCTTCATCCAATAAAGTGAGACCATTCTCTAATTTTACAGCGATACTTTGACTGGTAGATGGTAGTATTTTTAAGGAGTTCAAGCTGAAATCTCTTCCATCCAACAGCACTTCATAAGATTGAGAGACATAATCGTTGTTGAGGATGATATCGTGGTGAGAAAGAGGTATTCCTACGGGTTCCCAATTATCAGCATCAGCAAACTGATTGGTTCCGGCATTGCCAGTCCAAAGCTTTATATTGTGCATGGGCATGGCTTCGAGCGTAGCGCCCGACGACCAATAATGCTCTCCTACAGGACTGACATATTGGACGAAAATCTTGAAATGATAATTCTTTTGGTTTTCAAGCCCTTGGACGGTGACCTTTCGATCTTTTCCTCTGTACACGACGTAGGAGCCAAGGCCGACATTGTCTCCTTCACCATATTGTGGGTTAGCATTATAATTGACATCATCAGGTATAAAACTAATAATGCTCTCGGATGCTAGGATCATCACTTCCTTCCACCAATCCTGATTGCCCTTGGGGTTTTCCCATGCTAGCCGTACCCTTTCATACAGCGGTGTAGCGGTAAAATTGGTGACATCGGTCACTTGAGGGGTAATGAAGATCTCTTCGGAAGGGCCAGAAAAGAGGTCATTGCTCGTCCCCTCTATGATTTTTGCAGTATAGGCTACAAAATGGTAAGTTGTGCCTTCCTCTAATCCGGTTATCGTGGCCATGCCATGCGTGTCGGTCTCTCTTCTGGCTACCGTATACCCATTTTCAGTAGGGGTGCCCTGGCCATACACATTGCTTCCTCCATTGAAAGAAGTAAAATCCTTGCTCTCCAGATCCACCATGTTAGCCCCTGCTTTGCTTGCAAACAGCAGTACACCATCCCAATCTTCCTTATGCACGCCAATTGGCTTTGTCCATGAAATTTCCACTTTGTCTGGAGCGATCTTTTCTACTTTCATTTCTGTCACGGGTTCCGGACCATCTATGGCTTTCAATTGCTGGTGATTGTTGGGAGAACCAAAAGTGTGTGGTGTTGCTTCTTCCCAAGCGAATGCTTTATAGCGGTTGCCAATGCCTGAAAGTTGTAAAGAATAGCCGACGGGTGTTTGATTGTTTTCTATAACGCCTATGTCTTCGGAAGTGACACCTATGGCGATGCCAGCGGTAGCGGTCATGGTGCCTTCATAGCTTAGGAACTGCAACAAGTTGTTTTGATAGGACAAGGCTATGCCTTCTAGATCATTCTGGAGTTTTGCGTTTAGCGTATAAAAAGTGAATTCATTCACAGTTTCTCCTTCTTCTGCTTGGGATAAGTCAAAAGCACCATAGGGCTGTCCATTGCTCCCATTGTACAAAGTCAGGACAAAGGAGCTGATATCGTAGGCTGTAGCATCTTCAACGACAATTTCAACCCCTTCCATGACATCAGTTTCGGTGTTGTCATAATGAATTTCATTGATCCAAGCATTGGGTACTTGGGCTTCAAGAGGAGTGGCAAAAAATAGTGCGTAGCATAATAGGCCGCAAAAGAAAGCGCTAGACTTCCTGCGATAGCTGGTCGTATTTGTCATGATAGCTGAAAAAAGTGTTGAAAGACTAAATCTAGAATGTTTCTAGATTTAATGCAAGCTAAAAATGAACAATCTTATTGATACTGGTTTGATAATTAGATAGTTGAAAAACATAAAAGCATTTTTTGCTAGTTTTTTTACCTTTATAATGTCTATAATCGTTTATGCATAATTAAACTGAAGGTGCTATGAAAACCATACGACTATTGGCAGCGGTCTTTTTTCTTGTAGGGCTAGCTGCGTGTACTGCTAAACAAGAAACCCGGCACTCACAGGAAAATAAGGTAGAGCAGGGAGAGAAGGTGAGAGAAATGACCAGTTTTGGAGAAAAGATCAATAAGGAAGGTGCTATGCCTTTGCATACCTTGTCTGCGCTGATGGCCAAACAGGATTCGCTTAACATAAAATTGACAGGAGAGATTGTGGAAGTTTGTCAAAAAAAAGGTTGCTGGATGGTGATGGACCTAGGAGAGGGGCATCTTATGAGGGTAACTTTCCGAGATTATGGCTTTTTTGTGCCTAAGGATATTGTCGGTAGGGTGGCAGTGGTGAGCGGTACGGCCAAAAAAGAAACGACCTCAATAGAGAGATTGCGGCATTATGCCGAAGATGCAGGGAAGTCTCCTGAAGAAATTAAGGCCATTCAATCGCCCCAAAAAGAAATAGTGTTTATCGCTGATGGGGTTTTGCTGGAGAAAAAAGAAATATAATGATGCCTACTATTGGATAGCCCCACTGTGCTACACTCTGTAGTGCTCATCTACATTATTTTAAGAACCATCACTAAGTTCATTGTAGTATAATAACAAAAGGCTGGTCAATTTACTTGCTTCGTTGCAACAAGATTTTCTCCTACACTTAACCAAAGACAATTCACCGGTTCGCCTAGTTATTCCCCGATTTTTTTCTAAATTTTGAGCTTAGTTCTAATTGAAGAGTAATCGTGTTGATTTGGCGATACACATGCGTTTAAACAATTGTCTTGTTCAATGCATTGATAGAATACTTATGTTTGTATGGCTTTTGGCACAGGTATTGCAAACTGTACGAGAGCTAAAATAATACTGGTTTTTGGCATTATTATGTCAAACTGACATACAGAGGGGATATACAACCAAGAAAATATGAACCATAACAAGAGCAATCCTTTTAATTCTATTATACTAACTGACATTTCAGATGAAGAATCGGGGGAACTCATCCAGCTTATAGCTACTGAAGAAGACGATGACTTAGAAAAATCAGGTCTGCCTGAGGAGTTGCCCATATTGCCAATCAAAAACACAGTACTTTTCCCAGGGGTAGTCATACCCATCACTGTTGGAAGGCAAAAGTCTGTAAAACTTGTGCGGAAGGCATATAAAGGTGATCGGATTATAGGAGTGATTGCCCAAAAGAAAGATTCGGCTGAAGAGCCAATGCCAGAGGATATATATAAAATTGGGACTGTAGCCAAGATTATTAAAATGTTGGTGCTTCCTGATGGCAACACTACTATTATCATTCAGGGAAAGAACAGGTTTGAGGCTGAGGAGTTTGTTCAAGAGGATCCTTTTATGATGGCCAAATACAAGCTCATCAAGGAGAAGTTTCCCGATAGGAACAAAAAGGAAACTAAAGCAGTCGTCCAATCATTGAAAGATGCTGCTTCTAAAATCCTCAGACTTAATCCAGAGATCCCTCAAGAGGCTCAAATTGCCCTTGACAATATAGAGAGTCCTAGTTTCTTGACTCATTTTCTATCATCCAACATCAGTGCTGATGTTGAGGACAAGCAAAAGCTGCTTGAAATAAACGATGGGATGAAGCGCGCAACATTGTTATTGGAGTACATGCTGAAAGATGTGAAGGTATTGGAACTCAAGCATGAAATCCAAAGCAAAGTCAATATCGACATTGACCAGCAACAGCGCGATTATTATCTAAGGCAGCAGATTAAAGTCCTACAGGATGAGTTGGGCTTTGATGGGCCAGATCAGGAAATAGAAAGGCTGCGAGCAAAGGGCGAGAAAAAGAAATGGCCTGTAGAAGTAAAGAATCACTTTAATAAGGAGTTGGATAAAGTGTCAAGGTTAAATCCTGCGGCTGCTGAATATCCAGTCTCGATGAATTATGTGGAATTCCTTATTGATTTGCCTTGGGAAGAGTACACGAAAGATAATTTTGACCTGAACCGGGCACGGAAAGTACTTGACAAGGATCACTATGGCCTTACTAAGGTGAAAGATAGGATCATAGAATATTTGGCAGTTTTGAAGCTGAAGCAGGACATGAAAGGGCCTATCCTCTGCTTATATGGCCCTCCAGGTGTAGGAAAAACCTCGCTGGGAAGGTCGATTGCCAAGGCCCTAAAAAGAAAATATGTCAGAATGTCACTGGGAGGTGTTCACGATGAAGCAGAAATCCGTGGACACAGAAAGACGTATGTGGGTGCATTGCCTGGCAAGATTATTCAAAATATCAAGAAGGCAAAAACTTCGAATCCTGTATTTATCTTGGACGAAATAGACAAGGTAAATGCCGATTTTCGAGGAGATCCATCATCTGCGCTTTTGGAAGTATTGGATCCAGAACAGAACAGCACCTTCATGGACAACTACCTGGAGGTGGAGTATGATTTGTCCAAAATATTGTTCATAGCTACAGCCAACTCCTTGGATACCATACACCCTGCTTTACGGGATAGGATGGAAATCATCGAGATCAGTGGCTATACTATGGAAGAGAAACTTCAGATAGCCACTAAGCACCTCATTCCAAAGCAAAAGAAGGAACATGGCCTAAAGTCTAAAGACGTTACCTTTAGGAAAGAAGCCATCGTAAAGGTGATAGAAGACTATACACGCGAATCGGGAGTGCGTAATCTGGAGAGAAAAATCGGAACCTTGGTACGGAATGTAGCCAAATCGATCGCCTTGGAGGAGGAGTACAATAAGTCAATCGGAGTTAAGGATGTGGTGAGGATATTGGGTGCTGAGATTTATGACAAGGAATTTTATCAAGATAATAACGCACCGGGCGTGGTTACTGGTCTCGCATGGACCCAGGTGGGTGGTGAAATATTGTTTATTGAATCTAGCTTGAGCCGAGGAAAGGGTAAACTGACTTTGTCTGGACAGCTGGGAGATGTGATGAAGGAGTCTGCTATGACGGCGCTATCTTATCTCCGCTCTAACGCCGAAAAGCTCAATATCCATTATAAGGTATTTGATAATTACGACCTGCACATACACGTGCCTGCTGGTGCAGTTCCTAAAGACGGCCCCTCAGCAGGGATAACCATGCTTACATCCTTAGCCTCTGTATTTACTCAGCGAAAAGTGAAAGACAAGCTGGCCATGACAGGTGAGATCACATTGCGAGGAAAAGTATTGCCTGTCGGCGGAATTAAGGAGAAGATTCTGGCCGCTAAGAGGGCAGGCATAGAAGAAATAATCCTGTGCAAAAGGAACAGAAAGGATATAGAAGAGATAGATGAACAATACATCAAAGGGCTCAAGATCCATTATGTGGAAACTGTAGCTGAAGTGCTTTCACTAGCCCTTTTAGAGGAAAAAGTAGAAGATCCGTTGGAGTTTGTGATAGAAGAGGATAGCATTAAAAGCAAAGCATAATGCTGTGACGATAGAAAAACGAATATAAAGACTAATATAGGCCATCTTCTATTCATATAAATACTGACAAGGTGAAGCTGATCTCCCATACTTTATTGTTGCTGTTCGTGGCTTGGCTAGGGATTGCGTATGATGGATATGGTCAGGTAGGCGGAAGGCAAGGGTTTGGGTTCCTTCAGATTCCTGCAACCGCCAGAACTGCTGCCTTGGGAGGGGTAGTCGCAACCTCGCTGGATGAAGATGTAAATATGTTTCTGACCAATCCAGCACTCCTATCGGAGCGTTTGCATTTGAATGTTTCATTCAACTATCAAGCATATTTAGCCGATATGAGCTATTCCTCCTTGGCCTTTGCCCATCATTGGGAAAATGCCGGCACATGGGGGATTGGGTTGCAGTACATGAATTACGGTGAATTTGTTGGATATGATGAAGCAGGCAATGAGGCAGCAGATTTCAGGGCAAGTGATTATGCTTTTACCATTGGGCACGTACATGATGTAGGGGCGTTTTCTCTTGGGGCTAATGCAAAGCTGACCCAGTCGACGATCGATAGCTACATGGCTACGGCCATCCTGCTTGATATTGGCGGCATTTATAGGCATCCTGAAAAGGGGCTTATGGTGGGGCTTTTATTAAAGAACCTAGGGGTGATTGTACGCGATTATCACGAGCACAGCCATATACGCCTTCCTTTGGATGTTCAAGTTGGGACATCTTTTAAGCCCGAACACATGCCGGTAAGATTTACTTTTACATTGTACAACTTAGCCAAGGACAATATTGCTTACTTCGACCCTGAATGGAATCACAACCAAGGCGCACCAGGTTTCGTTGACAAGATGTTTAGGCATATGGCTATAGGCACAGAAGTTTTGGTCAGTGAAAATGTAAATCTTAGAGCAGGATACAATCACTTGATCCGGAAAGAGCTAAAGCTAGAAGAAACATCTGGAATGTCGGGTTTTTCATTGGGTTTCCTAGTGAAAGTAAAAGCCTTTGAACTGGCCTATACAAAGAGGTTTTACCATGTGGCAGGAGGGACAGACAGTTTCACTTTGACCAGCGACCTGAGTAGAATTATTAAGAGTAGATAAATAACATAGAAGGTAAAATACATGATAGACGGGAATAAATATTTAACACCTCGAGAGATAGTAGCGGAACTAGACAAATATATCATCGGGCAAAAAGAAGCCAAGAGAAACGTTTCTATAGCACTTCGAAATAGATGGAGAAGAATGAATGTACCAAGTGATTTGCGAAGTGAAATTATGCCCAACAACATCCTTTTAATTGGTGCTACGGGTGTGGGGAAGACAGAGATAGCACGCCGTTTGGCAAAAATTGCCGATGCGCCTTTCACAAAAGTAGAAGCATCCAAATTTACGGAAGTAGGATATGTAGGTCGAGATGTGGAAAGCATGGTACGTGACTTGGTAGAGCAAGCAGTGCAAATGGTAAAGTTGAGCAAAAAAGAAGAAGTCAAGGAAAAGGCTACTCAAATCGTGGAAGACATTATCCTGGATGCCTTGATTCCTCCACTCAAAGGCCAGCCCCAAATGACTCCTACTAGCGGGTATGATCTGGAAAATAAGGAGAGCATGCCAGACACAGATTATGAACTGAATGAGAAAACCAGGGCTAAGTTTCGGGAGAAAATCCGAAATGGAGATTTGGACGATAGAAGAATAGATATTCAGGTAAAGCAACCTGGAAATGGTGGCTTGGGAATGATTGGGGGAGGCATGATCGACGAGGCCTCTATGATCAATCTACAGGAGATGATCAGCAATATGATGCCCAAAAAGACAAAACGCCGAAAGGTGACCATTGGAGAAGCAAAAAAGCTGCTTTTCGAGGAAGAGGCGGCCAAACTTATTGATATGGATGAGGTGAAGGAGGAAGCCATAAGGAAAGCTGAAGATACAGGCATAATTTTTATTGATGAGATAGACAAAATTGCCGGTGGTGCCAGAAAGGGAGGGGGAGGGCCTGATGTGAGCCGAGAAGGCGTGCAGCGAGACCTGCTCCCTATTGTAGAAGGCAGTGCTGTCAATACCAAGTACGGTTTTATTCATACTGACCATATCCTGTTTATTGCAGCAGGAGCATTCCATTTTTCTAAGCCTTCTGATCTCATACCCGAGCTTCAAGGAAGGTTCCCAATTCGTGTAGAGCTTGAGAATCTTACAAAAGATGATTTCTACAAGATATTAAAAGAACCTAGAAATGCACTTACCAAGCAGTATGAAGCATTATTTACTGCAGAAGGGGTAACATTGACGTTTCAGGACGATGCTTTAGAAGAGATTGCTGAGATTGCCTATCACATCAACTCCGAAATAGAAAATATTGGCGCAAGGAGGCTGCATACAGTGGTGAGTCAGTTGCTGAACGAATTCTTGTTTGACGTACCAGACGTGATAGGTCCCAATGCACATTTGGTAGTCAATAGAGAGTTGGTTAAAGAGCGTTTGAGCACCTTAAGGCAGAACAAAGACCTTAGTCAATATATACTGTAAAGAGACTAAGGCCGCCGAGGCAATATAAAAAGTCCCTAATGATATTAGGATTTCAATTAAACCTTCGTGGCCTTTTTATATTAGTATATAGGGACGAGAAGGATGTTGTCCATATGAGATGAGTCTGTTAAATGCATAATAATCGCACAATGAATTATTTTTTCATTACAGGAAGCAGCAGAGGCATTGGGCTGGCATTGACTAAAGCACTTTTGGAGAATGATGATCATTATGTAGTAGGACTGTCTAGGCATAATGAATTCAAGCATAAGCGATTTAGGCATGAAAGTGTGGACCTAGCTCAAATTGACGAACTGGTCACTTTGCTTCCCAAGCTTTTTGATGTGGGAGAATCTATTGATAGGGCTGTTTTGATCAATAATGCAGGTACATTGGGAGAGATAGGCTATATGGGCGAACTTGATACTGCCAAGCTTCCTGTCATTTACTATATCAACTTAGTAGCCCCTGCACTGCTCGCCAATGAGTTTGTGAAACGCTTCAGAGCATCAGCTTCCTCATTATTGATTCTGAATATATCATCTGGTGCCGGAGGCTATCCTGTGGATGGTTGGTCGGGCTACTGTGCTACAAAAGCGGGCATGAATATGCTGGGAGAAGTAATGGCACTAGAACAAGAAATCAGGGGCACAAATATCCGAGTATTTAATTTGGCTCCGGGAGTGGTGGATACAGACATGCAAGGAGAAATAAGAGGTGCGGATAGCCAGTATTTCAGTCAGGTACAGAAGTTTATTAACCTAAAAGAGGATGCTGCTCTGGCAAGCCCTGCAGCCGTCGCCAAGAGCATCATTCACTTGTTGGAAAACCCGGATAAATTTAAAGCAGTACAACAAGATGTCAGAAAGTTCTAGCGTATTCTAAATGCGCATTTTTTAAACTTATGCGAAAAGGAGTCCTCATCATTTTTACATCTATTGTCTTTTCGGCTTCTTTTGCCATGGCTCAGGACGAAGATTCGGTTAGGAGTGAATATGTTAAGGAGTTCCCAGATGAGTTTAATGTCAAGTTGCTTGCTTCAAATCGCTTGTTGATCCTAAATCTAGTAGACAAAAATGGAGGAAGCAGGAAAATCAATTATGCTCCCAATGATAGAGGATATATTGGGATTGGTACATACATATTTGATGTCGGATTAGAGCTGGCTTTTAAAATGCCGCTGGCTTTTGGGAGGAGTAAGTCCCGGTATGGCGACACGGATTTTATCGATTTTCAAGGCAGCTTATACGGCAAAAAATGGAGTGCCGACGCCACATTTCAAAAATATGACGGTTTCTACGTCAGCAATGCCCCCGATATCTATCTGGATTTCGATGTCGAAAAAAACTACCCACAGCGATCGGATCTTTCGGTTATGAACATCAGCATAAACGGCATCCACATATTCAATCATGAGAAATTCTCGTTTAGGTCGGGCTTTATCCAGGCCGACAAGCAAGTGAAAAGTGCTGGGTCGCCCATCATGATATTATCCGCTACTCGCTATAGTGTTAGCGCCGACTCATTACTCTTGCCATTCTCACCAAGTGATAAAAATTTTATGGATGGAAGATTTGTTTCGCTTTCGCTGTTGGCGGGTTATGCTTATGACTTTGTTCTCGATAATTTTTTTGTAAAGCTCAACGCCAATGCAGGAACCGGAGTTCAGCATCAAAAATTTGATATGGGGCTGGGAGAAAAGCAGCGGTGGGATTTGACACCAAAGTTAAATTTTAGGGCAGCCTTAGGGTATGACAATGAGCGTTTCTTTGCGGGTGCATCTTTTATGATGCAAAGAACGAGTATAAATTTCGACAGAATAAGGATCAATAATACCACGGGTAACTATAAAATATTTGTAGGCTATCGTTTTGGAAAGTTTGGTATTTTGAAGAAATACAGCATAAAAGATATCTTGCCTTAAAATTACTCTTCCTAATAAGCCGTCGATAAAAATTATGCTCTGTATTGCTTCTAGGCTTGTCTATTGGACATAAACAAAAATACAATTTAGCTGTAACACCCCTGTCTACTAGTCATTTAATTTCATTCAATATTTATTTATTTACTTTTTTTATTCCAAATTCTACTTATATTTGATTACAGTTACCAATTTATTCAATACTTTATCTATTACTATTATGGCAACAGGCACAGTTAAATTTTTTAATGAAAGTAAAGGTTTCGGCTTTATTGTGGACGATGAAACCCAGAAAGACGTATTTGTTCATGCTTCCGGGATAACAGAAAACATCAGGGAGAAGGACAGAGTATCATACGACGAGTCCGAAGGAAAAAAGGGAATCAATGCAGTAAATGTGAGGAAGATATAGTCTTATTCTATATAAATATAGGGTAGTGCATTATTACAGGTAAAAGCTCCGTATTATAACGGAGCTTTTTTAGTATATGACTTTGTCAATCAATCCAATGTAATAGTTCTTGTCAGAAGACCGAGATTATTTGGCTAAAGCCTTTTGTGCTGATGACAATTGCCGGTTAAATCCACGGGCAATTCAAATAGCGATTTATCAATAGGAATGTTGCTTTGGCTTCTTCCCTAAAAGGGAAAGCACCACAGCTTTAGCCAAACTGTTCGCTGTGATATTTTGCCTAATACCTATTGTCGACTGTCCTACTAATTTCTATTTCTATTACGTCTGATGCCTAAAGTCTAAAATGTTACCGGTCATTCTTCAATATAGTAAAGACTACTCTCCGATTGATTTGCCGGTTTTCATCTGAGTCGTTAGGTACTTCTGGCGAACCCTCTCCATATCCCCTAGCAGTTACCCGTTCTGGCGTTATCCATTGAGAAGTCAAATAATTCCGGACGGATTCCGCTCTTCCTTGCGACAACTTCAGGTTGTAGTCATCACTTCCTTTGTCATCGGTGTGTCCACCTATTTCGATGTGTAAATTGGGATTTTTCTGAAGTAGCTCTACTACTTTGTCCAACTCTGGAAAGGATTCCGGGCGAAGGGTGGCTTTGTCGAAATCGAAAAATATATTGTTAAGCCTTACAGAAATCCCAACCTCGAGTGGCTTGAGGTAGATGGTTTGGTAAACAGTCATATCAGATTGGGGCATCTCGATAAAAATGCTGTCACTTCCTGTCAGATAACCTTCTGCAGAAGCGTCAAATAAATACAATCCCTGCCCAGGAAGAGTGGTTTCTATTGCACCTTCAGCGGTAGGAGTTGTTTCATATTTTAATGGCCTACTTTCATGTAAGATATCTATTGTTGCATTCTGTATGAAATCTCCTGAAGTTATGTCCGCTACGGTAGCCACAAGGGTCACTACTGGTGCTTTTTTGATTACTCTCTTTAGCGTATAGATGTCCAAGTGCCCACCATCTGCCGACATGTGCGCTCTAGTAGTGAAGACTAAAGTGTCTGAATTTCCGATGGCATAGTAGGCATCAAAACCGCCTGTGTTAATGGGCTCCCCAATATTTTCAGGTGTAGACCAGTTGAGCCAGGTGTCGTCTTTCCGTATGGTTTTGTAGATATCGGCGCTGCCAAATCCGCCGGGTCGGTTGCTGGAAAAGTAGAGAGTGCGGTTGTCGGGGGCGAGGTAAGGGCCGAATTCATCAAATCGAGTATTCAAAACGTCGATCGGCTGTGGGCGTGACCATTTGTTTTCGCCCGTGGGGAAACTTACATAAAGGTCGCTATAGTTGGCCCCTTCCGATTCGTTGAAATATAATAGCAAAGCACTAGCATCTCGTGCTAGAAAAGCCCCATTAAACCTGCCTTTACACACCCTCTCAAATCCATTAATATCTTGCGGTATTGGTTTTTGCCATTTCCCGTTCACCCTATGGCAAAGAGAAAATCCCAGCTTATCTCGTCCATTGCCACCTCTTATTAATAATGTGTTGCCATCTGGTGACAGACTAAGTGCTTGATTGAACTTGTTGGTATTGAGGGGTGCGGGCATATGAACCGCTTGTGACCATTCGCCGTTCTCATCAAGTTCCGAATACCAAATGTCTTGGCTGCCTTTCCCGTGTGTATTTTCAGGGTGATCATTTACTGTAAAATAAAGGATCTTCCCATCGGGCGATACCAAAGGAGCAGAGTCATGATAGCGGGTGTTTACCTTCCGACTAAGACTCACGAGCTCGAATTCATCTTCTTCTGTTTCTTGGGCAACTGCGGGAAAATACAAGAAAGGACATAGCAATAGGGTAAATAAAAAAAATCGCATCTGACATAAAAGTTTGATTACGTAAAAATAACAAGGTAGCAAGGTGTGTTTTAAAAGAGTTTTGGGAAAAGCTTACATAGGAATAATAATGTCCTAATTCAGCGCATGGTTTCGATGGAGTGATCAAAAGAATATAAATCAATTCAGGAATTCTATAAAACTTACGAGTTCATATAGGGGTATATTTGTAATGAAGCGATTAAATGAGAGGAATTATGCAAACAGATATAACATTGGATCAAGAAAGAAAAGGCAAAGCTGTTCAAAAAACAGTGCCTGTCACAGGCATGAGTTGTGCTTCCTGTGCGGCAAGCGTAGAAACTTCCTTAAAAGAACAGCAAGGGGTGGCCGATGCTAGGGTAAACTATGCCAACCAATCTGCCTGGATTGAGTTTGATGAAAACAAGATAAGCCTATCCAATCTTCAAAAGGCTGTCCAAGCCTCAGGATATGATCTAATTATAGACCAAGATAATGGAGGTGACCTTCAGGAAGAATTGCAGCAGAAGCATTATGCGCAATTAAAAAAACAAACGGTGTGGGCTTCCATACTGGCTTTTCCTGTGGTGACAATAGGCATGTTCTTTATGAACATTCCCTATGCTAACTGGATCATGCTTGTCCTAACAGCCCCAGTGCTCTTTTGGTTCGGAAGGAGTTTCTTTATCAATGCTTGGAAACAATTGAAGCATGCCAGAGCCAATATGGACACCTTGGTAGCGCTTAGTACCGGTATAGCTTTCATATTTAGTGCTTTCAATACTTTCTTTCCTGAGTTTTTATTGTCTCGTGGGCTGGAGCCTCACGTGTATTTTGAAGCTGCAGCGGTGATTATAGCCTTTATTCTGTTGGGGAGGCTTCTGGAAGAGCGTGCGAAATCGAATACTTCTTCGGCGATCAAAAAGTTGATAGGGTTGCAGCCAAAAACCACCCAAATAGTCGTGGATGGTGAGGAGAAAACCGTCCCTATTGCTGATGTAGCCATAGGTGATCGTTTGGTAGTGCGGCCAGGGGAAAGAGTACCAGTAGATGGCAAGGTGGTTTATGGTGCTTCATTTGTGGATGAAAGTATGATCAGTGGGGAGCCCGTACCTGTAGAGAAAATAGTGGGGGGAAAGGTGTATGCTGGTACTGTCAACCAAAAAGGGAGCTTTCATTTTATTGCCGAGAAAGTGGGCGGAGATACAATCCTAGCTCATATCATTAAAATGGTGGAAGATGCCCAAGGAAGCAAAGCCCCTGTTCAGAAATTGGTAGATAAGATAGCTGCGGTCTTCGTGCCTGTCGTAATTGGGATTGCCGTATCGAGCTTTTTGGCTTGGATAATATTTGGGGGAGAAAATGCCACTACGCATGCCTTTCTGTCAATGGTCACGGTACTGGTGATTGCATGTCCTTGCGCATTAGGGTTGGCCACGCCTACAGCCATAATGGTAGGTGTAGGAAGGGGTGCTGAGAACGGAATATTGATAAAAGATGCTGAGAGCCTTGAGCTGGGGCATAAGGTGAATGCCATGGTCTTGGACAAGACGGGTACTATAACGGTGGGCAAGCCGGAAGTGACAGACATGATCTGGAAAGAGGGCACAGATACCGCTGCTTCTAAAGCCATACTATATGCCATTGAAGCGGCATCGGAGCATCCGCTTGCAGAGGCTGTTACCTTGAAACTCAAGAATGAAATCGGTAAGCACGAGGCCATCGATGCGTTTGAAAGCATCACAGGCAGGGGAGTAAAAGCAAAAGTGAACGGGACAGTTTACTATGTTGGGAACAAAATGTTGCTTCAAGAAAATGGAATATCGTTAGACGAAACCATGGCAAAGCAGGCAGAACGATTGCAGCAAGAAGCCAAAACGGTGATTTGGTTTGCCAGCCAAGACCAAGTATTGGCATGTGTTGCCATAACTGATCAGGTAAAAGATACTGCTAAAGAAGCCATAGCTCATTTGGAAAAACAGGGGATTGAGATGTACATGCTTACTGGCGACAATCCCAACACTGCTGCAGCGGTAGCTAGAAATACAGGCATCCAACATTTTAAGGCTGAGATGCTGCCTCAAGATAAAGCTGACTTTATCAAAACGCTTCAAGAAAAGGGCAAGGTTGTGGCAATGGTAGGAGATGGTATCAATGATTCTCAGGCACTGGCACAGGCAGATTTAAGCATTGCCATGGGCAAAGGGTCCGATATTGCCATTGATGTGGCCAAGATGACCCTGATATCTTCCGACCTAAGCCATATTGTGAAGGCATTGAAGCTGTCGAAACATACAGTGAGGACGATTAAACAAAACCTGTTTTGGGCATTTATCTATAATATTATAGGGATTCCCATCGCCGCTGGGGTGCTTTATCCTGCTTTTGGATTTTTGCTCGACCCCATGATTGCAGGAGCTGCCATGGCACTAAGCTCTGTTTCTGTGGTCACCAATAGCTTGAGGTTGAAGTCATTGAAATTGAACTAAACAACCTGCCAGAGGAAATCATAAAAATTATTTATCATAAACAATAAAATAAGCAAAATGGAAACGATCAAATTCAAAACCAATATAAAATGTGGAGCGTGCGTAGCTAAGGTGAAACCCCATCTGGACGCTGCGAAAGATATTGAGAACTGGGAAGTGGACCTAAAAGATCCAGAGAGAACGCTTACCGTAACTTTGAAATCAAACGCTTCTGATAATGTCCTTAAAGCATTAGAAAGTGCAGGATATCAGGGTAGCAAGAAGTAAAGGGATTGTAAAAAGAGAGGTGTGCGCACAGGGGGATTTGAACCCCCACACCAGTTAAGGCACCACCCCCTCAAGATGGCGTGTCTACCAATTCCACCACGTGCGCAAAAGCTGCCGCAAGTTAGAAACTAATCTGAAAAGTAGCAAGGAGAAGTTTTGATTTACAGGAACAATTAATTGTACGATATAGAGAAATTATTATATTCGCAAAAATTAATCTACATTTAAATCATAAAGCAAATGAAAACAAGAAAGCTATGGACAATTGCCTTGATAGCAGTAGTTCTTGGAATTACCTGGTCATGTCAAAAGGAGGAAAATATTCTTCCTGAAAATGATGATTCTGAATATTTAAAGGAAATAGACATGCAGGGCATGACTGAGCTTGGGAATAGGTTAAAAATCCCTACTCGGTAGAAAATATGCAAAGAGCGCTTAATAACTTGAAATTATCTGGTTCTAACAAAAGAGCTGCTAATGAAGAAGTTGAAATCGCTACTACCCATCTTTATATCAAGTTCAAACCAGAGAACGAAGAAGAACTGGCCATATTGAAAAGGGACTCTACCCTTAATTTGTATGAATACCCACTTGACTACGAAATAGTAAAAGAAGGGGACTTCTATCATGATCCTTCCATTCCTTTGGATAAACCTACCTACCAATATACGGCGGTAAAAGTCGATAAAAGACTTCCTAATGGGGTTGCGTATGAAGTGCTTGCTGAACTTTTTATTCCAGATGAAGAGAAGGATGATGAACAAGCCAATGAAAGATTGGCTTCTAAAGAATGGGTAGAAGAGCTAGTAAATGAAGCCTTGAGAATAACTGGCAATTTGGAAGATGATTTAAAATCTAATGCCCGTATTGAGGCAAGTAAGTGGCGACCTGCAGGACGGGTAAGGGTATGGGATAGTCGCGCAGGAAGATATGTTCCTGTAGTTGATGCAGAGGTTAGAGCAAAAAGGTGGTTTACAGTGCATAAAGGCACGACTAATGCGCAAGGCAACTATTCTTGTGATGGTACTTTTAAGCGGGTAGCAGATTATAGCATTAAATGGGAAAAATACCAGTTCAGTGTAAGGTCGGGCACCTTTGGACAAGCAGAACTTAGTAAGTCCAATCTAAAAGGGAACTGGAATCCTGATCTCGGCATTTCAGGTGCTGTAGTCAATAATAGCCAACAATATTATGCTTTAATTTTTCAAGCAGCCCGTGATTACTACTATGGAAACAGGTTTGGACTCTCCAGCCCTCCGAGAAATAGCACTTGGCATCCTCAAGTAAAAATAGCCGCAGATATTTCAGCGAGACAAAATGAGAAGCCTAGCCATGCAGCAATGTATGCAAGAACAGGGGGTATATTACCTTCAATCTACATTCGGACTTATGGTGATCCAGCAGACAGGGTTTATGCTGTAACTGCCCATGAACTTGCGCACGCAGCTCACTGGGATATGGATAGAAATGCATTCCGAAGCTTGGTAATAGGATATGGAGTTTTTGGAAATGAGAGCAAAGAGGCTGTCGTAGAAAGCTGGGCAAACGGCGTGGAATGGCAGTTTGCACAAGAAAGATATAGGAATCTTTTTGGAATTGCGGGGTACGAATATGAAGGAACTTTAATTAATGGCATTTGGATTAATGGGAATTATCAAGAACAACGTTTAGCTGGATTTACCACTAGACCTAATGACTTGATATACACTTCTATTGTTGTTGATATGATAGATAACGAAAACCAAAGATTTACCAGAGGTCATAATGGAAGCATCGCCTTTCCACAAGATAGAGTTTCTGGTTACTCAATCCTACAAATAGAACAAGGCCTTAGAGGGGCAACTTCATGGAATGAATGGCGAAACAATATGATAAATCGTCATAATAACCCAACAGAAGGAAGTATAAATGAGTTATTTTCAAACTGGTATTAATATGAAATTCACTTTGTTTCTTATTGTCACGATTCTTTTTATACAATCATGTGATATGCATGATAAAAGGATCAAAAGAAAGTATATTATAGAAAACAGTACTTCTAGAGAGATTAAAATAGATCTTTATGCATCCAATATTTTTCAAAAGACAACCACAAAAAGTGGAAAGGGAGTAATAATTGAGGGTTCTGCCGATGATGGTGGAATGAATAAACGTATTGACCCATTCATTGCTTTTGATGCAGACTCTATTGTTATAACGTTTGATAACAAAAAAAGGCAAATTTACTATTACTCTGTTACTGAATATAAGCTTAAAGGACTTCCTGACAATAAAATGAGGAATGTTTTTAATGAGTCGGCTTACACAATAGAAAGCGAAGACCTTTATCGTTATATATTCATTGAAGAGGATTATGAAAATGCTGAAGAAATATAGGTAGCGATTCATTTTCCTATTATGGTAAAACCCCTTAGTCTCACCGAAAAGAGCTAAGGGGTTTTTAGAAATACAATCCAACAGAAGGCAATTTAAATGAGTTATTTGCAAACTGGTATTAGATATTAAGTTAGAAATTATGAAAGCAAGTATTTATATAATTTCATTGGTTCTTTTTTGTGGGTGTGAGCTTGGCAATAAAGTCAAAAGCCGTCGATATATATTAGAAAATGGGACTAATAGAGAAATAAAAATAGATTGTTATGCCTATGGAATTTATCAAGATACAGGTTTTATAAGAGGAACTGGAGTTATAATAGAAAGTATCACGGACGATGGAGGATTTGGCAAGGCTTTAAATCCAACCTTTTACGGAGGATCTGATTCCATAATAGTAACTTTCGATAATAAAAAAAGACAGCTATATTATTTAGATGATGGTTATAAAGCCATTCCCAATACGAGCAATAACATTCTTAACAACGATGCCTACATAATAGAAAATGATGAGCTCTATCGGTTCACTTTTACTGAAGAAGATTATGAAAATGCCGAAGAGATATAGACAAGGGTTCATTTTCCTACTATAGTAAAAACCCTCAGCTTTATATAAAAGCTGAGGGTTTATGCATTACAGATAAAACAATAAGGTATGCCGTCATAGCAACCCAACAGAAGGATATTTAAATGAGTTATTTGCCAACTGGTATTAAAACTTAATTATGAAACATTCTTTTTATTATCTCATAATGCTGTCTCTGTCATTTTCCTCATGTGTTAGGGAAGCTGGTGTCGAAAAGGGGACATATATGCTAATAAATAATACAAGTAAGGATATTGAAATAGAATTATATAGCTATGGTATCTATCGTGGGTCTAATACAATAGATAAGCATGGTGACTTAATCGAAAAGTTTACAAAGGCAAGCATGGGCAAAGGTGTTACAGCCATGTCGGCCTTTGATGCTGATTTTATTGTTTTAACTTATGAGAACGAGAAACGCCAAATTTATACAAACATTGTTAAGGAAAAACATCAAAATGTTAATCCAAAATCAAGAAATATCTTAGAAGATACTTCCTACACAATAGAAAGCGAAGACCTTTATCGTTATATATTCACAGAAGAGGATTATGAAAATGCTGAAGAAATATAAATCGGATAGCTTTAGTCAACTTTCGCTACAATTTCTACCACCTCCTCCATTTCGCGCGGAAGCACTTTCCCCCAGAATGCCTCATACTCTTCTGCTGTGGCTTGGGCATGAGTAGGTTTTATTCCAGGAGCTACTTGCTCAAGGGCAGTTACAAGAGCGTCATAAGGCCTATAGCCCACGATCATTACCCCAGGTTCGTTTCCTTTAGAGATAGTCAGCGTAGGGAAGCGGCTGATTTTATGGTACAGTGCCTTTTGCATGTCCTCTCTAAAACCTTCCAACCCTGCATTTTGCCTTAGATCGGAGATGAATCGTTTGGCGTCAAAAATTTCCGGAGCTTCCTTTCCCAACACATTCCCAATTTCAATCAGAATTTCCTGTTTGCCAATGTTCCTCCCGTTTATCATTACTGCTTCGCGAGTTTTGCGCAGGTAAAGCTCAGCGGCATCAGGAGATTGCCGTGCGGCACATTTCACGGCAAGGCAGGCAGGATAAGAAGAGTCAGGCGGGTTGTTGTGCCATAGCAGGCTGTCAATAGGCATTCCCGATAAGTGCTTGGCCTCCATCCAAACAGGCCCCATTTGGATGGGCCGGCTTACATTATTCATGGGGTCATTATAATGATTCCAGTTCGGGATAAGCCCTCCCATGCGGTAGCGCCACTTAACCTGGCCGTTATACGCGTACCTCAGCCGCCGCCATTGGGGCTCTAATGCCCAGCTCCAACAACAAAGAGGATCGGTATAGTATTCAATCGCTATCCGATCCTCTGTATCTCGTTTACTTTGCTTATTCATCTACAAGCTATTTTTCTTACTTAGCAGTAAGTGGGGCATATGTACTCCACTGGTTTTTCCCTTTCGGAACGGCAGATTTTATTTCATTGGTTCGGATCTTACTCACCTCTTTGGTCTTTTTTTCGGCCGTCTTCGCCGTTATGTCCGTCCCTTCAGGTTTCCGATTGATCAGCCCGTCGGTCTCCATCACATGTGCTAGAGGATCTTCGATATACTGCCAGGTTTCTCCAAGGCCAGGCGTCTTGCCTTCATTCCAAGGGCCTCTTACACTTTCGCCATTCGACATGTTAAAGTAGGTGTTGCTATACCGAGGGTCTGCCTGCATCACACCGGGAGGGAAGTTGGGTTGTAGGGTGGCCAATGCGGCCTCAAACATCTGGAAATGCGCCACCTCACGGGTCATCAGAAAAGTCAATGTTTCCTTGACATAAGGGTCATCGGTAAATTGCAAAAGATACTCATACACAATCTTTGCACGAGATTCTGCCGCAATATTCGATCGAAGGTCCACGGTCAGGTCACCATTGCAGTTGATGTATGTACCAGAAAAAGGGTTGCCCTGACTGTCCTTATAGGTAGGACCTGCACCATGCAGCACCAAAAATTGAGGATTGGATAAGGCCTCATGTATCAGGCTTTCCTTTTTCGAAGTTCCATCCATCAGTTGCATGATTTCAGACTTCTCTGCGGCATCCTTTAGTTCTCCATTTATGCCATTCAGTAGCATTTGGATGGTTGCCCCCACAATCTCCAAGTGGCTAAATTCCTCAGTGGCGATATCCATAAGCATATCATACTTATCGGGATACGGTTGTTTGGCCGGAAAAGCCTGGGCAAAATACTGTAAGGCGGCCTTTAGCTCTCCATTCGCACCTCCAAATTGCTCCAAGAGCAAACTGGCAAAACGTGGGTCTGGTTTGGAAACCCGTGCGTTAAATTGTAATTCTTTGACGTGATAGAACATGCTTGTTTATTTTAATATTTAGACAGTACTGGGCGATACGTTTTGTTTAATGGCATATCGTGTATTATTTAAATCAAAAAATAGATGTCATGTTTAACTTTATTTTTTGAGATACAAAGGCCATGTTAGGTACAATCCACGAAGGGTCGTCTTTTAAAATAATAAGATTTGGGCGGTGGCCGGGCTGTCCCTCCAAGTCCGGCCACCCACAAGCCTCTCGCACTGCGGGCTTTCCGTTCCATCCCTACCGCTGCTGCACAAGCCTATGCCTTGGCAGTTAAATGGGGCGATTCAGTCTTTGGCCAAAAAAGGTAGAATTTTTTGGCATGCGCTCATTACCGTGTTGGGAATTCCTGCTGCAGCGAGCAAAAACAAAACAGGCAAGAGGGGCATCAAAAACCTGCCATCCCAATCCACTGTAGATAAGCAGACAGACAGTATATGAATGGTGAAGTAGGGCATAAGAAACAACCATATCTCCTTTGGAAATTTCCTTATTACTAAACTTCTAATGCTTAGCCCATAAATCGGAATCAAGAATAGTAGCGAAAAGAGATTGTGGCTCACTGACCAGTATGGGCGAATGTGCATAATGAAGTAGTAAAACTTCGCAAAAAACAGTTTAAGCCAATATATTGGATGGTGGATGATAAAGGAAACAATCCTAACGAGTGGTGGGTGTTCAGCAGCAGGAATATACAAATTGTCTGGCGGCATTACTTTAAGCTTTTCATATGCTGAGTGGTTTGGTAGGCCACTAATACCATAGATGATTTCACCTTTCACATAATCATTTTCTATTAAGGTATAAGTTGACAGCATCTTATTGGTAAGCAGCAAAAATAAAACACAAGCACCTCCTAATAGTGCCGATTTAAAGGATTTGGGTTTTACCTTACTTACAGCTCTATAAAATAGAAGTGCCCCGACTCCTCCCAGCAAAGCAATTCCTGTAGGTTTGGAGAAAACAGTAATGAGGACGATTAAAATTGCTGCAATCAGCCTAAAAGGATTTATGCCTTTTTTGTATAAAGCAACCAAAAAGTAAAGAGAAAAGCAGGTGAAGCTAATATAAAAGGATTCCGAAAGTATGAAAGAATTCCACATAGGAATTTCGATAAATGCTATCATCAGCAGTGCAGGGAATAACGCTTGAAATTTATTGCTAAATAATAGTCGCCCAGCTTCATAAATTGCGAGAACGCCTAAATAACCCAAAAAATACTGACCAATTATGATTACCAAGTTGTCTTGGCTGAACAGTTTGATGATGTAAAGAAATGCTACATACCCAAAATACCAGAAGTTATGTGTTTCAACATAAAAGCCTGATCGGAGATTTGCGGCATAATTCAGGTACCTTTCAGAGTCTACCATGATTTTGATCCCATAGTACTGAAAGCATATCACGCTTACTAGGCTATACAAGATCAGTAAATATCCATGAATCGGTTTAGGTGCCATTTGTGAGGCAAGGTATTCAAAATTGCGTAAATTTGAATATATAAATAAATTGTGCTGTATTAGGGTATGGCATTGTTGAATACTTCAATCACTTCTGCCATATGGAATCAACAAAGTACCGCCTGCTGTCAAATAAATTCCCTATCATATGAAACCCTGCCTTTTCGGCCATGGCGTTGATTTGCGCTATTTCAAACTTCTTAGAAACCTCAACATGGATCGTTTCCCAGGCATTGAAATGGAAGTCCTGATCTAGCGCTTCGATAAAAACCTCCTGCTCTTTTGTGCTGATAAGGTAGCTTTTCATTTCTCCTGTTTCTGGGTTATATAAAGGATAATGTTCAAAATGATCACGGTTGAAGTTTCCGCCAAGTTCGCGGTTTATCCTCTCTAATAGGTTCAAATTGAATGACTTGGTGATGCCCTCTTTGTCGTTGTAGGCTGCAAGAATGGTGGCTGGATCTTTTTTCAAGTCAAAGCCAATGAGCAGAATATCGTCTTTTTGTAGGGTTTCCGCTATTTTTTTCAGAAAGTCCAAAGCCTGCTCCGTATTGAAGTTACCAATATTGGCGCCGAGAAATAAAATGACTTTTCTTACATCGCTGTTTTGGGCCAAGTTATGCAAGGCCTCAAAGTATTCGCCTTGTGTTGGTCTGACTGCCAGCTCTGGAAAATTGGTATGGAGGTCGTGAGTGAGCAAGGAAAGTGCATTTTCGGATATATCGATAGGTAAATACTCAAAGTCTAACTGTTTCTGGAGAAAATGTTCAAGCAAGACTTTGGTTTTGGTTCCATCGCCGGCTCCCAGCTCAATTAGCTGAAAAGGTTTTTTTGCACCACCTATCAGTTCTAGTATTGTTTCTTTTTCTTTTTCCAATATTTCGTGCTCGCAGTTTGTAAGGTAGTAAGTAGGCATCGCCATGATCTGCTGGAATATCCTATCTCCCCTTTCATCATAGAAGTATCGAGACGGAATGGCCTTCGGCACAGTTCTTAATCCTTCCAAAATATCTTGAGCAAACTCGTGGTTGAGCGTAGGTGTTGCCATAATGATAGGGGTTGTTTTCAGTTGGTTCGTTGCAATAAAATGAATATAAAATAGTGAAGCCATACATTTTGTTTTGAGAGTGCTTCTGCAATGCCCAAAAAACACAACTTTTTTTAAGTGCATTAAGTTGATTGATATTGCAGTGATGTCTTCTAGCGTGAGAAGCCTAGTGGTGAATAGTTTAGCTGCGAGAAATGAAAAAGAAAGATATTATCGCTTTTGGTAGGATCCGCTAAGGACTCATGATAAAAGCTATGGAGATACGTAGCAGGCGCCCCCGATAGCAGCGGATACCCCACAGGCCACGAGGGACGAGTGGCTGAGGAGTAGGAGCGGATAGCGGGAAATGGCGCCCCAATACTTTACCTTTCATAGTGCCATTAATAGCGATATCGTAACGCTGACCTAACTGAAATGAAAGTGGAAGATGTTATCTCGTGGACATGACTCTGATATTATATGGTGCCAAATATTTCTTTTATTGGATCAGATAACTAACTTACCTGTTTGGATATCAATATAAAAGGTCATGAAGCGCAGAAGGTTTTTTAATCAGTTAATTGGCAAAGCTCCGAGTATTAGCGCCATACTTTCATTGTTGAATGCCTGGTCTATAACTTGGCTGGTATTGGTGGCGATAAGCACATTTGCTTACGGGTATTTTTATGAAAAGTCGTATGAGGGAGAGGTAGGGCCGTGGATAAAACACCTGCTGCCTGTAGCGGGATGGATGGCATTAATTATAGGATTGGTCATCGTTTATATATACGATAAATGGCAAAAGAATGACCCCGTGCAAAGGATATTCCCTGTCATTATCTGGGGCAGGAAGTTAATGGTGAAACTTGGGCCTTTGTTTCGTCAATATCTTTTCCTCAATGACCAAGAAGAAACGCCCTTCAGTAGGATTACGCGCAATTGGGTGTATGAAACTTCGAGAGGTGTGCGCAATACGATAGGTTTTGGCACCCAGATAGACATGGACCGTGTGGGGTCAATGATCGTTCTGCCTGCTACCTTTACAAACAAGAAATCTAAAACAGGGGAAATAACGGGTCGATCTTATAAAAAAGTGATTGGATTGCATACAGGCGTAGAGCCGGTTACCCTGAATCATTTTGTGCATATCAGTGCCATGTCGTATGGGGCGCTTTCTTATCGAGCGCACGCTGCCTTGAACCTAGGGGCCAAGCAGGCGGGGATCATGCACAATACTGGCGAGGGGGGATTGGCAGCATGTCACGAGCATGGTGGTGGGGACTTGATTTTCCAGATAGGTACAGGAAAATTTGGGGTTCGGAAGGATGATGGAAGCCTCGATGACAATCTGTTAAAAGAGGTTTCCCAGCATCCACAAGTGAGAATGTTCGAGATAAAACTTGCCCAAGGAGCCAAGCCAGGCAAAGGAGGGATGCTGTTGAAAGAAAAGATAACGGAGGAGATTGCCCGTATTCGTAAAGTTCCTATGGGACAAGACATCTACTCTCCCTCACGGCATGCTGAATTTAATGATGTGAATGGGCTTTTCGATTTTATTGACCATGTCCGAGGTGTTACTAACAAGCCTGTTGGGATTAAAATGGTGATAGGGCATACTTCTGAAATAGAGGATATCGCGAAAAAAATGCAGCAAGAGCCTGGGAGAGGGCCTGACTATATTGCTATTGATGGTGGAGAGGGTGGAACGGGTGCTGCTCCCCTGGTGTTAAGTTCCTATGTAGGCCTTCCCATGAAACAAGCCATAGCCGTGGCCGATTGGGCCTTGAAGCAACATAAGGTGAGAGATAAAGTGGTGCTTTTTGCTTCTGGGAAAATCGCTACGCCAATTGAGATAGCAGTTGCCATGGCGCTCGGGGCAGAAGCTGTGTATATAGCCAGAGGGTTTATGTTGTCTTTGGGGTGCATCCAGGCGCTGGAGTGTCATACCAACAATTGTCCGGCGGGCATCGCTACCCAAAACCCGCGTTTGCAGAAGGGGCTGGATGTGGAAGCTGCAGCTGGGCGTATAGCCACCTATGCCCAACAACTCTACAAAGAGACCCAGATGCTTGCCGAATCTTGTGGTTACGACAGCCCCGACCAGATTACCGCAGATGACATCATGATGGTAACGTCGCCCGGTCATTTGGATTACCTATCGGAGCTCCAAGGAATATCTGCCTATGAGTCCAGCCAAGAAAGGCGCCATGCGATGGAAATGGGCATGACCGTAGGGGAGATGAAAATCCGAGAATCGGGGAAAAGCAAGATGGAATTGAAGTAGGGAGGTGGCACAGCGATGACATCTTTTCTCGGACAGAAAGCCTACGGATAAAAAGATCATTACAAGAAACGAAAAAGAAAGATGTCTTCGCTAGTGGAGTTTCCGCATTGTCACTCCGAACTGGGGGATTCCTGATAATTCTCCTAACGACGGATTTCAGGAATGACGTGGTTTCACCCACTCCCCACTTCAATCTTCCTACTTGCTCAACATGTACTCAATTACGTCCTTAGGGCTTTGCAGTTGCTCAACTTCCCTTTCGCTCAGCGAGACATGAAGGGCTTCTTCTACATCATAGATCAAACCGTCAACAAAAACCTTGTCGAAACCCAGATCTTTGACGAAGTTGGCCTCCTTTACCCTCGAAGGCTGATCGATGCCATAGTTCTTGAATGCCTTTACTATAGATTTCAATTTTATATAGTTGCTCATTTTGTTCATTATTTGACTGTTTTTAATAAAGATAATAGACTATCGTCTTCCAACTTGCGGGATATCTCCTTCACACTTTCTTTGCGGGCTTTGCGTTTATCTTTGCGTCGCTGCGTGAAACCATCTTCCCACTTCCATCTACCCATGACAGGCAGAGGATAAATTCACCTCTGCCTATTGTCAATTGCACATTGTCTACTTTAATCTTGCAGCTTTTTTGTCTAAAAATCTGATGTCTGATATCTTATATCTAACAACCTAAGCATATTCTGCCGCTTCGGACTCCATTGCTGCTAAATCAGTGTCTTCTATCACGATTTTTTCTTTCTTGTCCTTACCAAGTTTTACCATGATGCGGTCAAAAATGTAGTAGATCACCGGTACGATCACCATCGTCAAAAACATGGATGAAATCAAACCTCCAATGATCGCCCATGCCATACCGTTCTTCCACTCGGCTCCTGCGCCAGACGCCAAGGCAATCGGAAGCATACCAAATACCATGGCCAAAGTAGTCATAAGAATAGGTCGGAACCTGATTTCCACTGCCTTCAGCAAGGCATCCTGCGTTTTCATGCCTACATCTTTGAGCTGATTGGTGAAGTCAACTAGTAGAATTGCGTTTTTAGCTACAAGTCCCATGAGCATGATCAAGCCTAGGACACTGAAAATACTCATTGTGGATCCGGTAAGTGCTAATGCCAGCAAAGCACCGATCAATGCCAGCGGCAACGAGAACATAACTACAAATGGGTGGACATAGCTATCGTACAGCGCCACCATAATGAGGTAAATGAGTAGGATAGAGGCAATCAAAGCAAGTCCTAAGCTGCCAAACCCTTCTTCCTGCATTTTCATATCACCTTCATAAGAAATCGTCACTTCGTTTGGCACCTCCAGTTGTGACAACCTTTGCTTGATTTCCTCTCCTACAGTACCCGTTGGCCTACCCGATACTTGAGATTTCAAGGTAATGGAACCAATTCTATTCATACGCTCCAATTTTCCAGGACCTTCCGATTGGATAGTCTTGGCAAATTGACTCAATTGGATGATTTCTCCTCGGTTGTTGATAAAGGTGATTGCTTCAATATCTGCCGAAGAGCGTCTGTCAAACTCATCCATTCTAACGTTGATGTCATATTCATAGTCGCCATCTCTGTATTTGGTATCCGTATTGCCATTGAAGGCTATTTGTAGCGTACCTCCAACGATGTCCATGCTCAAGCCTAGCTCCGCCATTTTAGTACGGTCTACTTCTATACGGATTTCCGGGTTTCCTTCTTCATGAGAAGTTTCTAGGTTGCTAGTGCCCTGAACGGCTTCTATTTCTTCCATTACCTTTTTGGAGAAACTGTTCAGTGTGTCCAAGTTAGGGCCCGAGAGAACGATTTCAATAGGTGCTTCGTTGGCATTTCCCATCATACTTACCGGAACGGCAGTAAACTCTGGCCCAACAATATTCTCTTGTAATGCAATTTCCATCTGCTTGGCAAACTCTGGAGCGGTTAAAGTCCGCTGTTTTTTGTCTACCATCTTCACCATGATCTCGGCAGCATAGGGTGAGGAAGTGCTTCCTGTGAGCATACCAGAGGTCTGGCCGATGGTCGTAAATGTTCCAATCACTTCAGGGTAGTTGTTGAGAAATTCTTCTACCTCGCGCGTCTTAAAGTTAGTCTGCTCCAAAGTAGCGTCTTTGGGTAGTTCCAACCGAATGATAAACTCGCCACGGTCTCCTTCATTGACAAACTCGCTTCCAATAAAGCCTTGTGTTATTAGCAAGAATGATGAGAAGAACAACACTATGGTCAATATCAAGGTAATGGCTTTGTGCTTGAACGCCCAGTTGAGTATACCTTTCAGCCATCTGACAAAACTGTCAAGACCTCTTTCAAAACCGTTAATCACTTTTCCATAAGGTGTTGAAGTATTCAGGTGCTCCAATTTGGAGAATCGGGAGGTCAGTAAGGGGATCAGCGTAAAAGCTACCAATAAACTGAACAACGTTGCTACAGCTACCGTGATACTGAATTGGGTCAAGATACCTGAGATAATACCTCCAGTAAGTGCAATAGGTACAAACACTACGGCTATTACCAAAGTAATAGAGACAACAGTGCCACCGATTTCTCTCACACCGTCATAGGAAGCTTGGATGGCTGACTTACCTTTTTCCATATGGCGGTAAATGTTTTCGATTACCACAATAGCGTCATCCACAAGAATACCTACTACAAGCGAAAGTGCCAGTAAGCTCATAAGGTTCAAAGTAAAGCCTGCCATGTACATCACCGTAAAAGTGGCTACAATAGAAGCCGGAACTGCAATCATTACGATGACTGCATTACGGAAACTATGTAAGAACAAGAGCATGATGATGGCCACAAGCACAATGGCCAAGCCAAGGTCGAACAATACATCGTTGGCAGCCTGAAGGGTGAAGGTAGAGGCATCTTGTGATATCTCAAACTTCAGATCACTGGCCTGAAAGGTCTCTTCCAGCTCGGCCAGAGCCACCTGCACCCTTTCTGACACTTCTACTGCATTGGCGTCAGACTGTTTCTGGATCGTGAGGGCAATAGCGCTTTTCCCGTCAAGCCTACTGATGATTTCTTCATCCTTGCTCGAATCCAATACTTCAGCGACATCTTTGATTTTTATGGGTGTGCCATCTTTGTGCGTAACCACCAACTCGCCGATTTCTTCAACAGAGCTAAACTTTCCAGCCAAACGGATCAAGATTTGCTCTTCTTGGTTTTTTATTCTTCCTGTAGGGAAATCTAAGTTGGCAGAGGAAATCACCATGTTTACCTGCAACGGTGAAATACCATAGGCTTCCAACTTGTTGCGATTCAGATTTACCTTGATCTCCCTTTCAGAGCCACCTAGCAAGTTTACTTGCGCCACACCTTCTATTTGAGAAAGCTTGGGCTGCACCCGCTGATCCATAAGGTCATAAAATTCCGTGGCTGTCAAAGAAGAATAAGCTCCCATTTGGATAATGGGCATGTCGTCTAAGCTAAACTTCCCTAACGATGGGGGATCAGCGTCATCAGGAAGGTCCGCTAAAATGGCATTCACTTTACGTTGTGCATCTTGAAGCGAAATGTCAACATCGGTGCCTTCTTCTAGCTCTATCGTAATGATAGACACGCTCTCCATAGAGGTAGATCGCATCAGTTTGATGCCCTCTAGCGAGGCAATGGCATCTTCTATCTTTTGTGTCACAGAACTTTCTACCTCAGAAGGCGCTGCACCCGGATAGACCGTAGTGACTGTAAGTACATTAGGACTGAATTTGGGCAACAGCTCATAAGACATCTGCGTGTAGGAAAATATCCCTAGCAAAGTCAAAATGGTGAATAGGACAACTACAATGGTCGACCTTTGTATCGATATTTTAGCAATTTGCATTTTACTTTCTTTTGAAGCTTATAATTCAGTTACAGGGGTACCGTCTTTCAAATTGATTTGACCAGATACGATCAACTTTTCCCCTTCTTTCAAGCCGTCTAGCAACACAAGTTGATCCTGGCCCATAGAGGCTACTTTTATGGATCGTAAGCTCGCCCGACCATTTTCTGCTACAAAAACTTCCGGGTTTTTTAAGCTACCTGCCAAAGCTTTTCTGCTGATCAGTATGGCTTCTTGTCCTTCATAGTTGAAGGTAGCATATCCAAACATGCCAGGCTTAAGACCTTCGGTTGACCCATCTAGGCTTATTTCTACACCATAGCGCAATGCAGCATCCCCTTTGTTAGCCAAAAAACTTACGGTCCCATTATAAGTTCTGTCTGGGAATACTCCAGCTTTTACCTGTACTTTATCGCCCACCTTTATCTGGGCCACTTCGAGTTCGGAAACATTGATCCTCAGCTTAAGAGGATCGGTATTTACAATGTCTACTACAGGCATGCCTGGCATGATCAGAGTGCCTATTTCTATGTAGTCATTATTGATATAACCACTGATGGGGGCTGTGATCCGGGTGTCGGCAATTCTTTTCTTGATCATTTTCAATTGGGCCTCGGCCGACTTATGACCATTCTGTGCGTCCTCAAACTGCTTTCTGGTAATCGCATCGGTACCTGCTAGGTTTTTATATCTTTCCAGGTCCTTTTTGGACTGCTCGTAAGCAAGCGTATGGATAACCAGTTCCGACTGCAACAATTCATCATCAAGCTGGGCGATAAGCTGCCCAGCACTCACATAGTCGCCTTTTCTTTTGTATATCCTCACTACTTTCCCATTGGCTTCAGACTGCAATGTCAGCTCTTGGTTTGCTTCGAATGTTCCATTGGCTGTAAAGTTGACAACATGAGCAGATTTGCCCACTGTTTCCGTCAATACCGGAATTGCCTGACTGGTTCTCATGGCCACTTCTGCCTTTGCTGCCATTTCTTGCTTTCTGTTAGATAAGGTAAAAGCAATAGCACCAATAATAACGATCAGCACTAATGGGGTGATTATTTTCTTCATCATTAGATTCTTTTTTATAATAGGTATAAGTTCGAATAGAGATTTGTATGATTTACTGCATTAGAACTGCAATATTTCCTGTTGATTTATAGAGTTCTATTTCAGCTGTTTTCACATTCACAATTTGGTTATAGTAGGCAGACCTGGCTTCCCTCAGGGCTGTTTCAGCATCCAATAGGTCTGTGAGAGGGCTCAAGCCTTCCTTATAAAGGAGTTCTGTTTGTTGGTACACATCTTCGGCCAGTGTGAGGTTTTCCTCTTGTGCTTTAGCAGAGCGAATGCTGTTGTTCAATTTCTGGACAGCATTCCTGTAGTCCATTTCCGCAGCCTGAGTAGCCATGTTTCTGTCTTGTTCTAGCTGCTCCCGGGTAACTCTTGCTTGGGCCACCTTGTTTTTCCTTTGAAACCCATCAAAAATAGGCACCTCCAACTTGAGCCCGATCAAGGATCCGCGATACCATCTCTTGCTCTCCGACAAGAAGCTGAAGTCGTTGGAGAAAGTGTTGTAGTTGACATCGGCAAAACCCACTAGGGTAGGGTAGTAGCCTGATTGAATGTTTTTGATGTTTAGGTCGTACAGCTCATCTTGTTTGTTCAGCACTTGTATGTCGGCACGTTGCTGCAAGTCGATTTCCTGATTGAGTTGAGCGGCCGCCAGGCCCTCTTCTTGCTCGTCAAAACTCATTTCCTCAATTTCAAAAGGGGTACTGATTGGGATGCCCATCAGTAACTTTAAATAGTTCTTCCGTTGCTCTATGCCTGTCTCCAGATCGTCCCTGCTCACTTCTAGCTTCACGAGGTTTACTTTTATTCTGCTATAGTCCACTTTTTTGGCGAGGTCGTTCTCGTATTGCACCTTTAGGATTTTTTCTAGATTCTCGATTTTTGCGAGGTTGGCCTCGATATTTTCCCTTTGTAGCTCCAGTGCCACTATCCCGTAGTAGTTCATGGCAAGGTCGTACATGATATCCTCTTTGCTCATTCTAGTGAGCAAGTCATAGAATTCCTCCGAGGTGCGGGCTGCTTTTAGTCCAACCAAATAAGACTGACTAAATATCAACTGTGTGAGCTGAGCACCAGCTTGCATGCTTTGAGGTACACCAAAAGCCACTACGTCGATATCATTGGGACTAGAGTTGGGGTTAATAAACCCACCAGGCAAACCCATGGGCGTAACCTCCAAAAAGTTGTTATAGTTACCATAGGCATTCAGTTGAGGAAGTCCGGTTCCAATGATTTCCTTCCGCTGATAGTTAGCACCCTCCTCGTCAAGGCGAGCCTTCTTTAGTTCATAACTATTGTTGATCCCGATCTCCAGCACTCGCTGCAAACTATACACATCGGGTGGTGTTTGTTGAGCACTCAGAGAGAAACCTGACAAAATAAAGTTTCCCAAAAGCACCATTGACAAAATTGCTTTTCTAAACATGGAATATTTATTATTATATAGTTGAAAATTAGTTGATTACTTAGTTCTGAAATAAAAGAACCAAATAGGAAAAATTTTACTTATTTCTGGTCAGTTCAAACTTCTTTAACAACAGGGGTAGTTCCTTTCTCATAAAACCCAGGAAGTCCCTCATTTCGGACAGGTAGCAACAAAACTCGCTTTTCTTGTTTTTTTTCAGTTCGATCACATCGGCTATGAGTGCATCAATTTTGAGTAGCTCATCAAAATCCTTCTTCATATCTTTTCTCCAGTCCTTTACCTTCAATTTGAAGTATCGCTTCCTATCTCCCGGTTTGGTGGTATATTCCGCAATTTCTTTTCCTTGTAGAAAAGTGAGGGCGTTGCTCACGGCGCTTTTGCTTACCTGCAGCGCTTCTTGAATTTCGTCAAACGTTGCCTCAGCAGGCTCAGCTACTAACAGCAGTCCTATGATCCTTCCCACTACGGGTTGCATGCCTTTCTTTTCATGAAATACGCCGACCCTTTCTATGATTTCCTTTTGCTTTTCTGAGAGTACCATAATATTCTTTTTAGGCTATTACGGTGCAAAGGTATAAAAGTTTAGTTAGTTCATAAAAAAAAGAACTAACTATTTTTTGATAAATTTTTATTCATGCTGTTAGCCCATACGGCAAGCGTCAATATAGGTTTCGAAAACTCAAGGGGGTTTGAATGAGGGTGATCTTTCTTTTTTTTCTATGAATATCGGATTTTATAATTATATAGTTGTATAATTATAAATGGTTTGGGCTATGGAGGTTTGAATATTCTATTTTAAGCTAAATCTGAAGATCAAATGCTATGGAAGCTGAGCTCGCCCAAGAAAAATTTCATCCGGTCAAGGCGTTATTTATAACGGAATCACTTCCCTGTTTT
>SMEK01000037.1_pt1 | contig 48540 bp, 44 predicted proteins | sample 2456371 | NCBI WGS metagenome assembly SMEK01 (sample SAMN10132590, study PRJNA489261) | soil metagenome | isolation source: day1 antibiotic-loamy sand soil ammended with composted manure from dairy... | place: USA | collected 2015-04-01
GGAAGCATTTAACAAAGGGGTTGTTCCGCTTACCGCAAAAAAGACTGTTCCGACCAGGGGAGGATCTGTCTTTTTTGCTCGTCCGAATTTAATAAAAATGGGAACGGCGCACCGTTCCCGAAAATTCACGAATTATAAAATACATGACCGCTATCGCTCCAATAGTCACCACAAAACAGGTCACGTGCATAAGCCTCATAATCGAAGTACATTTTTGCAAATTCGGGCAAGTCCATTTGCTCTACCTGTTCATAGGCAAAATCTTCCTCGTCTTTGTATTCCCCGATATAGTCATCGTCAAAATCGCTTAATAGGTCGTCAATATCGCCCTCGGATAGTTTACGGTGTCCGTTGTCGCACCATATTAGAAACGCCTCTTTTCGGGTTTCATCCATATCCTCCAAAGCCTCCAAAACCTTAAATATGCTATCGCTTATCCAACATTCGCCGATTAAGCCATTTGGGATATTTTCATGGTCTTGGAACATAAATTCGGGGTCTTCCTCGTCATCGTGCAATTCCCTGCAAGCATCGTAAAATTCGTCTTTGTCCGCATAGTCGGATAGTGTTAGCCACTCCCCGAAGATTGAACCGTCATTATATTTTGCGTATGTGCCGACATATACCCTTGCTTCCGATGTGTTTATTTGATGTGTCATTTCTTTACTGTTTTGAATTAAATTTTTTGATTTATTCGGCAATGAGAGGTGGTGCTGTTGTTTTGTTTCAATACCATTTCCAATGCTTATATTCCTCATGCCTGACATTTTTTTATTCGTGTAAAGAGCCGGAGTATGCTATGTTTCGTTTCGGGAGCATCAAAGGTTAGTGTTTAGTAGGCAAAAGGTTTTGGAAGAAAAATACACCCAACGGGCTGGAGATTTTTTTTTCAAACTTGCATGACCTTTTGCCTACGTTAAGAACACGGACATACCTTTGCTCCATGAAACGTGAACAACAGGCATACTCGCTTTTTAGGCATAACCAAACGTGGAAGTAATGAGGATAGCATTGCTGAAATGGTTCAGAGAGAATTCAATATCTGATAGTACGACTACAGGTGATTGAAGTTTGGAGTGGAACAGCCCAATCTGTGGAACGACATCTTCAATCTTCTGTTCCAACTCATAGCCATAAGCTCTTTTGCGGTCAGGAGCGGAGTGAATGCCGTAAATGTGCTTAGGCTATTGTAACACCTTGAGCCAATCTAAGCCAAGTAATTCAGTGAAAGGACACATTGTAATTCCCTATTCATCAACTCAATAAGTTTGATTAAGCAGATTAATCTGCATGGTCAACAAGCAATATGAGTGAGTATGGAGAAAGACAAAACGAACGAATTAACCCCCGAAAGAGTTAAACAAATCTTGAAAAAGAAAGGAACGGAAGTCGATTTGGAGGAAGCGCAAGCCATCTTGGAGTTTGTCAAGAAAATAGCTCACATTGCAGTTAACCAGTATCTAAGAGGAAAACTTTAATCTAATGAACAAGGAAAACTGTTGTAATGAGAAAGGCAGATTTATACATACGTGTATCGACAGACGAGCAAGCGGACAAGGGGTATTCGCAACGTGACCAAGAGGAACGACTAAGAAAATATTGTGAAATAAAAGGCATTCAGATAAGGGATGTGTACATAGAAGACCATTCGGCGAAATCTTTCAAACGTCCAGAATGGCAGAAATATTTATCTAACCTACGCAAGATAAAGAACAACAAATCGGGGTCAATAATATTATTCACCAAATGGGATAGGTTTAGTAGAAACGCAGGGGATGCGTACCAAATGATTAACCAGTTACGGACACATGGCGTTGAGCCTATGGCAATAGAACAGCCTTTAGACCTTACCATCCCCGAAAACAAAATCATGCTTGCGTTCTATCTCGCATCGCCGGAAGTTGAAAACGACAGGCGTGCATTAAATGTCTTTCACGGGATGCGAAGGGCGAAAAAAGAGGGGCGATATATGGGGCCTGCACCATTGGGCTATGTCAATAAAATAACAGAGGATAAAAAGAAATACATAGCCCCACATGAGTTAGAAGCCCCATTATTGAAATGGGCATTTGAGCAAATAGCTTCCAATAGTTTTAACACGGAACAGATTTGGCGAAAGGTACGGGAACAAACCGATGGAAAAGGACGGTTCAGCAAGAACAATTTTTGGGTTGCGATACGAAACCCCTTGTACTGTGGCAAAATATTCGTTCCTCCTTACAAAGAGGAAAAGGGATATTTTGTCAAAGGACTGCATGAGCCACTAATCAGCGAAAAGTTGTTTGCAGAGGTACAGGATGCACTGGACGGGAGAAAACGAGCTATCAAGCCTAAGATTGTAGCAACAGAGGATTTTCCTCTTAGGGGCTTTCTAAAATGCCCTAAATGTGACAGGATGCTTTCGGGTAGTGCTTCAAAAGGCAGAAAGGAATACTATAACTATTACCATTGTTCTTCATCCTGCGGAACACGGTTCAAAGCTGAACCCGTTAATGAGGCTTTTGTAAAACAGCTACGGTATCTTTCACCTAAGGAGGGGATGGTTGACGTTTTTATCGAAGCATTTATAAAAGACTTCAACAACCAAAACAAAATTCAAAATACCCAACGTGCTAATATCATAGACGAAATTAATACGCTGAACAAACGCTATCAAAATGCACTTTTAAAGAATGCTGATGGAGAAATGGCAGATGACGATTTTCAAGAAGTAAAGAAATTGACCAAAGGGAAGATTGAGGATTTGGAAACGAAATTGAATGACTTGGCAGGGGTTGGAACAGAGATAAAAGATTTGGTAGCTTCTGCATTAAAAAAGGTCGCAAACATTGATAGACGCTATGAAAACGGTAATATTGAGGAAAAACGTGCTATAATTGGTTCGATGTTCCCCGAATTTTTGGAATTTGACGGCACACAACATCGAACCGCTCGATTAAATTCCGCCATCGCTCTTATCTATCAGAATAACAGTAAGTTACAAGGTAAAAAAAATGGGACAAATCTGTTGTTTTCAGATTTGTCCCAATCAGTGATCCCGCTGGGATTCGAACCCAGGACCCACGCCTTAAAAGGGCGTTGCTCTACCAGCTGAGCTACGGAATCGGTACAATTTTTGGTTTTTCTTTGTCGTTTTCCTTAATTGCGATGCAAAGGTAGCAGGTAAAGAATAAAATGCAAAACTTAAAGAATAAAATTCCCGGCCTTATTGTTTTCTTAATCTTACTCACCTCACAAGGAGCTATGAGTCAAGACAATGAGAATCTCTTACAAAAAGCAGACTCCTTATTCGATCAAAATCTTTATACCCAGTCGTTGACTATCTACAACCAACTGTATGAAGAACGGAATTCCTACACACCTCAAATGTTGCTAAAAATGGCCTATATTTTAGAGGGACTAGGAAATCATAGTAAAGCCTTATACTATCTCAATATCTATTACGACAAAACCTTAGACAAAGCAGTCCTCGCAAAAATGGAGGAGCTCGCCTCTCAGCACAAACTTTCTGGCTACCAACTAACCGATACGGATCTGCTGCTCAGCTATTATTATAAGTACCTCCCAATCTTGGTATTCTTGGGACTGGCACTTTGCATGGGCCTTTGTTTAGTAGTGGTATTCAACAAAAAGAAAGGGAAGAAGATTTTATTTCCGGGCATTGCCCTACTACTTGCCTTATTGCTCATTGCCTATATGAACAATATAGAAAGGAAGCACAAAAGCGGGATCGTGAGCAACAGTGCCACCTATTTGTATACAGGGCCGTCATCTGCATCCGGTGTTTTGGATGTAATCGAAGCTGGCCACAAGGTGAGCATCATAGGAAAAGAAGACATTTGGATCAGGATATTGTGGGATGGCACGCCAGCATATGTCCGAAAAAATCATCTGTTGGTTTTGGGCAATTAGGCCTCTTCCGTAGCTGCTTCAATCGGTTTACTATCGCTTTGGCTTAGCGGTGATAGATCTGCCGCCCTCTCCTTTGTAAGGGTAATCATGAGCACGCCGCCCAAAACAAAGATGGTTCCTATAAGCTGGCTTATGGTTATGACCTCTTGGAGAAATATATAAGCCAAAACAATAGTAGATACAGGCCCTACACTGCCAATAATGGCAGCATTATCAGCCCCTATCAGTTTTATGCCTCCAGAAATCATAAATGATGGAATGACTGTAGCACCAATAGCCATTCCAAGGCTTAGTAAATAAACTTCTGTTTCATAATTCCAGATCGCCAAGCCATTCACAAAATAAGTATGAATGAGTATTGCAAGTGCCGAACATATCATGGCATAGGAAGTAAACCTGATGGTTCCTACCTTATGAATCATCTTTCCACTCCCAATCAAATATATCGCGTATGTAATGGCACTGCAAAAAATCAAACTCGCCCCCAAGGCCAGGTTGGGCTGTTCCAACAAGTCCGCATCAAAAACAAAAGCAACTAAAATACCCAAATAGGTCATGGCAAGTGCAATATATTGTCGCTTCGTGATTTTTTTCTTATATACTATCGCCACTATTAGGACCACTAATGTGGGATAGATGAATAGGATCAGCCGCTCCAAACTTGCAGTAACATACCGAAGTCCTTGAAAGTCGAACAAGCTGGACAAATAATAGCCTAGAACGCCTAATAGAATAATACTCCGCCATTCATGACGTGTGATTTTATTTACGTTTCTATCCTTATTGGAAAACAAACCTATCACGATAAAAAATGGCAAGGAGAACAGCATTCTGAGTGCTAGCAATGAAACAGGATCTACCTCGTAGGCATAGGCAAGCTTTACGATAACTGCCTTACCAGAAAAACATACAGCCCCGACAAACACCAAACAAGAGCCTAAGATAAATTTATATGGCATGGGAAGAAAACTTCAAAATTAATCTTAATTTTCAAAAAGGAGGACCTGTCTTTCATTTTATTTGGTAAAAGCAAAGTTGTTCCTACTTTATACTTTAGTTAAATTTGTCTGTGTAATGTTATACCCATGGATAGAAATAGTGCACAAGCAGCGATACGTGAACTGACGGAGAAAATCAACCACCTCAATCATCAATACTACCAAGAAGACATTTCTGAAGTATCCGATTTTGAGTTTGATCAACTTCTAGAGAAGCTCACCGAGCTGGAGAATGCATTTCCGGACCTCCGCGAGCCAGACTCCCCTACCCAGCGAATAGGCGGCACGATTACCAAGCAGTTTCCTACTGTCTACCACAAATACCCTATGCTATCACTGGGGAACACATATTCTAAAGAGGAACTGATTGAATTTGACAACCGTATTAAAAAAACTTTAGGAGATGAGCCCTATGAATATGTGTGCGAACTGAAGTTTGATGGAGTAGCGCTTAGCCTTACTTATGAAAATGGCTATCTAGTACGCGGCGTAACTCGTGGGGATGGGACGAGAGGAGACGACATTACGAACAACGTCAAAACCATACGAACGATCCCGCTCAAACTCAAAGGTAACAACATTCCTCCCTTATTTGAGGTACGAGGAGAAGGCTTCATGCCCATACAGGTTTTCAACCAAATCAACAGAGAAAGGGAAGAGGCGGGAGAAGCACTGCTTGCCAACCCTAGAAACACGGCTTCAGGTACGCTTAAAATGCAGGATTCATCCATAGTGGCACGACGAAAGCTCGACTGCTATCTATATGGTCTCATTGGTGAAGACACGGGCTTGGAAACCCACGAAGAAGCCATAAAACTGATGGAGCGCTTGGGCTTCAATGTCTCCCCTACCTATAGAAAATGTACCTCTCTTAATGAGGTTTTCGCCTATATCGATGAATGGGAAAAGAAAAGACTCACGCTCCCATTGGATACGGACGGAATTGTTTTGAAAATAAATCGTTATGAACAGCAGGAGCGCTTAGGCTATACGGCCAAAAGTCCACGTTGGGCCATTGCTTACAAATTTCAGGCAGAAAAGACTGCAACAGTGCTTAAGGACATTGTATATCAGGTAGGTCGAACAGGTGCCGTCACTCCTGTGGCTAGCCTTGAGCCAGTATTATTGGCGGGCACTGTTGTAAAGCGCGCCTCTCTGCATAACGCTAATGAAATAGCACGGCTGGATTTGCGAATAAAAGACACAGTGCTAGTGGAGAAAGGTGGAGAAATCATACCAAAAATAACAGGTGTTGACCTTACGAAAAGACAACCTCATAGTGAGCCGGTCGATTATATCACAAATTGCCCAGAGTGCGGCACTGAATTGATAAGAAATGAAGGCGAGGCGGTCCATTATTGTCCCAACTATAAAAGTTGTCCTCCCCAGATAAAAGGAAGAATAGCGCATTTCATCCAGCGCCGAGCCCTGGATATTGACAGTCTTGGAGAACGGACGATAGCCTTGCTATACGAGAAAGGTTTGTTAAAAGATTTTTCTGACCTTTATGCACTAAAATACGAAGATATATTTGGCCTAGAAGGCTTTAAGGAGCTCTCTACAAAGAACCTACTCAATGGAATAGAAAATTCTAAAAAGGCACCATTTGAAAATGTGTTGTTCGGGCTGGGCATTCGGTTTGTAGGGCGAACTGTCGCAGAAAAACTGGCTATGCACTTTCAAAGTATCGACCGTTTGGCAGCCGCCACTTATGACGAATTGATAGCTGTACCCGAAATTGGGGAAAGAATTGCTCAAAGTGTGGTGAGCTTCTTTGAAGATGAAGAAAACAAGGCATTGATTGAACGGTTAAAGCAGGCCGGCCTCAACTTCAAATCAGAAAAAACAATATTTGTCCCTGAAAGCAATGCTTTAGAAAATAAATCATTTGTAATATCGGGAGTTTTTGAGAAATTTGAGCGTGATGAGTTGAAAAACCTCATTCAAAAGAATGGAGGAAAGGTGTTGTCGGCCATTTCAGGTAAACTAGATTACTTATTGGCAGGAGACAAAATGGGCCCCTCAAAACTAGAAAAAGCTAAATCTTTGAACATCCCGATAATTTCGGAAAGTGAGTTTTTGAACATGATTGATAAAAAACCGTGAAAGCGTTAACCCATAGGGTGCTTGCATGGAGGACAAGGCAGCGTCTTAAAAAAGGAGGTTCTGTGGCAAGAACCAACATTCCTTATTATGAGTCTCAAAAAGTAGGGCTTATCTTTTCTGTCGAGGACATGGAAAAGCATGAGGCAATCAAACACCTTGTACACATGTTGGAACAAGACAAAAAGCAAGTGACTGTTTTGTCTTACCTGCCTAAAGGGAAAGAAAATTATGAATTCAAGTTTGATTTTTTCTCCGAAACAAGTTTCACACTTTCAGGAAATGTGAAGTCGGAGAATATATTGAATTTTATTAATACTAAATTTGATTACATATTTCACATTGATCCACGATGTGAAAACATAATGATAGACTATATTCTTGTTCAGAGCAAGGCTACCTGTAGGATTGGGATTTGTGAAAACAACAAAACTGAGTTTTATGAACTTATATACAAACCTACTTCAGGAAAGAACATAAAGAGCATAGTCGAAGAAGTTTTAAATTATACCAAAGCACTGACAAAAGTATGACACAAGCGCTTAGAGGCACAGGAGTGGCCCTAGTTACCCCTTTTCACAAAGACCTTTCGATAGATTGGCAAGGATTGGAAAGGCTGTTGGCTCACACTGCTAAAGGGGTAGATTATTATGTTGTATTAGGCACTACCGGAGAATCTGCAACATTGAGCAAGGAAGAAAAACAGGCCATACTGTCTTTTATAAAGGAAAACAACAAGGCTCAACTTCCTATTGTGTACGGATTAGGTGGCAATGATACGAAGGCCATACTAGAACAGATTGACGCTACAGACCTCTCTGGCGTGGATGCCATACTTTCTGTAAGCCCATGCTATAACAAGCCTTCACAAGAAGGGATATTTAGACATTATACCGCTATTGCCGACAAAAGTCCAGTGCCCGTGATCTTATATAATGTACCTAGTAGGACTTCTTCCAATATTGCGGCGGAGACGACATTAAGACTGGCTAAGCATGACAATATTGTGGGTATAAAAGAGGCATCTGGAAACTTTGAGCAATGCATGACAATTGCGAAAAATAAACCAGAAGATTTTCTTTTGATATCAGGGGACGATCTTCTCACTGTTCCTTTGATGGCTATCGGTGGAGTAGGGATAATTTCTGTAATGGCCAATGCGTTGCCTGAGATATTTCAAGGTATGGTAAGGTATGCTGAAAAGAGAGATTTTGCCACTGCAAGTCAATATGCATTCAAGATCTTGACCATGAACCCGTTGATGTACGTGGAAAGCAATCCTGTAGGCGTAAAATGCCTGCTGGAGGAGCTGGAGGTATGCCAAGAATGGGTGAGGCTACCCTTAGTGGAGGCATCAGAAAACTTAAGGGCAAAGATTGTCCAAGCCTACAAAGAATTAAACTTGGAAGCAGTGAAAGTGTAGGGCATGGCTCTTTTGAATTTTGGGAAGTTTAAGTCCTGGCAGTGTCAGAATGGGTAAGTGATTAAGAATAATTGAATTGATTATTACTCAACATCAACTACCCATCTACCCTGTATGCTTATTTTGGGCCTGCTAAAAATAAGCATCAAAAAGGCATGTTGACCTTAAATTGCCTTGGTTTGCCTATCTCACTGTTGTGCTTTTTCAGCAAACCTTATTTATCTTCAGGAGCAGAACTATACTTTCTGTTCTCAATCTAATGTATAAAAAGCTTGTCTATGATGTTTAGTGTATCCCCTACTTCCCATCAAAATTCATCAAACTGGTCATATCAGTAATATTGTAATCAGAAGTGTCGAAAATATTTTCATCTACTTTCCCCACAGTCAGATCACTGATTTTCACCTCTATTTCTACGTCCCCTTTTTTGCTTTTTGTATAGGTCTCCATCGCAAAACCTTTGAGGTCCTTGAGTGCAGCAGGCGATAGGTTGTTGTTTTTTTGGCCTGCATTTAAAAAATCAAAAAGCTTTGCATAATCAATATTGGCTTCTTCGGTGATCCAGGTGTGCCCCGTGTACTCATCCGATTCTAGGAGATACTTCCTACATGCATAACCTTCAATGGTTTTCCTCTCATCAGTAGGAGTTACAGAATAGCTAGAGGCGTCACCCGTTTTTCCTTCTATATTAATCTTAGGCATCTTCATTCGCATGCCAGACTTCTCTCCCTTACTATCAACAAGCGTAGTTACCACCCTGTCTTCCAAACTATAGATCATGGTGGTACGGTCCCCTTTTGTAGATTCTGGAACAAAGGCCACTTGATTCTTATTGAAATAATATGCCACCTTCATAGGGCTATTCTTGGTAGGTTTTCCTTTTTTAAGCTCGGTAAAATGCATGATAAAGCTACCAACGAAATCATTGCTCTGTAGAATGCCATTATCACCTTCATCAAGAGGTGAAATTTCTGTTCCTAACAAGGCAGCAGGCTTTATCAATAACAACAGGAAGAATGATAAGACGAAAAGTGAGGCTCTCATATGATAAGAATTTAAAAGTTAGGGTATTAAAAGTGAAATTTTGTTTAAAGAACATTTAAACATTATAAATATACAAGTAATTTTTATACATTTACAAATAGATAAAAAGGAGTATTTTTAGAAGTTATTCAATAATTCAGGTAAATTGAATTATCATTTTTGATTTCTACAGTATGGGAATGACAGATAGTGATTATTATAAAATTTTAGGAGTCAAGCCATCAGCCTCGATGGAGGAGATCAAACTTGCCTACAGAAAATTAGCCAAAAAATATCATCCCGATAGAAATCAAGGTAACCCTGCTGCAGAAGAAAAGTTCAAGCAGATTACAGAAGCATATGATATGCTCTCTAACTCCTCCAAAAGAGCCATTTATGATTTTTCTGGCGACGGTGCTTATGCCCAGCCTTGGGTAAACACTTATACCTACCAAGGTCAACACGACACTTTTACTTATAAAAACAAAAAAAAACGTCACCCTCTTCAAGGCAAGAAAAAGGAAGGCTTTTGGAGAATGCAAAGTAAACTGGCGTATGGCTTAATATTATCGGCCGTAGTCATCACTGTGGTCCTTGTGGGCTTGTTTGGTATGCGCTTTTACGCTAATTATCAGTTCAATAATGGTCTAAAGCAATACGAGGAAAAACAGTATATATTGGCGCTCAAAAACATAGAGGAATCACTGAACCTATTTGGCTCGAAAAACCCTCAAGCCTATCTTCTTGCTAGCAAGATATTGATAGATGAATATAAAAATTATGACCGTGCGCTAAGCTATATCAACAAAGGGCTGAATATAAAAGCTGATAAAGCAATTACTGCCAAACTATATTATCTAAAAGGCAAGTGCTTGAAAAATCTTAATCAGTTTAAAAGCGCTTACACTAGTTTCAAATTAGCGGCTATTATGGAACTGCCTTTAGACAGTTTGCATTTCGAGTTGGCCGAGCTCAACTGCTTTGTTTTTAAAAATTATGAAGATGCCATTGAAAACTTCACTGCTTTAATTGGCGTAAATCCAGGCTTTTCCGATGCGTACCTAGGAAGAGCTTATAGCTTCCAAAAATTGGAAGAGCATAATAAGGCAATAGAAGATGCCAACATGTACATTATATTGAATGAACAGGATGGCAGTGGCTATTATTTAAAGGCGGTGTCCGAAGCTGCTTTAAATAATAGAAAGATTGCTTGCGAGGATTTAAAGAAAGCCATGGCCTTGGGCACAAAAGATAGTGAAGGGCTTATGAGCAAGGTTTGCAAGTAAACTCACTCGACCATCAATTTTATTTGTTCCGCTTCAGAGCTGCCATATACTGGACGATGTTCTGGAGATCTTGATCAGAGATGTGCTCTTCGGAAAAGGCAGGCATCATTCCAAGGCCGTGCCGTACCTGGAATTTCTTTACAAATTTAGGTGCAGGATTGCTATTGATAGCAGGCCCCAACCCAGACTCCCCTATCGGATGGCACTTCTGACAATGGGCCATATAGACAATTTGTCCCTCTTTTACAGCCTGATCGTTTATATCTAATGATCCCCGAATGGGCTCGCTCCTTCGAGCTGTACACCCAGTTATCGACAGGAGAAGTATAAATGCACAATAAGCACCCATCCAATATATCAGTTTTATCTTCATCATTAATTCTGGGTTATTTTCCATACTTTTCCTGTATTGCGCACTGGCTTAGCACCTTCCTTGTCCATCCGCACTACACCAAAATCTACAACATACATCGCCTCGCCAGTTGGATCGAACCTTACGGCAATCGGCCTTTCCAAACCTCCTTTCCCCAACCACGAAGCAGGTCCATTCCTTTTACCTTTATTGACCGCAAAGTCATGAATAACACCTGTTTTCACATCTACTCTCACCACTTTGAATCCGACAGGGGAAAGCACCTTGCCAACAACGGGTGTCATGTCTCCAAACTGAGCCACAAATGCCTGCCCTTCATAACCAAAAGTACTGTTCCGAGAAAAGTCGAGCCCATTAGAAGATGAGTGCACGCCTAATACCGCAATTGGGTGGGGCGGTTGGTTCGGATATTGGGCCAAAACAGGCTTCACTTCCTTCTCTCCTGGAGCAGCAAAACCTTTATTGGCAATACTAAGATCGGCAGAAAAATCTGGCCACCCATACCACTTCTCCTCTTCTATCTCCCACAACACATCGCCTGCTCCCCACACAGGCCTACTTCCTCTTACATCATAGGCATTATCTGTTACGAACAACTTTCCTTGTGGTGAAAAAGCCAAACCGTACGGGTTTCGAAGTCCCCACGCCACCAGTTCTAATGGTCCACCTTTGATCGGCATTCTCAATATAGCGCCAGAACATGGGACAGAGCCTGATATGGTTTGGTTTGCTTCAGTCTTTTGGCCATAAGGCACAAAAGCACCCGTCGTAGCTTTGTCAGCTGGGTTCTCGGTAAGGGCGTTGTCTTTCGTATAGTTTTGTCCTGTCAATACAATATCCTTGCATGGAATGTCATGAAAAGTTGGATGCCGTTCCAACCAACCATAGTCAAGGTTATCATTTCCCACCACTCCAGCGTTGGTTGCTGTACCCTGCCCAAAATAAATATAACCGTCTTGTATAACTGGTCCGTTGGTATGGTGATCGCCAAAGCTCGGCAGGTCTTGTAGCAGGGCCTTTATTTCACCTGATTTTGTTACTTCGAGCAGTTTTCCTCCTTCCAACTGTCCTCCTTCAGCAATATAAAATTTGCCTTCATGAAATGATATGCCATTCCAAGGCCCATTTTTTTCTCCTTTCGCTATTATTGTGGTGTTGCCGTCACCTTCAATCCTTTTGAGCGTTGGAGTAGTCCATTCCTCTCCGTACGCATAACCCGATTCTATTACATAGGGAATTCCAGTTTCGTCAAAATCGATTCCCGTCGGATAATTTAGGTCCGATGCAACCAGTTCGATATTATACCCCTTAGGAAGCGCTATATCAGTTGGATCGATGCGTTTTTCACTAACTGGCTTGATCTGCCCTCCCCCTTTTGAGGCCCTCATTCTGTAGCACCCAGATAGGACAACAGCAAGGAACAAAAGGAGGAAAGCATATTTGAAGTGGTTTACATGCATAGGTCTGAAAAATTTAAGCTTTAACCTGAAATAACTGCAAAAGGTTTTTTAACATAATATTGAGCATAAGAAACATAATTTACTCCTTTCTGTTATTCTCGTATTAGTCTCTTTAGCCATAATAAGGTTCGCGAAAAATGGGCTGCAATCTGACCATACATGCACTGAAAGGATACAGTTTAGAAGACTATGATACATCCTCAGTCTCAACCAACTCACGAGCCACGACTATCCGAAAAGCAGAGCAAATCAAAGTCTGATGGATTACCAACCTATAGAAAATTACGGCATTATCGGGGACCTCAACACGGTGGCACTTGTAGGACTGAACGGCTCTATCGATTTTATGTGCTTTCCAGACTTCGATTCGCCCTCGATTTTCTCCTCCTTGCTCGATAAGAATAAGGGCGGCTATTTCCAAATTGTACCTGTATTTGGAGAAATGCGCAATAAGCAACTTTATCTACCGGAGACAAATGTTTTACTCACGCGGTTTCTTTCTTCTGAAGGCGTGGGCGAGCTGACAGATTTTATGCCTGCGGAAGAATTGTACATTGGGCATGTTCTGGTTAGAAGGCTGACCAACGTAAAAGGCACAGCCACATACCGGATGGCTTGCTGCCCGCGGTTCAATTATGCAAGGGATTCTCACCAGACGGAGATCATTGACGACAAAACCGTGCTATTTCATAGCAATGGTGAAACTAATCTATCTATCCGATTAAGGAGCACGGTAAAAATAGACCTAAAGGAAAATGATGCTTTTGCTGAATTCTCCTTAGGACTAGGTGAAACGGCAGATTTCATGCTTGAACTTTACTCCAAAGATCAACCAGATGTAGCGTTAAGCTTACATGAGATAATAACAAGGGAGCTGGAGGAAACGATGGAGTATTGGAAAAGCTGGATGGGTCTTTCTAAATATAAAGGAAGATGGCAAGAAATCATCAATAGATCTGCCCTTGTTCTTAAGCTTTTGACTTCTCATCATTTTGGGTCTATTGTAGCAGCACCTACATTTAGTCTGCCTGAACATATAGGGGGCGGCAGAAATTGGGACTACCGCTACACATGGATACGCGATGCCTCCTTTACTTTGTATGCTTTTATTAATCTGGGCTATACCAAAGAAGCAGGTAAGTTCATCAAATGGGTAGAAAGACTTTGCCAAGATATAGGTGACGCTGGAAACTTAAAACTGATGTACACCATAGACGGCAAGAAGGAGCTGGACGAAAAAGTGCTTGAAAACATGGAGGGCTACAAAAAATCCACACCAGTAAGAATCGGCAATAATGCTTATAACCAGCTACAGTTAGACATATATGGTGAATTGATGGATGCTGTATATCTGTACAACAAGTATGGAGAACCTATTTCTTATGACTTTTGGAAAAACATGTCTCATCAGATCGATTGGCTGTGCACCAATTGGGATCAACCCGATGAAGGAATATGGGAAGTAAGGGGTGGCAGGAAAAAATTCCTCTATTCTAGGCTCATGTGCTGGGTAGCCATAGACAGAGCAATTAAATTAGGTGAGTCACGTTCTTTTCCATTAAACAAGAAATGGAAAGCCCAAAGAGACCTTATTTTCAATTCCATTTATGATAGATTCTGGAATGAGGAACGTCAAACCTTTGTGCAATATGAAGGTGCCGATTCGGTAGATGCAGGACTTTTATTGATGCCATTAGTTCGTTTTATCAGCCCCACCGACCCCAAATGGCTCTCGACGCTGAAGGTAATCGAAGAAGACCTTGTCTCCGATTCACTTGTTTACCGATATAGACATCAAAAGGCCGCTAATGACGGACTCGTCCATGGAGAAGGCACGTTTTCTATGTGCTCCTTTTGGTATATCGAGTGTCTTGCAAAAGCCGGCAACATACAAAAGGCCCGACTGTATTTCGAAAAAATGATCGGTTATGCAAATCATCTGGGTTTATATTCTGAGCAGCTTGGCTTTCAAGGGGAACATTTAGGGAATTTCCCACAGGCTTTTACGCACCTCGGCCTCATCAGCGCAGCCATAAGCTTAGATCGGCAACTTGACAATCTCAGGAATAAAGAACACAATCACTTATAAACTCAAATAATAAATAAAATCTTATATGATGAAAGCCATTGCGATAATACCCGGAAAAGGAGATGTCCAATTAATCGACATTGAAGAACCGACTATAGCAGAGCCATCCCATGTAAAGCTAAAGGTACTAGAGGTAGGAATCTGCGGCACCGACAGGGAAGAGGCGGAAGGAGGCCGTGCAGACGCTCCTCCTCATGAGGATTATTTGGTGATAGGCCATGAAATGTTTGGCCAGGTGGCAGAAGTCGGGGAAGCGGTAAAATCTGTACAACCAGGAGACTATGGTGTTTTCATTGTAAGAAGAGGATGCGGAAAATGCTATCCCTGCCTCCACCAACGCAGCGACATGTGCCTAACAGGAGAATACACTGAAAGAGGGATCAAAGAACATCACGGCTTCCAAACAGAATATGTAGTAGATTATGAAGAGTACTTGGTAAAAGTACCCGATCACTTGGTCCACCTGGGAGTGCTAACAGAGCCCATGTCTATAAGCGCTAAAGCCATAGACGAAGCACAAAACATACAGACCACTCGACTCCCAGGGCTGCATGCACGCAATTGGCTAAATGACAAAAAGGTCTTGGTAGCGGGACTCGGAGCAATAGGGCTACTGGCAGCCTTCGCACTAGAGTTACAGGGGGCCAAACTTTATGGACTAGACGTAGTAGACGAAAGCAGTACTCGTCCACAACTCCTGAAAGAAATGGGAGGGGAATATATCGATGGGAGAAAAACAGATGCGCTATCAATAGATGAACAATATGGCCATATGGATTTGATCTTTGAAGCTACAGGTATTGCTGAACTGGAGTTCCAACTTATTGATGCTTTGGGTGTAAATGGGATTTACGTGCTTACTGGGATTCCGGCAGGCAAGCGACCTGTTTGCATTCTTGGCGCAAGCCTAATGCGACAGATGGTCTTGAAAAATCAGATATTGCTGGGTAGTGTAAACGCCAGCTTAGCCCATTATGCCATGGCCATAGAATATCTTGACCAAGCTCATGCGAAGTGGAAAGATTCTATAGAAAGAGTAATTACAACAATCTATCCTTACACAGAGTTTAAGGAGGCCCTGTCCCATCACAAGCATTCGGAAATAAAGACAGTATTATCCTGGAATGGAAGAGACAGGGCCGTTCAGTAAAATTTTAAAGATATTGCTTGATAGCTTCTGCCGTTTTGGCAAGGTCTTCATCCCTTAGCTTCAGTTTGGGCTGGCTGAAGTTGATATCGTTCATGCTGTTGAGGGGCACCAGATGAACGTGTGTATGAGGAACTTCCAATCCGATGACTGCCACGCCTACCCTCAGACAAGGAATCGCCTTCTTTATGGCCAAAGCAATTTTCTTTGAAAAGACGTGTAAATCTGCAAGTTCCTGATCATCCATGTCAAAGACATAATCTATTTCTTTTTTAGGCACTACAAGGCAATGCCCTTCCACAAGTGGATTAATGTCAAGAAAAGCAATAAACCGATCATTCTCTGCAATGATATGACCTGGAATCTCCCTGTTGATGATACGTGTAAAAATGCTTGCCATGGCCTTAAAGACTTATTTCTAAAATTTCAAAATCTATTTTCCCACCAGGAGCTTGTATCTGGGCAATCTCACCCACTTTCTTGCCTAAAAGACCTTGTCCTATAGGTGATTTTACAGAGATTTTACCTTCCTTCAGGTTGGCCTCCTCTTCAGACACAATCGTATAGGCAACCTCCATTCCGTTCTTTTTGTTTTTGATCTTCACTCTAGAAAGGATGGAAACCTTTGAAGTGTCTATTTTAGTTTCGTCGATAATTCTGGCATTCCCAATTACTTCTTCCAACTTAGCGATTTTCATTTCCAAGAGCCCTTGAGCGTCCTTTGCAGCATCATATTCCGCATTCTCGCTCAGGTCGCCCTTATCACGTGCCTCCGCTATTTGTCTGGCCATATCTGCCCTTCCCTTAGTCCTCAGCTCATTTAATTCTGCCTTGAGCTTATTCAGACCTTCTTCGGTATAGTACGAAAATTGTTTACTCATAATAATTTAATCATTAAGCTATAAAATAAAATAACGGCCTCAACGCGAAACCGTTTGCTATAATATATTTTTGTTTTTTTAAGAGAATAACCGCTAGACTACGGCTGAGATATAATCAGCATTATACGAATATTCTATCATTTAAATAAACGTTTTAAAAATCTTTAAAATAACGTTCCCAAATAAAGGGAATCCTGGCCCAACCTCCTTCCAATTCAAAAGAGAACTTGGGAAGGATAAACTTAAACTAATACAATACTCATATAGAGAAGGAACTTAATATTAATTCGATTCTGAACCATCTTTCTTTTATAATGAAAGGATGCCATCGAACATACTAAGCAAAGTTACTTATTAAAAATCCATCTTCAAAGCTTCTTTACAACATACTAATTAGTATAAAATACATGAATATATCACATCAAAAGGTAAATTTAAAATAAGTCCAATTTTTAAAAGTTATAACAAGGATATTTAAACTTTGGATTCAAAACAGAAAAAGCCCTTTTTTACAGCAAATATATCAAAAAAGGCAATTTTAAAACCTTTTGATCATGACCAAAAAAGTCGCTATATTTATTAATATAATCCTATTTACTGTTCTTATTGGGACTACGCATACTTATGGGATAACTCCTTCAACCCAAGAGGAAATCGACAGCTTAGAAGTAAAACTAGTCCTCGCTCATGATAGTTTAAAATTAAATTTGATAAATAGGGTTGCTGAAATGTACTTGACGGTTGACCCCATGAAGTCAATTGTAAGGGCCAAAAGTGCATTTTCACTTGCAGAACAAGAAAAAAATCACGCTGCCAAAGCACGCGCTTTAGTTACGTTAGGACAAGCACACCGTCATTTGCTTTCAGATTTTGACAAAGCATTGGAATTTTCCTTTGAGGCGCTCCGTATAGAAGAAACCCACAACCTGCACCTTGGGAGAACCCGAACACTCAATGCCATTGCTGAAATATACAAAGAGGTGGGAAATAACTACCAAGCCTTGGAGTATTATATGCAAGTGCTGATTCTCCAAAAACAACTTAACGAAGAAGCAGCAGTAATTGAGACTTTAAACGCCATTGGCCTTATCCATCTACAACTAAACAATGACAAGAAAGCGCTTGAATATCATAGAGAGGCATTGGCTTTGAGCAAAAAAATTGGTGATCTAAGACAGGAAGCTAATTCGATAGATCATATCGCAGAAGCTTTGCGTAAAGAAGGAAAATTCAATCGAGCTATTGAGGAACAGGCAACTGCCCTAAAACTCCGGAAGGAAATTGGGAATGAGGCAGGAATGGCACGTTCTATGGCCTCATTGGGAGAGATTCATTTTCAAAAGGGAGATTTTGAAAAGGCTTTGGATTATTATGTAGAAAGCACCAAAATAGATCGGAAGCTAGGAAACAAAAAAGGATTGGCGAAAACATTTAACAACATAGGAGCACTATTTATAACGACCAAAGAATATGAAAGGGCGATCAACAATCTCGAAGTTGGCCTGAAATATGGCGTAGAGGAAAATGCCAAAAAAAACATAAGAGATACCTATGAACTCTTGTACACGGCACATTCTGCTCTAGAGGATTATGTGAATGCCCTGCTCTATAAAGATTTATTCATCGCCATAAGTGAATTTATATACAGTGAAGAGAGTGAACGCAAGATTGCAGAAATGCAGACAAAATATGAAATAGATAAGAAAGAGGATGAAATTGAGCTGCTGAAAAGAGTCCAAGAGGTGCGCGACCTACAACTCGCCAAGCAAAACGACCTTAAGAACTTCTTGCTTATAGCATTGGTATTGTTTGCGATCATCGCTATCCTTACTTATTACCTATACCGCACCAAAAGACGTTCTAATCTTCGGTTAATGGAGATCAACACCCAGATTAATGAAAAGAACAAAGCCCTTGAAGAGCTAAATGCTACCAAAGACAAGTTCTTTTCGATCATTAGCCACGATTTGAAAGGACCTCTTAACTCCCTTACTTCTTTTTCCAACTTGCTCATCAACCACATCTCACACATGAGCAAGGATGAGATTCAGATGTTGGCCAAAGACTTGGACAAGTCAGTAAAAGGGCTGTTTAATTTGTTGGAAAATCTGCTGGAGTGGTCAAGATCCCAAAGTGGCAACATTGAACTGAAGCCAGAAACATTGGATCTGATCAACCTCATTGATCAAACCAAAAGCTTGCTCTCGAAAACAGCTGAAAACAAAAACATAAAGATAATCACCCCTGAGTTCTCGAATCTTGTCGTATATGGCGATAGAAACTCGATCAACACAATCTTGCGCAACCTGATTTCCAATGCATTAAAATTTACTTTAAATGGTGGAGAAGTGAAGGTGGAAGTTTCAGAAACTCAGAACATGGCTTTGATTTCAGTAATAGATAATGGCGTAGGAATGAGCCCACAAGTGTTGAACAAATTATTCAGGATTGACCAAAAGCATAGCACAAAAGGTACTGCCAATGAAAAAGGCACAGGATTAGGCTTGATTTTATGCAAGGAATTTGCAGAAAAAAATGGCGGCACCATATCGGTTGAGAGCAAAGAAGGGCAAGGCTCTAAATTCACTTTCTCCTTGCCCAAAGCGAGGGCAACCAATTACCTTAAAGCTTCATAATACACGCTAGGCACTAACGAGCGCAGGGTACTCCTTTTTCAACAATTCTTTAAACTCTTCGTCCAATAGTGCCATATACAGCGTTTTAACGTTTGCAAATTGGTCTACAGTTAGCCCAATAGCATTTCTAAGGTCAGCTTTGTACAAGTTAGCATTATCGAAAACAGCTCCAGTAAGGAAAGCTCCATTGAGGTTGGTTTCCATCATATGGGAATTTGAAAAGTCCGCTTTGATCAAGAAAGCTTTCTCAAAATTGGCCTTGATCAAAAAAGCATTCTGAAAGTTGGCACCGCTGGCGTACGCCCCACCGAGCTGCGCCTGATTCAAATTAGCAAATTCTAAGTTCGTTTGGTTGAGACGGGCATTCTTGAGATTGCACTCTATCAATTTGGAATAAGACATGTTGGCATTGTTCAGATTAGACCCTTCCAAGATCACATGGTTCAGATTTGTCCTCGCTAAGAAGCACTCCACCAAATTCAGATTATAAATCTTGTGCCTGTTGAGCCTTTTGATATTACCCACTGTCCTGAAAGCTGCCTCTTCAGACTCCCAAAGCCTAAAGTCGTCAATCTCATCTTTGTATGTCTTTATACGCTGCCTTCTTTCACCGTTCATGTTCAGCCAGACAATAAGAATACCGATAATGGCAATATCGAAAATCATACCATGCGCCTCAGCCAATACCTGCATATAGAACTCTCGGAAATCTTCGATGTAATAGGGTAAACTAAGGCTAATTACCACAAAGGACACAAACAACAGAACCAGAAAGGAGGTCAGCAAAGGGTTCTCCGGAATAGCTGAAAGTTTTTCTTTAAGTTGTTTTATCCAATCTGTAAAATCCATCCAACATTATAAGTTTATCTATTTACTAATCACTTTATTCCAAAAAGCTAATATAGAGAACACTTAGTTAAAAACTTCTGGAAAGCACTGATAAACTTACTTTAATAATCTTTATAAGAAAGATCATGTTAATTCTTTGATCTTGGCGACTAGAACTTGGTTGATTTTTTCATAAGACTCGAATGTCCAACCTGCCACATGAGGGGTAAGGATGACTTTGTCCGACTTTGCAATGGCATCAAAGTAGCGTTTTTGCTCTGCTGACAATTGGGCTATTTTTTCATTTTCCAGCACATCTAGGGCAGCTCCCAGTATTTTACCGGTCGATAAGCCATAATATATGCTTTCAAAAGGCCCTATTTCTCCTCGAGCCGTATTGATAAGGTAGATAGGTTTTTTAAACTTGTCAATAAAAGAGTTATTGACCATTGCTCGGGTTTCTGGAGTAAGCGGAATATGCAAACTTAGGATGTCAGCATTTTCCCATATATCATCTAGCGAAACCTCCCGTACCGCAGGTGTTCCGTAGTTTTTCAGGTATTTGTCATAGGCAATGATATTACAACCGAAACTGGTCAGTCTCTCCGCAAAAGCTTTGCCCATGTATCCATAACCTATTAAAGCTATCGTCTTAGACTTCAACTCTACACCCCTATTGCTTTCTCTATCCCATATGCCATTTCTCACTTGCCTGTCAGCCAAATGTATTTTATTAAAAAGGCTCAGCAACATCCCTACTGTATGTTCGGCCAGAGCGTCTCGATTGCCTTCGGGGGCGTTTATTATGGCTATATTTTTCTGCTCCAAACTTTCGACATCGAGCTGGTCAATGCCCGCACCTGCCCGGGCAATAAATCTCAATAAGGTAGCTTTTGCAATCAGTTCTGCATCAATAGCCGTTTTGCTTCTGACCACTAAGCCTGTGTACAAATGGATTTTTTCTAGTATTTCCTGCCTATTAATATTCGGTTGATAGTCTACCATAAAGCCAAGCTCCTGCAACATAGGAACGATGCTTTCATGCATCTTGTCAATGATAAGGCATTTCTTCTGATCCATCTATTTCTTTGTATGTTATTTTAAGTTAGCGTTAAAGCGTCCTTCTTCCCTATAAATTGCAGCATTGGTCAGGGGACACTCCATATTTGATTTGGTGATTAATGGGCCAATCAATTTTTGCCTACAGTCCATACAATACATGTGCCACCCCAAAATAGACGCATAGTCCAAGGAGGTCATTGGCAGTCGTGATAAAAGGCCCTGAAGCTACGGCCGGATTCATTCCCATTTTGTTCAATATAATTGGGGTGATGGTACCAGTAAAAGAGGCCAACAAAACCACACATAAGAGTGCAAAGGACACCACCATGGCTAATTTCATATCTTCATCGAGTAGCATATTCACCCCAAGCACTAAAGCCGCCAATACCAACCCGTTGATTAGAGAGACAAAAAAGCCTTTGGAAAAGCGCTCAAAATGTCTTTCATTGAAAGCTGACCGGTTAGCAAGGCTCTGCAATACGATTGAAGTAGATTGGATGCCCACATTTCCACCCGTAGCTGTAATCAAGGGAATAAAGAAAGCCATAGCAGGTATCTGCGCTATGTCCCCTTCAAACAATCCCATAAATCTTGCTCCAACCAAGCTTCCCGCTATCCCAATAGTCAGCCAAGGCAGCCTCGCCCTCGACAATACCCATATGCTATCGTCCTCCTCAACATCTTCCGAGATACCCGACATCAACTGCCTTTCCTGTTCGGCCATATCGCGCATCACATCTACAATATCGTCGATCGTGATCCTACCTACGAGCTTCCCTTGCAAATTGATGACAGGCACAGCTTCCAAGTCATATTTTTCCATTACAATTGCCACATCCTCTTCATCCATATAAGTTTCTACAGCAATCAGGTCCTTTGGATTATAGATGTCGGCTATTTTTGCGTCCTCATTAGCAATGATCAGCTTCTTTAGCGAAACTCTTCCAAGCAGTTTATCGCGATTGTCTACCACATAAACCGAGTACATTTTCTGTACATTCTCGGCTTGACGCCTAATCTCTTCAATACATTTGCCTACAGTCCAATTTACGTTGGCCTTGATCAACTCCTTGGCCATGAGACCTCCAGCGGTATCATCATCATATCTTAAAAGATCGATGATGTGATCTGCCCTTTCTTCGTTTTTGAGTTGGGCAATAATCTCTTCCCGTTTCAATACAGGTAGTTCATTGAGGATATCCACAGCATCATCAGAGTCCATCAAGTCTACCAAAGATGCGGCCTCTTCTGAAGAGTAAACTTTAAAAAGTCCTTCCTGTATCCCTCTATCAAGCTCGGCAATCACCTCTGCCCCCACCTCTTTATCTAATAGGCCAATCACATAATGGGCTTCTTCAACATCAAATTCATTCAACAAAGAAGATATGTCAGCAGGATTGGCTTCCTGAAGCGTAGTTGTGATAAAGGCAGCTTGCTTGTCTCTAATGGCTGCTTCCAAACTTTCAAGATACTCTTGCGTCAGCTCAAATTTCATTTCTGATTCCAACATCCTTGTACTTTGTGAGTGAGTTCTACAAAATCTTCCACCGATAGCTGCTCTGCCCTTTTGTCCAATAGCGTAATAGCCGTTATTTCATCAGGCAAATTAAGGGCTTTCAGCGCATTGCGCAAAGTTTTCCTCCTATTTTGGAAACCTTGCTTCACCAATTTTCTAAAGATTATTTCATCGCAACCCAACGACTCTTTATCATTTCTTTTCAATCTTATCACCGCAGATTTAACCTTGGGAGGCGGTTTGAACACACCTGGCTCTACTACGAATAAATATTCTACGTCATAATACGCTTGTAGTAACACACTCAATATACCATATTGTTTATTCCCTGGGCCTGAGGCAATCCTCTCTGCTACCTCCTTTTGCAACATACACACGATCTCCAACACCTGTTTTCTATGATCCAGTATTTTAAAAAATATTTGTGAAGAAATATTGTACGGGAAGTTCCCTATTATGGCGAAGTCACCTTTGAAAACACTTCCCAAGTCCATCTTCAAAAAATCGCCTTCAATAATTCGATCTATTGCAGCAGGATACTTTTCGTGGAGATATAGGATGGACTCGTGGTCTATATCCAGCAAATATAAGTTATCCTTATAAGTGGGCAAAAGAAAATCAGTGAGTACGCCCGTCCCTGGCCCAATTTCCAAAACCTGCTTATAGTTCTGGTGCCCCGTAAGCGAGTCCACTATCTTTTTTGCGATAGTTATATCTTTAAGGAAGTGCTGACCGAGATGTTTTTTAGGCTTTACATACTTCATTTTTTTCCCACTTTAAAACCATTAAATTTGCAACAAAAGCTACCGCAAAAGAAAGTATTTTAAATTTTTGATGCTAAAATATGAAAACTATAATTTTCAGCTGACAACTTAGTGCGTTGGAATCAGAAGGAAAGAAATCAGTATTTCAGCCTAAAAACGACATGAATAAGTAGCTTTGCCAAATTTAGAAATATTAACTGTGATATAATGGATAAATCCAGAAGATTGGCGCTCAATGAAAAACCGGTAATAGGCATTACGCTTGGAGATATTAATGGCATTGGCCCTGAAGTGATAATTAAAGCACTAGCAGATGCACGCATATTAAAACTATGCACCCCCGTAATATATGGCTCTACCAGAGTGCTTGCTTACTACAAAAAGCAGTTGCAGATCGACGAGTTCAACTATTCTCATATAAAAACCCATGAAAACCTCTTCTTTAAAAAAATCAATGTGATCAATTGTTGGGACGAGGTTGTTGAAATAAACACTGGGTCGGTAACGCCTGAAGCAGGAAAATGTGCATTCTTAGCCCTTGAGAAGGCTTGTGATGACCTTAAAAACGGCCATCTTGACGCCCTTGTTACGGGTCCTATCAACAAACACAACATTCAAAACGAGCAATTTTCCTTTGCTGGCCATACGGAATATCTCACTAGTTACTTCGGGGCCAAAGACAGCCTGATGTTTTTGGTAAGCGAGGACCTAAGAGTGGGTGTGGCAACGGGGCATATACCTTTGCAAGACGTGCCCAAGAGCATCACCAGTGACCTAATCGAAGAAAAGGTCAAGCTTATGGCAGATTCTTTGAAAAAAGACTTTGGCATACTCAAGCCTAAAATTGCTGTGTTAGGGCTTAACCCACATGCTGGTGAAGAAGGGTTGCTGGGCCAAGAAGAAATAGAAATCATAAAACCGGCGATTCAGAAATGCAAAAATGATGGCCTGCTCATTTTTGGTCCATTCCCTTCTGATGGTTTTTTTGGCACAGGCCACTTTAAAAAAGTAGATGGCATATTGGCGATGTATCACGACCAAGGTTTGATTCCTTTCAAAACATTGGCTTTTGAATCGGGTATAAACTTTACAGCAGGTCTTTCAGTTATCAGGACGTCTCCTGACCATGGGACAGCCTATGATATAGCAGGCAAAAACCTGGCTGACGAAAAGTCGATGAGAGAAGCCATCTTCCTTGCTTGCGACATCGTACAAGCAAGGAGCGCAGCAAGTGCTCATAACCCATAGCAGCGGGAAAAGACATGCCGCAAAAAATCGCTATATACCAAAGAAATAATTTCATTAATTAGAATTAACTCCTTAAATTTGCGGACTTAATTAAAATGGTAAAGAAAGGGTGAGGGATGAAAGGCTTGAGCAAATACAATATTGAGATATATAAGCTGGCCAATGTCAAACATGAATATGATTTTGAAATTGCCAACACTTTCTTTGCTCTTTTTGAAAACAGTCCTGTAACAGAAGGACATGTGAAAGTACACCTTGAGGTAGACAAACGTGAAAACCTGATCGAGGCAAACTTTCAGTTCAAAGGTGAAATTACCTTGGTTTGTGATAGGTGCTTGGAAAACTACCAACAGGCCATTGCTCACGAGGAGAAGCTCATATATAAATATGGGGATGAGGAGAAGGAAATAGATGAGCAGGTTTCTATCATTACTAAGCAAACGCAGGTTATCAATATAGGGCAATTCATATATGAATCCATTGCTCTTACGATCCCTTTCAAGAAGCTTCATCCAAAGTTTCTTGAAGAAGAGTACGAAAGCGAGGGGGGCTCTATGATATACCGTGACAACAGTGATGAAAGAGAGGAAAAAGATGACTTTGTAGACCCTAGGTGGGAAATATTAAAGAATTTAAAAAACAATTAATTATAAATAGTTATAACAATGGCGCATCCTAAACGCAAAACGTCCAAATCTAGAAGAGATAAAAGAAGAACGCACTATAAAGCCGAGGCAAAAAACTTATCGATATGCCCAACAACCGGCGAGCTACATTTACCTCATAGGGCTTACTGGCACGAGGGTAAATTGTACTGGAAAGGCCAAGTTGTAATGGAAAAAGATGTCTTGGTTTAAAAACTCAAGCATACTTCAATAAATCTTAAAACAGCTTTATTATTCAGGAAAACTTGAAGAGTAAAGCTGTTTGTTATTTTAATAGGTGTATGTCTACTCTTCAAAGGCCAAAGCTTGTTATGGCAAAGCATCCCCAGCAGGTTGCTGAAAGGAGTAGTGAGAGTAAATTTCAGGAACCCTACATTGGCAGTTTAATTTCAATAAGATTACAAACGAATAACAAGCATCACCCCTTTTACCAAATCTGATATACTAAGACGTCTGTCATGTTCGATACAATACAGGATTCTAATATTTTCAAGTATTTCTACAAAGCTTTGCTAGAGGGTCAGAAAAATTTGATATGGTAGTTTCACCTACTATATTGCACATGTTAATCCCCTTTTCAAAGAGGGAACGAAATAACAAACACTTTCAATGCCTATTGGCGAAAAGCAATAAAAATATTTAAACATGGGTAAAATAAGAGCAGCTATAACCGGAGTGCATGGATATGTGCCTGACTATATCCTAACCAACAAAGAGCTAGAGACTATTGTTGATACGAATGATGAATGGATCACTACTCGAACGGGCATAAAGGAAAGAAGGATATTAAAAGGCGAAAATCAAGGGACTTCTGTGATCGCCATAGAAGCGGTAAAAGGCCTTTTGGAAAAAACCCATACCAATCCAGAAGATATCGATCTGATCATCTGTGCTACCACTACACCTGACATGCTATTCCCAGCTACAGCCAACATCGTAGGCGATCATGTAGGTGCCAAAAATGCGTTTGGCTATGATTTGTCTGCCGCCTGCTCTGGCTTTCTGTTTGCTCTCACTACTGGAGCGCAGTTTATAGAAACTGGGAAGTACAAAAAAGTAGTCGTGATTGGGGCAGATAAAATGTCTTCTATTATCGATTATCAGGACAGAGCAACCTGTATAATATTTGGAGATGGCGGTGGTGCAGTATTGCTAGAGCCTACTGAGGAAGAAGTTGGGGTGATGGACGCCATTTTAAGGTCGGATGGTTCAGGTGCGCCCTACCTTCACATGAAAGCAGGAGGTAGCAAAAAGCCAGCAACTGCAGAAACTGTGGCAGCAAGGGAGCACTTTGTATATCAGGAGGGTGCGGCGGTATTCAAATTTGCCGTGACCAACATGGCTGAGGTATCTGCCGAGATTATGGATAAAAACAATCTGAAGGCTGATGATATCGCATGGCTGGTTCCACACCAGGCCAATAAAAGGATAATAGACGCAACCGCCAATAGGATGGGCATAGGCTCAGAAAAAGTAATGCTGAATATTCAAAAGTATGGCAACACTACTAGTGGAACTATTCCTTTGTGCTTGTGGGACTATGAGAGCAGTTTGAAAAAAGGAGACAACTTGGTACTATCTGCTTTTGGCGGAGGATTTACTTGGGGAGCTGTTTACTTAAAGTGGGCATATTAAGCAAGGCCTGAATAAATGACACTACTGAGAAAAGTAGGGCCACGATGAAGTAAGTTATTCAATTAAAAGCCTTTGCAAACAGTATTATTGAAAGGTTGAATTTCAAATATTTAATTTTTAGTGGGAGGATGAAAAAACCTTAACACCCATTTCCAATTAAATTATTACTTTTGGCAAATTACGTAACAAGATTAAGAATAAATGGCAAGTACTGCAGATTTTAAAAATGGTTTATGCATTGAGTTTAACAATGACCTGTACACTATTGTTGAATTTCAGCATGTTAAGCCAGGAAAGGGTGCGGCTTTTGTAAGAACCAAACTTAAAAGCCTTACTACAGGAAGAGTATTAGAAAACACTTTTAACTCTGGCGTAAAAATCACAACGGCTCGAATCGAAAGACGGCCACACCAATTTCTTTACAAAGATGATATGGGATATCATTTTATGGACAGCAGTACCTTTGAGCAAGTTACTTTGGATGAGAAGCTGATCAATGCCCCTAGCTTGTTGAAAGAAGGGCAAGAAGTTGAGGTAATATTTCATGATGAAACAGAAACAGCTTTGAGTTGTGAACTTCCTCCTTTTGTAGAACTCACGATCACCTATACCGAACCTGGCTTAAAAGGCGATACGGCTACAAATGCTACCAAGTCGGCTGTTTTAGAAACCGGAGCGGAAATTCAGGTGCCCCTGTTTATCGATCAGGATGAAAAAATAAGAGTAGACACAAGAACCCACTCCTACTACGAGCGAGTAAAATAAAGTTCAGTCCATCTTAATAAAATAATAGAACAAAAAGGTTTTCCGATAGTGATCAGGTGAAGACCATCTGTAAACAAATAAGAAACGAATACTTATGAAAGCAAAAGAAATTCAGGAACTCATCGATTTCATTTCTAAATCCGGTCTGGAAGAAGTGAACATTGAAACCGAAGAGTTTAAGATCAAGGTAAGGAAAAGCCCGAAGGTAGAGGCCAAATATATAGAAACACCTTCTGCCCCTGCTGTAACGGGTACACCTGTGGCTCCTCAAACAGAAACTGCTGCACCATCTACTTCCGCACCCCAGCCTACAACCGATGAAAGCAAATATGTTACGATTAAATCTCCAATGATTGGTACTTTTTACAGGTCTTCCAGCCCGGATGCCGATCCGTTTGTAAAGGAAGGAGACAAGATAAGTGTCGGACAAACTGTATGCATCGTTGAAGCAATGAAGCTTTTCAATGAGATAGAGTCTGAAGTCTCCGGAAAGATCGTAAAAGTATTGCTAGACAACGCTTCACCTGTAGAGTTTGATCAGCCTTTGTTCTTGGTTGATCCATCATAACCTGTAATAAACAGCTTACAGGTTCCACAAGGTTTAGCAGAATTCTTCATTAACGTTAATCATTATATTGTTGTGTTTAAAAAAATTTTAATAGCCAATCGGGGGGAAATAGCGTTAAGGATCATCAGGACTTGCCGTGAAATGGGAATACGCACAGTAGCTGTTTATTCTACCGTTGACCGGGAAAGCCTTCATGTTAGATTTGCTGACGAAGCAGTATGCATAGGCCCTGCTATCAGCAAATTGTCTTATTTGAATATTCCAAACATTATCGCTGCAGCAGAAATCACCAATGCTGACGCCATACATCCAGGTTATGGATTCCTTGCCGAAAACGCGGAATTTTCTAGGGTTTGTCAGGAATACAATATAAAATTCATTGGGGCTAGTCCGGAAATGATCAACAAGATGGGCGACAAGGCTACGGCCAAAGAAACCATGAAAAAAGCGGGCGTTCCAACAATACCCGGATCTGATGGTCTGTTGAAGTCTAAAGAAGAAGGGTTGAAAATTGCCAATGAGATTGGATATCCAGTCATACTTAAAGCAACAGCTGGTGGTGGTGGAAAAGGGATGAGGATCGTCCACAACGACAAAGGATTTGAGAAAGCGTGGAACGATGCCAAACAAGAGGCAGCAGCAGCATTTGGTAATGATGGACTTTACTTAGAGAAATTCATAGAAGAGCCTCGTCATATAGAAATACAAATTGTAGGGGATAAAACAGGCAGGGCGTGCCACCTTTCTGAAAGAGATTGCTCAATCCAAAGGAGACATCAAAAGCTCGTGGAAGAGACACCTTCTCCTATCGTAAGCCAAGAGCTCAGAGAGAAGATGGGCCAAGCCGCTATCGCAGGAGCAGAAGCCATTAACTACGAAGGGGCAGGAACAATCGAATTCCTAGTAGACAAACACGGAGACTTCTATTTTATGGAGATGAACACCAGGATTCAGGTAGAGCACCCCATAACAGAAGAAGTGACGGATTTTGACCTCATCAAGGAACAAATAAAGGTTGCGGCAGGAATCGAAATATCGGGTAAAAACTACTTTCCAAAAACCTACTCGATGGAATGTAGGATAAATGCAGAAGATCCAGCTAATGGTTTTAGGCCAAGTCCTGGAAAAATAACCAATCTGCATATTCCTGGTGGACATGGAGTACGGGTAGACAGTCATGTATATGCTGGCTATACAATACCTCCTAACTATGACTCTATGATTGCTAAGCTGATCGTGAGTGGTCAATCCAGGGAGGAGACGATTACTAGGATGAAGCGAGCATTACAAGAGTTTGTGATTGAAGGAATAAAAACTACTATTCCATTTCATATAAAGCTGATGGATGATGAAGCCTTCAAATCCGGAAAATTTACAACAGCCTTTATGGATACCTTTGACCTTTCTACATTAGAAGGTTAAGTATAATAAAGTAGTGATATAACGTCCTTATCTGGTTAAAAACAGGTAAGGACATTTTTTATTGTATGACGGAAGAGCCTGTCATCATAAACCCCTCCACCAATACGCTACGGAGCCATCCCCCTCCCCAATTTTCACTACTTCCCCGATCTTAGGTGCTATATATGGAATACCTATTTCTTTTGCGGATTTACCGACCCTCTCTATAGGATCTGTCCATGGATGCATGGCCAATCTAAAGGCTCCCCAATGTATTGGCATGAATAATTTAGCTTGGACATCTTTTGCCGCCATGACTGTTTGTTCGGGAAGCATATGAATGTTTTCCCAGCGCTTGTCATATTGACCGCATTCTAATAGAGCCAAATCAAAAGGCCCATACGTTTTACCTATAGTTTTGAAATGAGGACCATAACCACTATCGCCGCTGAAGTATAAATTTATATCTGAGGACTTGATGACCCAAGAGCTCCACAAGCTAGCATTTCTGTCTGTCAAGCTCCTTCCCGAGAAATGTCTGGCTGGCGTACAAATGAAAGTAATTCCATTATACTTTACTGAGTCGTCCCAATTCATCTCATGGATCTTTTCATTAGCTACTCCCCAAGCTTTTAGGTGGGCACCTACCCCTAAGGGCACATAAAACTGCTTTACCTTATCTTTTAACTTGCGTACGCTACTATAATCCAGGTGGTCGTAATGATCGTGAGAGTAAACAACAACCTCAATTTCGGGCAGCTTTTCTGGGATTATAGGCAATTCATATTCAAATCTTTTGCCACCCACCATAGGGTGCGGTGCCGGAGCATCACCAAACATGGGATCGATTAGAATGTTAAAGCCGTTCAATTTTACAAAAAATGAAGAGTGTCCAAACCATATTATTGAATTGGCCATATTTTCTTGGATATAAAGAGAATCGACCGGCACAATAGGAAGAGGGCTGGAAGGACGACTATTCGGAATTCCCTTTACTTGATCACGCAACACAGATGCGATGGTGGCCAAGTCCATATGCATTTCTGTATTTGTCTGATTTATAAACTTTCCATTACTATAATTGGGAGCCAACGCATATTTCTTTTTTTGTTCCGCATTAGGTCTACCCCCAAATTGTGGGCTCAAATAAAGGAAAAGGGAACCACATACAATCAATACGAGTATTACTATCCCTACAGTTATCGCTATCATCTTTAGAATCGAACTTAACTTTTCCATAGCTTATGAGCCTCGGACTTTATGAAATAGTTGTTATCGCAATGCATTTGATTTTAAAGGGATAGGGGTCCGGATTCTCCTCCTTGTTCTATCTGCTCTACTAAGCTTTGGTACCATTCTTCTCCATACTTTCTTTCTAACGCATCTTTGAGGAATTTGTATAGGGGAACATTTAAGGACTTCCCAAATGAACATGCTGGTGAGCAGATCGACCATCTGTCATAGTTCAGAGCATCATATTCTTCGTATTTAGTGATGCGTATGGGGTATAAATGGCAGGAAATAGGCTTCTTAAAATCTATTTTTTTGTCTAGGTATGCTTGCTCTATACCACATTTCAATATACCTCTTTCATCATAAATGGCATAAGCGCATTCTCTTCCGGCAATGGTAGGGGTAGAAAAGTCGCCTTCATAATCACGGATAAACTTGCCTTGACTTGCAATGGCCTCTTTGCCCTTCTCAGATAAATAGGGTTCGACTTGAGGGTAAATTTGCTCCAATACATCTAGCTCGTCATCCTCCAGCGGCGCCCCTAAATCTCCTTCTACACAACACGCTCCTTTGCATTTCTCCAAATTGCATACAAAAAAGTTGTCTTTAATATCTTCACTTAATATCGCTCTTCCTACAATTAACATATTCTTGGTTTCCAGCTTGTCATGTCTTAACGACTCAAAAACAACCACAAATATATTGAATAATGAGCAATGTATAGTTAAAAGGCTCCTTGGTGTCAGGAGCCTTTCCAGAATTTATTACTTTACTATAACTCTAAAGGTATCGTTTTTGAAGCTTTTATCTTCGATCTTTAGAAGGTATGTACCTCGCATCAGATCATGGTGGCTGATATCGATGGCCAAATGGTTCTCCCCTGGTTCTACTCGGGCCGTAAATCTGTGCACCAATTTTCCTTTCTGATCGACCAGCTGAAAGTTGCGCTCACCTTTGTGAGGTGTTGTCAATATGATATTCATTTCGTCTCTTACGGGATTCGGATAGACACGAAACTTACTCAAAGCTGGATTTTGTTTCGTAGTGGAAAGCATTGCAGACGCTGTTTTAGTGATTTGATAGTCAATAGCTCCACAGCTTTCCAAATGATTGTACTCTATAATGGCTACGCCGTATATGCTATTGGGTTCCAACCCCTCTATATTCACAGATTCTCCTGTACCATTATAAACTACAAACTGGCCACTCCCCATTGCACTACCTTTTCCAAATACTCCAGCACCATCATCGTACAATTTACCATCGACTACTTTGCCAACATTAGCTTTTCCCATTTTTTTCATGATAACCATTCTTGCATTCCCTCCCCCATTCTTCCAAGATATCACTGCTCCTGTGTTGGATATATTGGAGAAATCAATATGCTTGGCTGCTATTTGGGGTTCACTTGCGAGCAATGGCTGACTTTTATCTAAGCGGGCGACGAAGGCATCACTGTATCCACCTTCAACCGTTATTGTATTAGTTCCTAAAACCATGGAGTTCTCAAAAGAGCCCGTACAGTATATTCTACCTTGTGAGTCTGATGCTATAAAATTCACATGCTCATAACTAAAATCACCGATTCCCCATAACTTTAAGTCGGCACCATCTTCAGAAGCAAACTTTATGATTGCACCTCCAAAAGCACTGTATGTCTGTCCTGCAAAATCGATGTCGGAAGTAAATAACCCGGTGGCATAAACACTGTTGTCATTATCTATGGCTATGTCCGTCACATAATTGAACATACCTGAACTCAATTGTTTAGACCAACCAACATTGCCTGTAGCATTTAACTTGGCAATAAATCCGCCCGTATCAATGTACGTGCTATCGCCGAGCACAAATGCATCGTTATTATAATTGTCAGAAAAACTACCTCCGACATAGATGGAATTATTTGCATCTATTGCAAGAGCCGACAACATGCAAGAAGCGTCGCCAGTATTTACTTTTTTAAGCCACTTTAATGAGCCATTACTGGCAGCAAACTCTGCAACAAACCCTCTTGGATTGAAATCGCCTGTAATCGTAGAAGACTGTATAGTCAGTTCATCGGTAAAACTCCCACCCATTACTATACTATTGTCGGATTTGAGGGCAATCTTTATTGCCAATGAAGGCAAGTTACCAAACTGCTTCAACCATGTTTTCCCTCCGGATGAGTTGAGTTTTAAAAGAAAGCTGTTGCCATTGACTTCACTGTTTAGGAGCGACCCTCCAATATTAGCTGCTCCTTCAAAACTTCCGGTCAGATAAATGTTTCCATTAGGCTGTATAGCTAATCCTCCCACTCTGTCATAGCCTGAGCCACCATATTTCTTTAACCAAACCAGATCCCCATAGGGGTCGAACTTGGCCAAAAAGATGTCCGGAGAGCTATTGTCACTTACAATTTGCTGTCCGTCTAGCACAAGGGTATCTGAGAAGACCCCTGCGAAGTAGGCATTGCCATTTACATCGGCTGCTACTGCTGTGGCTTCATCCCAGCCTTTGCTCCCTACCGATCTTTGCCAAAGCATTAAACCAGAAGGATTGTATTTGATGATGTACAGGTCTGCGCCACCCTTACTTTGATACGAAGAATCTCCTAAGGTCATCCCGTAGGAGAATGCTCCAACAACATAAAGATTGCCGTCTAAGCCCAGAGTCAAATCGTTGTTACCATAACTTTCTTCGGCAACTATGCTCTGAGCCCATGCCCAATGATTGAGGACACACGATTCGTTATCGATATCTTGCGATATGGCCACTGAACCAGTAACCAGAAAGATGAAAAAGAGAAAAGTAGAGTTTTTTTGCATAGCTTTTAGTAAATTAAAAAATTAATATTAAATCTCGAGGTAGTTCTATGGGAACGAAAAAAGAAAAGACTAAGTTGCTTTTTTATAAATTTTTTTATGAAAAAAGGCATATATTTCATGAGCAAAAAATAAGGAGCCTTTATATTAATTATATAAGCTTTTTGTTGGGGGAAAGGAAAAAAATTGGGGTATTATTGAATAATGGGCTATGATTGGAATTTATCAACTAAAGATCCGTGAATAAGAACAAGCCGAGCACACCAATATCTAATAAAATAATTTAAAAAAAAGAAGCATATGAAAAGGTCATTTTTCAAATTACTTTCTTTAATCAACAAATTGATACTACCCTCATACCGTCACCGTAATCTAGAAGAACTATCGAAATTTGACATGCTGATTATCGCATATAAGTATTGGGTAACAAAACATTATTTTGATCAGTGAAGCAAAATCCAACCATTCATAAAAAATAAGGGCAGTTAAGCCCTATTGACATAAAAATTCCAATTAAGATTTATATATTGTCTCGCCATACTGAAACATTCACAGATTTAATACTCCTGTTAACTATTCGAACTCATTTTTTACTTTATAAAATATATGAAGTAGTTAAAGCATGAAAAGAACTTCATCTTGTTATCTACTCTTCTTACTCGTATTGTGGACTATGCCACAGTTTAATCTAGTTGTTGCCCAAAACAAGCAGCAATTAGATAGCTTGAGAAACTTGCTCCCTAGCACCAGAGATACCACTAGAGTGAGTGTGCTCAATGAGATTGCCTACTTAGTATACCAACATGATCCTCAAGAAGCCAATCGCACTTCCTCAACGGCAATCGAATTGGCAAAGAAAATCAACCATGTGAAAGGACTTGCAAGAGGTTATGACCTAAAAGGCAGAAGTCATTTTCAGCTCAATGATCTCAATAAGACCCTAGAGAACTACATAGCTTCAGCAGAGTACTACAAAACCCTTCAGGATACATTAAAAATGGCCGAAGAGTACAATGAGATTGGAGTTATATATAAAAACATGGGCGAATATGTGAAAGCATTGGACTATTACGCAAAGGTTTTAAAATTAATCGAGCACCGCGAAAGCAGCTTAACTTTAGCCAATACGCTTATGAATATTGGCCAAAGCTATAGCTATCTCGGATACCACGAAAAATCCATCGAATACTTCATTAAAGCTATAAGAAAATGGGAGGATCTGGATGACAAAACTGGACTGGCTTTAGCGTATGGCAATCTTGGCAACTTATACTACAATCTCAAGGAGTATTCGATGTCGCTTGAATACTATCAGATGGCACAACGTTTCTTTGCAGAAGACAACAATCAAAAATCTCTAGCATCGATTTTGAATAATATAGGGCTTATCTATAATAATTTTAGCGATAATGAAACTGCCCTAGAATATTTCGAATCTGCCAAAACCCTCTCGATCCAAATCGATTTTAAAAGTGGTCATGCCTTTGCCTTAAGTAACATTGGCAGAGTCTACCAGGACATGCAACAGTATGATGAAGCAATTGAAAACTTTAAGGCTGCCATTGAGATATTCAAACAAATAAATAACAAATCAGCAGTATCGGGGAGACTAAACGATTTAGGTGAAGTATATACCTTGTTAGGGCGATATGATGAGGCTCGTGAGAAACTTTATGAAGGATTGCAAATAGCTCTAGAAATCAATGATACTGAGAGAGAGCTTATAAGTTACAAAGCACTCTTTGAATATTATGAAGCGGTTAAGGAGTATAACCTATCGCTTGATTATTATAAAAGATATGCAGCTCTGAAGGACAGCGTATTCAATATTCAGAAAAGTGGTCAAATAACTGAGATTCAAACCCGATACGAGACTGAAAAGAAGGAACAGGAAAACGAATTACTTAGAAAAGAAAAAGCCATAAGAGAAGAAACCATTAGCCGTAAAGAGGCTCAAAATCGCTTGCTACTTATTGGCATCTTATTTATTCTTTCCTTTGCTGGATATTTTTACATCGTCAACCGCCAAAAACAAAAGACCAACCTATTGCTCCGGAAGCAAAATGAAGAAATAAATCTAAAACAACAGGAGATCATAAAAATAAATGCTGACTTGCAACAATCCCAATACCAACTTTCGAAAGCCAATGAAGAGCTGCAATACTTGAATAGCACGCTAGAGAGTACGGTAAGGGAAAGGACAGCCGCTTTGCAGAAGAGCAATGTCGAACTCGACACTTTTCTTTATCAATCTTCACATGCACTACGCAGACCCATTGTGAGTATCATGGGCCTAATACAAATAGCCCGATTGGAAAAGGACCGCGAGAATATGGTGATGATTTGGGATAAGGTAGAAGATACTGCTACAAAGATGGACCTAATGTTGAGAAAGTTGGTCATGGCCAGCGAAATAAACATTGCACAATTTGACCCTTACAAGATTATCGACATTCAAACAGTCATAGAAGAAACTTGGGATTCCATACAAGGCAATTTGCCTACTCAAAACATTTCCTTTCATTCTGATATCGCACCTATTAAAAATTTCTGTACAAAAGAAGTCCCTTTCCGGATTGCACTCTATAACATATTGGAAAATGCCGTGCTATATGCGTGCGAGCTAAGCCCTGAAGTAAAAATATTGGCAAAAAAACAAGGGGATCGCATCTATGTGGAAATCCTGGACAATGGTGTAGGCATACCTGCTGAGCTTACAGAAAGAATTTTTGACATGTTCATAGTGGCCATGGATCAACCTAAAGGCTTTGGCTTGGGGTTGTATATAGCAAAAAAAGCCATTGACAAATTGGAAGGGAATATAGATGTACTCAGAAAAGGAAATTATACCAGTTTTGTAATGACAATTCCGTACCCCTCAAAAAATATTACATCGTAAGCAATACCCCATTCCTTGCCCTCGCTCACCGGAATTCCAGCACAAAAACCTCTTTAAACCCTATTCATACTAATTCACCCTTGTATATTCATGTATGATAATAATCAATATTCAATTTTTATCGCTCAATATTTGCTTTTTTATACTACAATTACTTATATTGGTTTTGAACCTTAATTAAAAACCTTAAACCTTAATTAACCATGAAAAGAATTCTACCGGCAATCTTTGCCCTGTCCCTGCTGTTCTTGGTTTCATGCGAAGACGCGAGTGATGAAGTTTTTGCAGATGTACAAAATGAACAAGCCTCAAATGGCGCATTAGCTGATTTTGACGGATCCAGAGACGGACCAAGATAATCACACCTTAATTAATCAAAAACGAGAAAGCCTCCTTCCTACAGGGAGGCATTCTCGTTTTAATAACTCAGCTAATCTAACCCATATGGCATAATCGACCATTAACTTAAGCCCTTCTGATAACATTCTATTTTGACCAGCGTTATATTTTCATATTTCACCTAACCATTTTTTTTAATCTATGAAAACGCTTTACAAGTTTTTTGAACCGAGACAATTATCTAGTTTGAAGACAAAAAAAATCATTCTTACGGGGCTTGCCATTTTTTTCTTTTCACTATCATACGGGCAATTAATTACCGTAGGGCCTAGAGTAGGAGTAAGTTCCTCTAAAATCAGCTTAAAGGAAAACATAGACAACGTAAAAGAAGGAGACGCTATTTTTGGCTTTCATGCTGGTTTGTTTGCACGAATTACGATGTTGAATTTATACATACAGCCAGAGGTATTATTTACTAGCAACGGTGGCAAGATTGAATTTCACGACGGGGCCACCCAACAAATCAAAGAATATGAATTCAACAAGTTAGACGTCCCTGTAATGGTTGGTTTTAAACTGAACAAAGTATTGCGCATTCAAGCAGGACCTGTGGCGAGCTTGCTACTGAAGGCTGATGCCAAGGAAGGAGGAGTAACAGAGGATGTGAAAAACAATTATCAAAATGCTACTATTGGGTATCAGGCGGGCATTGGCCTTGATCTTGGTCGACTGGCCCTAGATCTAAAATACGAGGGCAACCTCAGCAAACTAGGAAGCGATGTAAGCATCGGAAACTTTACTGCCGATACAGATGTGCGGAATAATCAATGGCTCCTAAGTTTGGGTATATTGCTTTAATTACCGAGTTTTCATAAGAAGGCATGGCCGTTAATTGCATTTCAGCTTTTAGCAGCCATGCCTTTTTTATATTCTTTTCAGCATTTCCTGTTTAGGTTGAAATTGTGGTTTTGAAATTTATTATGGTTTCGCATAAATGCCCTAGATAATTTTATATTTTTGGTGCTTAACCTATACAACCAACTATGAAAAAGAAATCTTTACTTTTATTCCCTATCTTTTTTTTATTTACCGGCTTTTTACTCGCACAAGACACATTTTTATGGAAGATCAGTGGCAATGGCTGCAATAAATCCTCCTACTTGTTTGGAACCTTTCACTTACTCAATGATGGTTATCTGGAACAATATCCAAAGGTATTGAAGCAGTTTGAAAGAGCACAGGCTATCCTTGTAGAGTCAGATATTGATTCAGCAACAATGGTAGCGTTGAGTATGAAAGCTGTGATGATGGACGATGAGGTGTTACCCGACTTGGTGACGCCACAAGATCATGCAATGGTCCTCAAAGCTTTTAGAGAAGTTTATAATGACATGCCTGCTTTAGTTGTGAATAGGTTTAAGCCATCCGCACTATTGACACTTTTGACGCTACATTATACTAATCTGGCAATTCCTGAATTAGCCCAATATGAAGGCATTCCTATGGATGGTTTTTTTGCGAAAATCGCCCATGCAGAAGGGAAAAAGGTGATAGGGCTCGAAGATGCAGAAGAAACTCTTCAATTGGCGTTTGATTACAACTCCCGACAGGAACAAGCTAATCAACTTGTTAAGTTCTTAAGCAGGGATAAAGAAGATATTCTAAAAGAACACCGGATGATAGCGGACACTTATCTGACTCCAGACTTTGACAAGATGGAGGCTATGAACAAGTCCTATTTTCTTGAATATGGGGAAGCTTATATGAAAATGCTCTTGGATAACAGAAACATCCAATGGATGCCTGCGATTGAAGCCTCTATTAAGACCAATCCGTCATTTATTGCTGTGGGTGCAGCCCACTTAGTGGGAGAAAATGGACTGATCGAACTATTGAAGAGGCAAGGATATAAGGTGGAGCCGGTTCATTAATCTATAAGTTTAAGGCACCCTATCACATCAAACCTGCTTTTGATCTAATATAAACGAAAAAGGTGCAGCCAAAAGCCGCACCCCTTTATAACCTTTCAAACCTTAATAGATATTAGTCTACATTATCATGTAGAAATTTATTATTCCCAAGGATCTGGCTGTCATCATTTAAATTATACCGAGAGATATTCTGCTCAGAAGAGTGAGGTACATCCTGCAAGCGTACCTTCTTACGCAAATAAGCTGGAACGTCCAATTTTTCTTTGAAAGAGTCCGCCGTCCAATCATTGCTCTGATTTAAGCTTCTCAATCTTTTTATCCTTTCTTGCGCTTGTTCTTGAAGTTTTTCCTTTTTTTGCTCCAACCCAAAACGATCATCGCTATGTGCTTCCGCCACAGTATCATTTACGTTTGTAGCTGAAATCTCTTCAATTTCGTACTCACCTTCTAGGTCAAGATAAGTTTTGTCTGGTTTAGGTTGCTCTTCAGAACCTATTGAGATAGATGCTCTCGAATAATTAACAGGGCCTTGTCTCATTTCTTTTTTAGGTTGGCTGCTTTCCTCCTCGAACAATGTAATCTGTTTGTTGGAATCCAAGTGGTACACCCTTTTCTCTGTTTCTTGCTTTTCGGTAATTCTATCATGCTCAAAGCCTGTTGCTATTACCGTAACCCGGATACTTTCGCCGAGGTCAGGGTCCACACCGTGACCAAATATCACTTCCGCATTATCGCCAGACTTCTCCTGGATATACTCAGTAATTTCTGAAAGTTCGTCCATTTGCAATTCTGCTTCTTCACCAGAAATGATAGAAAGCAAAATTTTATCCGCGCCCATGATATCACGGTTGTTCAAGAGTGGAGAAGAAATAGCTTCCTCTGCAGCTTTTCTTGCCCGGTTTTCCCCATGCGACTCGGCAGACCCCATCACAGCAGCTCCAGAATCTTTCATCACCGTCTTAACATCCTCAAAGTCAACATTTACATATCCTGGTACAGTGATGATTTCTGCTATCCCTTTTGAAGCAGTCGTCAACACATTGTCCGCTTGAGCAAACGCCTCCGTGATAGACAGATTACCAAATACCTCTCTGAGCTTATCGTTCAGGATTACCAATACTGTATCACAGCTTTCTTTAAGTGCCTTAATACCTTCCTCTGCCTGGGCCATCTTCTTCTTCCCTTCAAAACCAAATGGAACCGTTACAATACCAACAGTAAGTATATCCAATTCCTTAGCGACTTTTGCGATCACAGGAGCAGCTCCTGTACCTGTCCCTCCACCCATTCCGGCAGTTATAAATACCATTTTTGTGTCCTGGCTCAACATCTCCCGAATTTCCTCGCGGCTTTCGAGCGCTGCATTTCGGCCTTTTTCGGGGTTTGCTCCAGCGCCTAGCCCTTCGGTAAGGTTAACTCCGATTTGCAACTTATTAGGTACCGGGCTTCCTTTTAAGGCTTGTGCGTCTGTATTACAAACGATGAATTCCACATCTTTTATGCCCTGGTTGAACATGTGATTGACGGCATTGCTTCCTCCGCCACCGACACCTATCACCTTGATGATAGACTTGTGGTGCTTGGGTATTTCGAATTTATAGGTATTTTCTGCCATGGCAATTATATTTAGGTATTAAAAAATAGGTATTGGGTTCAGGTTTTATAACTTAAGTGAATTAATAATCTTCTTTATTGTCATAGTCATCTACAAGTAGATTTTTTGTCCTGTCTATGATCTTTCTGAAAAAGTCCCCACCTCCGGATGGTTCTTTTCTCTGTCTGTTAGAGCCATGAATATTGGACTCCTTTGCTTGCATATAGCGGTTCTCTCTTTCATCTATGGCCCTAAATCCACTCAGCACAAGGCCTACAGTAGTGGCAAACATAGGACTCTTTACCATTTCAATCTTGCTTTTCCCAAGGTGTTCATTGGGGTATCCTATTCTTGTATCCATGCCCGTCATATACTCACACAACTGCTTTACATTGGTCAGTTGCGAACCACCTCCGGTAATGACAAGTCCTCCAGCCAACTTATTTTCATAGCCCGAAGTAATGATTTCAGCATGAACAAGCTCTATGATTTCTTCCATCCTCGCCTCGATAATGTGCGCAAGGTTTTTCAACGATATCTCTTTGGGAGGTCTATTACGAAGCCCTGGTATAGAGACTATTTCGTTGGGGTTGGCTTCTTCAGCGATCACTTTGCCAAATTTTGTTTTCAACAATTCAGCTTGGTGCTGCATCACCATGCAACCCATCTTAATATCTGAAGTAATAATATTGCCTCCAAAAGGAATTACCGCAGTATGTCTAATAATATTGTCGTGGAAAATAGCAATATCGGTTGTGCCCCCACCTATATCAACTAAGCAAACGCCAGCTTCTTTCTCTTCATCGCTAAGAACTGCCAAACTGGATGCCAAAGGCTCTAATATCAGATTTTCAATCTCTAGGCCGGCTCTTTTAATGCATTTGTTTACATTGCTGATTGCATTTGTCTGGGCAGTAATTACATGAAAATCAGCTTCAAGCCTCACACCTGACATTCCTACGGGATCCTTTATACCTTCTTCATAATCCACAATAAAATCCTGGGGCATTACGTGGATAATCTCACTCCCAGGAGGAATCACAATGCGGTACATATCGTTGGTCAATCGGCTTACGTCTTCCACTGTTATTTCATCATCGGAAGAATCTCTTGTAATGCTGCCATGGTGGATAGAGCTCTTTATGTGCTGCCCAGCAATTCCCACATTCACAACGCGGATGTCTATACCAGACTGCTCTTCTGCCTCTGCTACTGCTTTCTCGATGGCCATTACTGTTTTATCGATGTTGGTGACGATGCCTCTAATCACCCCATCTGAAACAGCCTTACCCATACCCAAAACTTCTAGCTTTCCATAATCATTTTTACGGCCAACAATGGCGCAAATTTTTGTGGTTCCGATATCTAACCCAACGACAATTTTATCCTTTTGCATTTTGTTTTAGCTTTATATTTCCCAGCAATTAATTAATTCAAAGTTTACATGGTCTATTCACAAACGATCTGATTCTTAAACTTCAAGTTCACGCGTTCGTAAGCATTCCATCCCTTTTGAGGAAGGATCTGTTTATAAAAAATATTCAGTTTGTTGAATTTCTCGTGTACATCTTCGGCCTTACCAAACTCAATGATTTGCTTTCCTACCTGTGGATAGAGCGTAATGTCGCCTGTCTTATCAATATCCAATTGTGCGATCTGCGTTTTCCAAAACTTGTCCTTTTCAATGTATTGAAGTAAGTCAAAAATCTTGAAAGATGCAGAATCTAAAGGCAAATCTTTTTTTACCAGTTCGGGAGTATATTCTCCACCCACCACTATTACCCTTGCGGTAAACTTCTCTGATACAGGAAGCACATGTCCTCTATCACTAATATAGGCATCAGGGCCATCTGTTTGCACCACCCTGGCAATAGGGACACTCTGCTCCACATTTACCACCAATGTTCCTTGAAGATCCTTATACACTTCCGCATTCTGTACAAATTTATGTTGGCTTACATTCACCTCTATTTCTTTAAGATTCAACTGGCTAAATGGAGTCCCTATCAATTTCTTATTTCCATTTTCTGTAATCATGTTCATGATATCATTTTCATCGATAAAGTAACTATCGTAATGATTGTCGATGTCGATATCAATCTTGGTAATGATCTTGCCATTCTGCTGTTTCCCAACAAAACCAATGGCAGACAAAAAGACCAATGGCAATAGGACAATTCTTACCACCTTTAATACTTTAGTGTTTTTGTAACGCATTTTTCTTCATTAAAATAGTCCTTAATGGCTCCACTAAAAGATCAATATCTCCAGCCCCTATTGTGACCAAAACCTCTACATCAGATTCACTTACGTAACCCAGTAGCGATTCTTTATCCATCAGTTTCTTTTCTTCCTTCTCTATTCTATCCAATAGAATTTTACTAGTCACCCCTTCAATGGGCAGTTCTCTGGCTGGATATATGTCCAAAAGCAACACTTCATCTGCAAAAGCCAAACTTTTGGCAAATTCATCCATGAAGTCCCTAGTCCGAGAGTACAGGTGCGGCTGAAATATGGCCGTAACCTTCTTCTTAGGATATAATGCTTTCACTGATCCTAAGAATGCCTCTATTTCAATAGGATGGTGTGCATAATCGTCGATATAAATAATTTCTGCTTCTCGAACGACATAATCAAACCTCCGTCTGACGCCTCTAAAACTTTCTAGTGCATTGTGTATAGCAGAGGGATCTACCCCTAATTTCAATGCTACAGTACATGCTGCTACAGCATTTTCAACATTGTGGAAGCCGGGTACTCCTAAGCGAATATTGCTAATGCGAACATCATGAGACACATAATCGAACTTAAAAATGTCTTCTATTATTTCTATATTCTCAGCTTTTGCTTGCCCTTGCGTCTTTCCATAGGTTATAACCTGAATATCTTTTGCGATGTCAACTGTCAAGTGCTCAAGACCTTCTTTCAGCACCAAAGTGCCGCCTTCTACTATTTTATGAATGAATTCTTTAAAAGAATGGCTTAAAGCATCTTTATGACCATATATATCCAAGTGATCTGCATCTGCGGCAGTAATCACGGCAATATTGGGATGAAGTGTCAGAAATGAACGATCATACTCATCGGCCTCTACTACCATAATACTCTTCTCAGATGCTTCATTTACCAGAAGATTAGAGTTCAGATTGTTACTAATACCTCCTAAGAAAGCATCACACGGCACTCCAGCTTCCTTTAATAAATGCGTAATCATTGTAGAAGTAGTGGTTTTGCCATGCGTTCCAGCAACAGCCACTGTAAATTTATCCTGAGTGAGCATGCCCAAGACTTGTGACCGTTTTTGTAGCTTATAACCGCTGTTTTTCAAAAAGTTAAAACCTTCATGCGTATCTGGGATAGCGGGAGTATATACGACAAGAACATCTTCTCTCGATTGCAGAACCTGTTCTGGAATAGCTTCTAGCGCATCATTATAATGTATACCGATCCCTTCTTTGCTCAATGCATCGGTCAGATTGCTAGGGGTACGGTCATATCCAAGCACAGCATAGCCTTGCTTATTAAACCATCGTGCTAAAGCGCTCATGCCTATTCCGCCTATGCCTAAAAAGTATATGATATGGTATTCCTCTTTTATCAACTGATTAATTTTATTAATTCTTCAACAATATCCTCTGTTGCGTTGGGTTTCGCCATTTTTCCTATGTTATCTGCCAAAGCTTTCATCTGAACCTCGTCGCCAAACAAGCGAAGAGCTTCTGACACAAGCATTTTTGGAGCATCTACATCTTTGACCATTAGTGCCGCCTTCTTATGTACTAAGGATTGGGCATTTTTTGTCTGGTGGTCTTCTGCAACGTTAGGAGAAGGCACAAATATCACAGGCTTCTTTACCAAACACAACTCAGAAATAGATAATGCGCCAGCCCTAGAGATAACCATATCAGCCGCAGCATAAGCATAATCCATTTCTTTTAAGAATTCGAAATACCTTATGTTTTCGGTATCGTATTCCCTTAATCTCTTCGTGATTTCATCAAAATACAGCTTACCTGTTTGCCATATCAATTGCACTTCCGAATCGATGAGCAACTGCAAACCTGAGAGAATACTTTGGTTGATAGTTCTTGCACCCAAGCTTCCTCCCATGACAAACAAGGTTGATTTGGTCGGATCCAAATTGAAAAACTCAAATGCCTTTTCTCGCTTATCTCCGATCGTCACTATATCTTTTCTTACAGGGTTACCCGTCAACACCACTTTTTCTTTATCAAAAAACTGCGCCATTCCATCATATGCCACGCATATTTTCTGTGCTCTTTTGGCCAGCAATTTATTGGTGAGTCCTGCATACGAGTTCTGTTCTTGGAGCAAGCAGGGAATCCCTCTTTTAGACGCAACCTTAAGCAACGGGCCGCTTGCATATCCTCCTACACCTACAGCGGCATGTGGCTTGAAGTTGCTCACAATAGATGAAGCTTTACGCATACTAGAAAGCAACTTGAAAGGGAAAGCAAGGTTATCGATCGTAAGTTTTCTTTGAATACCGCTAATCCACAAGCCCTCGATTGAATAGCCAGCCTCGGGTACTTTTTGCATTTCCATTCTCCCTTTTGCGCCAACAAACAAAATTTCCGCATCTGGAAACTTTGCTTTGAAAGCATCCGCAATTGCAATGGCGGGATATATGTGGCCTCCTGTGCCTCCGCCACTGATAATGATGCGATATGGTGCTTGTGTTTTAATAAGTCTGATTTTTAATTCTTAATGTTTATTATTATTCCTGCCATCCTCCAATAAGTTCCTTACAGGATGATACCAACAGAGGTTTAGTCTTGTCAATTGCCTACTATCATTCTCCTGTCATTTACCTCTCATAATATCTTTGATCTCTTATCCATTGTCTCATTTCTCCTTTAAGCTGCCTTAGCCAAGTTGCCCATTTCCCTTGAATTGTCTTTGTATTCTGCTACTTCGCTTCGGCTCACACTTAATATAATTCCCAAAGACACTCCGGTAAACAACAAAGAGGTTCCTCCCATACTTAGCATTGGCAACGGTAACCCTGTGACAGGAACCAGCCCCACTGCTACCGCCATATTGACCATCGCTTGCAACACCAGCGCAAAACTCAAACCAGCCGATAGGAGCCCTCCATAAGCTTTTTCACTTTTTGCCACCGTCCTCATGCCCCGATAGAGCAGTATAAGATATAAGATAATAACCGATACACCACCAGCCAATCCATATTCTTCAATAATAATGGCAAATATGAAATCTGAATAAGGGTGTGGTAAAAAGTTCCTTTGATCGCTTTGTCCAGGGCCTTTCCCAGAAATCCCTCCCGTAGCAATGGCGATATAAGATTGCTTAGCTTGAAAGGACAATTCCTGAGGATCCATAAAGTCCTTAATTCGGCTTACCACTGTACCTCCCCTTTGTCCTACCGTAAATGCTACGCTTCCCGCCAATACTCCAACAAGCCCTAACATGAAGAGGAATTTAACAGGAACCCTCCCGATAAACATTAAAAGCATGCAGGTACCAAAAAGCAAAATAGCTGTAGACATGTTGGTAAGGCCAATGAGCGCGCAAATCACGCCACACCATATCAAAATGGGTATCACCGATTGCTTGAAATTCTGGATATTCTGCTGCTTTTTAGAAAGCATATTGGCTAGATGCGCTATCAATGCCAGCTTTGCCAAATCTGATGGCTGAAAAGCTTGATTGATAATTGGAATATGTATCCATCTAGATGCTTCATTGATATTCATCCCAAACTTCCAGGTAATGAAAAGTAAGGGCACAGAAATCCACAACGCCAATTTTGATAAACCTGAATAATAACGGTAATCAATCTTATGTGCCACCCACATGGCAAAAAGCCCTAGCAGCACTAACATAGAATGCTTAATAAGGTAATGCTCTGTATCGCCACCCATTCTTTTATATGCCAAAGTGCCTGTTGCGCTATATACAACCAAGATACTTAGCACCGACAAAGCCAAGACCACGAACCATATTACTGGATCTCCTTTAAGATTTTTTTCTGCCCATGATTTTATCATTGCTCTGCGATTTAATTTTTTATTAATTAAAAAGTACCTGCATCGATCTTCTCACTTAAGACCTTTACAGCTTCTCTAAATTGATTTCCTCTGTCTTCATAATTGCTGAACAAGTCGAAACTTGCACATGCTGGCGACAATAGGACAGTATCACCGGATTCAGCACTCCTAAATGCCTTTTCAACTGCTGCTTGCATGGACACTTTTTCCTCTTCTACGTGAATCAAGGTCTCAAAAGCTTCGATAAGTTTTTTATTGTCTCTACCCAAACACACCAATGCCTTCACATGCTTTTTCACCAAGTCCATTAATTGCCCATAATCATTCCCCTTGTCTATTCCTCCCGCTATCCACACCAAAGGTTCTTTAAAGCCGCCTAACGCATAATAGACTGCATCCACATTAGTCGCTTTGGAATCGTTGACAAACGTAACATCATTAACCTTACCTACTACTTCCATCCTATGAGGAGCATTCTGGAAACTTTTTAAAGCACGTTCAATGACATATGGTCTTATGCCAACTATTAGTGCTGCCATTACAGCTGCCATGGCATTGATAGCATTATGTGTTCCTTTTAAAGGGCCTTCGGAAAGCGATACTTGCCAACCTTTAATCTCTTTTGTTCCCATATTAAAGACCAACTTTCCATCCGAACCTATATAAGCGCCATCTTGATTAATGTTCTCTAGGGAGATTGGAAGCACATTCGTTTTTCCAATTACTCGTTGGGAATACTGAGACAGTATTGCATTATCCTCGAAATAGATAAAGTACCCCCCTTTGTCCATATGCTGAACAATCCTCATCTTCGAATTTGCATATTGTACTATATCGCCGCTATACCGATCGAGGTGGTCTGGCGTAATATTCAGGACAACCGCAACCATTGGCTGAAAGGTGTACATATCGTCCAATTGAAAGCTGCTTACCTCTAACACATAATATTCATGCTCTTCATTAATGACTTGCTTCGCCAGACTGCTTCCTACATTGCCTGCTAGCCCCACATTCATCCCCGCCTCCTTTAAGATATGATAAGTAAGCAGGGTAGTAGTGGTTTTGCCATTAGTTCCCGTTATTCCAATAAACTTGGCTTTGGTAAAACGGTAAGCAAACTCCAACTCTCCGATTATCGGCACATGAAGTACTTTCAGCTTTTGAATAATAGGGGCTGCCGCTGGAATTCCAGGACTTTTTATTACTTCATCGGCATTGAGAACCAGTGCTTCGGTATGTTGACCCTCCTCATATGGAATGCCATTTTCTTCCAACTGCTTTTTAAACTCGCCTTTTATAGAAGATGCCTCAGAAACAAACACATCATACCCTTTGGCCTGAGCAAGCAAGGCTGCCCCTACTCCACTTTCTCCAGCTCCAAGTATGACAATTCTCTTTTGCATTATTCCTGTTTTTACTTTATCTCAGTTTCAATGTTGCCAACGTAATAATGGCCAACAATATGCCTACAGTCCAAAACCTTGTTACAATCTTTGATTCGTGTAGCTCCATCTTCTGATAATGGTGATGCAAAGGTGCCATTTTAAATATCCTTCTACCTTCACCATATTTCTTCTTGGTATACTTGAAATAGCTCACCTGAATGATCACTGATAGGTTTTCTATTAGAAAAACGCCACATAATACAGGCAACAACAGTTCCTTTCTAACGATCAGTGCCAAGACGGCGATAGCGCCACCCAAGGACAAGCTCCCAGTGTCTCCCATAAAAACCTGGGCAGGATAGGAATTGTACCATAAAAACCCTATGCAAGCGCCTACAAATGCGGTACAAAATATCACAAGCTCACCAGTATTGGGGATATACATGATGTCGAGGTAGTCGGAAAAGATGGCGTTGCCTGATAAATAGGCGAATATGGCCAGCGTCAAGCCTATAATGGCCGAACTTCCCGCTGCCAAAC
>SMEK01000039.1_pt1 | contig 48105 bp, 41 predicted proteins | sample 2456371 | NCBI WGS metagenome assembly SMEK01 (sample SAMN10132590, study PRJNA489261) | soil metagenome | isolation source: day1 antibiotic-loamy sand soil ammended with composted manure from dairy... | place: USA | collected 2015-04-01
CTACAAACCTCGACAGCGGGTGTGCAAAATCTGGATAGTCTACGGACTGATCCGAAAAAGGACCAAAGTCCTTCACTTCAAACCCATCTTCCTGTAGCTTTTTTACAAGTTTTTCTTTGTATGCAAATCCTGCATGATCACCACCGATAGCAATTAACTTAGTCATCTTGTTTTATTATTTCTTTTGTCTTATTTCTTAACACTATTCGCGAGATATAAATGCTAATTTCATATAAAAATATCATCGGGAAGGCCATCAATATTTGACTGACCACATCTGGAGGCGTCAATACCGCTGAAATAATCAGTATCACTACTATGGCATGCCTTCGGTATTGCTTCATCAAAGTAGGCGTTATAAAACCTGCCTCGGAAAGAAAGTATACAACCACCGGCAACTGAAACATGATGCCGCAAGCCAGTACCAACATAGAGATGGTAGATACATAAGATTGTATATCAAACTCATTCAATATAGTTGGGTTTACTTGGTAGTTGGACAAAAAGTTGATAGAAAGGGGCGATACTAAATAGTACCCAAAGAGCACGCCTGAAATAAAAAGCAAGCTGACAAAAAACACAGCCCCTCTTGTTATCTTTCTTTCAGTTGGATACAGACCTGGACTTATGAAGCGCCAAAACTCCCAAAAGGCATAAGGAAATGCACAGATCAAACCAATAATAAAGGAGGAAGAAATGTGCATCATAAATTGGCCTGTCATTTGTCGACTCTGCAGGATGAAAGGCAACTCCTTTATACAAAGGACATCCGAGTTTATCAATCCTCCTAATGCACACAGCGCTCTATAAGTAAAGAAATCCGTCTGGGAAGGGCCAAGTATCAACGTTCCCCAAACGAAATCTTTGGAAAGGAAAGCGATCAGGGCAAACACAAAAATCGATGCACCTGCTCTGATCACATGCCACCTCAGTTCTTCAAGGTGATCCAGAAAAGACATTTCTTTTTCTTCCGAACCCATTATCTCATTACTAATGCCTTACTTTCCATTGATTTATCTCGATTGTCCTCGTACTTATATGTACAAAGGGAAATTACTCATAAGCTTATTTACCTGCTCTTTAATCTCAGACAGCTTGGCTTCGTTGTCTTCGTTTTGCAGTGCTTCGTCGATTAGGTTTACAATCTGCTCCATGTCGCCTTCTTTCATACCGCGTGTGGTAATGGCTGCAGTTCCTATGCGCATGCCTGAAGTTACAAAAGGGGATTTGTCATCAAAAGGCACCATGTTCTTATTGATCGTGATATCTGCCTTTATCAAAGTATTTTCTGCCTGCTTTCCTGTAAGACCTTTAGAGCGTAAATCGATCAACATCATATGATTGTCCGTTCCATTGGAAATGATGTCATAGCCTTTGTTAATAAAAAGCTTGGCCATGGCCCTAGCATTCTTTTGTACCTGTAGGACATATTCCATATAGTCGTCGGACAATGCCTCTTGGAAAGCCACTGCCTTACCTGCAATCACATGTTCCAATGGACCGCCTTGTGTGCCTGGGAAAACGGCAAAATCCAAACATGCAGACATCATTTTCAGGTCGCCTTTAGGGGTCTTGTCACCCATTGGATTTTCAAAATCCTCGCCCATCATGATCATGCCTCCTCGTGGCCCACGCAACGTTTTGTGCGTAGTGGTCGTCACGATATGGCAGTGTTTCAGCGGATCGTTGAGCAAGCCCCTTGCGATAAGTCCGGCAGGGTGTGAGATATCAGCCATAAGCAATGCGCCTACCTCATCGGCCACTGCTCTAAATCTGCTATAGTCCCAATCACGAGAATAAGCCGAAGCACCGGCGATGATCAACTTTGGCTTTTCACGCCTTGCCGTTTCTTCCAATGCCTTCCAGTCTATCCGACCAGTTTCTTTTTCAACACCATAAAAAGTAGGGTTGTACAATTTGCCTGAAAAGTTTACGGGAGAGCCGTGCGTAAGGTGCCCTCCGTGAGAGAGGTCGAAGCCTAATATGGTGTCGCCCGGTTTAAGCACCGCTAGCATTACTGCTGCATTGGCTTGGGCGCCTGAGTGTGGCTGTACGTTTACCCAAGAAGCGCCAAAAAGCTCCTTCGCCCTGTCAATGGCCAACTGCTCAATTTCATCTACAATTTCACAGCCGCCATAGTATCTTTTTCCGGGCAGGCCTTCAGCATACTTGTTGGTCAATACGCTGCCTTGGGCTTCCATCACCTGTTTTGAAACGAAATTTTCAGAAGCGATCAGCTCTATTCCATGTTCTTGCCTCTTGCCCTCTTCCGCAATCAGGTCAAATATTGTTGTGTCTCTTTGCATAGTGTAGCTTGTAAAAAATTAGAAGCCAAAATTAAGGTTTGTAAAAAGATATAACAAATTAATATGATGCTAAGCTGACTTGATTTCTTCACTTATGCCTACGTTGCTTATTCTTATGCACCCCATGCATTTTCTTTCAGACTGGGTATATGGCATTCCTTACAAAACCTCCCCTCAATCACAGTTAACATATTCATTAAAACGACATGTAAATCTACAGACAAACAGCTATTTACTTGTGAGCTGTCAAGGTTTTCTTTTATCGTGTGACCTGTCGACAGAAACAAAACACTTCTCTGCAATGTTGGTCTTAATAAAATTCATGCATTTGGTTATCCCTGCTATAGCCTGACATCACATATGTTTTCATAGCATGGTTATAGATTTTAGAAATTGCTCGTTATATTTATCTTTTCTTTGGCGATCCAAGATGAGAACAATAGGCAAAGGGGTGTTAAGTGCACAAAGCTCAACTTTTCACATTATACTATGAACCGAATACTTGTACCAACAGATTTGTCAGACATAGCCAATTTCGGACTTGATACCGCCATCGGGCTTGCAAAAAAAATAGACGCACAAATTTTTCTACTCAATGCCATCACGCCAATATACGGCTCTAACTTTAGTGCTATGGGTATCGCTAACGCATCCACTGTTTCTGAAGAAACAAGGTATGTAATGGAACTCCACAAGCGAAATGAGGCTCGTTTGGCGAAAATAGCAAAAGAAAAAAGTACACATGGGGTACTCATCACTACTTCGGTACAAGTGAAAGGTATGCAAGAGGCCATTCATGATTTTATAGATGAGCACAATATAGACCTGGTGGTAATGGGAACAAGTGGAGAAAGCACTTTTACCGAGTTTTTCATTGGAAATCATACAGAACAAGTAATCAGAATATCCAAATGCCCCGTTTTGGCTGTGAAGCAATCGCGACCTGACCTGGAGATCAACAATGTTGTATTGGCAACGGACCTCAACCCAGAGGCTTATGAAGGCGTTACCCATATCAAAAAATTTTCTTCGTATTTTAGCCCTTCAGTACATGTGCTGCACGTTATGAAGGACCAAGAAGATTCGGAGGCCGAAGTAATCAGCAAGCTGGAATCATTTGCTCATAGGCATCACTTCAGTAATTATTCGCTTCACGCAGTGTATGCCGACAATGAGCGGGAAGGAATACTTACCTTTGCTAAAGAAAAAGGAGCCGACCTTATTGCCGTTATCACGCATGGCCGCACAGGATTGGCCAACTTGATTTTTGGAAGCATTTCAGAAAGTTTGGTAAAAGAAGCTAACATACCTGTGCTAACCACCCATATGAGCAGTGAGTAAGCAACAAATATTATTATAATTTAAAATAAAAGTGGATTTAGAAACCTTAAGGAAGGGCATCGATGATATCGATGATGAGTTGATAGCCCTATTGAACAAAAGAATGGCCTATGTGAAAAGTATAGGTGAACTTAAAAAAGAGAAGAACGAAATCATATACCGACCGGAAAGGGAAAAAGCTATTCTAGAACGGCTCTATAAAAAAGAAGGGCTGCTTAGCAAAAAGTCGATCGAGGCGATTTTTATGGAGATTTTTGCTGTAAGTAGAAATCTGGAGCTTCCAGAAAAAATTGCTTATCTAGGGCCATTAGGCAGCTTTACCCACCAAGCAGCAGAAAGTAGGTTTGGCGCCATGAGCGAATATCTATCTTTTGGCTCCATCAAATCAGTATTCCAAGCGGTAGATACAGGAAAAACAAGGTTTGGTGTGGTGCCTATTGAAAACAATCAGGAGGGGATCGTAAGCGAAACATTGGATCTGCTCGACAAGCTTGATCTCAAGATCGTGGCAGAAGTCCCTATGTCCATTCATTTCTCTTTTGCTAGCACTTCTGAAGAAATCAAGAAAGTAAAAAAGATATACTCCAAGGACATTGCCTTCCGTCAGTGCAAGACCTTTATTGAAGACATGTTTGGGGAAGACATCACGCTTGTAGCGGTAGAGTCCACCTCCAAAGCCGCCAAACTTGCTGCCGAAGAAGAAGGCACAGCAGCCATCTGCTCCCATATTGCCGCCCAATCCTTTCATGTTCCCATTTTATTCGAAAATATCGAAGATTCTGCGGACAACCAGACGCGGTTCATTATCATTGCTCGCGATGCCATGAACCAAAAGGGAGGGGATGATAAAACGACAATTTTGGCTAAACTAAGCCACCAGCCCGGTGCGCTGGTCAACTTCCTACAGGAGTTTCATGAAGCCAATATCAACCTCACAAAGATCGAAAGCAGGCCCGCCAAGAAGCGTAAGTCGTTTAAATATTGGTTCTTGATCGACTTTGAAGGACATTACCAAGACGAAGCGGTAAGGCACATTCTAGAAAAATATAAAGATAACATTAAACTCCTCGGCAGTTATCCAAAACTCTGCTAGTAGTTTTAATTTGAACTCTTAAATATCACTTGAACTGACGTGCAAGGCAAGCCGTCAGTTCGAGTTTTTAATTTTTCGCACGGAACAGGCCTTTTGCAAAAATTTCTGGACTACTTACTAAAAAGGGTGAAGTACAAAGAACTCTATTCACAAAAGCCCCCAGAACATATTGTTTGTTGTTTGAAAATGTCACACATAATTTTCTTATAAATAAAAAAATATATTATATAGAAAATCGAAGTGTGGCTTTACTTCTTATTGTCATGCTATGGGAGATAACATATAAAAACACTTTTTATAGTTTCGAAGCTAAAAAACGCAACTAGCGTATGTTGTTCATAGCTAAGGATGTACCAACTATTTTTCAGTCAGCTAGCAAATAGAAATAAGAATTCTTGTTGAGTCCTTCCCGACCCATGGTTATAAGAATGGCGCATCGATGCACCCTTTTTCCTGTGAAGAATTGCTGGGACATATATTCTGATGCGAGAAACCCATTAGGACTATACTTAGAAAAATGCATAATATAATATACTGACTTTAGAAAAAAAACTAGCCTTGAAATGCTGATAGCCTTTATCATATTAATTCCCTCGTTAGCTTTTGTTACTTTTTATAGAGTATGGCTTAATTTCCAGATTTACAGGATCAAGATGAACTACAAGGGAATAGAGCCTTCCAAGGCTAAACGCTATAGCCAAAGAGAGGTTGAAAGAATGAATGAATATAACTTCTATATTCTATTCTGCTTTTTCACCTTCTTCTGGGTCCGTTATAGAAATAGTTATAAAAGCCTCCAGATAAAGAGCAACTATATGATGTTGTTGACGCTCATAATAATAATGTTGTTGGTGCTTACAGTGACAATGGGTATGAACAGGGTTTAATTTGAAATGATTGTATTGAATGGTTATATGTTAACTTCTATTGAAGACTTGGATCCTCTACTGCCTTCAAATTCATACGAATGGAAGTCGAAGAATGTGTTTTACTGATTTTCATTGTAACATAAATTAGGCAGTAGCAATAATGGTCTCCCTATTTTTTGAATAAGAAAAATCCCGTAACTTACAGTACACCAACCTCCTTCATACGATGGCAAAGGGTTTGATGCTACTTTTACTTTGGGTTTTACTTCCTGCAATTCCTTATGCCCAAACAATTGGTTTCTCCCTTAAAGACAACGCCAAAAAAGTAGTCATCCCTTTCGAAAGTTACAACAACTTAATTATCGTACCTGTAGTCCTGAATAAGGCGTTGCCACTGCGCTTTATCTTAGATACAGGGGTACAGACAACCATTCTCACAGACCGTACTTTCAGCGATATCCTAGACATTCAATACAATCGCAAGCTCACTCTCTTGGGAGCTGATGGCGACAAAGGTGTAGATGCTTATGTAGCAGGAAATGTCTCCCTCGACCTACCAGGCACCCAAGGAGAAGGGCAAGTAATATTGGTATTGGAAGAAGACTACCTACAACTCAAAAATTATTTAGGGGAAGAAGTGCACGGCATATTGGGCTATGAAATCTTCCGGAGGTTTGTAGTCGAAATCAATTATGACGCCAACACACTTACCTTGCACGAACCAGCCACCTACAAGCCCAGGAAACGGTTCACATCAATGCCTATCGCTGTAGAGAATACTAAGCCTTATATTCAAGCAACTCTCCATATTGACCACTCTACCATACCCGTCAAACTCATGGTCGATACTGGCGCGAGTCATTCCCTTTTATTAGATGCTTCTTCACACGCCAGCATTCAACTTCCTGAAAAGCACATAAATGTTACGGTGGGCAGGGGACTAGGCGGCGACATTGAGGGGGCTATTGGCAGGGTAGATGGCATTTCTATTGAAAAATTTTCTTTTAATCAGATCATCAGCTCTTTTCCTGACACTACAAGGCTGGGCGACGTGTTTAAAGAAACGGGCAGACAAGGAACGCTGGGCGCTGGCATACTTCGCAGATTTGTTGTGATTGTCGATTATTATAACAGCAAACTCTATCTTAAAAAGAGCAGTCGATACAAACAAGATTTCGAATATAATATGAGTGGGATAGAGCTTATCGCTGAAGGCAGGGGTCTCCGAACTTTCGTAGTTCAAAATGTGCGATACAATTCCCCTGCCGATAGGGCGGGAGTCAGGAAAGGAGATATACTCAAGAAGGTGAATGGCATAAACACTCAAAATCTAGACCTATCAAGAATAAATGCTTTGTTCAGGTCAAAAGAAGGCAAAAAAATACGTCTCAAAGTAGAAAGGAACGGTCAGGTTTTAAAAAGTACCTTTCATTTACACAGATTACTCTAGCGCTGACGCAATTTCTATGTTGAAGCTTTATGCGAGGAAAAAAGCGACATCAATAGTTTGCTGAGCTTTTTATCGAGGCCACCTTCATTTCCAACTTCACTTGTTCCGTTGCTTTTTTCTTTGCGCAATTGGATAGTATCAAGAATTAAATAAGGCAACTCACCATCTAGCACACGATCAAGCATCAAAAATGCGTCAACGGTTTTCTTAAGTGTAGCATGATGATAACTGGAATTTTTGATTATGATCAAAGGGACATGGGCATTAGAAGCATCTGAACGCATTTTATCGGCAATTGCTATCATATTCATAAATCCAATACTGTCATCCACCACTACAATAGAAGGTTTGAATTTGACAATATGTCTAAAGCATTCCACAACATTAAATGCAGTTTCAATCGTGAAATTGGCTTCCCTGAAATTTATCAAGCTGCGGCAGTATTGCCCTAGCTCCATGGGATTATTGCCTACAATCAAAACACCTATTGATTGAGTCCCTACTGAATATTTCGCATTTTTAGAAGTATCATAAACGGGGTGAACAGAAGCTTTCATAGAGGACAGTTTAAAAAATTGGACAATTAAAATTTGCTAGGATTTAGTTTTACGTATTACAATATGGACAGGTTGCAATTAGCCCCTTACCATATTGATTTTGGATTAGCTATCTTCCATGCATGATGCGGCCATAATTGGTGGCAGCTTATCGGGTCGCATTAATGCCTTGTTGAACACAAAAATAGGCTAGTTTTCGACAGAGCTGCTTTTAAGGAAACTATGCAGAAACTTGGAAGTTGGGCATTCTGGAAGAGAATGTGGATCTGTAGAAATATGCAAAGATTATTTGGACATGAAGGAGCATTCGTCATTACAATAGCTTTAGCCCAAATGAACTAGAACAATCGGCCACCTAGCCATACAACAGACCCATGGGCTTTTTATCTCTGCTACGAATATTTTGTGAAGCACTGATAATTACGCCTTCCAGTTTGTCTGGAAGGCGTAACCTTGTATATTGATCGCTAAGCAATTCTTCCTTTGATGATCTCATCTACCACTTCAGGATCCAGCAGGGTAGTGGTATCTCCTAAATTTTTCAGCTCGCCTTCAGCAATTTTTCTGAGAATACGACGCATTATTTTTCCAGAGCGGGTCTTGGGAAGCCCTGGGACAAACTGGATCTTTTCAGGTTTAGCAATTTTCCCAATTTCTTCCACTACCTTTTCAATGATTTCCTCTCTCTGATGCTGTTCGTTTGTCACTTCATCCTTGCAGATCACATAGGCATATATTCCTTGCCCTTTTATATCGTGTGGATAACCGACAACGGCAGACTCGGTCACGTTCGGATGCTCATTGATTGCACTTTCAATCTCGGCAGTGCCAAACCTATGCCCTGAAACGTTGATCACATCGTCCACCCTTCCTATGATGCGGTAGCCATTTTTGTCTCTTTTAGCCCCATCTCCCGAAAAATACAAATTTTTGAATGAAGAAAAGTAAGTGAGCCGGCAACGTTCATGGTCACCGTACGTGGTCCTGAGCATACTAGGCCAGGGGAACTTCATGCACAAAAGCCCTTCTACACCATCTTCTGTTATTTCATTCCCATCATTATCGACCAAAATAGGCTGTACACCTGGTAGAGGGAAAGTGGCATAGCTAGGTTTAGTAGGCGTAATATTGGCCAGTGGCGATATCAAAATGCCACCATTCTCTGTCTGCCACCAAGTATCCACGATGGGGCATCTTCCTTTGCCTACGTGCAAATGATACCACTGCCACGCTTCCTCATTGATCGGCTCACCTACCGAGCCAAGAATTTTTAAGGAATCTAGGCTGTAGGACAGAACGTCGTCGATATTGCCAGCCATTAGTGCCCTGATGGCCGTCGGTGCCGTATAGAAAATGTTCACACTGTGCTTGTCTACTACCTGCCAAAATCGGCCATTGTCTGGATAGCTTGGTACTCCTTCGAACATCAATGTGGTGGCTCCGGCGAGAAGCGGTCCATATACAATATAGGAGTGACCGGTAATCCATCCTATATCTGCAGTACACCAGAAAACATCGCTCTCCTCATATTGAAATACATTTCTGAAAGTATAATCGGTATAAACCATATACCCTCCACAAGTATGCACCACGCCCTTGGGCTTTCCTGTGGAGCCAGACGTATATAAAATAAAGAGCATATCTTCGGCATCCATGATCTCAGGCTCACAGGTCTTTCCTACCTTTTGAACTTCATCGTGGTACCATACATCTCGGCCCTCTTTCATATTAACCGCCCACTGAAGCCGTTCTACAACAATTACTTTTTTTACCGTTGTACAGTTCTCCAAAGCTTCGTCTACCACACGCTTAACAGGAATTTGCTTAGCACCTCGGTTTAGCCCATCGGAAGTAATCACAAAAGAGCAGGCAGCATCATTGACACGGTCGGCAATGGCACGAGCAGAGAAGCCGGCAAAGACTACCGAATGTACAGCGCCAATACGCGCACAAGCAAGTAATGCAATAGTGAGCTCAGGAATCATCGGCATGTAAATGCATATGCGGTCTCCTTTTTTTGCCCCATTGTTTTTAAGGACATTGGCAAACTGACAGACCTTTTCGTGCAACTCTTTATACGTATAGCGTACAAATCGCTCTTTGGGATCATTTGGCTCCCAAATCAAAGCCAACTTGTTCCCGCGAGTTTTCAAATGCCTATCCAGGCAGTTCTCTGTGATGTTAAGCTTCCCGTTGATAAACCAATTAATTTTAGGTTCCTCAAAATTCCACTCCAGTGTCTTGTCCCATTTCTTTCTCCATACGAAACTTTCTGCTATTTCATCCCAAAACTTCTCTGGAGTTTCAACACTCTTCTTATATGCTTGGTGATATTCCTCCAGCGTTCGAATTCTGTTGTCATTCATTTTTTTAAATATTATCAGTTAAATAATGTTTTTTGCTATGGTGGTCAACCGCCACATTCTTCTTCAAGACCGTATCCCAAATAGAATCTAACGCAATAGCTAAAGTTAATAATATCATGCCTTATAGACAATGCAATCGAATGAAATGGGATTATTGGATTCACACCAACAATCCCATTATTTGTATGCTAAGTGCAGAGTTAATGACCTTGTGCTTGCCCCGCTCCCCGTGGGAATCGGATAGTTTCTACCATCTCAGTGATTTGAGCAGGTGGAGGAGGTGTCATTGACGCTACGGCGATAGAGACAATGAAATTGAAAATCATACCCAATGTGCCTATGCCTTCAGGAGAAATTCCAAACCACCAATTTTCGGGTAAGTTGGCCTCTGGGTTGTAGAGCTTAAAATAAACAATGTATGTGGCAGTAAAAATGAGCCCTACGACCATACCGGCAATGGCTCCTTGCTTATTCATTCTCTTAGAGAAAATACCCATGATAATGGCCGGGAAAAAGGAGGATGCCGCTAAGCCAAAAGCAAAAGCTACCACCGCTGCCACATAACCTGGAGGATGGATACCAAAGTAACCTGCTATTACTACTGCAACTGCAGCAGCTATACGAGCCGCAAATAGTTCGCCCTTTTCGGAAATGGAAGGATTAATGGTTTTCTTAATAAGATCGTGAGACACAGAGGTAGAAATCACCAATAATAGCCCTGCCGCAGTCGACAACGCTGCTGCCAGTCCGCCTGCTGCCACCAGTGCAATTACCCAATTGGGCAGGCCGGCTATTTCAGGATTAGCCAATACCATAATGTCATTGTCTATTTCTAGTTCGTTTCCTTTCCAATTATTCTGCTCTACCTTAGCCAAAAAAGTTGGGTCTGTATTTTTGTCATTATAAAACTGGATAAGGCCGTCATTATTCTTATCCGTAAAATTTATGAGACCAGTGTTTTCCCAAGTTTTAAACCAAGAAGGCACTTGTTCGTAAGGTTGATTGCTAACTGTGCTGATGAGATTGGCGCGTGCAAAAGCGGCCACAGCAGGTGCAGTAGTGTATAGAATAGCAATAAATATAAGCGCATAACCAGCCGAAATACGTGCATCCTTCACTTTAGGCACCGTGAAAAACCTTACGATAACATGGGGAAGGCCAGCGGTACCTACCATTAAAGCGGCAGTAATAAAAAACACGTCAATCATGCTACTCCTGCCTTTGGTATAGGCACCAAAACCTAGCTCCTCACCAAGGCCATCAAGCTTATCTAAGAGATAAGTCCCATCGCTCAAGGAAGAGCCAAACCCTATCTGTGGAATCGCATTGTCTGTAAGGATAAGCGAAATGAAGATGGCAGGTACCATGTAGGCAAAAATAAGTACGCAATATTGAGCGACTTGGGTGTAGGTAATCCCTTTCATCCCTCCCAAAACCGCATATAGGAACACGATGGCCATGCCAATATATACACCAGTATTAACATCTACTTCAAGAAATCGACTAAATACAACGCCCACACCTCGCATCTGTCCTGCCACGTACGTAAAGGAAATAAATAGGGCACACACCACTGCTACTTGACGTGCAGCTTGTGAATAATAGCGCTCTCCCACAAAATCTGGCACCGTGAATTTGCCGAACTTACGCAGATACGGCGCCAATAGTAGTGCAAGTAAAACATAACCACCAGTCCAACCTAAAAGATAGACGGAGCCATCATAGCCTATAAAGGAGATAATGCCAGCCATAGAAATGAAAGATGCCGCTGACATCCAATCTGCTGCCGTGGCCATGCCATTGGCAAGAGGAGGAACACCTCCTCCTGCAACATAAAAATCTTTGGTAGATCCGGCCCTACTCCAAATTGCGATTCCTATGTATATAGCAAAAGTAAAGCCGACTATGGCATAAATCCAGATTTGTTGGTTTTCCATCTATGATAAGTGATTATTTATTTTTCATCCACATCAAAGTCCTTGTCAAGTCTGTTCATCCATTTCACATATACAAAAATGATGATGACAAACATATAAAGCGCGCCTTGTTGAGCAAACCAGAAACCTAGTTTAAAACCGCCTATTCTTATGGCATTGAGGGGCTCTACTGCTATAATGCCAAAAACGAAGGAACAAATAAACCAGATGGATAATAGGATGAGTAGATAGCGCAGGTTGCGTTTCCAGTATTGCTGCATTCTTTCCTTGTTATTATTGTACATCCTGATGTGTTTTTTAAAAGATTGTATTCTCTTGTGGAATCATGCAACAATTTTCCACAATCGATTGCAATAATAACAGAATATTCCTTTTAAAAAAGATTAAGCAGCAAATTTTTCTATTGGTAGATGGTTTATTTACAGCAGAAACTCCACCATAACAGCCAGGCAAGCCCCTATCAGACTCACTAACAGTCGCTTGAAGTGGAAGCGGTGCTCAGGGCTGCTTTCAAAAAATATGGTGGTGGATATATGAAGGAAGTTCCCACAAACAACAGCATAGATCAGCAAAAAGGTATTATCATCCACCAAGGCAGTGTCATGGAAATAAACACTGAACAATAGGCCCAAGGGAGAAGCCAAAGCGAAGATAACAAGTAACAATAGCTCCTTTTTTAGTGAATGCACCTTTAACCTCAAAACCGACATGAGCGCAAAGGCAGCAGGCATCTTGTGCAATATAATACCGATAAGAAGTGCGTGGGAACCATGGTCGTGCACATGCTCCGCAGGGTGGGCCAGGAGCGTCCCTTCCATAAATGAATGAAAGCACAGGGCTACCAACAATGTAGTGACGCTAAGATTGCCATGATCGTGACCATTTTGGGCCGGTTCATGAATATGGCCATGCTCTACTCCCGAGGTGAATTGCGCCAAAACAATCTGCAAAAAGAAGCCGATCAAAATAAAAAGTCCTATTTGGGCTGGGTTATCCGAAGCAGAAAACACATCGGGCAGTAAATGAATGATGGTAATGGAAAACAGGTAAGAGCCGGCGAATACCAGGCTCAGTTTAAATGAAGTAGTATTGATCTTTTTGACCAAGAAAACAGCTAGCCCACCCCCTAAAGCCGATAGGGTCAGAATGACAATATCTTGTAGCATATATGTTTATCGAGCAAGAGGTTTTTGCAATATAAAAATCATTCTTTCTGAAGAACTCTCTTCAAATGGGCTCAAACGGTAGTCACCGTAAATCTGCTGCAAAGATAAACCTGCTTTTTTAAAATACCCTATAAATTTTTCTTTTTGGATCGCCTGTACCCGCTCAGTAAAAATAAAATTCCTGTCTTCGGCCTCAAACTCTATGTCTTTGAGGATATATCCGTTGGCAAACCGCCGGCTTATTTTAAATAGGATCCCGTCTATCTCTTTTTCTTCGCAAGGCACTAGCCTATCGATGACAAAACCAGGATTGAGAAAATCGAGCACAAAGCTACCTCCCGGCTTTATCCCTTGGGCAGTAGCACAAATGGCCTTTTCGTTCTCTTCTTCAGTCTCAAAATAACCAAAGCTTGTGAAAAGATTCAGCACAAAATCAAAGGCTTCCTTTCTGAACACCTCACGCATATCATGGACATAAAAGTGTAGCCTATCGTTTTCTGCTTTCTTTGCCTCCGCTATATTATGAGGAGAAAGGTCTACCCCTACTACATCCAGTCCAATACTGTTCATGTAAATAGAATGCCTCCCTTTGCCACAGGCCAAATCTAATATTTTATGCTCAGGTTTGAAATCCAGCAACTTATCCAAGCTCTGTATAAAAGCTCTGGCCTCTTCAAAATCACGGTGCTTATATAGTATATGATAATACGGTGAGTCGAACCACTCTCCAAACCATTCCCTTTTTACTTGTGTGTTTAGCATGCTTCTTTCATCAATCGCTTATCCAACAAAATTACTCCTCAATAAATTCTTTCATGCCTTCTGAAGTGAAGGTATGTATTTCGCCACTGTCATCACTATACACCAAGTATGCTTCCAGTTCCGCATGGTGCTCAAGTATATGCCTGGCTCCTTCCAGCCCCAAAACCATAAAAGCCGTGGCAAATGCGTCTGCTGTCATACAATCGTGAGCAACTACTGAAGCACTCAATAGGGTATGTTCTACGGGATAGCCAGTCTTAGGATTAATCGTGTGGGAAAATTTTTTCCCATCCTTTTCATAATAGTTGCGGTAGTTCCCGGACGTGGCGAGCGCCCTGTTTTCTAAAGCTACCACTGCCTGCAAAGGCCGGCCAGCCGTACCATCGGAAGGTCGGTCAATACCAATTCGCCATGCACGGCCTTCTTGATTTTTGCCCAAGCATACCATTTCACCACCAATTTCCACCATCATGTTCTCTACACCTTTGCTCTTCAGAAAGCCTACTACCACATCTACGCCATATCCCTTTGCAATTGCACTAAAATCAAGTTGAATACCTCTTTTAAGTTTGCATACGGAAATGGAGTCGAAATAAATACTATCAAATTTGACATATTGCAACAGGGAATCAATGGTTTCTTTGGTAGGTATTTCAGCCTCTTCAGGTCCAAAGCCCCAAGCATTGACCAATGGTCCTACCGTAGGGTTAAATGCACCATCTGTATTTTTGTATATTTCATAGCTGCGCTTCAGTACAGGATAGAAGAATGGTAGCTCGAATTTAAATACAGTATTTTGGTTGAACTGAGAGATCTCTGAAGTAGGTATGTAAGTAGAAAGGGATTGGTTAAAAAGCTCCAACAAGGAATCAACCGATGGTTTATAGTTTTTACCCTCATTTTGCAGGTATTTTATGGAGTATGTAGTGCCCATCGTTTCGCCAACAATCTCCACCCGCTGTTTTGAAGCATCCTTCTCATTATTATTTCTGTACCACCAAACACTCACCAGCGCTATTACCAGCACCAATGAGTATATGGCATTTTTCTTTCTATTAGGGTTCATTGAAGCATCCTGTTTTACGGCAAATGGGCTGCCACCTTCTAAAGAAGTGCAATTTACGTTTAATTGTGATAATGCCGTAAAAAGTTGAGCAAATAGGCAGGGAGGATGACCCTTATTATGGCCCGATCCTTACAAACTCATCATATCTTTAAACTTGGCAGCCTGTCTACGGCTCACCTCCACTTTCTCTCCTCCCTTTAATTTCACCATCAAGCCGCCGTTAAACCATGGCTCAATACCTTCTACCCAGCTCAGGTTGATCACATGCTTTCGGCTGGCCCTAAAAAACATCCTATCGTCAAGTTTCTCTTCCAAAGCATTGAGCGACTTATGGATCATTGGCTTTACATTATCAAAATACACTTTTATGTAATTGCCTTCAGATTCAAACAAACGAACATCTGAAAGACGCACAAACCAGCATTTCTCTCCATCTTTTACGAAGACCTGATCGTTCACGCCAAGTCTTTTGTTCTGTCGGAAATTGTCGGACTGTTCGTTTTCTTTCTTCAATAATTTACTCAAGCTCTTGCCAAGGCGTTCCGTCTGAATAGGTTTAAGCAGGTAATCAAATGCGTTTACCTCAAAGGCTTTCAAGGCATACTCATCATAGGCAGTAGTGAATATAACTTCAGGCACGCTATCCAACATTTCCAAAAGCTCAAAACCTGTTTTTCCAGGCATTTGAATGTCCAAAAACAACAGATCAGGACTGTGCTTTTTTATCTTTTCATAAGCATCATCCACATTCACTGCTTCATCCACGACAGTAATATATTTATAATCGGATAACAAAGAGATCAGCTCCTTCCGGGCCAACCTTTCGTCGTCAATCACAATTGTTTTCATAGTCCATTGATTTATACGGTTGAAATTTCACTTTGATCCAAACAATTACTGTGTATCAAAAACTTTGCGGTATAACCACCTCAGTCATCACAAAGCTATCATTTTCATTATAAATTCTAAAAGATGCAGACTTACCAAAAATCAAATTAAGTCTTTGTGTCGTATTGGCTATTCCATACCCTTTGGCATCGCCACTGTCCTTCAATTGGCCGCTGTTCCGGATCCTGATTACCAAACAGGAATCAACAACATTGGCGCTAATCTGCAAAACGCCTCCTTCTACCAAAGCAGAGATACCATGCTTAATCCCATTTTCCACCAAGGTCTGCACCATCATTGGAGGCACCTCAAACTTATATGCATCTTCACTGACATGAATCTCCGTTCGAAGTCTTTCCTCAAAACGGATAGTCTCCAATGCAAGGTAATCCCGCACAGTCTGCATTTCATCTTCAAAAGGGATTAGCTTTTTCTTGTCCATGTGCATCGAGTTGCGCAAGATGTTGGACAATTGTGTAATGGCAATCTTGCTTTTTTGAGGATTCTCATCCACTAAGGCCCTAATGCTGTTGAGTGCATTGAAAATAAAATGAGGGTTGAGTTGCGACTTAAGCCTGTTCAACTCGATTTCATTGATGGCCGCTTCAAATTTCAGGGTCGAGTTATAGTTTTCTACGTAATGGTACATAAAATAAAACAACGCCCACACAATGTACAGCGACAATGAAGCCGTGATATCAAAAAACACAAATAAGAACGTAAACTCCCGGTTAAAGTCAAACAAGCTGAGTGCATAAGCCACTCCTATACGGTACATATAATTACTGAGGCTCAACAAGACAATGGCCAATAACAGTCGAGGAACCAGTTGGCTCATGTAAAGCTTAAGCCAGCCTCTTCGAATAACAAATATCCTAAAAAGATGGGTGGAAAAAAGGTAAAAAAGGGCTTCTATAACAATGCTCCAGCCTAAATTATAAGTGAGCTTATCTGCCGTCTTCAATATGTAAATATTCAATAATGCATATAGCGACCACCCTCCAATTTGGCAGATCCAATATACTTTCTTTTTATTCATGGCAATCGTCAATACTATACCTCAATCGCGACTTTTTAATAAAGATAATGATAGATCAGGTTCGAAACGCAAACTTTTGTATTAAAGGAAGGGTGCCGATTTGGATGGTAGGGTTACAAGTTGAACATAAAAAGCAACCACAAGCGCAAACAAAGCCTTATATTGCCACACAAACCATAAGCAGCCAATGTCGATCAAAAGAATCTCCATAACAGGCCCCGAATCTACAGGCAAAAGCACACTCGCCGCCCATCTAGCAGAAGCCTTAGAAACGGTGTGGGTTCCGGAGTATGCCAGGGAATATTTGAATAAGCTAGGCCGACCTTATATAGAATCCGATCTATTGGAAATTGCTAAAGGACAAGTACAAGCTGAAGACAATATGTCCAAACAAGCCAACGCTTATCTCATTTGTGATACCGATTTGATTGTCATCAAAATATGGAGCGAACACAAGTACGGCAGGTGCCACCCTTGGATTCTCGAGCAAATCGAACGGAGGCAATACGCCCTAACAGTACTTACTTATATCGATATCCCATGGGAAGACGACCCTTTACGAGAGCATCCAGACCTGAGGGCTTACTTCTACGACCTGTACAAAAGCACCTTGACTTCCATGGGAATTCCCTTCATAGAGGCTAAAGGCGATCTGCAACAAAGAATAGACATTACACTAAAAGCCCTGGCAAATTTGAAATAATCCCTGGAATGGGCTATCTTTGCCCTCGAATTAAAGAGGGGGTGCCAAATATTCCAGGCTGAGATCATACCCTTATCACCTGATCCGGTTAATGCCGGCGTAGGGATCGAGCTTTACCTATTATTAATATAGTATCCTCTCTTTATAAGGCAATCAAATGGCAGCTGCATTTACATTGCTGATAAATCAATACGTTTAATTTTAAGTATTAGGGGTGCCTTAAATCACAGGCTGAGATTATACCCATTGTTTTGCCCAGTGCAAAACAGGAACCTGCTCCGGATAATGCCGGCGAAGGGATTATATGCTTGCTCAGGCAAATTAGGAGTTTATTTCCCCGCTCCATTTATGAACTAAATCAAATGAAATCATGAAAATGACTAGGAAAACAACTTGGATTTTGTCTGTTGTTGTAATGTTGGTGAGCCCGCTATGGTCTTTGGCTCAAACTTCTTTAAATGGGAAGGTCACGGATAAATTAACTGGTGAGCCATTACCAGGAGCCTCCATAGTGATAAATCCAAATTTGATCACTACTACAGATATCGATGGCAACTTTAGTTTTGATGGTCTCCAAGCCGGAACGTACAACGTGACTGTAAGCTTTGTAGGCTATACTTCAGCACAACAGAAAGTAGTGCTTCCACGAACACAGCCTTTGAATATACAACTACAAGAAACAGTGCATGTAACCGAAGAAGTACTGGTTACGGCTACCAGGGCCTCTGACAAAACCCCTACTACCTACTCCACGGTAAGTAAGGAAGAACTTGAGAAACAGAATCATGGACAAGATTTGCCATTCCTTCTGAACCTTACTCCATCTGTTGTCGTCACTTCAGACGCAGGGGCTGGTGTAGGCTATACGGGTATAAGAATAAGGGGATCTGACAATACCAGAACCAATGTGACTGTGAATGGTATTCCTGTGAATGACTCAGAGTCTGCGGGGGTATTTTGGGTGAACATGCCAGACCTAGCCTCTTCCATACAGAATATTCAAATTCAAAGGGGAGTAGGCACTTCTACCAACGGTGCAGGGGCTTTTGGAGCGAGTATCAATGTCCAGACTAGTAGCCTCAACCCAAAGCCTTATGCTGAGATCGACAATTCATTTGGGTCTTTCAATACTCGTAAGCATACCATTAGGGCTGGCTCGGGCCTCATAAACGACCGATTTGCCATGGATGTCAGGCTTTCGGCTGTCAACTCCGATGGCTATATCGATAGAGCAAGTTCTGACTTAAGGTCTTACTACTTGTCTGGTGGCTATTATGGCAACAAAACTATGGTGAAGGGAATTGCTTTTTCAGGAAAAGAGAAGACCTACCAAGCATGGGGCGGCACGCCTGAGTCGCGGCTGAACAATGATGTCGAGGGAATGAAAGAACATGCCGCCAATGAAGGTTATTCTCAAGCACAATTGGACAATCTCTTGAACTCGGGCAGGACTTACAATATCTATACCTATGACAATGAAACCGACAACTACCAGCAGGACCACTATCAACTGCACCTATCGCAGGAAATCTTGCCTGACCTCGACTTTAATGCAGCGCTTCACTATACACGTGGGCGAGGCTACTACGAACAATATCGCCCTAATGCTAAATTTGCAGACTATGGCTGGGAGCCGTTGATGATCGGCGATACGACCATCACAAGGACGGACCTGATCCGTCGCAGGTGGCTAGACAATCATTTTTATGGATTCACCTACTCTTTTCAATACAATCCTGAAAGGCTAGCACTGACAATCGGTGGAGGCTACAATGAGTATGAAGGTGGACATTACGGAGAAGTCATTTGGGCAAGATATGCGAACACTTCTTTTATCAGGGATCGCTATTACGATAATGATGGTTACAAAACAGACTTTAATATTTACGCCAAAGCGACCTACGAATTTACGGACAGAGTAAGCGGTTATCTCGACCTTCAAAGCAGGAGCATTACCTATAAAGCCAATGGTTGGGACAACGACCAAAAACTGATTGATGTAGACGAAAAGTTCAACTTCTTCAACCCTAAGGCTGGCTTGCAGTACAGGCTTGCTCAAGGCACAGATATTTATGCTTCGTATGCTATAGCGCACAGAGAACCTGTACGTAATGATTTTGTAGACGCACCCGAGGGAGTAACACCAAAAGCAGAAAAGTTGGGCAACCTTGAGCTAGGAATAAAAAAACAGTCTAGTGAGTTGGCCTATGCTATTAACTATTATTATATGGATTATAAAGATCAGTTGGTACTCACTGGAGAGCTGAACGACGTGGGATCTTCCATAAGAACCAATGTGGACAAGAGCTACCGTACAGGGATAGAAGTAAGTGTTGCTTATGCCATTCATGACAAACTTAATATGGGTGCCAACATCACCCTGAGCAAAAATAAAATTAAAGACTTTGAGGAAGTGCTTTACCAATACCTAGATGATGATGTCAACATCATTACTAATCATTATCAGGATACCGATATTGCTTATTCTCCAGAAGTGATTGCTGGAGGAGAAATCAGCAGCAGGCCCTTCAAAGGATTTGAGGTCGCCCTTATGCCCAAGTATGTAGGCAAGCAGTTTTTGGACAACACCTCCAACGAAAACCGCAAAATCGATGGATATTTTGTTAATGACTTGCGCATGGCTTATATTTTGCCGGTGAACTGGGCCAAGGAAGTGAAGCTAAGCTTATTGGTCAATAATATTTTTGACGCCATGTATGTGTCCAACGGCTTTACCTATAGTTACATATATGGAGACGACTATTATGTGACGGAAAACTTCTACTATCCTCAAGCAGGGATTAACTTCTTGGCGGGGCTTTCTATTAAGTTTTAGATCATGAATATAACTTTGATTTCGATATTATGAATAGAAGTTAGGACCACCGCATGGCTTATCATTTTAACACCTCATTGTGTGTCCTATTTTTGGACCTACAATGAGGTGTTTCTTTTCTAAAAATAGGTAACTGGATTAGAAAACCCATGGCTCAAAAATCAAAATCCCAACAACATCCTCAATTCCTGATACCCAGACCTGCTCACCGGAATTTTCTCTCCATTATTGAGCAAGGCCACATAAGCATCCTTGGCGTATGCTTCGAGCAAGTCTATCTGATGGGTATTGACGATATAAGAGCGGTGTACCCTACAGAATTGACTTCCCGGCAAGGATGAAATCAGGTACTTCATCGTCATTTGCTTCAGATGCTTTTCCCCCTCACTGTGGATTTCCACAAAGTCATCTTCTGCTTTTATGAAATCTATCTTATCTATTGGGATGATCGTAATCTTGCTCCCATTTCTCACCGCTATCCTTGCTACCACTTCTTCGCGCTCCTGAACATAGGAGACCACCTCTTTTACTGTATCATTGCTCTTGTCGAAATCAATCTTTTTGAGCGCCTTATCCAGTGCCTCGCCAAATCTTTGTTCGGTATAGGGCTTCAACAGATAATCTACCGCACACAAATCGAACGCTTTGATCGCAAACTGATCATAGGCCGTGCTAAAAATGACAGGGGGCACATCAATATCTTTGAGCAAATCCAGCATCTCAAACCCGTTCAGTTTGGGCATTTGGATATCCAAGATAATCAAGTCAGGCTTGTTTTCGATTATGGCTTTTACACCTTCAAAGCCGTTTTCACACTCTCCTATCACTTCAATATTGGCATATGGGCTTAAATATGCCCTTATTAATTCTCTTGACAATTTTTCATCGTCTATGATTAAAGCTTTTATCATGCGTTTACATTTCGAGGTATGGTTAAACTAATCGTAAAAACGCCATCTGTGTGGGTTGACCTAGCAAGATTGTTTATACCATAAATCAACATTAGGCGTTCTTTTACATTTTTTATGCCTACTCCCGTTCCCTTTTTATGGTTGACTCCGGTGCCAGATTCATTTGATATGCTGATTGTCAACACATCTTCACTGCAAGTACAATCCGTTTTAATGGTGATTTTCCCCAACTGCTCATACACACCGTACTTGATGGCATTTTCATAAAGGGGCTGCAGAATCATTCTGGGCACCAGAAGCCCGTAACAAGCTTCATCAATACTATTTTCGATGATCAGCCGGTTTTCGAACCTCACTTTTTCAATATCAAGATACAGATTCATTTGTGCCAACTCCTCTTTTAGCGTTTGCATTTCACTGTCCTTCTTGTTCAATGAGGCCCTAAAGAAATCGGCCAACTTGATCACCATTTCCCTGGCCAAGCTGGGCGAGGTAATGGTAAGCGCACTGATGGAATTAAGGCTATTAAAAAGGAAGTGAGGGTTGATCTGAAACATGAGCATATCCAGCGATGTTTGCTTGAGCAAATTTTGAAGCACCGCTTCCTTTTGTACTTGTTGATTGATATTCTCAACATACAGGAGAAGATAGTATAACAGAATCGTTGTGGCAAAATACATCATACCCAACAAGACCCTAAAAAGGGTAGACCTTTTATAAAATTGATGATACGCAACATCTCCTTCAAAAAGCACTTTTAAGATACTGCCACTAACGTGCGTTAAGATGATTACAGATAATCCAACACCAATTAAATGAGCGATCAGGGTTTCTGTCATTCCCTGCTGCTGAGGAGAAATAAACTTCACCACATACCAATACAAAAAGCAGGTGATGGCAATTGACAGATTGAATACGATACTGTCTGCAATACAGATAACTAAAGGAAAATTAAATTGATAAAATAGGAAAGCGGCGTGCAGGATCATGATTAGAACCCACAAGCCACCGTAATAAATAACTTTCCTATCCTTTAGGGGATGCTCCATTCATTATTTGTTAAGTTTTATATCGCCACCCCCAAACATTACGAATCCAGTGACTTCTAGTACTTTATCAGGGTTAGGCACTACTTTTAATGCAGAAGCTCTATTATCGCTAAAGCCACCCAATAATGAAAACACTTTAACTTGAATGGTCCAATCTGGCGGAACCACTAAGGAAGTCCCTCCAAACATCGCAAACACGTCTAACTTATGGGTGCCCAAAGCCAAATCTGCATTTCTGAGGTCAATGCTGGAGCCACCGAACATAGCGGTAATCTTACCTCCCTTAAATTCCTGTGAAGTAACCATTATTTCTCTCCCTCCAAAAAAGCTGTATTCGTCAATATAATGCTGGTCATATGCTGCTTCACCGCCTTTATCAAAACCTCTTCTTCTCAAAATGAGGGAAGCACCAATAATGACAATGATGATTGGCCATAAGAACTGCCATATGATGCGCCATTCCAGTATGTTTAAATCTTGTAGGATAAATATACTGCCTATCGCAATAAGGATGATGCCCGGCTCAAATTTTCGTCTGACCAAAATAAGAAAAAGGCCTATAATAATTAGGAGGGATCTCCAGGAAATCAGGTAATGGGGGATGTCGGGAATGATATCGAGGCTATCCAATAACCATGCACCACCCACTATTACAAATAGAATCCCTAACCAAAACCTATTGTCAATCGTATTTTTCTTTTTCATATCTTTTTATGTTTTATGTTGATGATACAAGGATAAAAAGATCCATAAGATTCGAAAAGGGAAAATCGGTGAATGGTGGCTATAAATCGGTGAATGGGAAAGTAGTGAATGAAAAGCAGAAAGACTTCCGAAATTTCTGTTCTAATACATCATACCGTCAAATTCAGTAATGTAGGTTTTTATAAGCATCAAAACTATAAAATGTTGAAAATTAGGAATTTTAGTGCAGAAGACTGCAATTTCAATTTTCCTTGGGCAACGCTTGTCGAGGAGGATGCGGAAGAGCGATGACATACCCGTCACCTTGCCATCTTGGCAAACTCCTTAGCAAAATAAGTAAGGATAATATCCGCCCCAGCACGCTTTATGCTCGTCAATACTTCCATCATGGCCCGGTCATTGTCTAGCCAACCTCGTTCAGCTGCAGCCTTCACCATGGAGTATTCCCCACTTACATTATATGCGACTATTGGCAACGTACAATTATCCCTCAATAATTTAATGACGTCCAAATAAGCTAAAGCAGGTTTTACCATCAAGAAATCCGCCCCTTCTTGTATGTCCAACTCGGCTTCTATCAATGCCTCCCGGCTATTGGCAGGATTCATTTGATAAGTCTTCTTGTCACCACTCTTTGGCGCAGAGTTGAGCGCATCTCTAAAGGGGCCATAAAATGCACTCGCATATTTTGCGGTATAAGACATAATGGCTGTTTGCTGAAAACCCGCATCATCCAGTGCTTTGCGGATATATTCCACCCTTCCGTCCATCATATCAGAAGGGCCTATAATATCGGCACCAGCCCGTGCTTGGGCAACTGCCATTTTACCCAGCACTTCAAGCGTTTCGTCGTTCAATATCTGCCCCTTCTCAACTATGCCATCATGGCCATCGCTGCTATAAGGATCCATGGCCACGTCTGTCATCACGCAGGCTTCAGGGAAATGTGCCTTCACTTCATGGATTGCTTTTAGATAGAAGTTTTCAGGATTATAGCTTTGGGTAGCATATTTGTCTTTGAGGTTATCTTCCAACGCAGGGAATAGATCAAAGGCAGTGATGCCAAGGTTGAGGCATTCTTCAATCTCCTTGAGCAAAAGATCAGTGGAGCGCCTATACATGCCGGGCATAGAGGGCACTTCCTCCTGTCTTCCCTTGCCTGAAATCACGAACATAGGGAATATTAAATCTTTCACATTTACGGTAGTCTCTTCCACCAAACTCCTGATCGCCTCTGATCTTCTATTTCTTCTTGGTCTTCTTAACATATTTTATGCTTTTACAAATTCTATAGTCAATGGATAATGATAAGGTTCATTTCTATCGGCTTTGATGGTAGCTATTACGACACAAACCAACTGCAAAACTGCCACTGCTCCAATAATCAAAAAACCTATAAATAAGAGCATCAATACGAAAGCGATGAATACGTATAGGGTAATAGACAGTTGAAAGTTGAGCGACCTCCTGCTGTGCTCACGCACTAGGGGAGATTCTTTTTTCATGGTATAGATAACGAGCGGCACAATGATATGTCCAAAAGGAATCGCATAACCGATTAATGTCCCCACATGACTAATGAGTATCCATTGCTTTTCTGATAATTCATTCATTTATCTAAAATTGAGGATAGTGTCTTCTATGATTTCGCAGCATTGGTCAAGCTGGGCGTCGGTTATCACCAGCGGCGGGGCAAAGCGGATGATATTGCCGTGCGTTGGCTTTGCCAAAAGACCATTATGCATTAAGCTTATGCATATATCCCAAGCCGTTGTACTCTCAGGGGAATCATTAACCATTATGGCATTCAACAAACCTTTTCCCCTGACGGCCCTTACCAGAGGTGTTTTTGTAAGTGCTTCTATCCGTTTTCGGAAGACGTGCCCCAAACGCTCTGCATTCTCTGCAAGCTTTTCTTCTTTCACTACTTCCAGTGCTGACATTACAACGGCACATGCTAATGGATTGCCACCAAAAGTAGAGCCATGCTGTCCCGGCCTAATCACCTCCATTATGCTATTATCTGCCAAAACTGCAGAAGCTGGATAAAACCCTCCAGACAATGCTTTGCCTAAGATAAGAATTTCGGCTCTCACATCCTCATGGTCACTGGCCAACATCTTACCGGTCCTGCCAATGCCTGTTTGTATTTCGTCGGCAATGAGCAGGACATTGTGTTTCTTACAAATCGCATGACATTGGCTGAGGTAGCCTTCTTGAGGCACCACAACGCCCGCTTCCCCCTGAATAGGCTCCACAAGGAAAGCTACAATATCTTTATCTTCTTCCAGTAACTTTTCTAGCGCCTGTATGTCATCGTAGGAGATCCTTATGAATCCTGGAGTATATGGCCCAAAGTTGGCCTTTGCTTCAGGATCACTAGAGAATGAGATTATGGTGGTCGTCCGCCCATGGAAGTTATTTTCTGCCACCACGATTTTCCCGCTGCTTTCTTTTACCCCTTTCTTTTCATAGCCCCACTTTCGCGCCAACTTCAAGGCAGTTTCTACTGCTTCAGCGCCCGTGTTCATTGGTAGGATCCGCTCATACCCGAAGTACTGGGTAACATATTTGGCATATTGCCCTAGCACATCATTATAAAAGGCACGGGAAGTAAGCGTGAGCCGAGAAGCTTGCTCCTTCAAGGTGGCTAAGATCTTGGGATGACAATGCCCCTGATTCACCGCAGAGTACGCCGCAAGGAAGTCGAAATACCTCTTCCCTTCAACGTCCCACACATAAACCCCTTCTCCACGGGTTAGCACAACTGGCAAAGGATGGTAATTGTGCGCACCATACTGATCTTCCAGGTCAATGGCTTCCTGAGTGGTTATGGTTGGTCTTGACATGGTGCCCTCCTTTTTATTCTCTATGCTTATCATTAATTTTGCAATATATCAAAGTTACGCAAAATAGCGCTATTGTGAATGAGTCCACAAAGGGAAAATCAAACTTACGGCCTCTGAGCGATGAAGATTATTACTTCAACGAAATGGGGCTAATGGTCTTTACTGAGTCATTTCATAGGAAAAGAGGGTACTGCTGCAAAAGTGGGTGCAAGCACTGCCCGTACGGATACACCAAGCAGGACATTAAACACAGGGAAAAATAAAAAAGTGTTTGAGATTGTAAAAATATTTATCGATATTTGCAGACTAATTTTCTTAACATAGAGTAGAACAGTATAGACATGGCTAGAGTTTGTCAGATAACAGGGAAAAGACCTCGCGTAGGCAACAGTGTTTCTCATGCTAATAACAAGACGAAGCGCAAATTTTATCCCAACTTACAAAAGAAGAAGTTTTATCTTCCAGAAGAGGACAGATGGATAACATTGAAGGTTTCGACTTCAGCAATCAGAACCATTAATAAAAATGGCATTACTGCTGTTTTGAAACAAGCAAAAGAGAAAGGCATCCTTGCATAATTATCAGGGAAACCGGCATATAATATAAAGCATTACGACAATGGCAAAAAAAGGCAATAGAGTTCAGGTAATATTGGAGTGTACCGAACACAAAGAAAGCGGTCAGCCTGGCACTTCTAGGTACGTGACCACTAAAAACAGAAAGAACACGACAGAAAGATTGGAGTTGAAGAAATTCAATCCAATTCTGAATAAATATACTATTCACAAAGAAATTAAATAATCATGGCTAAGAAAGCAGTTGCAACTCTAAGAAAAGAAGGCGGCAGAAACTACGCCAAGATAGTAAAAGCAGTAAAGTCTGAAAAAACTGGTGCTTATACCTTTAAAGAGGAAATGGTACCAGTAGACCAAGTTCAGAGCGCACTATCTTCCAACAAATAAACTGACATCAGTGCCTTAAGAATATTAAAGTCCCTACTATGGGACTTTTTTGTTATATTGTGGCAAAGCCGTACCATATGGATTTGGTAAGGCAGTGTATATTTTTTAAACAACATTAGCCATGAGCCTATTCGGTTTTTTGTCAAAAGACAAAAAGGCCTCTCTCGACAAAGGCCTTGAAAAGAGTAAGGAAAGCTTCTTCTCCAAACTGGGGAAAGCGGTTGTTGGCAAGTCCAAAGTTGACGAGGATGTTTTGGACGAGCTGGAGGAAATCCTTATCACCTCTGATGTAGGGGTGGATACCACCATAAAGATAATTGACAGGATAGAGCAGCGCGTGGCTAAGGACAAGTACCTCGGCACCGACGAGCTAGATAGGATCCTTAAAGAAGAAATCGCAGGCCTCCTTTCTGAAAACAATACTGAAGATTTACAGGACTTTGATGTGCCACCCCATAAGCCTCATGTAATTATGGTAGTGGGCGTAAATGGCGTAGGCAAAACCACCACTATCGGAAAATTGGCTGCTCAGTTTAAGAACAAAGGCAAACATGTGATCTTAGGTGCAGCAGATACCTTTAGGGCTGCGGCAGTCGACCAGCTCATCCTATGGGGAGACCGAGTTGGGGTGCCTGTAGTTTCTCATGGAATGAATACAGACCCTGCTTCCGTAGCATTCGACGCCGTAAAAGTAGGAGTAGAGCAAAAAGCTGACATTGTGATCATTGATACAGCAGGAAGACTGCATACCAAAGTCAATCTCATGAATGAACTTTCTAAGATAAAGCGGGTAATGCAGAAATTTATTCCTGAAGCTCCTCATGAAGTACTACTTGTATTGGACGGCAGTACTGGTCAAAACGCATTCGTACAGGCAAGGGAGTTTACCAAAGCTACGGAAGTTACTGCACTGGCCATTACTAAACTGGACGGAACTGCCAAAGGCGGTGTGGTGATCGGTATTTCGGACCAGTTCAAAATACCGGTTAAATATATTGGCGTAGGAGAAAAAGTAGAAGACCTTCAGGTGTTCAATAAGCAGGCATTTGTGGAATCCCTATTCAGCAAATAAGCAACAAATGTCCCTAACAATATTAACCACGGTCTTTTAGGCTGTGGTTTTTTGTTTTGGAAGCAAGCAGGCCTTAACGACGACGTTCTTATTACCTTGGTTCCATTCTTTTAATCGCTTTATATATTTCAAACCAAAAAACAGAAACGGCTGCAATCAAAACTGAAATGCCTAATTCATGGAAACTCATGCTGCTTACTTGAAAAAATGCAGCAAAAGGCGAAATATAAAGTATGGCAAAAAGCAATATCAAAGTTGCTCCAATAATAAGTGGGAACAAACGGTTCTTATTTTGAAAACTGCCAAACACACTGTTTATGAAGGAGCGATTAACCAAACTCAAAAATATATTGGCAAAGATTAACGTAGTGAACACAATGGCCCGAGTGCTCGCTTCATTGCTTCCGCTTTGAATAGCCAACTGAAAGGCAAATAAAACGCCTGCAGTAATCGCTAAGCCTTGAACAATACTCATGCTAAGTTCTCTCCAATTTAGGAAAGTTTCAGTCATCTTCCGTGGCTTTTGTAGCATGGTATCCTTTTCCATGGGTTCGTTTTCATAAACAATAGAGCAAGTCGGCCCCATAATCAATTCCAAGAAAATAACGTGTACGGGCGTGAGAATGTGGGGATAAATCCACCCTAAAAAGATCGGTAATGAGACCGTCAGAATAATTGGGATATGAATGGAAATAATGTACTGAATGGCTTTTTTGATATTGGCATAAATTCTTCTCCCTGCCGCTATTCCTGTTATAAGTTTATCCAAATCATCATTTGTAATAATTAGTGCTGCCGCTGCTTTTGCAATTTCTGTTCCTTTGTTCCCCATGGCTACACCGATGTGGGCTGCTTTCAATGCTGGGGCATCGTTCACGCCATCGCCCAACATGGCTACTACTTCACCGTCTTGCTTGAACGCATTGACCATTGCCAATTTCGCCTCGGGAAACATACGCGTAAACAAGGTGATCTCTTTGGACAATGAGATCAATTCTGCCTCTGTGCGGTGAATGATGTCCGCACCATTTACCGCCGGTGCGTGATTGATAATTCCAGCTTGTTGAGCAATAGCATAGGTCGTGTCAGCATTATCGCCTGTAATGACTTTCACTTTAATTCCTGCAGCGTAAATTTTTTGAAATACCGCTTGAATATTTTTCTTTGGAGGATCATAAAACACTGTAAACCCTAAGAATTCAAACAAAATCTCCTGCTGCTTTTCAGGAAATTCACTCCCTTCAAAATCAGCTTTAGCTACGCCGAGAAGCCGGTAGCCTTGTTTCCCAAAGTCCTGAATACGCATCCGTAGATTTTCCTTTTCGATTTCCGAAAGATTGGATACTGCAAGAATGGCTTCCGGAGCACCTTTAGCAGCAACAATTCGTTCACCTGCACTATTTTCAAAAAGATGTGTCATCATCGGCGGTTTGCCTTCCAAGGGATACTCGTGTATCATCTGAAACGCTTTCCGTTGATCGTTGGGCTGCGTTTGCTCATAAACTTGATGAAGTGTTTTTTCCATTGGGTCAAACGGAACAGGTTCACTGCTCCACATGGCAAAGCGAATAAGCTCGGAAAGCTCAGGGGCGTCAAATTGATTATCGCCAAATACCTTGTTTGTTTTATGATTATAAAGAGCTTTCAATTGCATCGAATTTTCAGTAATGGTTCCCGTTTTATCGGCACAAATCACCGTAGTGCTTCCCAATGTTTCTACCACCGCACTTCGTTTGATAATGATTCCTTCCCGCATTAGTTTCCAGGCACCCAATGCCATAAACGTGGTAAAGGCAACGGGAATTTCTTCCGGTAAAATAGACATCGCTAAGGTCAAGCCAACCAAAAGGCTTTCAATAATATCCCTAGATTGCCAATAACTATAGCTCCAAACCAAAAGAAAAACGACCACCCCAATTACTGCCATCCATTTTACGAATTTGGTAATCTGTATCTGCAGGGGGGAGCGTACTACCTTGATACCATGAATGGATTGTCCTATTTTTCCAAGCTTTGTTTCGCCACCTATTCCTTCAACCTTAAAAACCGCCAATCCAGATACCACTAAAGTCCCACTGTAGACATTCCTGTCTTCGGTTTCCTGACTTTTGAACAAGGAAAAACTTTCGCCAGTGAGCGAAGCTTCATTCACCGAAAAATCATTGCTATGAACAATTTTCCCATCGGCATTGATCATTTTTCCTTCTTCAATGATGCACAAATCCCCTACAGCAATTTCGTGCGTGGGAATTTGCACCACTTTAGCATTTCGGATGACGGTACTCAATGGCTCATTTAGCTTCTCCAAAGCCTCCAATGCCTTCTTGCTGCGGTTGTCCTGATAGAATGAAATCCCAGAAACCGCTACAATGGCGCCTAGCATAAACAGCGCCTCGGAATAGTTGCCTACAATGACATAAATCACTGCAACCGCTACAAGCAAAACCAACATCGGTTCTTTCAGAATATCCAATAGCATCAGATACCAAGTTCCTTTTTTAATGTGAGTGGCCTGGTTATAGCCATATTTCGCTCGAGAGTTCGCTAGTTCCTCATTTGATAGACCTATGAGATGTTTGGGGATATTGTAGGGCATAGCACTTTAAAAATATGATTTACAGGAAATTACACTGCGTCTATATACTTTGTGGTAGATAAACCAGGTATTGCCAAGGCCATATTCCAATTCAATATTCGAGGAAAGAGAGCGAATTTTTGTAGGGATTTCATAGTCTATTTTTACAATACAATTTAAGACAATTTAACCCAGCATACACTTAAATTGGAATGCTATTTATTGACAAAATGGAAGCGAGTACTTTTTATGATGAAGATCGATAGAAGATTTAGGTTGCCAAACTTCATCCACTTACTTATCGATACCACATCTCCTCCTAATCGCCAGGAAGTTCCTAAAAAAAAAGCCTGAAAAAGCTGTTTAAACTTCTTCAGGCTTGATTTTGGGAGTGGGACCTGCTGGATTCGAACCAGCGACCCCCTGCTTGTAAGGCAGGTGCTCTGAACCAACTGAGCTAAGATCCCCTTAAACTTTGTAATTATCCCCGTTTGGGATTGCAAAGGTATAAACCAAAATGATTATTACAAACAGTTTGTAAAATAAAAGTTAAAAAATCACTTCTTTTTTGAATTGATGCCCGTACTTTGGTTTATACTATTTTCGTTTCATATCGATACTATCATTAAAAAGAAGGAAAATTGACCTTTCACAACAAGGTAATGGCCTACTGACTCGTTGATAGGAATGTGCACATATACTACTTTTAAACTTATATAGGCGCTTTTTATGCTTTCATACGAATTCATTTTAAATCATTACATCGTGTCAAAAGGAATCATCACAATTTGTATTTTTGTTCTGTGCCTCGATACATCTCACTCATAAAACGGATCTTGATCTACACATTGGTTGCAGTTGTGATGCTGCTTTCCATAGCGGGTACACTATCTTATGTTTATCAGGACAAAATCATAGCCCTCTTTATCAATGCCGCCAACGAGAAGATAAAAACCCCTGTTCAGGTAGAAAAGATCAACTTTTCAATACTGGAGAGATTTCCAAGCATCGCGGTAAGCCTGCACAATGTAAATATTCAAGAAGGTATTGAAGGCAGTCAGGAATCTTTAGGGAAAGCCAGAAACATTGCATTTGCATTCAACCTCTTCGGGTTTTTAAGGGGAGATTATGTTATCGACCAGGTGTATATTGAAGACGCTGAAGTATTTTTGAAGATCTTGCCATCAGGTGAGGTAAACTATAGCATATTTGAAAAGGATACTACAGCGGCAAAACAAAGCTTATCGTTTAAGCTTGAAAAAATAAACCTCGATAATGTATTATTCACTTATGGAGACCTCAAGAGAGACCAAGAGTATGTGCTATATGCCGACAAAACAACGGCGCAACTTGCCTCTCACAATCAGGTATACGACATTGCCATTAACGGTCAAATAGAAAGCCGTCATATTCGCATAGACCAAGACAGCTATTTTCAGGATAAAGCATTAAGTATTAAGGCACTCCTTAACTATCACCTAGAAAAAGACAGCCTTAACATACAGCCCTCTACATTTTTTGTGCATGATTCAGAGTTCTCTGTCCTTGGTGTTTATCATGGAGCAGACCAGCATTATATACGACTTGATACAGAAGGAAAAGATACTGACATTCAAACGATCTTGTCTTTGTTGCCTGAAAACATCTATAAAAAGTTTAAGGTCTATCGCAGTGAGGGCAATGTTTACTTCAATGCTCATTTAGAAGGGTCAATTTCTGATACCTCATCGCCCCAACTAAAAATAGCTTTTGGATGTCAAAACACTTCTTTTTATCATCCCGACATCAAAAGGAGAATAAAGGATGTTACGTTAGAGGGTATTTTTGAAGCGAAAAAGGCCAATGATCTTAGCACGGCAGTACTGAACCTCAAGAATGTGACAGGAGCTTTCGAAAACCGTCCTTTCAAAGGTAACCTATACATTCAAAATTTTGAAGATTATTTTGTTAGATTAGACATAGACGCAGAAATCGATGCGGGGTCATTGCTAGAATTCTACCCTGTAGAAAGTATAAAAAAAGCTTCTGGGTTAGTGGATCTAGATATAAGTTTTGAAAGTAGGCTCAACAATCTCCGCAAGAAAGGGGGCGTAACAAAAGCAAAGACCTCTGGAGAGATTATCTTGAAAGACCTTAGCTTTGACTTAGCCAGCACCAAACTCCCCTTCAATGATTTTCGTGGAAGCTTTATTTTTAAAAATGAAGACCTTGCTATAAGTGACTTTTCTGGGAAAGTAGGTAGCAGCGATTTCATGGTGAATGGTTTTTTTAAAAACATCATCGCTCACATAATCTTTGAGGGGCAACCTATCAGCATAGAAGCAGACCTCCAATCCCAGCTCTTGGACATAGATGAGCTATTGACAGGGAACTTAAGTGAATCTCCAGGCGCAACGGTAGAAGGCGACCAATATTATTCTTTTAAAATATCACCCAAGCTTGCGCTGACCTTCAATTGCGATGTAGATCAAGTAAAATTTCGAAGGTTCTTTGGTCATAATATCACTGGAAAACTACAGGTAAAAGATCAGGTAGCTAAAGCCTCAAATGTAAAGCTAGACGCGGCAGGTGGGAATATGGTGCTGACTAGTACCGTAGATGCAAAGAAAGAAAACTTTATTACAGTTGATACGGAAGCTTCATTCGACAAAATACATATCGATAGTCTCTTTTACATCTTCCACAATTTTAATCAAGACTTTCTTATGGACAAGCATTTGAAAGGACAGATTTTTGCCGAGGTAAACACTTCTATGGTATTTGATGAAAATCTAAGGTTTAGGTCAGACCTGTTCAAGGCTGATGTGGGAATTGCTATTCGAAATGGCGAACTTAACGATTTCGAGCCCATGCAGAAACTCTCGAAATTCGTGGAAGAGGAGAGTTTGTCCAAGCTCCGATTTTCAGAACTCAGGAATATTATCAGGATTCAGAATGAAACCATTTACCTTCCTGCTATGGAAGTAAAATCGAATGTTTCAACCATTGAGATCAGGGGTACCCACACTTTCGACCAGCATATCGACTATTACCTGAAGGTGCCAATTAGGAACTTTCGCAAGCAAGATCGAGATGCTGCATTCGGCGCTATTGAAGATGATGGCAAGGGATCTGCCAACCTTTTCCTGACCATAAGAGGAACCACAGAAGACTATAAAATTGCTTACGATTCAAAAGCAGTGGTAGAGAAAATAAAAGATGACATAAAGAAAGAGGGGCAGGAGCTAAAAGAAATATTCCAAAACAAAGGTTCTAAAGAAACACAAAATGTAGAACTCAATGAAGAGGAATATTTCGACTTTGACTAAATGGGTTATCACGATGGTACCACAAAAGAAATGGATAACGGTTACTTATCTTCCTCATCTTTATCGTCATTCCCTTCGTTTCCGGGCTTGGAGTAAGAAGGCGGGTCGCTAGCGGGGAAAGATTGCTCGATTTGTTCATCTAATTCTCTTTCTCGTTTTTTCGTTTTTTCGTTTTTTCGTTTTTTCGTTTTTTCTTTTTTTCTTTTTTTCTTTTTTTCTTTTTCGGATGCTGTTTTTTTGTCCTGATCCATATCGCTCATTTTTTTAAATCTGTTCTCCAAAATCAACCATTCTGGTCGACTTATGTTTTTTTGTTTATAGCCCATGAAGAGAAGGCCTTGTTTTTAGTATCTTTATAAGCTTAGTTGCCCGATCTTTAAATGCGCTATTGGGTAACTTTAAATTTATGATTTAAACTGTTCTTATGGTCCCATTTTTCAAACTCCTTTTATTTTCCTGTTTTTTATTATTTGGCTGCCTCTCCAAAAGTGATGACCCCATTAGTTATAAAACGCCCAGCCTGGAAATTAAACAGGTAGCTGACAATGTTTATTTGCACACATCATTCCTCCATACAGAAAGTTTTGGGAAAGTATCTTGCAATGGCATGATTGTGACAAATCATGACGAGGCTATCATATTCGATACTCCAGCCGAAAGTGCTGCCACTATCGAGCTGATCGAGTGGGTTGAAGAGCACCTCGGCCATAAAATAAAAGGAGTAGTTTCAACGCATTTCCACGCAGACTGTCTAGGAGGCTTAGAAGAGTTTCATAAGCAAGGCATTCCTTCTTATGCCCATAACAACACTATTGCTATTACTACAGAAAACAATCTCCCAAGTCCGAAGAAAGGCTTTGACCATTTGCTTGAGCTAAAGGTCGGCGATGAGCTGGTGGTTGCTGAATTTTTAGGAGAAGGCCATACTAAAGACAATATCATTGGTTATTTCCCAGCAGAGAAGATCCTTTTCGGTGGCTGCCTTATCAAAGAATTAGGTGCAGGTAAAGGCAATTTAGAAGATGCCAATACTTCGGAATGGTCCACAACTGTAGCTAGAATAAAGGATAAATACGCTAATATAGAAATCGTTATTCCAGGCCATGGGAAAGTAGGCGGTAGGGAATTACTGGACTACACTATCCAACTGTTTGAGTAAGCATACGGTCGTTTTTTAAGATACGCAATATTGAAAAAAGTTGCGTCCATCAAACGGCTTGGCTTTTTTAAGTTTCTTTGCTTATTTTACACTATGACGAAGCGATGGAGCTACAAAGACCGGCCAACATTAGAAGAGATCGATTACTTATCGAAAGAAATTAATGTAAATCCCGTTCTATCTTCCATTTTGATCCAAAGAGGTATTCGGAACTTTGCTGAAGCAAAACGCTTTTTCCGACCTTCTCTAAATGATCTGCACGACCCATTCCTAATGAAGGACATGGACAAGGCAGTTGCCCGTATCCAGCAAGCCATTCAGAACCAAGAGCGTATCTTAATATATGGCGATTATGATGTTGACGGTACTACTTCCGTGGCATTGGTCTATGACTTTATCTCCAAAATTTACGAACATATAGATTATTATATTCCAGACCGCTATACAGAAGGGTACGGGATATCATTTCAGGCCATAGCTTGGGCACAAGAGCAAAGCTTCGACCTCATTATCAGCCTCGATTGCGGCATAAAAGCCATAGAGAAAATTAGGCTGGCCAAAGAGAAAGGCATAGATTTTATTGTATGCGACCACCATCGCCCTGGCGATGAGCTCCCTCCTGCACATGCCGTGCTCGATCCCAAACGCTCTGATTGCCCTTATCCATTTAAGGAACTATCAGGTTGTGGAGTGGGATTCAAGTTGCTTCAGGCCTATTGCATACAAACGGGAATTCAGGTGGAGACCCTTTATGCCTATCTGGACTTAGTAGCAGTAAGTATTGCTTCCGACATAGTACCCATAATAGGTGAAAATCGCGTATTAGCTTATTTTGGCATCGAAAAACTAAACGAAAACCCTCGCCCCGGTTTGCAAGCACTCAAGGAGCTCTCAGCTGTGAGTGGCACTGTAGACATTTCTTCCATTGTTTTTGGCATTGGCCCGCGGATCAATGCAGCTGGTAGAATAGACCATGCCAAATATGCCGTAAAATTGTTGCTGGCAGAGAACAAGGGAGAAGCTGAAGAGCTTGCCATCCCAATTAACAAAAACAATACCCTTAGAAAAAATGTAGATCACCATATCACCAAAGAAGCCATTGCCATGATAGAGCAGGATATGGTGTTGAAACAGGCCAAGACAACAATGTTGTTCAAGCAGGATTGGCACAAAGGTGTAATTGGCATAGTAGCATCGAGATGCATAGAAAAATATTACCGCCCAACCATTATTCTTACAAAATCTAACGACTTAGCGACAGGTTCGGCACGGTCTGTGGTAGGCTTTGATGTATATGAAGCGATTGCCGAATGTGCTGACCTTCTGGAGCAGTATGGAGGCCATAAATATGCAGCAGGCCTTACCTTAAAACTGGATAACTTGCCGGTGTTTAAGCAACGCTTTGAAGAAGTTGTGAGCAAAACAATTCAGGAGCATCATCTTACTCCGCAAATTGACATTGACGAGGAGATCAACCTAGATATGATCAATGACAAATTTTATGGGATACTTAAACAGATGGCACCATTTGGCCCTGGCAACATGAGTCCTGTTTTTGTCAGCAAAGATGTTCGTACGGCTTCCTCACCGAGATTATTAAAAAACGAACACTTAAAATTGCAACTAAAACAAGTGGACGGAAACCAAAAACTAGATGCAATAGGTTTCGGAATGGCGCCATATGGCTCGATGATAGAAAGCGGCATGCCATTCAGCATTGCTTATTGTATAGAAGAAAATAACTATAAGGGAACCAAAACCCTGCAGCTTATGCTGAAAGACATTAAGTTTGACCAATAAATCATCCATGAAATTAAGGGCAGAAAATTTAGTGAAGAAATACAAGAAGCGTACGGTTGTAAACCACGTTTCTGTGGAGGTTTCTCAAGGAGAAATCGTAGGGTTATTGGGCCCTAATGGAGCTGGGAAAACCACCTCATTTTATATGATCGTAGGCCTTATAAAACCCAATGATGGCAATATATATCTCGAAGATGAAGATATCACAAGCTTGCCCATGTACCGGCGCGCAAAGCTGGGAATAGGCTACTTAGCGCAAGAGGCATCCGTTTTCAGAAAGCTTACTGTCGAAGAAAATCTCATGGCCGTATTGGAAATGACAAAGCTCACAAAGGCTGAGCAAAGGAACAAAATGGACAGTCTCATAGAGGAGTTTAGCCTAAACCATGTTAGAAAAAGCCTAGGCATGGTGCTTTCTGGAGGAGAAAGAAGAAGGACTGAGATCGCCCGAGCTTTGGCGGTAGACCCAAAATTTGTGCTTTTGGACGAGCCTTTTGCGGGGGTTGACCCAATAGCAGTAGAAGAAATCCAAACCATAGTAGCCAAACTAAAAAATAAAAACATTGGCATATTAATCACCGACCATAATGTAAATGAAACATTATCCATAACAGATCGTGCCTATTTGATGTTTGAAGGTAAGCTATTGAAAGCTGGCACTGCAGAGGAGCTGGCAGCCGATGAACAAGTAAGACGAGTTTACCTAGGAAAACATTTCGAGCTTAAAAGGAAAATATGAGTACTTGTCTTTCAAAGGCAGACGGCTAATCGGGTGGTTTTTTCTATAGTGTTAATCATGTAATGAAACTTTTTTATTTAATTGCGGTCTGTCTTAATATCATATTTACATTAATTCAATTCTATGGAGATCATTAACTCTATCTTGACATGGGTAATGAAAAAACGTATCCATGAGGTAGAACTTTTCAAAAAGTACCCTCATGAGGTGCAGCGAGAGGTTTTGATGAAGTTGGTGAATACCGCTAAAAATACAGAGTTTGGCAAGAAATATGGCTTTAAGAACATAAAATCCATTGAAGATTTCCGACGAAAAGTGCCTTTTGGGGACTACGACCACCTATTCCCATACATAGAACGTCTGATGAAGGGCGAGCAGAACATTTTGTGGCCTACTGAAATAAAGTGGTTTGCGAAGTCTTCTGGTACAACAGGTAAGCGAAGCAAGTTCATCCCTGTTTCGCATGAGGCACTTGAAGATTGCCATTTCAAAGGTGGAAAAGACCTGCTTTCCATATATGTGAATAACTATCCCGACAGCAAACTTTTTACTGGCAAGGCCTTGGCGATCGGAGGAAGTCACAAAATCAATACCCTTGACGAAAAATCAAATTCCCGATATGGCGATGTGTCGGCAGTAATCATGAAGAATCTGCCGCTATGGGCAGAAATGGCCCGAACACCTAAATTGGAAACTGCCCTGATGGAAAATTGGGAAGAAAAAATCGAAAAGATGGCCCAAGAAACGGCTACAGAGAATGTGACCAATATCAGTGGAATTCCGACGTATACGATTGTGCTCATCGAAAAAATACTGGAAAACACAGGAGCAAGTAACATCTTGGAGGTATGGCCCAACTTAGAACTTTTTGTGCACGGCGCTGTGTCCTTTACACCCTACAGGGAGCTCTTTAAAAAACTGATTCCCAGCGACAACATGCATTACTTAGAAACTTACAATGCTACTGAGGGGTTTTTTGGGATACAGGATCAATCTGACTCCGACGAACTGCTACTCATGCTCGACTACGGCATATATTATGAGTTTATACCAATGGAGTCTTTTCACGATGAAAAAGCTCAACCTATAGGACTTGAAGATGTAGTGCTAGACAAGAGCTATGCCATGGTCATTACCACCAATGCTGGCCTGTGGCGTTATGTCATTGGAGACACTGTCAAGTTTTCTTCATTGAACCCCTACAGAGTGAAGATATCTGGCAGAACCAAACATTTTATTAACGCTTTTGGCGAAGAACTCAACATCCAAAATGCTGAAAAGGCAATAGCCGCCGCTAGCGAAGCAACAGGTGCTGCGATTAGCAACTTTACCGCAGGGCCTTTGTACTACAGCGAAAGTAACAGAGGCTGTCACGAATGGATTATTGAGTTTGCCCAAGAACCGGACGACTTTCAAAAGTTTGCCAAGCTATTGGACGAGAGCCTCCGCCAAGACAACTCGGATTATGACGCCAAAAGGCTCAATGATATGGCATTAAAACCACCCGTAATCCACAAGGCCCCTAAGGATACCTTCTACAAGTGGATGAAGCAACGCGGGAAACTTGGTGGACAAAATAAGGTACCACGCCTTTCCAATAACAGGGAGTTTTTAGATGATCTCTTGCCTTTGTTAAAAGAAAACCAAATATAACGACAGCTTTCTTTTTCGACACTTTCACCGCTTTGCTAAGAAGGAATTAGTAATGTGATCCTAAACGGATCAAAATTAAAATTGTACTATTCTAATGGCGTTGGCTAAATACGAAAGTAGTATCGTTTAGAATCCCCTAATAATTTTTGTTTTTAACACATAATTTTTTTGGTGTCATTTCTGAAAATATTACATCAGTTTTCATCCTCTACAACATTCACTAATAGAAAATCCTGATAAAACTTTTTAGAATGGTGTTATTGCCACATTATTTATGAGTTAATTTTTCATAAAATATTGCCTCCCCATTCTACCTCATATCCGAAAGAAGGGATTTTATTTATACAAAAAAAAGATTTTAAATAGTCAACTAAAAGTTTTCCACAATTATGGAAAGTTTTCCACAAAATTATTGATTGACGATTTAACTAACTGATTTTCAATATTTTAAACTCAAAAAATTAAAGACGTTTTGTGTGGATAACTGCCCATACTTTTTTATGTAGGCTAAAGTCATTAGCTATATGCCAAAAAACGGATTGTAAATACTGTTGAATGTTTAGTTTGACTGGGAAAGGGAAATTTTAATCCTTATATATAAAGGTCTAACCCTTTGTCTAGTTGCTTATATAGGCTCATCTTTATAGCAGTCTCAAATTTTCTAGAATTAGAATTAAACCCTACATCCTACATTCATAAATTATAGTGGAATTCCCGTAGCGTTTAATGTCTAAAGCAATTTTAGCGTAATTGCATATTTTCAGTAAGGCAAGTCTAACATTAAATCCTATATACACAGTTAAATCCTGCTGCTCGTCCTGCACTACTATGAATTACAATGCCAATTTTGTAGCTTAAAGTTTAAAAAGTCATCTTAATGCTCCAAATTTACACTTGGATTCACTACGACATATAACAATAGGTAGCTCCATAGCGGCGACAGTTAACACAATCCCTCTTTAGGAGATATCAAAACCAATAGATACTATGAAAGCATTAATTCCGGTAGCAGGAATAGGAGCAAAATTACGTCCTCATACTTATACGCAAACAAGGGCATTGGTGCCAATTGCTGGCAAGCCTATATTGGCACACATCGTAGACACACTTATAGCAGGCGGGATAAAGGAATTTGTTTTTATCACTGGATATTTGGGAAGTAAGACCGAACTATTCCTTAAGAAGCATTATCAAAACAGCGATATCAGCATAAGTTTTGTACGGCAGGAACCTAGAGAAGGGATTGGTCATGCGCTATGGTGCGCCCGTGAACACCTCAATGAGAATGAGGAAATAGTGATCATGTTAGGTGATACTATTTTGAATTTGGATCTAAAGCAATTTCTACAACAAGAACACTCTGTGGTGGGCACGCACAAGGTAGACACTCCGAGCAATTTTGGAGTGGTGGAGGTAAATGAAGAAGGTTTTGTGAAGAAGCTCGTGGAGAAACCCAAGATACCAAAATCTAATCTGGCGATGGTGGGTATCTATAAAATTGCAAACCCCCTGCTGCTAAAGGAAGGGATTACCTATATAACAAACAACCAGGTGAAAACACATGGAGAGTACCAACTTACAGATATATTGACCTACATGATCGAGAACGGGGAGCAAATAAAAACCTTTCACGTGGACAATTGGTATGATTGCGGAAAAAAGGAATCGCTACTTGAGGCAAATGCCATATTATTAGGGAAGCCAGAATTTAAGCAAAAGCTCCAAAAGCGCTTTCCAGGAACGGTGATCATTCCCCCAGTAAGTTTTGGAGAAAATTGTACGATCAACAATGCCATCATTGGCCCTAATGTGGCCGTGGGCGACAACACTAAAATAAATTACTCTATTGTCAAGAATTCCATTATCGGCTCCTATACCGAGGTTCAAAGCACTGTCCTAAACAACTCCATTATCGGTAGCGACACTACGCTAAAAGGACTTAGCCAAAGTCTAAATATTGGCGATAACGCAGAAATCAACTTCTACGATAAATAATGTGAGCTTATAATTCAAAGTGCTAGCTAGAAATCGCCCTATTCTGTCTCAGTAGGATGAAGAGTATTATAAAACCTGTAGTGAACATAGAGCTTCTCGTTTTTCAGAATATCTAAAATGTCCTGCCACAATATCTCATATGGAATTATTTCCATGTCGAGCAGGAGATCGCTGGGAATCTGAGTAGTTTGAAGCTTCTTATAATAATTCGCCCCTTTTTCTTGTATCGTTTCCCAATTATATTCCTTTTCTATTATTATAGTGAGCAACCGAATAAAAATACTCGTACGGTAATTATTCCTTTTATCAAGGTGTACGGAATTGTATTGTTGCAAATATTCCACTCGCTTTTCAAGCGCTTCTACCTGACCACGTCTGAGCAAATATAGAAACTGGATGATGAGCGTGGCAGTGTTGTACCCTTGTAAGCCCTTCTCAAATTCAGGTTTTTCCTTCAAGAAATGCTCAATATCAAAGCCCCACTTTAACAACTTCACATCTTTATAATAGACCAAATAAGCCCTATAGATCTGCCAACGATCTTTCTCTTCATCCTTTAGCAGGTTATAGTTCTTGTTGGTCCTTACTTTTCTATATATTTCTATCGCCTGCTTGAATTTCTGCCCCTTCATCAATAACAGAAAGTGGTACTCCGAAAACCCAAACCACTCATCGGTTCCAGCTTTGAAAAGCTTTACCTTCTTTTCTGCATAATCATGTCCATTCTCCACTTCATTTAGGCAGAAATAAGAATATAGTTTAATAAAGGCGATTTCATTTTTAACAAGGTCTACCTTCACCAGAGCGTGGTCTGAACGCAGGTACTTCTTTTCAAGAAAATTGCAAAGTGCAATATTGGCTTGATAGTTCTCAGTAAGGGCATTATAACGTAGCTGTAGTTTGTTGGATAGCACATTCAAGCGAGTACTCTTATATTTGCTCGCATAGTCGCTTATGATGGCAATGGCCTTGGGCATTTTAGGCAATGCTCTCAAGTAGGCACTTACCGATTTGTTGACCTGTGAAAGCGTGTTATAGTAGATGCTTTCACATTCATAAACGACCTCTTCAAACTTTCTTTGTTTCTGCAGCAGTTTGGCGTATTCTGAAAAGGGCGTGGTCTTTCCCATCTTTGCGTACTCATTCCTGAGCATTTGGATCGCCTCTACCGACAGCTCAACAAATTCATATTCAAGTGTTGTTTTTATAAGGCCCGGCAGTATTTTGAACGCCACGTCTGAAGCATTCTCTGCTATCAATATTTTACATTGATGAAGCTGATGCATACATTCATAATGACACCGGTCATAATCAGAGTAAATTTCTTTGTCATAATCAAGAAAATAAAGCTGGTTCAAAAGCTTCCGATGGAGTTTTCTTTTGGCATTGCGATAGTTTCTATTGCCTGGATCAGCTTTAAACACCTTTTTCGCCGCTAGTGCATCACTATCAAATTTCCCTTCTACAATGCCCTCATACAGCAAATTATCTTTAGATATTTCCTTCTTTCTAAAGTTTTGATTTACTAACTGTATACTCCTCTGTCCTCTTTTTTTGGTGATATCTATCAGTTTAAGAATATCTTCCATTAGTTTACACGATTTTGCTTTTGCTGAGACAACCAAGGAAAGGGGAAGTCAATAAAGATTGAACTGTGAGAATACCTTCTCTTTTTTATTTTCCTCTTTGTCAGGTGTTTTCTATTATAAATTAAAAGCTTAAAAATGAGATATTAAAGTGTATTATAAAATTAATAATATCTTAAAGCAAAGCAGGGTAAGTTTTTTTGTTCTTTGTAATGCTTTTCTTGGGTGGAAAACAGCAAATGAGACAAGCAGTATAACTAACGGTTGCATTAAGAAGAAATTAGCTGCGAAAGAAACATTTACGATCCAGAAAAGATTGTATTCTCAGAAACACCGTGTTTCTTATAGCACAATTCAAATGGATAAGTATAGAATAGTCTTTCAATGCCATACCGTACCAAATGCAGCCTCGGGTTTGCAAGGTTACAAACTAGAAGAGCATTATATTGGAAGGATGTTTAATGGGCTTTGCGAAATGAGCCCACAATGGGGCAGCGACATACGAACAAAATTGATTCCAAAGACCCTGTTTGATCAGTATTTTGCCATTATAAAACATAATGAACAGCCCAATGAGAAATGAACTGTTTGAAGGCTGATTGATAAGAAGTACGTACATATGCGTTGATTAATACTCTAAAATTACATGTAGTTGGGGATCAGCAGCTACGGAATTTTTACGATTTAATGCCAACCTCCTCAATATTGATACCTTATGATGACCATAAATCAGATAAAAGAAACTTGTTTGTATTTTGATGACTTGCATAAAGCAAAAGATTTTTATCATGAGAAGTTGGGTTTGCCAATCATAATGGAAGAAGATGGGCAGCATATTTTCTTTAGGGCCGGCACATCTGTACTGCTATGTTTTGCCGCAGAAGCATCGAAGCAAAAACAAGCACCACCTCCTCATTATGCATACGGCCCCCAACACATTGCTTTCGAAGTGCCTTCAGAAGAATACGAAGCTTGGAAGGAAAAAATAAAAGCTTTAGGAATCGCTATTATTCAAGAGCAAACGTGGAAAGATGGCCTTCAATCATTCTATTTTCACGATTCAGAAGGTCATGTCCTAGAAGTTATCCCTCCTAGGATGTGGGATTGATCTATTCCCTATAGAACTGGATTACCCTTGTCCATAATTGAAGGAACTATTCTACTTTCAACTGCTTTTAAATTATTGCTCTCCCCCATTAATTTGCATTTGTTATCTGCTCAACATGCCATAATTTAGTTGTTATTTTACGCTATGAAAGCATTTTATACAATTTTCCTGCTTGTCATGTCCAATGTGTTCATGACTTTCGCTTGGTACGGTCATCTACATTTTAAAAAAATGACCACCCTGCAGCATTTGGGGCTGGTGGGGGTAATTTTGGTGAGTTGGGGATTGGCCCTATTTGAGTACATATTTCAAGTGCCTGCAAACAGGCTAGGTTTCGATAAAAATGGCGGACCTTTTTCTCTGATAGAGCTCAAAACTATTCAAGAAGTGATTTCCTTGGTGGTATTTACCCTTATAACCATCTATGTTTTCAAAACCGACAAGTTTGCTTGGAATCATGCGGTGGGCTTTGCGCTCATTGTTCTGGCCGTATTTTTTATTTTTAAGAAATGGTAATAGAGATAGGCAACGGGCGTTACACTTATGCAGCTTAACAAAGCTTCAATATCTAAAGGCTTTTTGTTAAGTTTGTTTGCATAAGGACCTTTATTTAATTTTCTTGTAGTATCAATTTATTTAACAGCATATCAAAGGATGGAAGAACAAGTATTAAATGAGCTGAAAAGGGAACATCAAGAGAAGATCAAGCGAGTATTCAAGGAAGTAGGGAAAGTAGTCGTTGGTCAGGAATACATGCTTAACAGGTTACTTATCGGCCTATTTACCCAAGGGCATATTTTATTGGAAGGTGTTCCTGGGCTAGCCAAGACGCTTACAGTAAACACGCTGGCCAAAGTATTGCACCTTGATTTCCAACGCATTCAGTTTACGCCCGACTTGCTCCCTGCCGATTTGGTGGGAACGATGATCTACAATCAACAGATGTCGAAGTTTGAGGTAAAAAAAGGCCCTATCTTCGCCAACCTTATCCTAGCGGATGAAGTCAACCGATCCCCTGCCAAAGTCCAGTCCGCACTTTTGGAAGCTATGCAAGAAAAGCAAGTGACTATAGGCGAAACAACGTATGCTTTAGATAAGCCATTTTTGGTATTGGCCACACAAAACCCTGTGGATCAAGAAGGAACATATCCCCTGCCTGAAGCTCAAGTAGATAGATTTATGCTAAAGGTGCATGTTGGCTATCCTTCAAAACAGGATGAATTGGAAGTGATGAGGCGTATGGCCAATTTAAGCTTTAAGGATACTGTAGTTCCCGTACTCTCTAAAGAAGACATTTTCAAGATCAGAGATGAGATCAATAAAGTAAGTATTTCCGAAAGCCTGGAAAAATATATCATTGAGATTGTTTTTGCGACGCGTTTCCCGAACGACTATGGTCTCAAAGACGAATCCAACTACATACAATTTGGTGCGTCTCCACGTGCCAGCATCGCCCTGAACCTGGCCGCAAAAGCTATCGCCTTCTTTGATGAAAGAGATTATGTACTACCAGAAGACATCAAAGAAATAGCAGAAGATGTACTCAACCATAGGATCATCCTCAACTATGAAGCAGAAGCAGATGGGATAGGGACAAAAGAAATAATAAGAGGAATACTAAAAAAAGTTCCGATCAGTTAATGAAAAACCGCCACGCAAGAAAAAATACAATGGTCTTGCGTGGCGGAAAGTGAAAAAGTAATGTCTTAATAATTGCAGTATTTTTTAATATAATTGGAAGCACGCCTTTCTCCCAGCTCTACGGCCTTAGTAAAGTCGTCGCATCCTTGGTAGGCCTTGTTGATGGCCACAAAAGAAGCCCCTCGTAGTAGATAAGCATTGGTCAGGATGAATTTGTACCGATCCGTACCTGCTTCTTCTGTCGACTCGTTATTGATCAAACTTATGGCTTTCGTATAGTCTTCAATAGCGCCATAATAATTTCCTAGATTATAAAAAGCAATGCCTCTGTTGCGATAGAAATATTCCTTTTCTTTCCCACTTCCTATCGCTTTTGTAAAATCTTCGGCCGCACCCCTAAAATCCTCTATCTTTAGTTTCACCAATCCTCGTTCATTATAATACTCCGGCTCTTCTGGATTTAGGGATATGGCCATATTCAAATCTTGTGTGGCAGAAAGGTTTTTACCTTCCTCAAAATACAACATGCCTCTTTTCTTATAATAGTCTGCATTTTGGGGGCTCAATGATATCGCGGTGGAGATGTCTTCAAGGGCTGCTCTATAGTTTACACCCCCTACTTCTGGATCATAAGTGTTGGATAGGACAAATGACCGTCGCGCATAATATTTGTCGTTTTCGGGCTCTAAGTCAATAGCTGTGTTCAGATCCTCCAATATGCCGTTTCGGGTAAACCGCAATAAATATTTGATATAGCTCCTGTTATAATAGGCATCTGCATTAGCAGGATCAATTTTTATAATGGCAGTATAGTCTTTTAGGGCACCTTCGTAATCACGCATGCGATTCTTTACCGCCGCTCTGTTAAAATAAGCCTCTTCGTTTTCTCCTTCTATTTCCAAAGCCTTGTTATAATCATGTAACGCACCTTCTTCATCTCCTAGCTTGAACTTTGCGGAACCTCTATGGAAATAGGCCGCAGCAAAATCTGGCTGCTCTTCTATGGCCATATTATAATAATTTACAGCTTCTTGATAATTACCCGATTGAAAAGCCTGCTCTGCCTTTTCATATGCGGAGCCTCCCGAACTCTGAGCAGAAAGTGGGGAAAGCATAAACAATAAGTATATAATTAAAAAAAATCTGTACATGATCGATTGTTTATAATAACTACAAATATGCAAATATTTCGATAAAGATTTTAGTCAATTTAAAAAATACCTATACCTATTGATTCTGCCGCTGATTATTTAAAACCAATACATTACAATCATGATATGTGTGCCATACAACTACTATATAATTAAATAACCCAAAAAGACTTACATGAAAATAATAAAATAATCTCCAGAAGTATTACATGCAAGTTGACCTATATAAGTAGTTGCTATAAAAGAAACGGTATTGCTTAGTTTCGCCCTTTTTTACCCTTACTTCACTATCTTTACAAGAGACAAAACCACCAGCATTAGAACAGTAGAAATGATGAAGATTCTCCATACCGCAGACTGGCATCTCGGAAAGCGATTGAACGATTACTCCAGGCTTAAAGAGCAGGAAGACGTATTGAATGAGATTTGTGAAATAGCAGAAAGGGAAGGGGTTGATGCCGTAATTATTGCAGGTGATCTTTTTGATACTTTCAATCCTGCCTCCGAAGCCGTAGAACTGTTCTATAAAACGGTGTGCCGCTTGGCCGCAGGAGGTCAAAGGGCGGTAGTTGCCATTGCAGGCAATCACGACTCCGCCGACAGGATAGAGGCTCCTGATCCTATGGCAAGGGCTTGCGGCATTATTTTCTGCGGAAGGCCCATTTCCAGTCCTCAAACCTTTCACCTGGACACGGGACTTGCTTTAGTGAAATCTACACCTGGGTATATTGAGCTTCAACTTCCAAAACAAAAATGGCCACTACGAATCATCGTTACCCCCTATGCTAATGAGCAAACCATGAAACAATTTCTAGGCACAGGCGATCGAGAAGAAGCACTCAGGAGCCTTGTAGAGAAAACATGGAGAGAGATTGCAGACACCTATTGCGATGATAAAGGAGTGAACATTTTGATGGCGCACCTTTATGTAATGGAAAAAGGAGGGCCTCAACCAGAGGAACCCGAAGACGAAAAGCCCATTTTACATATGGGAGGCGCTCAGGCCATCTTTACAGAGAGCGTCCCCGAGTCTATTCAGTATGTAGCATTGGGACATCTGCACCGCTATCAGTGGGTAGGGAAAGCACCGTGCCCGGTAGTGTATTCAGGCAGCCCTTTAGGCTATAGTTTTAGTGAAGCCCACCAACAAAAGCAAGTAATCTTGATAGAAGCCGAGCCTACTGAACAAGTAAAGGTAAAAGCTATACCACTTGCATCGGGAAGGAAGCTGGTAAAAAAGCGGTTCGAAGCGGTCGATGAAGCACTTTTGTGGCTCGAAGAAAATCCCAATACGTATGTAGAGCTTACGTTACAAAGCGATACGTATATAGATGCGAAGACAAAAAAGTCATTGTTTCAGGCGCATGATGGCATAGTCAATATTATTCCGGAGTTCACCGCCAATTTTGAAACGCAAAATCCAAAGCCTGCAATCGCCTTTACAGATATTCGAGAAGCTTTCA